>TARA_R100001440_G_scaffold5609_3_pt1 | contig 28438 bp, 22 predicted proteins | sample TARA_R100001440 | Tara Oceans TARA_R100001440 (sample SAMEA2622112) | marine metagenome | biome: marine biome (ENVO:00000447); feature: surface water layer (ENVO:00002042); material: "saline water (ENVO:00002010), including plankton (ENVO:xxxxxxxx)" | depth 5 m
CCAAAATTGACTTCCCCCCCTGTCTCCCCTCATGGTCTAAACTGATCTGGTTGTAGTGACACACAAAACCCACTGAACCGGGCGTCCAAAAGAAAAACCCAGGAGGAAATATGAGCACCAAATGGTTAACCACCGTGAGTGCAACTTTGGCCCTTACCCTTGGCGCCACAACGGCTAGTGCAGAGACCCTGCGCGCAGTAACCGACCCCAGCTTTGTTCCATTTGAAATGATGGATCAGGAATCCGGCAAAATGGTCGGGTTCGACATGGATATTCTGGCCGAAGTGGCCAAACGCGCGGGCTTTGATTACAAGCTCAACACCATGGACTTCAACGGTATTATCCCCGCGCTTCAAACCGGCAACGTCGATATCGCACTCGCCGGGATCACCATCACCGATGAGCGTGAAAAAATCGTCGACTTCTCCGATCCGTACTATGACTCGGGCCTGCGCCTGCTGGTCAAGGAAGGCGATGACTCCATCAAGGCCATCAGTGATCTGGAAGGCAAAAAAGTCGGCACCAAAATCGGCAGCACCAGCTACGATTACCTGACCAAAAACATCAAGGACAATGACGGCGTAACGCCTTATCCCGGCAGCGCTGACATGTACATGGCGCTGATGTCCGGCAGTGTTGACGCCGTGTTCTACGATGCGCCGAACGTGGGCTACTTCGCCAGCACCAAGGGCAAGGGTCGCGTCACCACCGTTGGCGAACTTTATGAAGGCCAGCAATATGGCATCGCCCTGAAGAGCGGTAGCAAGTGGGTTGAGGACGTTAACGAAGCCATTGCTGAAATGAAGGACGACGGCACCTACAAGGAAATCTACGAGAAGTGGTTTGGCAAAATGCCAGAGGCCAAGTAAGCCCTGTAAAGCGCAGGACATCTTCCGGGTGTCCTGCGCTTTTTTATTGCAAAGGAACCTCTGATTAGATCTTGCCGAATCACCAAAAGACTTAATCAGAGGTTATCTAACCTGGAGACTAAACATCGTGGAATCCGGATTCACGTTTGACTGGAGCGCTGCCGTTGGCGCGCTACCTCATCTTGTAAAAGGTATTCCCTATACCCTGATGATCTCATTCGGCGGCCTGCTGATCGGGTTTGTCATCGGTATTTTTATGGGGCTGCTGAGCATTAATAAAAGTCGCTGGCTACGCTGGCCCGCAACGGCTTATATCGAGATTTTCCGCGGCACGCCGATTCTGGTGCAGGTGCTGTTTATCTTTTACGGTCTGCCAGACCTGGTAGGCGGCCCGATCAACGCGCTGACAGCCGGTATTGCAGCGATTGCACTGAACTCTGGTGCCTATATTTCTGAAGTCGTCCGGGGCGGCGTTCAGTCGATCGATAAAGGCCAGACCGAAGCCGGCGTATCGCTGGGCCTCTCACGGTCGCAAACCTTCTGGTCAGTAGTCTGGCCGCAAGCCTTCCGCCGGATGATCCCGCCGCTGGGCAATCAGGCCATCGTCAGCATCAAGGACACCTCGCTGTTTTCCGTTATCGGTGTCGGCGAACTGGTGCGTCAGGGGCAAATCTACATTGCCACCACCTTTACTGCCTTCGAGGTGTATTTCATGGTCGCCCTGCTCTATCTGGCGATTACCCTCACGCTGTCGCTGCTTCTGCGCTTCGTAGAACGACGCGGACTGGCCTCAACCTGACGGAGACTGAACCATGGAAAAGATCGTGCGCATGCAGCGCCTGAACAAATACTTCGGTCAGCACCATGTTCTCAAAGACATTGACCTCTCCGTCGCACACGGTGAAGTGGTGGTGATTATCGGTGCCAGTGGCTCGGGCAAGTCGACCCTGATCCGTTGCGTCAACGGCCTGGAAGAATTCGAGTCCGGCGAGTTGCAGGTTGATCAGCATCCGCTGGAGCCCAAGGGTGGCAACCAGAAAAACCTGTCCGAAATCCGCAAGGAAGTCGGCATGGTATTCCAGCAATTCAACCTGTTCCCTCACTTGTCGGTGAAGGACAACATCATGCTGGCGCCCCGCAAGGTCAAAAGCACCGACAAGGCAGAGGCCGACAAGGTCGCCATGAAGCTGCTTGATCGTGTAGGCATCGCCAATCAGGCCGACAAGTATCCGTCCCAGCTATCCGGCGGTCAGCAGCAACGGGTGGCGATCGCCCGGGCGCTGGCAATGGAACCGCGCCTGATGCTGTTCGACGAACCCACTTCGGCCCTTGATCCTGAAATGATCGGCGAAGTGCTTGATGTTATGCGGGAACTGGCCAAGGAAGGGATGACCATGATGGTGGTCACCCACGAAATGGGCTTCGCCCGGGAAGTGGCCGACCGCGTCATCTACATCGACAGCGGCCAGATTGTCGAGGAAGGCAAACCGGAGGCTGTATTCGATAATCCACAGAACGAACGGACCCAGTCGTTCCTGTCGCGGGTGCTCAAGCACTGAAGTAACAAGCCGCACCAGCAAAGCCCCCAACCCCGGGGCTTTTTTTCTGATTCACCACACATCAGAGTGATAATATCGATACTCCGCTGTGACAACCCTTGTAGCCGAAGCTTCAGCTTTGGTGGAGCCGCCAGGCTCCTGAGGCGCCCGCAACATCTGGCAGCCCTGCGCGCTGTTCGAAAGCTGAAGCTTCCGCTACATTACCCAGCGATAAATAAGACGTTATCGCCCGACCCCTGCGTTTACACGAATCCGCGATGAGCGTTTTTCTTGAACACGTCCCGCCAAACCGCAACAATGCCGTCCAGATACCTCAACCATTCGGCGCCCCGTTAGTTCGCCGCGACAGGATGCAGTCTCCCTCATGGCAAAAGCACCCGCTAAAAAAACCACCAAAAGCTTCGAACAAACCCTCTGGGACACCGCCGACAAACTGCGCGGCACGGTGGAATCGTCCGAGTACAAACACGTGGTGCTCAGCTTGATCTTCCTGAAGTTTGTCAGCGACAAGTTCGAAGAGCGCAAACAAACCCTAATCAACGAAGGCCAGGGCAACTACGTGGACATGGTCGAGTTCTACGCCATGAAAAACGTGTTCTACCTGCCAGAAGAAGCCCGCTGGCAATTCATCCAGAAAAACGCCAAACAAGACGACATTGCCCTGAAGATCGACACGGCGCTGTCCACCATCGAGAAAAACAACAAATCCCTGCGCGGCGCCCTGCCGGATAATTACTTCTCGCGCCTGGGCATCGACGTGAGCAAACTGGCGGCACTGATCGACTCTATCGACAACATCGACACGGTGGAAGATCGTGAGCAAGACGTAGTAGGCCGCGTGTACGAATACTTCCTCGGCAAGTTCGCGGCCACCGAAGGCAAAGGCGGCGGCGAGTTTTACACGCCCAAATGCATCGTTAACCTGCTGGCCGAAATGATCGAGCCGTTCGAGGGCAAGATTTACGACCCTTGCTGCGGCTCCGGCGGCATGTTCGTGCAGTCCATCAAGTTTGTGGAAAACCATCAGGGCAACACAAAAGACATCTCTATCTACGGCCAGGAATACACCGCCACCACCTACAAGCTGGCGAAGATGAACCTGGCGATCCGGGGCATTGCGGGCAATCTGGGTGACGTACCGGCAGACAGTTTCTTTAAAGACCAGCATCCGGATCTGAAAGCCGATTTCATCATGGCCAACCCGCCGTTCAACATGGATCAGTGGCGCGCGTCAGACGAGCTCACCGACGACCCCCGCTGGGCCGGCTACGAGGTACCGCCCACCGGCAACGCCAACTATGCGTGGATACTGCACATGGTAGGCAAGCTGTCGGAACACGGCACTGCCGGATTTGTGATGGCCAACGGTTCCATGTCCACTAATACCAAAGGCGAAGGCGCGATCCGTCAGAAGATGATCGAAAATGATCTGGTGGATTGCATGATCGCCCTGCCCGGCCAGTTGTTTTACACCACCCAGATTCCCGTGTGCCTGTGGTTTCTCACCAAAAACAAAAAAGCCCAGACCATCCCCGGCCACACCGACAGCAACCACCGCAACCGGCAAGGCGAAACCCTGTTCATCGACGCCCGCAACATGGGCAGCATGATCGACCGCACCCACAAGGAACTCACCTCTGACGATATCGTCCACATCGCCCGCACTTATCACGCCTGGCGCGGTGAGGCGAAAGATGGCGACTACGAGGATGTGCCCGGCTACTGCAAGGCCGTGACCCTTGAAGACATCAAAGCCAACGATTACGTGCTCACCCCCGGCCGCTACGTCGGCGCGGCTGCGATTGAGGATGATGGCGTGCCGTTTGAGGTGAAAATGGCGGAGTTGAGTCAGACGCTTTATCGGCAGATGGCTGAGGGGGAGAAGTTGGATTTGGTGATTCGGGAGAATTTGGCGGGGTTGGGTTATGGTCGCTGACTTTAATAATACTACCATCGGCGACCAGGTTACTCTCCAGCGAGGCTTTGATATAACTAGAAAAGAACAGCAACTTGGGCCGATACCCGTCATCTCATCGGGTGGAATCTCCAGCTTTCACAACTCGGCAATGGTAAAAGGTCCAGGTGTTGTTCTCGGACGAAAAGGAACCTTGGGTACCGTGTTCTTCATCGAGCCCGATTTCTGGCCTCACGACACAACCCTGTGGGTTAAAGACTTTAAAGGTAACGATCCACGTTTTGTATATTACTTCTTTAAACATATGTCGGGTGAGTTGAAGAGAATGGATGTAGGTGCTGCAAATCCAGCGCTAAACCGCAACCATGTGCATCCACTACCAGCTACTTGGCCATGCTTGAGAATTCAGAAATCTATATCTGAGTTGCTAGGCCGGTTAGACGACAAAATCGCCCTAAACCACAAAACCAACACCACCCTCGAATCCATGGCCCAGGCCCTGTTCAAAAGCTGGTTCGTGGACTTTAACCCGGTGATCGACAACGCCCTGACCGCTGGCAACCCCATCCCCGACGAACTGAAAACCCGCGCCGAGGCCAGAGCCGCCCTCGGCGACCAACGCAAGCCCCTGCCCGACCACATCCGCCAGCAGTTTCCGGATCGGTTTGTGATGAGTAATGACTTGGGGTGGGTGCCGGAAGGGTGGGAAATCAGCACCATTGGCGAAGAAGTGGCAACCGCAGGCGGAGGCACGCCAAGTACGAAAGAGCCGGACTTTTGGGAAGGTGGTGAGAATCCATTTTGCACGCCAAAGGATATGTCGCAACTTCAATCGTTAGTGTTGATGGATACAGAGCGCCATCTGACAGGCACCGGTGTCGGGAAAATATCATCGGGCCAGCTCGCCAAAGGCACGGTGCTCATGTCATCACGAGCCCCAATAGGCTATCTCGCCATAAGTGATATTCCGGTTTCTATAAACCAGGGCATTATCGCTATGCTGCCAAACCCGAAATATGGCCCAATCTATCTCCTGTGCTGGGCTCAAACGAATATGATTCGGATTACTGACCGAGCCAACGGCAGCACGTTTCAGGAAATCAGTAAAAAGAACTTCCGCCCCATACCGTTTCTGGTGCCTGAAAAGGCTATGCTGGATTATTTCAACCGGCAAGCTAAGGCCATCTATTCACGGATTCTGCTCACATCCGAGCAAACGGAAAACTTGAGCAAACTCCGAGACACCCTCCTCCCCAAACTCCTCTCCGGCGAACTCCGGGTGCCGGAGGCAGAGCAGCAGATTGAGGAAGCAACATAACACCGCTGTCGTTTGCCAAGTTTTTAAGTGGGTTTTGCAAAAGAAGTTACCCGCCAAACCCGAATGGCAGCACCGCACCTGTAGCGGAAGCTTCAGCTTTCGAGCAGCACGCAGAGCTGCCCGTGCTGCGGGCAACTCAGGAGCCTTGCGGCTCCACCAAAGCTGAAGCTTCGGCTACATGTGCAGGCGAGCGCATGCTTTTTGCTGTGGTCTCAATAAGAGCCCTGCAACTCCACTTATGTGTGACAGCGGGCGATGTCTTGATCACTCCGAATGCTCGGCTATGGACCTTCGACAAGCAACTGCTAAGCTTGGCGTTGCGATTTGATATGGACTATCGAATCTAAAATTAACGAAACACTGAATGCAACAAGGACGTGTTATGACGACCGATAAACAGATTGAATTTTACCAGACCGCCGATGGGCAGACTGAAATCGAGGTGCGGCTGGAAGATGAAACGATATGGGTGACTCAGACCCAAATGGCAGAGGTCTTTGCAACCACCACGGACAATATCAGTCTGCATCTGAAAAATATTTATAACGATGGGGAGTTGGAAGAAACATCAACTACCGAGGATTTCTCGGTAGTTCGTCAAGAAGGCAAAAGGCAAGTTCGGCGGCAACTGCAGCACTACAATCTGGATGCCATTATTTCGGTCGGCTACCGCGTGAACTCCGCACAAGCAACCCGTTTCCGCCAGTGGTCAACCCGTGTGCTCCGCGATTACCTGACGCAAGGTTACGCGTTGGACAAAACTCGTTTCGAGAAAAACGCTGCGGAACTGGAACAGGCCCTGTCCCTCATCCAAAAAGCAGCCAAAAGCCCCGAACTCACCGGCAGTTCTGGCCGGGGGCTGGTGGATATTGTCTCCCGCTACACCCAGACGTTTCTCTGGCTCCAGCGATATGATGAAGGGCTGCTTGATGAGCCCACTGGTTCACCCGGTGGCAAGCTGCCTACGGAAGATGCAGCCATGGACTCACTTGCATCACTGAAGAAACAACTGATCGCCCGAGGTGAAGCAACAGAGCTCTTTGCCAGGGTACGCGAAAGCGGCCTTTCGGCTATTTTCGGGAATCTGGATCAGACCGTGTTTGGTGAACCCGCGTATCCCACAGTGGAAAGCAAAGCCGCTCATCTGCTCTATTTTGTCGTCAAGAACCATCCGTTTGCCGATGGCAACAAACGCAGCGGTGCTTTCCTGTTTGTGGACTTTCTCCACCGCAACAGCCGCTTGCTGGATCAAAACGACCAGCCCATCATCAACGATACCGGGCTGGCAGCGCTGACCCTATTGGTGGCAGAGTCTGACCCCAAACAGAAAGACGTGCTGATACGGTTGATTATGAGCATGTTAAGTCCGGAATAATGAGCGCCTGCTGAATGATTCGCCTCCACTGCACCCAAAAACTGCTCGCCAAACTACCCCTGAATACCTCCGGCCGACTCAAGTGCAAAAGCCCGCTACCACAGGGTGCGAACGATGAGGCAGAAAGCCCCTGAGCGGGTGTCAATGAGCAACACTTGGATGCCGACAATCAAGGAATTTACACATGTCTGAACAAGAAAAGCCTGGCGGCGAGTTTGTCGTTTATACCACTGAAGATGGCGAAACACATGTCGAGTGCCGCTTTTCAGAGGACTCCCTATGGCTCAGCCAGGCACTCATGGCTGAGCTGTTTCAGACGACACCACAGAACATCACGCTGCATCTCAAGGCACTCTTCGAGGATGGCGAACTTGATGAAGGCGCAACTTGTAAGGATTACTTACAAGTTCGCCAGGAGGGCAAACGACATGTGCAGAGAAAGGTCAGGCACTACAACCTCGAAGCGATTCTGGCCGTCGGCTTTCGCGTGCGTTCGCCCCGAGGTGTCCAGTTCCGGCGTTGGGCCAACTCCCAGCTTCAGGAGTATCTGGTCAAAGGGTTTGTGATGGATGACGAGCGCCTGAAGAACCCGCCGGTGCCGGGCGCCAGTCCCGTCCCCGATTACTTCGACGATTTGCTTGAACGTATCCGGGATATACGGGCCAGCGAGCGCCGCATGTACCTGCGGGTGAGGGAGATCTTCAAACTGGCCACAGATTACGAGCCCTCATCGAAGGACACTGTACAGTTCTTCCGAATCATGCAGAACAAACTGCATTACGCAGCGACCCACCAGACCGCTGCCGAATTAATCGCAAGCAGGGCAAATGCCTCCGAGCCCAATATGGGACTGACGGTTTGGAAAGGCGAGATCGTTCGAAAAGCCGATGTCACCGTGGCCAAAAACTACCTTGATACCGATGAAATCGATGCCTTGAACAGGATCGTGGTCATGTGGCTCGACTTTGCTGAGGATCAGGCCAAAAGGCGAAAGCAGGTTTTCCTGAAGGACTGGGAACAAAAGCTGAGTGACTTTCTTCGCTTTAACGAGCGCGAGGTCCTGTCGGGAGCCGGAACGATCAGCAAGCAGGATGCAGACAAGAAAGCCAGCCTTGAGTATCAGGAATTCGAACAGAGGCGCCGGGAGGCGCTGGAGGCTTCCGGTGCGGAAGATACCATTCGGCAACTAGAGTCGCTGTCAAAGCGCCCGCCCGAGTAAGCTATGATCCGCCTCCACTGCACAAAGAAACTTTTGGCAAAGTTGCCGTTGAATTCATCGGGGCATCTCAAAGGCAAATTATCGCCTCCGCAAGCCGCTAATGATGAAGCTGAGAGCCCGCTTAGCGGCTGGCACGCCAACCTGCTGACGATCCAGCGCCGAAATTGTGTTTTGTTCGTGCATGACAGGACCCGGTTTCCCGTGCTGGCAACTTGCCTGATAAAGCCGGACTTCGCGGAGCTGAACTGGTGGTTCCAGGATGCTCTGATGAACACCCTGCTCAAGGCCGGTGCCAGTGAGGCACACATGGAGGCTGCCGCAAGCATCCTTTCGCCACTGGCTTGCGACTCAGAGTGCGATCGTTCGGTACAAGCGACCATGAACCAGATGAAGCAGGATCTGGAGTGCATACTCTGGTATGACAGCCTGGCGATTACCGATCTCGCACCCTATCGCACAGGGGCTCACTTGGCTGATCATCCTTGTACTGTGAAGGGAGTGAAGGGCTGTATCTGGCCGAGAAAGGCGATGTTGACGTTACTGGAGCGCTGTTGAGGGGCTGATATTCTTTCACGGCAAGCTTGCGGTTCAGGTAAGGCGCCCATCGTCACCCACGCCGCCTCCAACACGTCCGGTTGAACGTCTCTTTCCTGCTAGGTCTGAAAGGGATATTCCAATAATCGGAGACCAAACCTCCGAAGTCTGCAGGTTTCTCGCTCATGTCGCGCCCTTTGCGTGAGGTTTATCCTTGATAAGCCATCGCCATGGTCGAGTGTTCCGATCGCCTACGCCCTTTGACCCAATCACCTTTGTTCACAATGCGATACCTTCACACGGGCAAAAAATCGCTACAATCAGCTAAGATGCATATCACCACCTGCGGTTACGCCACCGGGACTACCTGCCAAGCAGTAAGGATACGGAATGCCCAAGTTCACCGAGGACAAGCTGGAACAGGCCATCATTGCCCTGCTGGGTGAACAGGGATTTGCGCATACGCCCGGCCCTTCTATTTCCCGGGCGCCCGATGATGTGCTGATTCGGGACGATCTGCGGGCATTCCTGGCGCGCCGCTATGCCAGCGACGCCATTACCGACAGCGAAATCAACGCCATTATCCACCGGCTGGACACGCTGTCCGCCTCAGACCTTTACGCCTCCAACAAGACTATTCACAAGTGGGTGGCCGATGGCTTTCTGCTGAAGCGGGAAGATCACACCCAGAAAGATCTGTATATCCAGTTGGTGGATTACGCCGGCCTACCGGAACAGCGAGAGCCGAAATCCGGCGAAGTGGATACGCTGATTGCGGATGATCACGGCAGCTACCAGACCAGTGGCAATATTTACCGGATCGTTAATCAGCTTGAAATCGAGGGGCTGGAAAAGCGCATCCCCGACGCGATTCTCTGCATTAACGGCCTGCCGCTGGTGGTGTTCGAGTTCAAGAGCGCAACCCGAACAGAGGCGACCATCCACGACGCCTACGTTCAGCTCACCACCCGCTACACCCGGGATATTCCCGAACTGATGAAGTACAACGCGCTGTGCGTAATCAGCGATGGCGTGAACTCCCGGCTTGGCTCGCTGTTTGCCCCTTACGAGTTTTTCTATACCTGGCGCAAGATCACCGGCGACGAAACGATTGAGCAGGACGGCGTCAACGCGCTGTACACCATGATTGAGGGCCTGTTTGACCGCAACCGGCTACGCGAAGTGATCCGGCACTTTATCTATTTTCCCGACAAATCCCATCGAGAAGAGAAAATCGTCTGCCGTTACCCGCAATTCTATGCGGCGGGCAAGCTGTTCCGGAATATTCTGGAACACCGCAAGCCGGACGGTGACGGTAAAGGCGGCACCTATTTCGGTGCGACCGGTTGCGGCAAGAGCTTCACCATGCTGTTTCTCACCCGATTACTGATGAAAAGCGTGGCATTTGAAAGCCCGACGATTGTACTGATCACCGACCGTACGGATCTGGACGATCAGCTCGCAGGCCAGTTCACCAATGCCAAGGAATACATTGGCGATCAGACCATCATCAGCGTGGAGAGCCGCGCTCAATTGCGGGAGTTGCTGAAAGGCCGCTCCAGTGGCGGCGTCTTTCTGACCACGATTCACAAGTTCACCGAAGACACCGAGCGGCTGACGGATCGCTTCAATGTTATCTGCATTTCCGACGAGGCCCACCGCAGCCAGGTGAATCTGGACCAGAAAGTGCGCGTCACCGATAAAGGCGTTAAGCGGACGTTCGGTTTCGCCAAATACCTGCACAATTCGCTGCCCAACGCGACCTATGTGGGCTTCACCGGCACCCCCATCGATGCCACGCTGAATGTGTTTGGCGAAGTGGTGGACAGCTACACCATGACCGAGTCGGTGAAGGATGAGATCACCGTGCCCATCGTCTATGAGGGCCGCGCCGCCCGGGTGATTCTGGATAACGAAAAACTTCAGGAAATCGAAGCCTACTACGCCCAATGCGCGGAAGACGGTGCCAGCGACTACCAGATTGAGGAAAGCAAGAAAGCCAGCGCCAGTATGAGCGTGATCCTCGGCGACCCGGACCGACTGCGCGCCCTGGCCAAAGACTTTGTTCACCACTACGACCAGCGCACAGAAGAAGGCGCCACGGTAAAAGGTAAGGCGATGTTCGTATGCAGCAACCGAACAATTGCCTATGCGTTTTGGCAGGAAGTGGTCGCGCTGAAGCCTCAGTGGAATGAGGTATTGGTATGCGAGCCCGGTGCGAGCCTGTCTGATAGCGAGCGCAAAGAAATCAAACCCATTGAGCAGGTCAAGCTGGTCATGACCCGGGGTAAGGACGACCCGAAGCCGCTATGGGACAGCCTCGGCACTGCCGAATATCGAAAGGAGCTGGACCGGCAGTTCAAGAACCCGAAATCCAACTTCAAGATCGCGATTGTGGTGGATATGTGGCTGACCGGTTTCGACGTGCCGTTTCTCGATACTCTCTACATCGACAAACCCATTCAGCGCCATAATCTGATTCAGACCATATCCCGGGTCAATCGCAAGTTCGAGGGCAAGCGCAAAGGGCTGGTGGTGGACTACATCGGCATCAAAAAGCAGATGAACCTGGCACTGGCCCACTACAACAAGGCGGATCAGCAGAACATTGAGGAAATCGAGCAGTCAGTAATTGTGGTGAAAGATCACTTGGACCTTCTGGGTAAGCTGTTCCATACCTTCGACGCCACCGCCTATTTCAACGGCAGCCCGCTGGAACAACTCAACTGCCTGAACCGTGCCGCCGAGTTTGTTCAAATCACCGAGAAAACAGAAAAGCGGTTTATGGCATTGGTGAAACGCCTCAAAGCGGCATACGACATCTGCAGCGGATCGGAACTCATTGGTCAGCAGCAAAGGGACCGGATTCATTTTTACCTCGCGGCCCGCTCTATCGTGTTCAAGCTGACCCGGGGCAATGCACCGGATAGCGCCCGAATGAATGCCCGGGTGCGGGAGATGATGACCGAAGCGCTGAAAGCCGATGGCGTGGAGGAAATCTTCAAGTTGGGCGAGGATGGCGCTGACGCCACGAACATTTTTGATGACGATTACATGGCCAAGATCGATAAGATCAAGCTACCTAATACCAAAATCAAGTTGCTGCAGCAGTTGCTGGCCAAAGCCATTGAGGATTTCAAACGGGTGAACAAGGCGCGCGGTATCGATTTTTCAAAACAGCTTCAGGCGCTGGTCGAAAAATACAACGAGCGCGATGAAGCGGATGTGCTGCGCGGAGAGGTAGTTGAGGATTTCACCGACGAGATCATTGACCGCTATATGGGCATGATCCAGTCACTGAAGCAGGAGGTCGGGTCCTTCGCGGATCTGGGGATTGATCTGGAAGTTAAGGCGTTCTATGACATCCTTAAAGATCTGGCGGACAAGTACGACTTCGTCTATCCAGAGGACAAATTACTGCCACTGGCTGAAGCAGTAAAAGTCGTGGTGGATGACAAGGTGAAATATACCGACTGGAACCAGCGCGAAGATATCAAGGCCGAACTGAAAGTGAACCTCATTCTCCTGTTGGGCAAACACGGCTACCCGCCGGTTGATAAGGATGAGGTCTACAGGGAAATCTTCGAGCAGGCCGAAAACTTCAAAAAGTATCGACCGACTCTCTAGAGCAGCCCCCGAATCGCGTCGTATTCCTGCTCCAGCTTATAGCGCGTGTCATCCACCAGAAACTGCGCCACCTTTTTCCCCAATAACGGAATATCGCAACGCACGTCCAGCGAAACGTGGTTGGTGCAACTGCTCTGAGAACCGTGCAGGCGCATATTACCGTGGATTTTGGCCGGCACACCTTCAATCCGAACGCGGAATTCACAGTGCCACTCGTTGTCGTCCTTGCGGAACCAGTGCTCTTCCTGACGGATCGAATTCCACTCACGGTGGAAACTCGCCAGCGTCGCGGGCACTTTGACCGAAGTGGTCATTTCCCGTTCCACAACCAACTTGCCGGCGGCATCATCGCGTTTCAGTTCGGCGACCTTCACATTCCGGTTGCCCATCCGCTGGTTCTTCTTGTGAATTGTATCCTCGTCAAAGAACACCCCCAGTACGTCATCCAATCCGGCAGCGTACGGGTGCACCACGTCAAATTTCATGCTGCGCCTCCAGTTTTATTTTACCGGCGATCATCCATCAGAGCGTCGATGCCACACATTGGCCGGTCAGCCGTCGGCGACTGGCACAGCAGCCCCCCTGACCAGTATGATGGCGATCTGTTTTAGGGAACCTCTGAAGCCAAGACCGGAAGGGAGAGCAAAATGCGCAATGCGGACATCGTAAAACGGGATCTGAAATCAGTCTGGCACCCCTGCACCCAGATGAAAGACCACGAAAGCCTGCCACTGATACCGATCAAGCGAGGCAAAGGGGTCTGGCTGGAAGATTTCGAGAACAACCGCTTTATCGATGCCGTGAGCTCCTGGTGGGTGAACCTGTTCGGTCATGCGAATCCGCGGATCAACGGCGCGATCCGGGATCAGATTGAGCAGCTTGAGCACGTCATTCTGGCCGGTTTCAGTCACGAGCCCGTGGTCAATCTTTCCGAGCGCCTGATTGAAGTGACGCCTCCTGGTCTTAACAAGTGCTTCTACGCTGATAACGGCTCGTCCGCGATCGAAGCAGCCCTGAAGATGAGCTATCACTACTGGAAAAATCTGGGAAAACCCAACAAAAAGAACTTCGTTAACCTGGGCAACAGCTACCACGGTGAAACCCTCGGCGCTCTCGCACTCGGCGATGTCAGCCTGTACAAGGAGACCTATCAGCCATTGCTGATGGAAGTCATCACCGCACCGTCACCCGATGCCTACAACCGCGAAGCTGGCGAAAGCTGGGAAGATTACGCCCTGCGCCAGTTTGAAGCGATGGACAAGATCCTCGCAGAACAGCACGACGAAATCTGCGCAGTCGTGGTGGAACCGCTGATTCAGTGTGCCGGCGGCATGCGCATGCACCACGCCATTTACCACAAGAAACTGCGCGAGGCCTGCGACAAATACGGCGTTCACCTGATTGCCGATGAAATTGCCGTCGGTTTTGGCCGTACCGGCACGATGTTCGCCTGCGAGCAGTCCGGCATCACCCCTGATTTCATCTGCCTGTCCAAAGGACTGACGGCCGGTTACCTGCCGCTATCGGCAGTACTGACCACCGACACGGTGTATGACGCGTTTTATGACGATTACGAGACCATGCGCGCCTTCCTGCACTCCCACAGCTACACCGGCAACCCGATTGGCTGCGCCGTCGCACTGGCCACTCTCGATATTTTCCGCGACGACAATGTGATCGAGAACAACCGCAAACTGGCAACCTGCATGGGCGAGTCAGTGGCGCATCTTATCGACCACCCGAACGTGGGCGATATCCGCCAGCATGGCATGACCCTGGCAATCGAGATGGTGAAAGATAAAGCCACAAAAACCCCGTTTCCCTGGCAGGAGCGACGCGGTATAAAGGTCTATCGTCACTCACTGACCCGTGAAGCGCTGCTGCGCCCTCTGGGAAATGTGGTTTACTTCATGCCGCCTTACGTCATCAACGAGGAGCAAATCCGGCACCTCGCCCAGGTGGCAACAGAAGGCATCGACATCGCTGTCCGGGACTGAACCAAAGCATGCGCGTACCTCGTATCTACACCCCGGTCGCACTGACCGCAGGCCAGGAAATTGCTCTGGATGAGCATGCTGCCAACCATGTCGGCCGGGTGCTGCGCATGCAAACCGGCCAGGCATTGGAACTGTTCAACAGTGATGGCCTCGACTACCCGGCAACGATCACCGGCGTCAGCAAGCGGGAAGTGCTTGTATTACTCGCAGAGCCGGTGCCCAATCACACCGAGTCGCCGCTAAAAGTGCATCTCGGGCAGGTGCTTTCCCGTGGCGACAGGATGGATTACGCGATCCAGAAAAGTGTCGAAATGGGCGTGGACCGGATCACACCACTGGTCAGCGAACGCTGCGAAGTGAAACTTAAAGGTGATCGCGAAGACAAACGCCTGCGTCACTGGCAGCAAGTGGCGATCAGTGCAGCCGAGCAGTGCGGAAGAGCCCGGGTACCGGAGATACTGCCGGTCTCGACCCTGGCGGACTGGTTTGCAGCCACATCGGATGATGACCTGCGCCTGGTACTGCATCATCGCACCCGGCAATCACTCGCCGAGCTGGCAAAACCTGCGCGCCTGGCGCTGCTGGTAGGGCCGGAAGGCGGACTGGCGGACGACGAAATACAGGCCGCTGAAGCGGCGGGGTTTGTTGCGGCAGCGTTAGGCCCCCGGGTCCTGCGCACTGAAACAGCACCGGTTGCGGCGCTGTCCGTGTGCCACTGGTTATGGGGAGACGGACAGAACAGCGGCAACGCCTAACCCGCCCGGAACCCAAACAAAGCGGGCGCTCATACGTCATAAAAAAGACAACCGCTTGAAGAATACAATTTGATGATTCAAAAGGTTAGCAGGCGGACATCGCCCACCTGACATCAACAGGCAACCACAATAACAAGCTGACGAGAGATCTGTTCGTGCAAGAATCCAAACGTTTCCGGATCACCAAACGGCGCCTTCTACCGCTTATTCTGATCGCCATCGCAGTGGCGCTGATTTTTGTGATGGCACTGCTCAAGCCGGTACCACCGGAATCCACGGCAAAAGAAAAAGCCTGGCCTGTGCAGACCGTCACGCTTGATGCCCAGTCCAGATCTCCCCAGTTGCGCCTGTTAGGTCGCATCGAAACCCCTTACCAATCCACTCTTAGTGCGAGTGTGACCGCAAATGTAGAAGCACTGCCTCGCCTTGAAGGGCAGACAGTCGAGCGTGACGACGTGCTGATTGAGCTGGATGATACCGAGGTCAAACTGCTGGTGGCCCAGCGCGAGGCAGACGTCGCGGAACTGGAAAGCCAACTCAAGCAGGAACAGAACCAGTTCGCCTCAGACAAACGCCTGCTGGCACGGGAGAAGGAACTGGTCGCCATCGCTCAAAGTGGGCTCGATCGCGAAAACAAGCTGCAAGCCTCCAAACTCAGCAGCCAGTCACGCACCGATCAGGCGAGCCAGTCGCTGCAGGCCGCAGAAATATCCATGGTGAACCGTGAATTGGCGGTCGCCAATCATGACAGCCGACGCCAATCGCTGCAGGCCAAACTGGCTCGAGCGGAAGCATTACTGGAGCAATCACGGCTGGATCTCGAGCGAACCGAAATTCGGGCGCCCTTCGCCGGAGTGATCGTGTCCATTCAGGTGAGCCCCGGCGAGCGTGTCCGCCCCGGTGAAGTCCTGGCGACGCTTTACTCCACTCGCGACCTTGAAGTCCGCGCCCAGATTCCGATGCAACAAGCGGGCTTTGTTGCGCAATCGCTCAATAAAAGCGAGCCGGTTACCGCACAGGCGAAACTGGGCCAGACCACCCTGAACCTGACACTCAACCGCCTGTCCGGTCAGGTAAATGCAGGCGCCGGAGGGATTGACGGGCTATTCAGGTTTGAGGGCGAAGCCCCTGCAGCAGCGCTCAACCGCACGCTGGACCTGACACTCAACCTGCCCAGCCAACCCGGTCTGTTTGCCGTGCCGGTCTCCGCACTCTATGACGAGCATACGCTCTACCGGGTTACCGACGGACGCCTGGAATCGGTCGAAGTGCAGCTTGCAGGCGACCGATTTGAAAAGGGTCGGCAGCAGTTACTGGTCCGGTCTGATGCACTCAAAACGGGTGATCCAATCCTGACCACCCAGCTCCCCAATGCGATATCGGGACTGAAAGTAGAGCGAATGGGCAGTGCCGACAGCACGGAGCAGGCGCAATGACTGACAATGCCAGCCAGCATCGCGAAGATATTCTGGGCCGGTTTGCACGCCACAAGGTCGCCGCCAATCTGCTGATGCTGATTATGATACTGGCAGGCATCTATGCGCTGGGCGGTCTTAATCGACAGTTCTTCCCCACCTTTGCCACAGACTTCATCACCGTCAGCGTGGTCTGGCCGGGCGCCAGTGCCGAAGATGTGGCGCGCTCGATCACAACCCCGCTGGAGCAGGAATTACGCAACCTCGACAACGTCAAGGAAATGCGTTCAACCTCGGCCCGGGGCTACAGCCGAATTGTCATCGAATACGAAGAAAACACCCCGATGGGCATTGCCCTTGATCAGGTCAATGAACAGGTGGGGCTGGTCCGAAACCTGCCCTCCGACTCGGAACGACCGGAAATCAGCAAATTCGTCCGCAACGAAACCATCGCGACGGTCATCCTGACCGGACCGGCAAGGCTTGAGGCGCTGCGCCCGATGGCTTATGCCTTCGAGACCCAACTGCTCGACCGTGGCATCGCGAAAGTTGAAATGACGGGCCTTCCCGATCGGGAAATTGCGATTGAGGTGGATTCCGAATCGATTTCTGCACTGCAGATGTCATTGCCTCAGCTCGGCCAGCGGGTCGTCGGCCAGAGCCAGGACATCCCCGCCGGCTCTGTCGGGGACAAGGAATCCGTCCGCGAAATTCGCAGCCTCGAAAAAGGCCGGACAGCAGCCGACTTTGCCAGCATGCCGATTATCGCCACCGCTGATGGGCGGCGCCTGGCGCTGGGTGATATAGCCGATATCGAAATGCGCCCGAAAGAAGATTCGGTCGAAGTGTTCTATCAAGGCCAGCCTGCCGTGCTGATGGAGTTGCAGCGGGCCGAGACGTCCGATTCGCTGGATTCAGCCGATGTGATGCTGGAGTGGCTGGATGACACTCGCGCGACGCTACCCGAAGGCATTCAGCTGATCACCTTTGATGAGCAGTACGAACTGATCGTCGACCGGATAAACCTGCTGCTTAAAAACGGTATCGGCGGCCTGATTCTGGTGGTCGGGATCCTGTTTATATTCCTCAACGGCCGCATCGCGTTCTGGGTCGCCGCCGGTATCCCCATTTCGCTGATGGGCACCATGGCCATTCTGTGGTTCAACGGCGGCAGCATCAACATGATCAGCCTGTTCGCCCTCATCATGGCACTGGGCATTATCGTGGACGATGCCATCGTCGTGGCGGAAGACGCCATGACCCATTATCAAAGAGGCGAGCGATCGCTCGAAGCGGCCGAAGGGGGCGCCCGACGCATGTTCGTTCCGGTCATGAGCTCGTCGCTCACGACCATCGCCGCCTTCCTGCCGCTGATGCTGGTCAGCGGCATTATGGGGCAGGTGTTGCGGGATATTCCGTTTGTCATCATCTGCGTCATTATCGCGTCTCTGATCGAAAGCTTCCTGATTCTGCCCGGGCACCTGCGCTCGTCCTTTCGCAGCAACCACCATCGACCCGACGGCAAATTGCGCCAACGCCTCAACAATGGCTTTAACAGTTTTCGTGACAACCGCTTCCGGCCGGTCGCCGTATGGAGCCTGAACAATCGGGCGACCGTTCTGGTGGCCACCGCCTGCGCGCTGGTGATAAGCGTCGCGGTGGTTGCAACCGAACATGTCCGCTTCACCTTTTTCCCGACCCCTGAATCCACTCAGGTCGTGGCCAGCGTCAAGTTCGCCTCCGGCACACCACCCGCCGACGTCAAGGCATACGGCAGGCGAATGGAGGCCGCCCTGTGGCGTATCAATGACGAACTGAAAGATGAAGACGATCTGGTGCGCGCGGCGGTCCTGCGACTGAACCAGGCCTCGTTTGACGGCGGCGAACGTCTGGAACAGGGCGAGCAATACGCCATGGTGTCGCTGGAGCTGACGCCGCCGGACGCCCGCTCAGTGCGCACACCGGATTTCATCAAAGCCTGGCGCAAGGCCTTGCCGGATCTTGCAGGGATTGAGCAGCTGTCACTTACCAGCCCACAGGGTGGACCGCCGGGCAAGCCAATTGATGTGTTTCTGTCCGGCGCCGATGCGGATACGCTCAAGAAGGCGGCAGAATCTCTCAAACTCAGTCTAGGCAAATACCAGGGCGTGACGGATATTCTGGATGACCTGCCCTGGGGCAAGCAGCAGTATATTTTCTCGCTGACACCGCTGGCCCAGTCGCTGGGGCTGACCATCGATGACGTCGGGCGGCAGATGCGTGCGGCGCTGGACGGCCAGTTGCTACAAGTGTTCTACGACGCCCACGACGAGGTAGAAGTCCGTATAATGTTGCCCAAGGCCGAGCGTGAACTTCAGCAGACACTCAACACGCTTCCGATTGCCACGCCGGCGGGCTCCACGACGCCGCTGGCCAACGTCATCAATCTTGAATCACGTCGCGGACTGGCCCTGCTACGCCACAGTGACGGCCAGCTCGGGGTACATGTCACAGCCGATGTCGATACCGACGTCACCAACGCCAACCAGGTGCTTACCGATATCGAGCAAACCATTATCCCCAACCTGCAAAGTCAGTACGGTATCATCACCCATTTCAAGGGCACAGCTGAAGACCAGCGGCAGACCAGCAGCGACATGAAGGCAGGCTCGCTGCTCGGACTGGCGCTGATCTACATTATTCTGGCGTGGGTGTTCGGCTCCTATACTTGGCCGGTGGCGGTGATGATCGCCATTCCTTTCGGACTTTGCGGGGCAATACTGGGGCATTTCCTGCTGGGAATTGATCTGACCATTCTGTCGCTATTCGGCATGTTCGGGCTTTCAGGCATCGTGATTAACGACTCGATCATTCTGGTGACTTTCTACAAAGAGCTCAGAGAAGGCGGTATGCCGATCAGCGAAGCGTTGATTGAAGCATCCTGCCAACGCCTGAGAGCAGTACTACTGACCTCGCTGACAACGATCAGTGGCCTCCTGCCCCTGCTGTTCGAGACGTCCCTGCAAGCCCAGTTCCTGATCCCCATGGCCGTCAGCATCGCCTTTGGTCTGGCGGTCGGTACCTTCCTGATTCTGCTGGTTGTCCCGGTGTTACTGTCGCTGATCGAAAGCGCGACCGCGCGCCTCCAGCGTATCGGTGGTGCTCCCCAGCCCGAGTGATTTTAATGACCGGCGGCCACTGCGCAGGTGTCATTGACAAGCTCGCAGTGGCCACAGATGATGCAAAGCACTCTGGACTCACTCCACAGCCCCGCTTGCCCGCACAGGCAGCCTTGACGCGGCACAGGCCAGACACAGTTTGGATCGCGATGACACGACGATCACAGTGACAAGACAATAACGACATTGAACCTGACGAGTAGCGACATGACCGAGCTGTTGCACCAAGCGGAATTCTGGCAATACCTCAGCATTCCCGTTATCGCCGCCCTGATTGGCTGGATCACCAACTGGCTGGCGATCAAGATGACGTTCTATCCCCTCGAATTTATCGGCATCCGACCTATCTGGGGCTGGCAGGGCATTATCCCATCCAAGGCGAGGAAGATGGCTGCCATCAGCGTCGATGCGACCATTTCAAAGATCGGCACCGTGCAGGAAATCTTCCAGCAGATAGACCCGAAAGTGCTGGGCGAATACGTGATCCACAATGTCGAACCCCGCACCGAAGAATACGTCGACGAGCTGATGCTGCGGGAGTACCCCACATTCTGGGAGAACCTGCCCGCGTCGGCCCGTAACATGGTGTACGAGCGGGTACGTAAGTCCACTCCCCATCTGGTGGATAACCTGGTCGCCGACCTGTCTGAAAACATCGAAGGCCTGCTCGATATCAAGGGCATGGTGATTGACCGCCTGGCTGCCGACAAGCGTCTGCTGAACCGGATATTTCTGGAATGCGGGCAGAAAGAGTTCAAATTTATTGTGAATTCCGGCTTCTACTTCGGCTTTCTTTTTGGCCTGATCCAGATGACCGTCTGGTACTTCCATCAGGGCTGGTGGGTGTTGCCGGTTTTTGGACTACTGGTCGGATGGGCAACCAACTGGATTGCACTGAACGTCATTTTCCGTCCGTTACACCCACACAAGGTCGGGCCGATTACGCTCCAGGGGCTATTCCTGAAACGCCAGCGGGAAGTGGCCGAATCCTTCTGCCATATCGTGACCCATGAAATCCTGACCGTCGGCAATATCATTCATGCGGTACTGAACGGTCCGAACGGCGACCGGGCAAAGAACATGGTCAAAAAGCACATGAAACCTCTGGTCGACGAAACCGCCGGCATGGGCAAGGCGCTTACCCAGATGGCATTCGGACCTACCGGTTTTGCCACGCTGAAAAACCAGGTGGGAGAAAAAGCGCTGGAGATCTCCTCAACTTCTTTCGATAACCCGGTATTTGAAAAAGACCGGGCCGAGGCGGTTGAGAGCATCATGGTTGAACGCATGGTCGCGCTGTCTTCCGACGAGTTTCAGGATTTGCTTCGCCCCTGCTTCCAGGAAGATGAAATAAAACTGATCGCCGTCGGCGCATTGCTGGGGTTCGCAGCAGGTGTCGCGCAACTGATACTGGTGTTCGGGCAGCAATTGTTCTGAACAGGCGTCAGATTTTGCACCAATTTGCGCATTCTCTGTGTCGTCGTTCTATACTCGTAGGAGCAGGAAGGGCTGCGCCGCTCTTCCCACTCACTTACCCTTTCTTTGAGGGACGCATGGATGTGGCGCTTGTTCAATTGGTTGTCGCCAAAGCACTCGCAGCAAAAAAAAGCCGCTCCCAGTCAGTCTCATCTGCTCAATGCCGGTCGGCTCGCGAAAACCGGCACTTCGACAGACACTATAGAGGCATTACGCGGCCTCGAAGGACACCTGTTCTGCTGGTTACTGGACGCATCCCCGGCCCAGATCAACCAGACATCTCCTAACGAAGCCCTGGTACTGGCAGAGCTCGAACGCCGGCTGACAAAAACGGCACTGGAAGAGCTCCCTCGCCAGCCCGCAGTGCTGCCCTCGCTGATGGGCGCACTATCTGATCGCGACGTCACGCGCTCCCATCTGGCCGGCATCATTCTTGGCGACCCATCCCTGACTGACCAGTTGCTTCATGTCGCCAACAGCCCGTTCTTCAAGCCTGGCGAACAACAAATCGAATCCATTGAACACGCCATTTTTCTGCTGGGCATCGATGGCATCCGCAGCGTTGCCTCTGCAGCAGCCCTGAGACCGATGATGACCGCGCGCACCAGTCAGGAAGCACTCTTTGCCCAGCGAGTCTGGCGCTGGGGGCTCTCGTGCGCCCGCGCCTCGGAGCTGATTGCCAATGCCCAGGGCACTGATGCCAACGCATTCTTTCTGGTTGGCTTGCTGCCTTCGCTGGCCTATATCACCCTGCGCCGCGAAGTTCAGCGCATCTATCGGTCCAAATTACCTGAGGAGACAATCGAACCCTCGGTCGTTCGCAAAGCCCTGCGCCGCTTCGACTGGCATACCGCACAGATTATTGCGGACAAATGGAATCTGCCGCCGCGCTATCACGCGCACCTGCTCGCTGCGGAGAGACCTTCTCCGCGCAGCGAACATACGCCATTGAACGACGGCATTATCATGGGTACCCGGGAAGTACTGCGTCATGCTCACCAGCGCAACCTTTCGGAAGAGGTATTGCGAGAGGCAATTCAGCTGGAAACACGGCAGTTTGACGAGGTGCGACGCGCGCTGTTGCTCATGCTGCGGGAAGGTGCCCGCAGCTCCTAGCAACGGATTTGTTCTACCCTATAACGCCGGTGGCGTCCGCCCGACATCCGCCTGGATCAGCTCGGCAAAGGTTCTGCCATCCTCTTCACCATGCAGCATCAACATACTTTCGGGTAGCACTTTGGGCAGGCGCCGCATCAGCCGGTCTTCATCGGCCCGGACAACGGACATCACATCACCCACGGTGATTTTATCGAGAGCCCTGGCGGGCATGAGGGCATCGCAGGTTTCACCCGTCAGCACCAGCAGTTTGCCCCGGATCAATTTGTCACTGACGCGACGCGTCACCTCTCCTGGCACGCCCAACTGATACTCGAGTTTTTCCTGCCGTGGTGCCGGACGCCCCTCACTGAAAGGCTTGCACACCAGCCACATCAGCACCATCGCCACATGTTCCTGCAGCTCAGGCGAAAATCTGACCCGGTAACGCTTGGCCACGGCATTCGGATTCTGCAGGTAGAACACAATACTGGCGCCGACCAGCAATATCAGCCAGTTCAGATAAATCCAGATCAGCATGATAATGCCAATCGCAAAGCTGGAATAAATCGCCTGATAGCGCGCAGAGCCGGCAACGAATGAGGCGAACAGCATGCCACCCGCTTGCCAGGCCACACCTGCAATCAAACCGCCGATAAGGGCGTACTTCAGCTTTACCCGGGTGTTGGGCATAAAGACGTAGGTGAACGTGAACGCCAAAACCACCAGAAGGAACGGCGTAAACTTGCTGAGAAACAGAACCAGTGAACCCAGCGGTTCAATCGCCATCAGCCCTTGCACTGCTGTCGAGGAAAATATGGTCGCGCTGATCCCGATGGCTGACACCATGAGCAATGGCCCGACCATAATCACGCTCAGGTAGTTGCTGAAGCGCTGCACCACAGACCGCATCTGGGGAACTCGCCAGATCATATTGAAAGAGCGTTCGATTTTCTGGACCAAGGAAACGACCGTGTAGACCAGCAATGCCAGACCGACCGACCCCAGTACACCCACTTTGATGTTGTCGACAAAACCGAGAATCTTGTCAGCCATTTCCAGCCCTTGAGGCCCCATCGGCTGAAAAAACTGATAGAGAAACGGCTCCATTTTCTGGTGAACATCCATCGCCTTGAGCACGGAAAAGCTCAAGGCAATCAGCGGCACGATACTGAGAAGCGTGGTGTAAACAAGGCTCATCGCGTAAAGCGTCAGCTGCCCGTTAACGATATCGCGCACCACTGCAAACACCGTTCGCCCGGCTTTGTAGAGCCAGGTCCACGGTCTGTGCTGCGGTGGATTCGGGTTCGCTAACGTCCATTTTTCGAGCGCTGCTAACTGTTCCTTGATTTGGCTCAGATCCACACGACCTCACTTGATATGCGCGAAATGTCCGCGACCATAATGCCGCTATAACACCCTGTTTTTCCAGTATGGCTTATTTTTCATGGATATATTGCGCGGCGCTCAAAAGATTCGAAAAACGTCGGATACCGGATCACTCGTGACTGGTGGGGCTCCGCAGATCTATCGCTTTTCGGGACGCATTGCACAAAACTGCAGGCGTGTCGTTGTTCCCTGTAATTGACCTCGATAACCTGTCTGAATTGAGGATCAGACACGGCTTGTGGGCAATCCAGTCACGGTCAAAATCTCTCCTCGAACCAAACATCCAGACAAGTTTTCGGAGTATTGGTTTGAAACCGATAAAAGATCGAATGATGTACGTGTTGGTGTGCTGCTTGCTGTCGCCACTTTGTTCGGCTGATGACGCGCTTTCCATGAGCACACACAATGACATGCGGTCCCGCTTTACCGAAATGAACGACGACGAATTGATGGAAGCCAATGTGGCATTTCAGGCCCCAGTCGTGGAAGCCTCAGACGGCACGCCCCAAGTACTTACCACACCAGGCACGCCAGGCGACGGCCACATCAACACGGTGACGCAAACACCCAGGGTCGAATTTCGAGCCGGGCAGTTCCAGCGTCGCTATATTGAAGAAACAGTCTATTAGAAACGGGCGATCATCGGGCGTTAATGATACAAACACCTACTATGAAGCACCCGGGGCGATAACCCAAAAGGGTTATTCAATTCACGAACCACACGCATCCAGATCACAAACATTCGTTGCGCTTCGCCTGCTGCAATGGCTATTGCCATGTATTACAGATTCTCATACCGGTTCACGTCAAAAATCCCCGCTTCTACCGGGTTGGTCTGCTCAACAAACGCCCTGAAATCCGCCATCACATCCCAAAAATCCGGGCTGGTGCGACGCACGCCCCAGCGCTCGGCCAGCGCATTCATGTCTGAAGCACGGGTGATGCCTTTGAACGCCGAAACAAATGCGTCCAGCTCGTTCAGCGGGACGTCAAAGCTGAAATTCGGATAGCTGCCCAACGTGCCGTCTATTACGGAAACCGTGTCCTGCTCCGGCAATAACCGGCTGTCTTCACCGAACATAAAGGCAACGTTGGAATGGATCCGGTTGTGCACCAGGGTATAGACCCAACGCTCGTCTTCGCTTGAAACCCGCAAGAATACGACCTCCGGCAAAAATTTGATCGCCGGCATGGTGGCGCCGTTGTCGAACGCCAGCCCGCGAAGGATCGCATCCGCGTCTTTCTGCAATGGCGAGGCGTTCGGTCGTTCACAGGGCCCACCGAAGCAGCGGTTCAGAAAATCGGGTGGGCCGGCCACCGCTGCCGCACGATCCAGCAGCAGCTGGCTGAACTTGTCCATCACCGCGGTGTTACCGCGCTGAGGGCCATAGTCGATATCGACAGGTGTGGCGACGTCCAGATCGGTATAGGTGATCGCATCCTTGATCTTGCCTGAATCCTGATACCAGTGGTCATACAGGGCCTGGCGCTGATCAGCCGGCACAAACCGCAGGAAGTTGTGCTCCGAACCGTTCCGGATGAGATCAAAGTAAAGCCGCGTCTGCGCCTGATGCGACACACTGCCAAACACGTTGAAGTTGACCACCAGCTCGTAATAGGTGCGCTCAAGCAATGGATAATCCATCACCCAGATTGTCCGCGGCACACGCCCCAGTAAGCCGTTACGCACTGACGCGCTGTCGTGATGACGGAAAATAGTCAACAGCGCATCGGTGTTGGTGCCATCACCATCCCAGATGTCGGACATCGCTGCGCCTTGCGGATCACGCGCGTTGTAATGCAGTTGGCGATCCGCCAGGTATTCATTGCGTTTGGCCTTGTAGTCAAACCACTCTGAGCCCAACGCCATAATATCGCTCTTCACACCCGGCAGCCCCAGCAAGGGCGTCACCTGCTCCCGGTAGGCCTTGTCGTTGACGAAAGCGTCGTGATCCGGATCTTCGAAGACGGTCCAGAACTGATCCCGAATGACGTCGGTCGCGATCTGGCCACGACAGACCGGGCCGCGGATAAAGGTGCGAACAAAATACTGCGCCGTATCAAGCATAAACCGATAGCGCGCCTTGGCTGGAATCGCATCAAACGTGGCGAATGGATTGGAGCGGTCCTTGTAACCGTACCCCGGCAGCTCGCCGATGCTCCAGTCCGAATCCAGAAACAACGAGCGGTATCGGGCCATACGATCGTCATTCAGCGCGTAGGTAATGTGGGTTTTCTCAACAATGGTGCTGTTTACCGGCTGCAACCGATAATAAAAGCGACCTTCCGGGTCCTCGTTCGGGCGCACGGTAGCGACCGGCAAAATCGGCTGGCCCGGCGCCGTCCAAGACCGCACGATCTGATAGAACCGGCTGCCTTCCAGCGTGTCAAAATACAGGTGAGCGGTGAACAGGTGCTCGTACAGATAACGGGCGACCAGCGCTTCCCTCGCCCCCGACTGATTGAAGAAGGTTTCCCAACGCGCCACCTGCGCAAGTTCCGCATCGCCGGGATCGTAGGGTTGGGGTTGGGTCAACGCGCCTTCGGCCACCCAGGTCTGGATACGGGCGTATTCTTCATCGGTCAGGCCCGTTGTCGCGAATGGCATGCCGCCATGCGGATTGTCCTCTGCATAGTCCTCCAAATCCGCCAGCGTCGGGCAGCTCTGGGGCCGGCCAATATCGGTTCTCAGATCTTCCGGCAGCCGGCTGTTTGGCGGCAGCGGATTTTCCCGGCCCAGTGCAATCATCTGGAACAGCACCGAGGTTTCCCGCGCGTCCAGAGCACCTTCCTTATCGCCGTGTAAAACAGAGAAGAAGCCCTTGTCTCGCCAGTCCGAAGTGGTTACCGCATCAATACCCAAGCGGGTGGGTGCCATATCCTCCAGTCGGCTGCCTGCATATACCGGCAAGGGGGATGCGCCGCGCAACAGCCCCTCCGAGCTGGTGAGCTTCAGCTGGCAAGGCGCGTCATAGCAGCCATGGCAGGCCATACATTTGGCTTCGAATATGGGTTTGATGTCAGTCTGGAAATCGTAGGTCTGATTGGCCGCTACCAGCGAATGCGGCCTTTCATACGTCGGCACCTGACTGCAGGCAAAAGCGAAGAGCGCCAGCAGAAAGATCAGGCCCACCCTGAATATTGCCCTCGCCCGACCGGAATCGAATACCATTCAAGAGTTCCTTCTGTTCACAGACATCATCAAATGCGGTTTATTATAACGGGTTCATTGGCGCGGTTAAGCCTCAATGGCATACGACTGACGCCATACTTTCGATTCATTCCCGGCGCATCCGGGCGTAATCAAAACAGCGTCCGGATAATTGCGCATTCGTATCGCGCGGCGTCTTCGCGTTATGCTCGGGGAAACCAATGACCGGAGTTGTCTCATGCAGCCGCTAAAAATCGACATCGTCTCGGACGTCGCCTGCCCCTGGTGTGCCATCGGCTACAAACGCCTTGAAAAGGCGATGGCCGAACTCAGCAATGAGCTGACATTCGATATTGAATGGCACGCTTTTGAACTCAATCCCGATGCCGGCCCCGAAGGTGAACCTATACTGGAACACCTGAGCCGCAAATACGGCCGCAGCCCCGCCGAGATGGAAGCCAATCAGGCCCAGATGATCGATATCGCAACCGATCTTGGACTGAACTTCAGTAAACTGCAGGAGCGTTATTCCCGCAATACTTTCGACGCTCACCGGCTACTCAAATGGGCCAAGGACGAAGGTAAACAGACCGTGCTGAAACTGGCACTGTTTGATACCTACTTCGGCCACGCGGAAAACATCTCTGATCCGACCATACTTCGGGTGGCAGCAGAAGCCGCTGGACTGGACGGCGACAAAGCGAAGCAAATCCTGGAATCAGACCAGTATGCCGACGCCGTTCGCGCCGATGAGGAACAATACCGCCAAGCGGGCGTGTCCGCGGTGCCTGCGTTTGTTATTAATCAACAGTACCTGATTTCCGGCGCACAGGAACCGGAGACGCTGGCAAACGCCTTCAGGGAAATTGCCGCGGGCTCACAGGAAGTCATTGATGGAGAGTGATTGATGTACATTCCGGAACACTTCCGCGAGGCGGACACCGGCACCCTGCAGGATCTGATTCAGCAGCGGTCGTTCGGCACGCTTGTCACTGTGGACGAGGACGGCCCGGTCGCCAACCATATGCCGTTTGTTCTCGACAGAAGCCGCGGTGAGCGGGGTGTTCTGCAGTGCCATGTCGCACGCCGCAACCCGGTGTGGCAGGCACTGGCAAATAATCCCGGAGCGCTGATACTTTTTCAGGGCCCGGATGCCTACATCTCGCCCAACTGGTACCCCTCCAAGCAGGAAACCGGCAAGGCCGTCCCCACCTGGAACTACATTGCAGTACACGCCCGTGGGCGGGCCCGGATCATGGACGACCCGGAGTGGCTGTTGCATCACCTCAACCATCTGACCGACCAACACGAGCGCACCCAGTCAGCGCCATGGCAGGTTGCCGACGCGCCGGGTGATTACATCGAGAAAATGATGGGCGCGATTGTCGGCATTGAAATCCCCATATCAACACTGACCGGCAAATGGAAAGCCAGCCAGAACCAGCCCGACGGTAACCGGCAAGGCGTCATCCGGGGACTACATGATCAACAGGAGGCCAACGCAAACGCGATGGCAAACTGGGTTTCCCGGTAATTTTATTTGGGTAAGCGGATTAAATGGTTGATCTTACCTTTGCATGAGAGTG
>TARA_R100001440_G_scaffold64237_4_pt1 | contig 28236 bp, 24 predicted proteins | sample TARA_R100001440 | Tara Oceans TARA_R100001440 (sample SAMEA2622112) | marine metagenome | biome: marine biome (ENVO:00000447); feature: surface water layer (ENVO:00002042); material: "saline water (ENVO:00002010), including plankton (ENVO:xxxxxxxx)" | depth 5 m
ATCTCAGGGGGCGACTCAAAAGCGCAGACGGTGACGAAATGTTTGTGCCGCTGCCGGAGAAGCTCTCCGCATGGCACGGCCGCGAGATCCATCTGGGTATTCGCCCGGAACATATTACCCAGCCTTTGGCCCACAAGCAGGATCAGGCAACGATTGCTTCGGGTATCTTCAGAATAGAGGTAACCGAGCCGACAGGGCCGGATGTCATGGCGCTCACTCATATCAATGGCACGGAAGTGCATTGCCGGCTCGATCCGGATCATACTGTGGCACCCGGGCAGCCAGCTGAACTGATGATCGACATGAGTCGTGCCGTATTTTTTGAAGCAGGGCAGGAGGCCAGGATTGACGCCTGACCGGGCAGAGTGGCCGGCCTGATAAGCCTGACGGAAAAGCGGCTGCGATAGTCGCCGGCTGCGGTTTGGACGCGCCGGCGCAATGCCATGCCTTGTGCCCGGTCGCGTTCTTATACGATGCGCTATGCTGTAGGGTAGAAGAGCGGTTGCCCTGACAAGGAAGGGTGCCACAATTGCGGCGAGCGGAACAATCTTGCGCCACCGCTGCAGCGCACGGTGACCAAGCGAACGATCTTTGGCACCCACCGGGGCTTGTTCTATTTTGCCGGTGACGACCCGCATAAATTGAGAGATCTGTTGAAACATCAGGAAGATCTCGACTTTTACGTGTAATCTCTCGGTTAAAGCAGCAGAGAGGTAGCGCTTTGGATCCTCTGGAAACAGATAATCACGAAGTTGGAAAATTGAGCGGTCTTGTGGAGCAGCTGGACCAGGCAACTGCTGCGCTGGCCCAGGCCGAGCCCTTGGACCACATCGCCAAGGCTCAGGTCGTATTTGATCTGGTTCGGCGTGTGCTTCTTCAGGAAGGTGGCTGCGCGGCAATTGAGGCGCGTGCCCGATCGCTTGAACAAGCCGGAGTTTTTGAAGGCACTGATTGGGCCTGGCCGGAAATTCTCATCCCTTCGCTGACAACCTGGTCACTCAAGAGTGGTGTGATTGATACGCTCGTGCTCGAGGCGCTCAGTGAATTGCGGCTGGTGGCTGTTGCCAAAGGTGATTATGTCCACAGTCGCATTTCTGCGGAGCAGGCCCACCACTATCTGACGCAGGTACTCGCGATTAATCTCGAGTTGCTGTTCGGCGTTGCAACCGAGGCAGAGCGCGTCCGGCTGGGGCATCATGCCGCTATCCCCAGATCGCTTTTCAAGCACCTTGCAGACCGGATCGGCTACGAACATATCATCGATACGCTGATAGCCGAGATCTGGCGCATTCTCGAACAGCGGCCAATCCAGACTGAATCTGTGAAGCAGATGATCACGCAGATTGCGATTTGCCGCGCCAATCCCGATATCGACCTTGGCGGCAGCGGATCCGGTGCTGACCGGCTGGTGAGCAGCCTGTTCGGGCCTACCCAGGCGTGCAGGGAAGATCCGGGCGTCGGGATCTATGAAGAGCGTATCGCCTCCATGGATTCACGCGGGCTCCTGACTGAAGCGACCGGTTGCGCCAGAGCGATGCATGACACGGGGCTGGTCTCTCCTTATCACGCTGTATTATTGCGCTTTTTGCTCGATCAGGGGGACCAGCTGATTTCAGAGGCCTTGGGCCTATCCAGTACGGGTCGGGATTGCCTGCTGTGCTACCAGGAGCTGGTGCACGCACTGATCAACGCCAGTGTATACCCACAAACAGCGCAGGCGGTGTACGGGCTGGCGTTGCTTCTGGAACGGGGGATTCTGTATCAGCTACCCGTGGCACCAGCGTTGTGGCGACAAATCTCCCTGCCGATATCATCCCACGCCGCTGTGCGCCTGAAGCTGGTATACGGCGAAACGCCATCACCGGGCGCCCGATTGCTGGAGGGCGTGCTCTGCATGCTGGGGCAGCCTTTGGGCGTTGGCCAGGGCAACAATCCGACCTGCCAGTCGGCGCGGGCTTTGTCGATGTGGGCTTTCAATGATCCGGACTACATGCTGCAAATGGTGGTCTGGGCGGCCCGTGACGACGAAATCATCATGCATTTCGAAGGTCAGGCCATTTCATCTCAGGAAAGCGAGTCGGGCGTTGCTGTTGAAACACCGCTCGATCTGGATCCGGTGTCGCTGATTGTGGTGCCGCACCTGGACCGTATATACGCGGAAATGGGACGTCGTTGTATTGATCGCGAAGGGGATCCGCACCGGTGGATTAACCCTGAATTCCATGGTTGGTGGTGCGGCCGGGGGTTTCGCATCAATGTTGATGTGGCGACGGGGCAGTTGACCGGTATGGACGAGTTCCTGCGCCACTTTTATGCGAGTTACCATCCCTACTTCAACGGTAATCAGCCGTTGATCCACCCCCAGCCCGCTGGCATCGCAGTGACCGACAGTGTCGCCCGCTTTATTGGCTGGCATGCCATCACAATCCTGCGGATCGCGCTGGACCCACAGAATGTCATGCGGGTGTATTTCTACAACCCCAACAATGACAGTGGACAGAACTGGGGGAATGGGGTCGTCGTCAGCACGGCGGGGTTTGATGAGCACTTTGGTGAAGCATCATTGCCATTTGAGGAGTTTGCTTCGCGGCTTTACATCTATCACTTTGACCCGCTGGAGCATGGCGTGCTCGCCAACGTGGAGCGGGAAGCACTGGACCGGGTCATCAAATTGACCCATGAAAGCTGGGGGGCTGACCGGTTGCCGGCCATTGATCTTCAGGCTGATTCCGGCCTGTAGATCAACAGCCCCGTTTGAAGCTGAGCCGCGCCTTTACAACAGGCGGGCTCAGTGAAGCTTGGTCTCTCTGAGTTTGCGGACAAAGTCCGGCGCGTCAAAGCTGTCTGCTCTGGCGCTATCCCAGTACTTCACGAACACCGGATTATCGGTCTTGCCGTCGATGAGGACACCAGGCTCCAGAAACCGGAACAGGTCCATGTAGGGCTGTACTTCATTCTCGGATATCCGCCGAATGATGTGTTCTGGCCCCAGCTCCTGAGGATGGTTCAGGCCTGCCGCGCCCAACAGATTGGCCAACGCGTCCATGGTGTTGCGATGAAAGTTACTGACCCGCAAGCTTTTGTCGGCAACGTCGAGCTTGTTGCTGCGCCTTGGGTTCTGGGTTGCAACACCACTGGGGCATTTGTCGTTGTGGCAGTTAAGTGACTGGATGCAGCCCAGTGAGAACATGAAGCCCCGGGCCGAGTTGCACCAGTCGGCACCCAGTGCGATGGTCCTGGCTATATCGAATCCGGACGTTACTTTCCCTGCCGCTCCGATCGCAATATCTTCCCGCAAGTTGGCGCCGACCAGCGTGTTGTGAACCAGTAGCAAGGCTTCCGTCATCGGCATGCCCAGCCGGTTGATAAACTCGAGTGGAGCCGCGCCCGTGCCGCCTTCACCGCCATCAACAACGATAAAGTCCGGTCGCTTGCCGGTCGCCAACATGGCTTTGACCAGAGAGAACCACTCCCATGGATGGCCAATCGCGATTTTGAACCCCACCGGTTTGCCGCCCGAGAGCTTGCGCAGACGCTCGATAAACGTCATGAGCTCCAACGGCGTGCTGAATGCGGAGTGTTGAGCCGGCGAAACCACTTCCTTGCCTACCGGAACGCCTCTAGCCTCCGCTATTTCGGGCGTTACCTTTGCGGCGGGCAGGATGCCACCGTGCCCCGGCTTAGCACCTTGCGAAAGCTTTATCTCGATCATTTTGACCTGATCCAGCGCGGCATTCTTTACAAACTTCGCTTCGTCGAAGGTGCCATCGTCGTTCCGGCATCCAAAATAGCCGGAGCCGATTTCCCATACCAGATCGCCGCCGTATTGGCGGTGATAGCGGGAAATGGACCCTTCGCCGGTGTCATGATAAAAGCCGCCTTTAAGTGCACCATGGTTTAGGGCGAGGATGGCGTTGGCAGACAGGGAGCCGAAGCTCATAGCTGAAATATTGAACACACTGGCGTTGTAGGGCTTTTTGCAATCTTTGCCGATCAAAATGCGGAAGTCGCTGTGATCGTGCCCGACAGGTTTAAGTGAGTGGTTAATCCACTCGTAGCCCTCGTGGTACATCTCGTGAAGCGAGCCGAACGGACGTTTGTCCAGCACGTCTTTTGCACGCTGATATACAACCGAGCGTTGTTCCCGGGAAAAGGGCCGTTCTTCAGTGTCGGCGTAGATAAAATACTGGCGGATTTCGGGCCCGATTGATTCAAGGAAGTAACGTAAGTGCGCCAGGATCGGGTAATTGCGGCTGATTGTGTGTGTGCGCTGGTTCAGGTCGTAGATGCCGACAGTTATGAGGATTCCAAACAGGAGTGGCAGCAGCGCAAACCACGGGTCAAGCCAGACCAGTGGCAAGGTGATGATAAAACCAATCACGCTGCCAGTGAGCGCGCCATACCGCAATGGAAGTGGGGAAAGTTTCGACATGTGCCTGATGATTCTCCTGTTTTCCGTTGGCCGGCTATTGTCCGCCTTTTGGTATTGGCCCTAGTGTAGAGGATCAGCTTGCCAGAACCTTGACCTGATCTGCCAGCCTGCGGGCATCATCCGGGTCATGACTGACCAGAATGATTGCCGCACCGCGCTGTTTTTCGGTTTCCAGTAGCGACCAGAGTAAGGCGCGGGACTCGTGATCAAGGCCGGTAAACGGCTCATCCAGCAGTAAAACAGGTTGTCTGCGCAGCAGTGCCCGGGCCATGGCAACCCGCTGGCGCTGACCGCCTGAGAGCTCGGTAGGGTAACGCTGCCATAATCCTGCCAGCCCGACAGTCTCAAGCAGCATCCGAATGCGATTGTCATCGTTAACCGTTAGCTTCAGGCCCGGGTCGATGCCAAGCCCGATATTGTCCCGCACAGGCAGGTGGTCAAACAGGTTGTGCTCCTGAAATACGGATGTCACCGGTCTTTGCCAGGGTGGGGCGCTAGTGAAACTTGTCTTGTTCCAGAGCAAGTCACCAGTATCCGGCTCCAGGAAACCGGCGATCAGATTGAGTAGGGTACTCTTACCGCAACCGCTGGGGCCCGTAATGGCCAGGCACTCGCCTGCCGCTACCTGGCAGTCGAACTCGAAACGGGATGCGGAGCCCGGGTAGCGAAAACTGATCTCATGAACGTCGAGCATAAGCGTCTCCCGCGTCATCATCTGATAGTGGATTGAGCGTTTCGGGCTCTGAAATAACGTCAGGCAGGCGTCTTCCGGTTCGTTGAAGTGTGGCGAATATGCCGGCCAGAACGCTCACAAGTAACAGTGCAGTGCCTGCAGCCGCATCAAGTTGATAACTGGCGAGTTGCTGATACAGCAGCATCGGGAGAGTGGGGCTTGCCGGGTTGCCGAACAGGGCAATGATGCTGAAGTCTCCCAGTGACAGCGCGATGGCATAGGCAAGGGCCAGTGTGAGTGGTCGCCGGATCAGCGGCCAGAAAAGGAACTGCCAACGATAAAAACCTCGAATGCCGAGTTGATCCGCCACCCTTAGCGCTCCGGGTGATACCGACGACAAAGGCCCCCGGAGTACCTGAATTACAAATGGCAATGCCATCAGAGCGTTAATGGCCATCACCAGCACCAGCCCTTGTGTAACGGAACCCAGTTGCGGGCGCATCAGAATGAACAAGCCCGTGCCCAGTACCAGTGCAGGCACTACGAGTGTAAGGTGACCGCTGGCTTCAAGAAGTGCGGCCATTTTTGCGTGATGGCGTTGTCGCATTCCGCTGCTTGTGGCGAGGATGGCGAGACCAAAGCTGACACTGACAAGGCCTGCACCGATGGCAACCAGCAGGCTTCTTGCAAGGCTGCTCCAGAGTCGGAAATCCGCGATATGGTCTGCCAGTCCGGGTACACCCTTCAGAGCCATCGCTAGAATTGGCGCCATCAGAAAGACGAAAAACAATCCGAGCAGGGCGCCGTCCCGAATCCGGTGCCACCCTTCAGTATCGACTCGTGAAAATGTGTCGGATGAGCCGCTGTATGGCAGCAGATCTCGGGTTCGTCCGTGACGGCTGGCTAAGGCCCAGAGCGAACCGCAGATAATCAACTGAATGATCGCCAGCAGGGCAGCCTGTCCAAAATCGAATTCGTATCGCAGCGCCTGATAGATGGCCACTTCAATGGTCGTTGTCGAGGGGCCGCCGCCGAGCGTCATTACGATGGCGAAGCTGGTAAAACACAGTGTGAATACCAACGCGGCAAGGCCGGGTATCAGGCGCTTCAGCGCAGGCCATTCAAGAGCGCGCCAGATTGCTCCGCTGGTCATCCCCAGTTGGCTCGCTATTTTCCAGTGACTGGCGGGTATCCGTTCCAGGGTCTGCACCATGAAGCGCGCAGCCAGGGGCGCATTAAAGAAAATGTGGGCCAGCAGGATGCCCTGCAATCCGTAGAGGTTCCAGCGCCAGTCAATTCCGCTGGTCGTCAGCAGGGTGTTAAGCCAGCCAGTGCGACCGTAGACCGCCACAATGCCGAATACTGCCACTATAGAGGGCAGCACCAGACTTAACTCCATCAGGCGCAAAAGGGCGTTGCGGCCGCGGAAATGCTTCTGGCGTACCAGAGCCCGGGCAACGGGCACGGCAATAACGAGGCTAAGGAGGGTTGAGAACGCAGCCTGAACCACGCTGAACTGGATAACCTGCCGCAGGTAGTTGCTCTCCCATAGACGGGCGAGAGCTCCATGCTCCCATTGCCAGATTAGCGCGCCGAGGCCGGCTGACGAGATCAGCGCGATAATGCCGGCAATCACCAGGCCGGGGCCGAGTTGCCAGCCCGCGGCGCTCAGGGGCGGGTTTCTCAATTGGCGATCGCGTTCAGCCACTCACTGATCCAGTCTTTTCGGTGGTTGGAGACCGTTTCCGGTTTTAGAAAAAGGGTTTTGTCGGGCTGTATCAGATGGTCAAACACAGCGGGCAGCGCATCGCCGATATCAGTGGCGGGGTACATTACGTTCTTCAGCGGGATCTCATTCTGGAATCCGGGCTTTAACATGAATTCGAGAAACTGCTTCGCGAGCTCCGGATGCGCGCTATGAGCGACTCGTGCCGCTACTTCCACCTGAAGATAATGCCCCTCGGAGAACTCGGCGGCCTGGTAACGTTCAGTCTTGTCTACCGCCATGTGGTAAGCAGGCGAAGTGCTATATGACAACACCATGGGCGCCTCGCCATTCATGAACAGCGAGAAGTAGGCATCGCTCCAGCCTTTTGTGATCGTCAGGATTTTAGGTTGGAGCTGCTTCCACTTTTCCGGTGCCTGATCGCCGTATATTGCTTTTATCCATAGCATCAGGCCCAGGCCGGGAGTGCTGGTGCGAGGATCTTCAATAATGATTTTAAGGTCATCCGGCGCGTTGATCAGCGCCTCCAGACTTTTCGGAGGTGAAGCGAGCTGTTCGGTGTCGTATACGAATGCAAAATAGCCCCAGTCGTAAGGCACGAAGGTGTCGTCTTGCCAATCAACAGGAAGCGAAACTGCTGACGTATCAATGTTATGGGGAGCCAGTAGCCCGGTTGCTCTGGCTTCAGAGAGTGTGTTGGCGTCCAGGCCCAGAACAATGTCAGCCGGAGTGGAAGAGCCTTCAAGTCGCAGCCGGTGCACCAATGCCACACTGCTGTCGAGTGCAACAAAACGGATCTGGCAGTCGCAGCCGGCTTCAAAGGCAGTCTTGATGGCAGGGCCCGGGCCCCATTCCGATACAAATGACGGGTAGGTGTAGACCGTTAGCGTTGTTTGCGCGTAAGGAATACCGGGTGCTATCAGAAACCCCAGCGCCAGCAGGGCTTTTTTAAACATGGAGGCCACCGTTAATCGCTAATTGGAAAGAGTCGATACAACGGGGCGCGCGAAAAAAACCGGCAAAGGCTCAATCCCTGTATCGGCATTATCCGTATCAGGTTCCGCGGGTTTGATCTCAGCCTGACTAAAACAATCTCAGGCACCCCGATGAGATGGTCTAGGATAACGTATAAGGGCAACAGAAAAATACAACGGTTGGATTCGGCCAAAGTTTCCAGTCGAGATTGTTGGTAATGTGTGATGTTTAGACATATAACTAAAACGGTGCGGGAATTCAGGATTATTGGCATTTTTTAAAGTGGCTAAGAGGACCTTTTCAGAGTTTATCGGCTGTTTTTGCCGGAATGCGCCACGAAACTCACTGAATTTTGATATTTTGAGTTCAAATGAATAAACTTAAGCGCTTGTAACTTAGTACCCGGTTAAGGGTGCACACATTCGGTGTTAGGAGGCTTTACGTGAGCGAAGTCGTAAAAGACGAATACTCCACCGACTATCAGGCAGGTCAGGACAATATTACGCCCCTTGGGCTTGACCTACACAAGTCGGTGTTTTTTATTACCGCGATTTTGATAATCGTGTTTGTTGTCGGAACTCTGATGTTTCCCGACATCTCCAAATCGCTGCTTAATGGCGCGAAAACTGGCGCTATCGAGCACTTTGACTGGCTGTTTCTGATCAGCGGCAATATTTTTGTCATCTTTTGTCTTGCGCTGATTGTGTTGCCGGTTGGCAAGATTCGTCTTGGCGGGGACGACGCGAAGCCGGAATTCAGCAATATATCCTGGTTTGCGATGTTGTTTGCAGCCGGTATGGGTATCGGCCTGATGTTCTGGAGTGTCGCTGAGCCAGTAGCTTATTATACCGACTGGTATGGTACGCCTTTGAACGTGGCGGCTAATTCGCCAGAAGGTGCCAAGCTGGCAATGGGCGCAACGATGTACCACTGGGGCCTCCACCCGTGGGCGATCTATGCTGTTGTTGCCTTGTCGTTAGCATTCTTTGCTTTCAACAAGGGGATGCCGCTGACACTGCGTTCCGCTTTCTTCCCGATCTTCGGTGATCGCGTGTGGGGCTGGATTGGCGATGTGATTGATATCATCGCGGTACTGGCCACCATATTTGGTCTTGCAACCTCTCTCGGGTTTGGTGCGCAACAGGCGGCATCGGGTCTGCACTACCTGTTTGATATCAGTAATGGTATCTCCACCCAGATGATTATCATTGCGGGTGTCACGACCGTTGCTCTGATCTCGGTTTTGCGCGGTCTCGATGGCGGTGTTAAGACCCTCAGTAATATCAATATGGGGCTCGCAGCAGCCTTGTTGTTGTTTGTGCTGGTTGCCGGGCCAACACTGGATATCTTCAGCACCATGTGGACCACGGCATCATCGTACGTTGGTAATATCGTGCCGTTGAGTAATCCGTTTGGCCGGGAAGATGAGAGCTGGTTTCACGGTTGGACTGTCTTCTACTGGGCATGGTGGATTTCCTGGTCACCTTTCGTCGGTATGTTTATCGCCCGTGTCTCCAAAGGCCGGACTGTAAGAGAGTTTGTTACCGCTGTACTGTTGATCCCAACCCTGATTACAGTCGTTTGGATGAGCACTTTCGGTGGCTCTGCTCTGGCGCAAATCCAGTCAGGTATCGGTTCACTGGCCACGGACGGTTTGGGCGAGGTGTCGCTGGCCATGTTCCAGATGCTCGAGAATATTCCGTTCACCGCGATTACCTCCTTCCTGGGTATCGTGCTGGTGCTGGTGTTCTTTGTAACCTCTTCGGACTCAGGTTCGCTGGTTATTGACAGCATCACGGCGGGCGGCAAGCTTGATGCGCCGACTGCACAGCGCGTGTTCTGGGCTGTGATGGAAGGTGCTATCGCTGCAGCGCTGATCTTCGGCGGTGGTGCAGATGCGCTGACGACGCTTCAGGCGGGCGCGGTGAGTGCGGGTCTGCCGTTCACGATCATCCTGCTGGTGATGTGTTATGGCCTGATGAAAGGGCTATACAACGAGAAAGCACTGATGGATGCCGGCATGAAGTAAAGTCGCCCGGCAAACAAAAAACCCTGTCAGGTGGCTGACAGGGTTTTTTTATGGCTGGTCGCTTATTGCCAGAGCTCTGTTGCCCGAATCGTGTTCTCGGAATCAGGCAGACGCTTTGGTTGTTCTTGAGTCGGCGAACTGAGAGTTGGTGTGGTTGAACCGTGACATTGCATACTCCACCCGTGCTTCTGGCGTCAGGTGAGGGCGTTTGATCCCTTCAACGTGACGCAGGCGGGGAAGTAGCCCCTTGCCGTTCGCCATCTGAATGGCGAGCCCTGGTCGGGCGTTAAGCTCGAGCAGGATCGGCCCTTTGGTTTCATCCAGTACCAGGTCCGCCCCCATGTAGCCGAGGCCCGTCGCTTCATAGCAGCGTGACGCCATCAGCAGCATGGTGTGCCAGTCCTGAACACGGATATGCTTCAGTGACAGGTTGGTATCCGGGTGGACGGTCACTGGTCGGTTGTACTGCACGGCGTTGAGGCTCTCGCCGGTGGCGATATCGATGCCGACACCGATGGCGCCCTGGTGCAGGTTGGCTTTGCCGTCAGATGCTTTGGTTGCCAGGCGCAGCATTGCCATTACCGGATATCCCTTGAAAACCACGATCCGGATATCAGGCACCCCCTGAAACGAATAGTCGGTCAGTGATGAGCTGCACTGGATCAGGTCTTCAATGATTGCAACATCGGGCGTGCCGCCAAGCGAGTACAGGCCGGCCAGAATGTTGGTGAGATGGCGTTCGAGTGCGCCAATGGTGACGGCCACCCCTGATGCCTTGATAAACAGGTCATCTTCCCGATGGGTGATGACCATAATGCCCTTGCCACCGGAGCCCTTTGCCGGCTTGATGGCAAATCCGGACATGTTCTCGACCCTTTCCCGGAAGTGGGAGATTTCGTGTTGCTGGGCAACCACCTGCATCAGTTTCGGGCTGGCAACGTCGTACTCGGCTGCGACCAGTTTGGTCTTCAGCTTGTTGTCTACCAGAGGGTAGGCATGGCGCTCGTTGTACCGGGCAATGTAATCCACATTGCGCCGGTTCATATTGAGCATGCCGCGGCTGCTAAGCTCCCGTGGAGTGATCCACCGCATCAGTCATAGTCCTTCATGGGGTGGAAACGTCGCAGCTCGCTGAGCTTGTAGCCGGTGTACTGACCCATTATAAGAATGACGGCCAGCAGCACCAGATGGAGCTCCGGGAAGTTGAAGGTCAGGTGACTGGCAATCGGTACTGTCATCAGCAGATACGCGAGGATGGCAACAAACAGGCTGCCTGCACCCTGAACCACGACCTCATGGGGGCCTTCCTCTTCCCACAGAATCGACATCCGCTCGATCGTCCAGGCCAGGATGACCATCGGGAAGAAGGTCACCGTCATCCCTGTATTGAAGCCCATCTGATAGCCGACGATGCTGATCGCCGTACTCATAAAGATAACCAGTATGATGAGGGTCGCTATTCGCGACACCAATAACAGGTTGAGGCTCGAGAGGTAACCTCGTAGCAGGAGTCCTATGGCAACAACACTGATAAATGTGACCAGTCCTGGGCCGAGCGACGTTTGCAGAAACGCGACGGCAATCAGCACCGGCATGAACGTGCCGGAGGTGCGAATGCCTACAATAATCCGCATGAAGGCGACCACAAAAGCCCCGAGCGGCAGCAGAAGCAGCATCTTGAACATGCTTTGTTCTTCGATCGGCAGCTGGTAGAGGCTCAGGAACCCGAGCCCGTTCTGCATAGCTTCAGCGCGGGATAATTGCAGCGCAGGAACAGTCTGGCGCAGCATCGCAAAACTGACCACTGACTGATCAGCGCCCATGGCGTCCAGTAATGAACTGGTCTCGCGGCTCCAGAGTAATACGTTTTCAGGCAGGCCCTGCTGGCCGTTCTGAGGGTTGAACGTCAGCCACTGCTCGCCGTCGTAAATTTCGAGGAAGGGGCGCAGTGACTGTCGGCGACGTGCGTCTTCCAGCATGATGCCTTCTGATATGCGGGCCGGAATCTCGGCATAGTTGAGCAGGCGCTCGAGCAATTCAACCCTGTTTGTGCCCGCCATCAGCAGGGCGGTGTTCTGGTTGGGGTCCGCAGAGTCGAGAAGCTTGATCAGCTCCCGCGTCATGCTCTCAGGTGTGCTTGATTTGGCTGCCGCAAGCTCAAGCACTTCTGTTGCGGCCGTCTGTTGGGGTTCTTCCCAGTAGACTGTTTCCGGAACGGGTGGCTTTTGTGGGGGCGTGGGTTTGGCGTCCGGGTCTGGAATAAACTGCGCTTTGTAATACAGCGTCTGTTCGCCGGTTGCGCTCCTGATGGACCACTCTGCGCGCCTGTCACCTTCATCCTGTACGATTGAAAAACCATAGCCTGGTGACGCGGCTTGTTCCGAAAGTACACGGAATCCGGGAGGTTCATCTGGCAGGTTCATGCTGATCAGGACCGGGTCGCCCTTGGCTTCAAAGTCAACGCGAGCCTCGATCATCCACACCGGACGCTGTTCACCCGGCAGCCAGGGGATGCCCAGTTCAAAATGCCGGAGCATGGATAGGCCGAGACCGGCGAAAATCAACAGCAGGACGGCGGCATAAAACGGATATCTGGATTTCACTTGTCGTCCTTTTTCTTGTCGCTTTCGTCTTTCTTCTTGTTGCTCTCGGCTTTATCGGACTTCTTGATTTTGTCCGGTAGTTCAGTGGCGAATGTTTTGCCCACATCAACCAGCATCACGTCTCGCAATATGTTTCGACCGACCAGCGCGGTAAATGTCAGGTTCTGACGATCGGTAAGCGTGAATTCGGCTTTCTGTATGTGATCGCCAATGGCAAATTGCATTTCCACAACGGCCCGGCTTTCGCCGTCGCTGTCACCTTCCTGAGACGACTGAATGATGCGGACGCGTCGGGCAACCGGGCGTTCCACGGTTTTCAGCTTGCCGTCAGCTCCCGGGATTGGCACATCAAAGCGCACCCAGTTCTCGCCGTCCCGTTCAAACTTCTTCACGTTCCGGGCGTCCAGGGATGAGGTTTCAGCGCCACTGTCGATCCGGGCTTCATAGGTGTAGCCAAGCTCAAGGAAGTGCACATTTTCCCGCTCACCAACAATAAGCATGCCTTGCAGCCGCTGGGATGCCTTGGTGTTGGCAGGTTGCGGTGTTGAACATACAGGCTGGGGTTTTTCAGGGCAGGCCGGTGTTTTGATCTGGTCGCGAATAGTGTCGATGAGTGCGCGGGTATTTTCATTATTGTTGCGGACCATGCCGCGATGATGCGCTTTCAGGTCTTCACTGAGATTGCGGATTTCGGTGGACTGTTCTTGCTGCTGTGTTTCGATTGAGCCGAGATCCTTTTCGTCGACCAGCAAAGAGCCGGTTGAGCATCCCGCAGCTGCTGCACAAAGAAGACCAATCAACGAAAAACGGAAGGGCGAGCGAGTTGCGCGCGTTAGCATTTGAAACCTCTGTTCAGTGAATCCTGAATTATTCTGTTTAGGCTCGTCTTTCAAACCCTGATCTGACGCGCAAGAGTATACATTATTCCGTCAGTTTAAGGCTTTACCGATAGGTAAGGTCCTGTAAACCACAATGTTCTGCACGTGTCAGCTTTTAAGTTGAGTGGAAGTTTAATATGCCTGATGGGCCGATGTCGTGGTTTCGCGCAAGGAATTAATGAACGCGTGTCATTAAGACAGCAAGTTGCTACTTCTAGGCTTTTGGATCAGATGATTGAGTGTGAATGTAATGACCAGAATCAATGAGGTCATCAGAGCGGAGGAAATTCTGTGCGGCCGGTGGGCAGTTGAGGTACAGCAGCAGGAGTTCACGTTGAATATCCTGATCCTGAATCCTGGAGGTAAAGCGGATCAGGTCGCGTATCGAAGAATCGGTGTTATCAGAAAACGTTTTCTCAAAACGCAGCTCAACCAGCATCTGCAGGCGTTCAAGATGATACTGTCCTGTATGCGTGAGGTGGTCTTTGAGGTTGAACTGGGAAGTGTTGGCCTCTTGTGCGACGGCGCAGTCTTGTCCGGTAGTTTTGCGCCATAAAGCTTTCAGCATGATCTTGTCTCGAATAATGTCTTGTCAGAGCCTGTATTGCTCTGAATTCAGTGTCCCTTCGTCACACGGATATCGCACGAAGACGATTCTGGCCAGCCGCTGTAAACACTGACTTATTATTATGTTTATGGTCAGAGTTGTAGCGTAGATTACGCACCGATGCCATAGGTGGATGTATCAACAAGAAGGGCTATTGGCTTTTTTGAGACCTGTCCATCAAACCGGCTGAGCGCAGGATCACCCTAAGCTTACTCTCTACCAATCCATCGTCTGAATGTCTTTACGGCTTTAGTCTGAGGCGGGCCATGTGCACCTGAATATGCAAGCACAGGTGGCGGCTGAGGGGTAATGCTGGATAATGGGCTGCACCCAATCTAAAGAAGACTGTTGAGGAGTAGACATTGCCTTCGCTTTTCTCTCAGGAAATGATGCCGTACGTCATCCTGGTTGCCGCTGTCGCGGCTCTGATTGCCGTTGTTATCACTTACTTTGCGTGCCGGCACAAATGGTTACTGGCGGCCGGAAAAGCAGAGGCTGCACAAGCTGAACTCGGCGCACAGTTGCAGCGCAACGATTCACTGGAGGTGTCATTGCAGCAGGCCTCTCAGGATCGCGCATTGCTTGAGCAGGAGAAAGCACAGTGGGGCTTGGCTGACGCCCGTCAGCAGGAGAAGCTGACGGATGCCGAGACCGCGAGGGAGTCCTGGCGGCAACGGTCCGGTGAGCTTGAGAATCGAGTCGCGACTCTGGATGCCGAGCGTGCCGCTGCAGTGCATCGTGAGCAGGCGTTAGAAAAAGAGTTAGCCGAGCTGCGGCAGCAGTTTGATGAGACCCGCCAGGCACTGGCAAATGCCCGTATTACAACTCGAGAGCAGGAAGTGACTCTGGAAGAAGAGCGGCGCTCAACTTCAGAGAAACTCGAATTACTGGAGCGCAACCGGGATGCGCTCAAGCAGGAGTTTGAGAATCTGGCGAATCGCATTTTCGAGCAAAAGAGTGAGCGCTTCAGCCAGCAAACCCGCACCAGTCTGGATACCTTGCTGAATCCTTTCCGCGAACAGCTCACGGATTTCCGAAAGCGGGTTGAGGATGTCTACACCACCGAAACCCGGGACCGGCAGGCGTTGCGGACTGAAATTGAATCCCTGCAAAAGCTCAATCACCAGATCACTGAAGAGGCTGCAAATCTGACGCGTGCGCTCAAGGGTGACAAGAAAATCCAGGGCAATTGGGGTGAGTTAATTCTTGAGCGGGTGCTTGAAAAATCCGGACTGCGTAAAGGCATCGAGTACGACACCCAGGGCAGTTACCGTGGCGCTGATGGCCAGTTGTTGCGCCCCGATGTCGTCGTGCATCTGCCGGACAATCGCAACCTGATTGTTGATTCCAAAGTGTCGCTTGTGGCCTATCAGCAATGGGTAACCGAAGATGACGAGTTGGCGAAAGCGGAGGCGCTGAAGGCACACGTTGAGGCGGTACGTCAGCATATTCGCCAGCTGAGCGAAAAGGATTACAGCCAGTTACATGGCTTGCACTCGCCGGATTTTGTGTTTTTGTTTATGCCGATTGAGCCGGCATTTGTAGCAGCGTTCCAGCAGGATGAAAACCTGTTCGCCGAGGCGTTCGAGCACAAAATTATCGTGGTTACGCCCACCACGCTTCTGGCCACACTGCGGACGATAGAGAATATCTGGCGCTATGAGCGGCAAAGTCAGAACGCCCGGTTAATTGCGGATCGCGCAGGCGCGGTTTATGACAAGCTGCGGGTCTTCGTGGAATCAATGGAAAAACTGGGCGCGCAACTGCAAACCGCTCAGGGCACCTATGATTCTGCGATGAACACTTTGACCCGCGGGAAAGGTAATCTGATATCACAGGCGAACCGGTTTGTGGCGCTGGGTGTTCGGGTTAAAAAGACGTTGCCTAAAACGGTAAGGGATCGCGCCGAGGTCGATGACGGCGTCGACGCAGAGCTGGACGACGCAGGAGAGAACGGGCTGGATCTGAACGGACCGGCGTCGGCGGATGACTGAAAACCGTCACTTGCAGGACTTTTGATTGGAATTCAGATCACAGCGTGGGTGATTTGTCTGACCTAGAATGACGTCGTGGCATGGTCAAACAGGCTAATGCAGAACGTACGCTTGGCTATTCGGCGTTTTGCAGCAGCCTCTAAATGTCGTCTACAGGAGTGTTGCCAGTGATGCCTTCAATGCCAAAGACGTGTCCTATGGTCTGCCGGCCTGCCGCCGGCGGCAATGATGGCGATAGCGACGAGCACAATGGTGATACCGTTATTGTGGATTGAACAGCGCCTCCCCGGTTTGCTCCCGCCTCCCAGAACAGATTTCCTGCTGCACTCAGCAACTCCTTGGCACATGGATGGCATTGTTTAGGCTAGAATAACGGTGCCCTCAATTACGTTTTATCCGGCGGAGAATTTCAGGCATGAAAAGCAAGTGGATGGGAATCCTGTTCAGTAGTCTGCTTCTGGTGGAGTCGGTACAGGCCGCTTTACCTCCAGAGCACGAGACCCAGCGTCTGATGCTGGCCGTTGAGCAAGCCGTTGCGGATGATCGATGGGGGGATGCAGGTGAGTACCTGAACCGGCTTCAGGCACTGGACACGATCAAGCCTACCGACTACCAGTTTTATCGTGGCCTTGTTATGCAGCAGGCCGGGCACTTCAACGAAGCGACTGCAGCGCTTGATGCCTATGTCACCTCGGCTGGCGCAGAAGGCGAGCATTACACCGAGGCCCTGAGCCTGATCACTCGCATTGAGCGCGATCGAAAATCTCGTGGAGCAGGAGAGCAGGGTATTGTTGAAATTCAGCCCCTTGCATCGATCAAGCCCGCTGCAAAAAACAACGTTGCCGCACTCGAAAAGCTATACCTTACCAATTCACCAAGGGATGCATTACAACAGCATGCCAACAGTCTGTTGGCGTTGAATGCCTGGACGGATGGAAACTCGAAAATCATTCGGCCAGACGCCGTGCCTGATTTGCAGTATCGGGTGACGGCAGGCAAGGGAGAGCTGCAGGTACAGGAAACTGAAATCACCGACAAAGGCCGCTCGCGCGTGACCTCTGATGCGATTCCCGTATACGGCATTAACCCGCTGCTGAAATGGGATTGCCCGGATGACGGGCGTACCTGTTGGGTTTACGACCCACGTGATGGTTCCCGTTGGCTGAAACTCGGCTCCAACGCCGATGCGACTGAAGAGCTGGCAAGCACGCTGGGTGATCTGATCCGACGCTTACAGGCGCCTTGACCAGTCGCAGCGGGTCTAGCGTGTTCCCGCTGACGAATCCGGCGCCGGTGGTTCGTCTTCCCGCCAGGCGCCGGGGGTCATACCGGTCCACTTCTTGAAAGCCCGATGGAAGGTCGACGGCTCTGTAAAGCCGACCAGATAGGCGATGTCATTGATCGCACGTTCCTGTTTGCCGAGATAGTAAATAGCCAGGTCCCGGCGCAGCAAATCCTTGATCTCCTGAAATGACGTATTCTCCTGCTTCAAGCGCCGCCTCAGCGTCTGCGGGCTGACGTGGAGTTCCGATGCAATCCACTCAAAATCCGGTGTTGGCTGTGTAAAATCACGCCCGATCAGCTTGCGGATTTTGCCTGCAAAGGTGTTATCGGCGTCTGGTCGTGCCAGCAGGTCGGCCGGCGATGTGCTCAGGAACTGCTTCATCTCGGCACGATCACGAATCACCGGGGCGCTCAGGAAGCGGCTGTTAAAGCGCAGTTCGGTGCGGCTGGCGCCAAACTGAAGCGGGCAGTGAAAGATGTGCCGGTATTCGTCGCCGTGGGAGGGTTCCGCGTAGCTGAAGCGCGCACTGTCCAGTTTGATGGCTTGGCCAATCAGCCAGCTGCAGAGGCGGTGCCAGATCACCAGAATACTCTCGCGCAGAAAGTACTGCGGGTCATGGATCTCGCCTTCGATCTCGAGCACCAGGCGTGCTTCCTGGCCCTCTTTTTCAAGTCGCATGGAAACGGCGTTTTCGAACAGGTTGGAAAAATGATGGCAGCGAACCAGCGTGCTTTCCAGCGTTGTGCATTCCAGCGCCAGAGTGCACATAGTGGCAAAGGTGCCCGGTCGGCAGCGCCTTGGGCCCAGCCCGCCGAACTCATCCTGCATGTCTTCCCAGATAACTTGCATCAGGCGGCTGAACTGAGCGCTGCTGACCCGGGCACGAGGTGCCTTGAGTAAGTCAGGGGAGATGCCTGCGTGTCGAAGTAACGCATTGATATCCCGGTTTTGCAGGTCAGCGCCGCTAAGCGCTGAACGCACAAAGTGTCCGGAAACCGTTAAATCTGCCATCCGTTATCCTGCTCAACCATCTTAAGTCGCACCATCATAGAAGCCAGTGCAGGCTATGGAAACTGGCCCGGGGCAAGAATTATGGAAGATCAGGCCAATTACTTTGATGGAACGGGCTGTTGGCGCAAACAGAGTAAATTGTCAGTCTGTGTTCAAATAAGAACGCTGCGCAGAAACAACAGGCAGAAACAACAACAGGTTGCCCGAGAACAGTTAATCCAGAAAGGAGATGTTATGGCCGGTCCTCTGAAAGGTCTGAAAGTGCTCGACTTCACCACGCTGCTGCCTGGGCCCTATGCCACCATGATGCTGGCCGATATGGGCGCGGAGGTGTTGAGGGTCGAGTCGCCCGACCGGCTGGACCTGACCCGGGTGATGCCGCCACACGACGGTGGCGAGAGTACATCGCATGGTTATCTAAATCGCGGTAAGCGGTCGTTGGCGTTGGATCTGAAAAAGCCGGAAAGCGTCGATGCGATCAAACAGCTGGTGGCGGACTACGATATTGTGATTGAGCAGTTCCGACCCGGTGTAATGGAGCGGCTCGGGCTGTCCTACGAGACGCTAAAACAGATCAGTCCATCGCTGATCTACTGCGCCATTACCGGTTATGGGCAGACGGGTCCCTATCGCCTGAGGGCAGGGCACGATATCAATTACCTGTCACTCGCCGGCGTCAGCAGCCATTGTGGGCGCAAAGCTGATGGGCCGCCGCCGCTAGGTATTCAGGTCGCGGATGTGGCTGGTGGCTCTCATCACGCGGTTATGGGGATTCTGGCAGCTGTCATTCATCGCCAGCAAGCCGGCGAAGGGCAGTTTGTCGATATCAGTATGACGGATGCTGCCTTCGCGCTGAATGGCATGGCCGGCGCGGCCTGTCTCGCCGGCGGCGTGAATCCTGAGCCTGAAGCTGCGCTACTTAATGGCGGCAGTTTCTACGACTACTATGAGACAGCGGATAAGCGCTGGCTGTCAGTGGGCAGCCTTGAACCCCAGTTCATGAGCCGGTTGTGCGATGCGCTGGGGGTGTCGGAGCTCGGCCGGGTGGGGTTGAGTCAGAAACCTGAAGATCAGGCGATGCTCCGCGATGCGTTTTCGAAAGCCATTCGCAGCCGGACATTGCAGGAGTGGAGCGAGGTGTTTGCCGAGCAGGATGCGTGTGTGGAACCCGTGCTGTCGCTCAGTGAAGCCTCGGCACACCCGCAGCTGCAGGCGAGAGGGATGGTCATCGGGGTCAGTCGCGAGGGCGGCGGCGAGCAGCCCCAGATCGGACACCCGCTCAAGTTCAGTGCCACACCCTGCGAGTCACGGTTCGTTGGTCGCAAGTTGGGTGCGGATACCGATGAAGTATTGGCATCGCTGGCTGAAGCTGCCAAGGGCCGCTGATCTTATGGCTGGCCTTTTTGCCGATAGTCTCCGGGCGTGACGCCCACCCGCGCCTTGAACTGTCGGTGAAATGATGTGGTTTCACTGAATCCCAGGCGCAGGGCGATATCAGGAATCGGCAGTGTGGTATTGGCCAGGTAATCTTCCGCGATAGATTGCCGTACATCGTCCAGTAATGCCTGATAGGAAGTGCCCTCCAGGCTAAGTTTGCGCTGCAGCGTGCGGCGGGTCATCCGCAGATTTTCCGCAACAATATCCTGTCGACTGACCCCCTGGACCAGTTGTTGTCTTATAGCCTCGCGCACGCGCGTCATTAGTGCTGCCTGATCTTCCATGCCGGCCATCTGGGTTTGGGCATGGGCTTCCAGTGTGCGTCGCAATCCGGGATCAGGCTGGCGCAGGGGGATATCGAGTAAATCCTTATGTGCGATTATCCGGTTATCAGCAGCGTTGAACTCAACCGGGCAGCGCCATCTTTCGGCATAGGCATGTGTATATTCCGCGCCAGGTGAGCGTCGCTCAAGGTGGACTGCCATCGGTGCGGTATCCCGGTCATCGGCAAGCCACCGGGCATAGTGAATCCAGGAACTGATCACATTGTCGATAAGCTGTGGCCGCACGACGGGATCCGGATAGCCGCACTGCCAAATCAGGTTAAGTTCTTCTCCGCTGACCAGAACCTGGGTCAGGCCCATGTCACCTACCAGTTTTTCATAGGGGGCGATACGTTGAATCGCCTCGCCCAGCGTAGAGCAGCTCATGGTGATATAGCCCAGCACGCTGTAGGAGCCCGGCTGGACGAAATCTCCGGTTTCCAGTCCCAGTATGGGGTTGTCGGAGGCGTTGCACAGCAGGCGGATAAAGTTCTGGAAGCGGGTGCCGTCGATCCGGCCTTCGTCAGACTGAAAGTTTTGGGGGTCGAGTCCTGCTTGCTGGAGCAGCGGCGCTGTCGCGATGCCAAGGTGATCGGCTGCCCGAAGGTATTGCCGGATAGCCGCGACAGATACGGTGCCGAGTGTTGGTTGTTTTGCTGTTGTCATGCTGTGCAATTTTATTGTGTGTGTTCGGAGTTGCGAGCAGACATTAAAGAACGGCACACCGGATTTGGCAATGCGGAATCTGTTGGGCAGCGAGTAATAGCATGGGAGAAGTGGAATTTCAGGCAATAAAAAGCCGAACTGATACTCTAGTTCGGCTAAAAAATTTGGAAACAACGAAAGTGCCTGAAAAATTCGTTAATCCGTTGGACGATGCCCCATTTGGCGACGGAGGGACTACTGACTCCTCCGTCATGGGGGATACTGCCTACATCCACATTTCTAATGATAGAGATAGATGTCGTGGGCGTCTGTATGTGATGCGTGTCGCAGTGTAACGGTATGTTGTGTGAGCAACAGCACAACTGAGGAAACACCTGCCATCATCAGGACGAATCGGCATTTCCTCAGGCGTTTTCCGACACCGCCGGGCGAGTTTCGGTAAACAGTCGGGTCTCGTAGGCTTCGACCAGCCCCTGAACGGCTGCATTTTCGACTTCCTGCCCCGTTGGCGTACCCAGTTGGGCGTCGATGCGGCAGAGCGCCATACCGGCTTCAACCGAGATGTAGCCGGCCGTTGTTTTGAGCGCCTTGTGATTGATGCCGTCGTATATGCGTCGGAAAGCACTGGTTGTGCAATGCTCCGGGTTTTCAAAGTGAGCGATGATCGCGTACTGGTTATCCCCCACTCGGCATAGTGCGTCCATTGGTCGAATCAGGTGGCTCAGACGCCGACCGATGCCAACGGCCAGTTCGCTCATGGTGCCGGCACTGTGCTGGCGTTTGAGAGGTTGCCAGTTGCGGATACCGACCAGCACATAAGCTGATGCGCCGCCGCGGGCTTCGGCCTGTCGCAGGCTGCGTTCAAGACGTTCCCGGGCATAGCTGTTGTTACACAGGCCCGTTTCCAGGTCGATGATATTGCGGGATTCCAGCTCACGGTTGTTTTCGATCAGCAGGGCGTTTGCAGTCAACAAGGTATTCTGACGGTCAGCCATGCGGTCCGCGGCAAACACCCTTGGCAGCAATTGCTTGCTCATGTCTGATTTATAGATGAAATCATCCACGCCTCGATCGAATGCTTCTGACAGCGCTGCAACACTCTCACGGGCCGTCAGCAGGATCACATAGGTGTAATGGTTCTGTTGTTCGTCCAGTTGCCGCACCTTGTCGGTAAGCTCCAGGCCATCCATTTCAGGCATCAGCCAATCGGCGACCAGCACGCTAACCGCGCGTTGTTCCATCAGCTGAAGGGCGTCAGAGGCGTTATTAACCACCCGGACGTCGCGATAGCCTGCTTTTTTCAGGGCGCGGCTAACGACCATGCTGCTGAACTTGGCGTCATCAACAACAAGAATGGGGAGATCAAGGTTTGGCATGCTATTTTACTACTCTTGGTTTCGATCCATGATGCGGCATTGCGGCCGAATTGCTATCCTTGGCGACCGAAAGGAGGCGCACCTGCGGTTCTCTGTGGGTCGCGTCAGGCGGCATACACAGTGAATGTCCGTGCTTTTTTCGCGGGCATTATAGCGCGAATCGGGCGTCCTTCTGCTGTTAATTGTAAAACCTGCGGACATAATCCCGGTGTTGCGGCGTATTGTGGTGGCATTGCGTGACCGCCTCCGCATTTTGACGCCTTCGATCGCGCGTATTCCGGCGCGGCAAATGCCGACGAAGATCCAGACAAAGACCCCTGTATTGAAAGGATATCTGTCATGCCTACTTTTGACATTGTTTCAGAAATTGATATGCACGAAGTAACCAATGCCGTTGATCAGGCCAAGCGTGATCTGGGTAATCGTTGGGATTTCAAGAATGTAGAAGCCGACTTCGAGCTGGATGACAAAGGTATCACGCTCAGCGCCCAGGAAGAGTTCCAGCTCGAGCAGTTGGTCGATATGCTGCGTATGGCGTTTGCCAAGCGAAACATCGATGCACGTGCGATTGTGGAAGACGGCGACAGCAAGTCCGGCAAACTGGTCAAGCAGCATTTCACCCTGAAGCAGGGGATTGAGACTGACGACGCTAAAAAAATCGTCAAGCTGATCAAGGATCAGAAGATGAAGGTTCAGGCGAGCATTCAGGGCGACAAGGTCCGGGTAACCGGCAAAAAGCGGGATGATCTCCAGGCAGCCATGGCCGTGCTGCGTGAATCAGATCTGGACTTGCCACTGCAGTTCAATAATTTCCGCGACTAACAGGTGATCTGACATTATTAATCGGCTCCGATCCACGCTGGCCGCCGAAACCCTGCATACGTTCACCCGCTTGCCGGTCATCGTATTGCTGTTTTTGGGGTTCTCGGCGGGCCTGCCCTTTCTTTTGGTGTTTTCCACACTGAATGCCCGGCTGGCCGATGTGGGAGTCGAAACCGCGACTATCGGCTTTTTTAGCTGGCTGGGGCTGACGTATTCCATCAAGGTTATTTGGGCCCCGGTCGTTGATCGGCTGCCGCTGCCATTGCTGGACCGGTGGCTTGGTAAGCGCAGAAGCTGGATGCTGCTGGCGCAACTCGGTATTGCCAGCGGGTTAATGCTGATGGCCCGGGTTGATCCGGTCGAGGCGCCTACGCTGATGGCACTGTGTGGGCTGATGGTCGCGTTCTCGTCTGCAACCCAGGATGTTGCGATTGATGCCTACCGGATCGAAATAGCGGAGTCGAGGTTGCAGGCCGCGATGGCGGCATCCTACATTTTTGGTTATCGCGTTGCGCTTCTCGTTGCGGGTGCCGGTGCGCTCTATATCGCCGAGTTCTGGTCATGGCGCATGTCGTATGACGTGATGGCGGTTCTGGTAGGCGTCGGTATTGCAACGGTTTTGCTGATCCGCGAACCTAAAGTCAATCACTACGCAGCGGCCCGGGACCTTGCAGATAAAGTCGAGCAGGAGACGTTGAAGCGGGCCCATCTACCGCCTGCGCTGGCGCGTGTGGCAGGCTGGTTTTCGGCTGCAGTGCTCGGCCCGTTCCTGGATTTCTTTGGCCGCTACCGTGAACTCTCTGTTTTTATCCTGATTCTGATCGCCACTTACCGGATCTGCGATATCTCAATGGGGGTCATGGCGAATCCGTTTTACCTCACGTATATGGGGTTCTCGAAGACGGACGTTGCCGATATCACCAAGGTATTCGGTTTTGCTATGACGATCGCCGGTTCCGGGCTTGGTGGTGTATTGGTGATGCGCTATGGCGTCAGGAAAATCCTGCTGCTGGGCGCCATTCTGACTGCCGCAACCAATTTGCTGTTTATCGCAATCTCCCTGCATCCCCCGAATCTCGTCACATTGGGTGTCGTTGTGAGCGCTGATAATCTCAGTGGCGGTATTGCCAATGTCGCGTTGATCGCCTGGTTGTCCAGTATGACCAGTGCCTCCTTTACGGCGACGCAGTATGCACTGTTCAGTTCGTTAATGACCTTGCCTGGCAAGTTTATTGGGGGCTTTTCGGGCGTTGTGGTTGCGGGGTTTGGGTACGCCGAATTCTTCCTGATTTCGGCGCTTATGGGATTGCCCGCAATCGGGTTGGCGTGGTGGATGCTGCGTCATGGCGCAAGGCTGGATGCCCTGTCGCCGCAACTGCAGCGTGAGGCATCTGAGGGCAGTCGGGCGTAGAACGAACGTCCTGTCTGTTCAGGGTTTCCAGCCAAACTGGCCAAGAGGAACCCTGCCGCGGCGGATATCCACTCCTTCTTCGAGCAATAGTCGTTGCTGCGTGCCAAAGCGTTCGGATTCTGGCGGAAAAGCAAGGCGGCCATCGCTGAGCAACACTCTGTACCAGGGGACATCCGAGTTCTCAGGTAATTGGCTCATCGTGCGTCCGACAAAGCGAGCCAGTCCCGGAAGGCCTGACAGGGCGGCAATCTGACCGTAACTCGCCACCCGCCCGGAAGGAATAGAGCACACCATCTGCCAGATGATCTGCTCTCGGGTGACGGGCTCGTCGGTATTCCGCGAGTTAGAGGCGGAGGGCACCGTCTACCTCAATCATGCGGCCAGACATGTAGTCATTTTCGATGATGAAGGCTGCCGCCGATGCAATTTCTTCAGGCTTGCCCATTCGTTTGAGAGGAATGCCAGCCGACATTTTTTCAAGGGCTTCGGGCTTCATTGACGCTGTCATTTCAGTTTCAATAAAACCGGGTGCGATGCCCATAGCGCGAATGCCATAACGTGACAGTTCCTTTGCCCAGACCGGAACCAGCGCAGCGACCCCGGCCTTTGCTGCAGAGTAGTTGCTCTGGCCCATGTTGCCGGCACGCGAAATACTGCTAATGTTAATAATCACGCCCTTGTCGCCGTTTTCGATCATTTTGGTGGCGGCTTCACGACCGCACAGGAAAACGCCGGTCATATTGACGTCGATGACAGCTTGCCACTCGGCCAGTGTCATGCGCTTCGAAATTTCACCATCGCGAGCCTTGATCATCAGGCCGTCACGAAGAATGCCGGCGTTGTTGATGACGCCGTTCAGTTGGCCGAAGTCTTCAATGATTGATGCGAAGGTAGCTTCAACATCGGCTTCCCGGGCGACGTTGCAGGTATAGGCGCGGGCATCGCCACCGGCGGCTTTGCAGGCCTCGGCGGCGGCTTCAAGTTTTTCGGGAACCAGATCAATCAGCGCCAGACGGGCGCCGCGGGCGGCCAGATATTCGGCCATTGCGCGTCCCAGGCCTTGTCCACCACCGGTAATTGCGATTACTGAATCTTGAAGTTTCATGTTCTGCCCTAATTACATTGTTAGTTGAATAGCTTATCGGAGCGTAAAGCGCGCGAGAGAGTGGTGAAACTCTCTCTGAAAATTCGGCGACAGGGATTATATCAGACGGCCCGCACAACTGTGTCGGGTTCGGTTTACCCACGCATTGTTATGAAGGAGCCATTATGGGCGTCCTGTTTCTTATGTTCATTGTGCTGCCCGTCGTGGAGATGGTTGTCCTGATCCAGGTCGGCACTGCGATCGGTTTGCTGAATACGATCGGATTGGTGCTGTTGACCGCGATTATTGGTGCAGCATTATTGCGCCAGCAAGGGTTAGCGACCTTACTCAAGGCCAACCAGCGGCTCAATAGCGGCGAGCTGCCGGCCAAAGAGGTGGCAGAAGGTCTGATTCTGGCGGTCGGTGGCGCATTGTTGCTAACGCCGGGGTTTGTAACCGACACCTTCGGCCTGATCTGCCTGCTACCGTTTACCCGTCACTGGCTTGCCGGAATCGCACTCAAGCGTATGGTCGTTGCGGGCTCTTCCGGCAATCGCTTCCAGTTTGGTGCCACCTTCGGAACGGGCCCGGGCCAGAGCCCTTTCCAGAAGGGGCCGGGCGGTCGTAATGACATCATTGAAGGGGAGTTCGAGCGCGAAGGCGAGAAAGGGGCATCCTCCGCCCCCGAGTCGATCGAAAAAAAATGAATTTTTTTGTTGTTGGCCGTTGAAAACATCACGCTCAACCCCACATACAGATCACCAGTTTGCTGTGGGTTGTGAAAGCCTGACCACACAAGGGTTTGAGCACCCCGGCAACCTCATTGCCAAAGATAATCTGACTATTGGAGAAAGCGAGCAATGAAAATTCGTCCGTTACACGATCGTGTTGTCGTGCGTCGTAAGGAAGAAGAAGAGAAAAGCGCAGGCGGGATTGTTCTGCCAGGCGCAGCCAAGGAAAAGCCATCCCAGGGCGAAGTAATCGCAGTGGGCAACGGTCGCGTTCTCGAAAATGGCGAAACCCGCGCGGTAGCCCTTAGCGTAGGCGATACAGTTGTATTTGGTCAGTACGCTGGTAACACCGTGAAAGTTGAAGGTGAAGACCTGCTTATCCTGAGTGAGAGTGACATCTACGGCGTCCTGGAAAACTAATCCGGACCCGCGTCAACTTACGTCATTCGATACCCGTTCAAGACTAACGAATACAGGAAAGAGAATTATGGCAGCTAAAGACGTTAAATTTGGCGATTCAGCTCGCAAGCGCATGGTTGCAGGCGTCAACGTTCTGGCAGACGCAGTAAAAGTGACGCTGGGCCCCAAAGGCCGCAACGTGGTTCTGGACAAGTCCTTCGGCGCTCCGACCGTAACAAAAGACGGTGTATCGGTTGCCAAAGAAATCGAACTGCGCGACAAGTTTGAGAACATGGGCGCTCAGATGGTCAAGGAAGTGGCTTCCCAGACCAACGACACAGCGGGTGACGGTACCACGACCGCAACCGTTCTGGCCCAGGCCATCGTGAACGAAGGCATCAAGGCTGTAACTGCGGGCATGAACCCGATGGATCTGAAGCGCGGCATCGACAAGGCAACCCAGGTTGCTGTTCAGGCGATCCGCGACATGTCCAAGCCTTGTGACGATAGCCGCAACATCGCTCAGGTCGGCACTATCTCTGCCAATGGCGACGAAACGATCGGCAAGATCATTGCTGACGCCATGGAGCGTGTAGGCAAAGAAGGCGTTATTACAGTCGAAGAAGGCCGTGGCCTTGAAGACGAGCTGGACGTTGTTGAAGGTATGCAGTTTGATCGTGGCTACCTGTCACCGTACTTCATCAACAATCAGGACAACATGTCAGCCGAACTGGATGACCCGTTCATCCTGCTGGTAGACAAGAAGATCTCCAACATCCGCGAACTGCTTCCGGTTCTGGAAAGCGTTGCCAAAGCAGGCAAGCCGCTGATGATCATCGCCGAAGATATCGAAGGCGAAGCGCTGGCAACTCTGGTTGTCAACAACATGCGCGGTATCGTGAAGGTTGCTGCTGTTAAGGCGCCAGGCTTTGGCGATCGTCGTAAGGAAATGCTGCAGGACATCGCGATCCTGTCAGGTGGTACCGTGATTTCAGAAGAAGTGGGTCTGACTCTGGAAAACACGACTCTGGATGATCTGGGTACCGCCAAGCGTGTGAACCTGACCAAAGAGAACACCACCATCATCGATGGCGCTGGTGCTCAGGCTGATATCAGCTCACGTGTTGAGCAGATTCGTAAGCAGATCGAAGACAGCTCGTCTGACTACGATAAAGAGAAGCTGCAGGAACGCGTAGCCAAATTGGCTGGCGGTGTTGCCGTTATCAAGGTTGGTGCCGGCTCTGAAGTTGAAATGAAAGAGAAAAAGGCACGTGTTGAAGATGCGCTGCACTCAACCCGCGCTGCGGTTGAAGAGGGTATCGTCCCTGGTGGCGGTGTGACCCTGATCCGCGTTCTCAACTCGCTGACGACGGTTACCACTGACAACGAAGAACAGAACGCTGGTGTGAACATCCTGCGTCGTGCGATGGAAGCGCCACTGCGCCAGATCGTCACTAACGCTGGTGGTGAGGCTTCTGTTGTCGTTGCCAAGATCCGCGAAGGTGAAGGTTCGTACGGCTACAACGCCGCGACCGAAGCCTACGGCGATATGCTGGAAATGGGTATCCTTGATCCGGCTAAAGTGACCCGTTCTGCACTGCAGGCAGCGGCTTCTGTTGCCGGTCTGATGATCACCACTGAAGCGATGGTGACTGATGAGCCGGATGACGAGAAAGCCGGTGGCGGCATGCCAGATATGGGTGGCATGGGCGGTATGGGTGGCATGGGCGGCATGATGTAAACCCAACCCCGTCACAGTACCGAAACCCCGCGT
>TARA_R100001440_G_scaffold868_1_pt1 | contig 27262 bp, 28 predicted proteins | sample TARA_R100001440 | Tara Oceans TARA_R100001440 (sample SAMEA2622112) | marine metagenome | biome: marine biome (ENVO:00000447); feature: surface water layer (ENVO:00002042); material: "saline water (ENVO:00002010), including plankton (ENVO:xxxxxxxx)" | depth 5 m
AAAAGACATTGACAGATGCCTCGTGAAACACGACAGAACAAACAACACAATCGTGAAAAATTTTCGTGGTGATGATAAAGAGGAAAGATTTGAGAATGAGATAACTATCTTGAAATACCTCGAATCAAAGGGTTGCGAGTGTGTGCCTAAACTACTCGACTCAGATCCCGAAACTTTAACAACAATAACGACTTACGTCGGTGAGAAAGTTTTTGAAATAAATGAGGTCGATCACAGGGTATTGCATAACAGAGTCGAGGCGTTCGGTGTCTCCCATAATGATCGAAAGTTAAATCCCGACCTATTTGAGCCTAATTTGATTAAAAAAATACAACCAGTTGGTCAAGTTAAGAATGAAGACGGAACTTATACTATGACGTATGAGGCTAAAGTAGAGGAACCAAGAACGATCAATAATCCTAAAAACATTGTTCAAAATGGAAAGGTGAATACTATCTGATTGATTTTGAGTTTGCGGACCTAGATGAATAATGGCGTTCGAAACAAAACTGTTTATCATTGCTCTGGTTTTCGTATTGCCAACAATCTACTTTTTAGCAGCTACTTTACTATTGTTTAGACTACTAACCAATGTTTCATCTGATTGTCTTTTCTATAATACTAAACCACTCGTTGGTAAAAGAATGGGAAGACAAAAGGCTTTATTTAGAAACCTTGGAATGGCTGTATCAAACTAAACCCGATCCTTGGCTGCCTAATTAAACCTGTAATAAAAGGCTATAGTAGCCTATCATAGCAGCATGGATTACAGCTAGAAAAACGTTACAAACATGCTATATTTTTACCTTTATGACAGACAGCGAGATAATAGCTAAAGGGATTACAGGATTAACTGGATCACTGATAGCAGTCACAATACCGTACGCAGAAGTAATTCAATGGGGGATACAGGTGGTTGGAGGACTTTTAGGTATCGCTGTAGCTGTAATAACTCTGTATAATTTAATAAAAAAGAAAAAATGAATAAAGATTCAATATTAGGAATAATCCGTCACGTCCTCACCTTTGGTGGAGGTTTCATGACTCAAAGTGGTATTGCCACTGACAATGAAGTTACCACAGGTGTATCCGCTGCTGTTACACTTATCGGTGTTATTTGGTCAATCTTATCTAAAAAGAAATAATGGCTTACGGTAAAGATTACGGAGATAAAGGAAAATCAAAGAAGGGTTCAAAGAAGGGTTCAAAGAAGGGCTCAAGCAAAAACTCTCAGAAGAAAGCTATGTTGAAAGCAGCGGCTAGGAGATAGCTCATATGTCATTATTTAAAGCTATATTAAATACTTTAAATATATACGTTTCATATAAGAAGTATAAACATAGGAGGTACATTTATGATCTTGAAGATGAGATTGATCGCCTTGCTGCTGATGGTAGTCCTGCTGCCAAGTTGCGCCTTGAGAGACTTAGTAGGCGACTCCACCTTGAACGAAAGCGCCTTATATGATCCTCCTACAATTACCCTTATAAAAGGGTACGATTACCCATTTAAAGAGGGCAACCTCATGGGCCGTGGTCAGAAGTTTCATAGTGATTATTCATATAGACGTGCTGTTATTGTCGGAGGTAATAAGTAATGTCCGACGGAAAATCAAATAAGAAAAAATTATTAAAAAAATCTTTTAGGGATTTAAAGAAAAGCAAAGCGTACAAAACAAAAGTCGATAAAAAAAGAATCCCCGAAAAAAGAAAAGACGGGACTAAAAGACCAAAATCAGAACATTCTGATTTATACACAGATGAAGATCCAAAAGGCACAATAAAAGGTCTTGGGTTCAAAGATGTTGAGACTGCTAAAAGGAGTGTTGCTATTATTGAAAAAGCCAAAAGATCACATAAACACAAAGTGCAAGCTACTATGGCTATGGAGCAAAGATCTAGGTTTGCAGCTAAAAATGCTAAAGACCCTGCAAAAAAGAAAAACCTATCTTCTGCAAATAAAATATATAAAGGTCATCTAGAAAAATTAAAAAAAATAACACAAGAGAAAAAATAAAAAGTACCGAAGAAAACTTAAAGAGTTTTATGAAGAAACTGATTAAGCCTGAATATTTTCGATATTGTGCTATATTTATAGCATATGATAGCATTATGTGTAGGGCACAGTAGACCCAACGATTCGGGAGCCTCTTCTGTAACAGGTGTAACAGAATGGGATTACAACTCTAAATTAGCAGATCTTATATCTAAAAACCTGAAGATTACACATAAAGTGTATTCAACGTATAAGGGGTCTAGTTATTGGAACTCTATGAAATGGTTAGCCAAAACTTTAAGGGCTGACGATATTGAGGCAGCCATTGAACTTCATTTCAATGCTGCTACACCTTCTGCAAACGGGCATGAATGGTTATACTGGCACACATCAAGTAAAGGAAGGCTTTTTGCTCGTGCTTTACGTGATTCTTTTGAAGATTGTTATCCTGATTTGAGGAGTAGAGGAATAAAACCTCGCCAGAAAAGAAGCAGAGGTGCGGGATTCTTGAGACTAACATCATGCCCCGCATTGATTGCAGAACCTTTCTTTGGGAGCAATACTGAAAACTGGGATTTTGCTATAAAAAACATGGAGGATATTGCCTCAACAATATCTTCTGGGATTGAGTTATATAAAGATCTTTCTGGGAGGTGGTAATGTGCAGCTTCCAAAAACAGTATCTATTGCAGGACAGAGAGTAAAACTTGAGGTAATCCCCTTCAATGGTGATAGCGATGATTTTGGAATGTATTTACATGATAAAAAAACTATCCAAATAAATAACACTCTCAGTGGGACTATTTTATTAAAGACGATCAGACATGAGATGATGGAAGCTAGTTTGCTTATAAGCGGGGTGGGGTGGCTTCAAACCTATGATCAGGAGGCTATTGTTCGTTGTATGGAGGAGATATTTTTTCCTGCTTGGGAGAGTTTTTTAAAAAAACATAAATGAAAAAATTTACTAAAGTCGATTCGTTTGCTTTGTATAAGCCTTCTGGAGACGATATTTCTTTAGCCCATACAAGGTCATCTGAGATGGGCGTTCTGCCTAATTCATTTACTAGAGGAATGGGCAGAATGACTGGTTGTCTGGGAGAGATAGCTGTTAACAAATTTATTCGTAGGAGTAAATATGTGGGTGATTCCTGTTATACGCACGACATAGAACACAAGAAAAAAAGAATTGAAGTTAAATCTAAAGCATGTTCATCAAAACCAAAGCCAGAGTATGTTGTGTCTGTTAATTTTTCTAAAGATAAAGTACCAGACAATGATGTTTACTTTTTTACTCGTGTAAGAAAAGATTTGATGGTTGTTTGGATTTTAGGATGGCTGCCTACAACAAAGTATTTTGCTACATCTAATTTTATGGCTAAAGGCGATAAAGATAGCTTTGGTTTCGTTTATAAAGCAGCAGGATACCACACATCAATTTCAAACCTAAATAACTGCTTTACATATAAATAAGCTAAGAGTAGGGACTTTCTTTATTAGTGTCTTTTGGCGGTGTTGATATATACAGAGGGTAACCTTGCCCTAATGAACCTGCTACATTATACCAAAAATACTCTGTTGCTTCTTCTTCAGGCATTTCGGTTGAGAGAGTTTGAATACAAAGTTCAATAGAGTAGACAGCTCTAGGATGTTCGTTTTCTGTGTCTAACCCTATAAACGCTTCATCTAATCCATCAGCTAGTGTTATAGAATAGTCTGGCGCACTAACTTCAATGTATTCTTCTATTTCTGATCTAGTCATCTGAGTTATTATTAATTTTATCTATATCGTATTTGTCCGTAATGTCAATCTCCCAGACCTTACCTCCCCCAAAGCCAAGTGATTTCACAGGCCGAACATGCTTGTTTGTTTTACATGATTCTTCAATTATAAGCATGCCTCTTCTAACAAACTCTAAGTTGTTAGACATTCCAACAGACCTACCTCCATTAAATTCATGAAGTAAAACCTGAAATTCTGTTAAGGTTCCCCTCCATTTAGTATCTCCATCCCAATACTCTCTCGCTTTTTTAGCAAAGAATTCTACTAGTTCAGCTATACTGCTTCTGCTTGAGTTATCGTAAGCTGCAGAGGCTACAGATTTGTCAATATATGAAACTACACCATATCTAGAGCGCCCTACTATTTCTTTTGGAATATCCCAATCAAGCAACCATCTTGCGTAGTGCGGAAGTTCATTATTAATAATATCCTCAAGGTCTGAGTTAGGGGGAAAATTTTTTGATGCTTTGTCAGAAATACGTAAAGCCATTACCTTATCTCTGTTGCTTGAATCAAGTGCTGGAATCACACTAAGAGAGTTAGCGTCCATGTTTAGTGTAAGTATTATCCGACCAGTCCAAGGAATACTCATCTCATCGCAGTATTTTGCCATGTATGAAATGTCAGGATTAGCTACGACTCGTTTGAATATTTCTGTAGCTTTTCTTTGGTCTTGAAAACTAGCGGCACTTTTTGTGTCATCAACACACCAGCAAGGAACTCTAGCAAGCTCTTTATTAAAAGATGTTTGCCCACAAATGTATTCAGAAGCGTCTGAATAACCACCTACTAGTGCTCCTATGACTCTTCGAGCAACTAAGGTTTTCCCTCTTCCAGTAGGCCCGACTAATATAAGTCCTTGGCCTTGCTTCGGAATCCTATAAAAAACAGATTCGTAAAATCTTTTCATATAAGCATGAAAATATTCTATTGTGGGTCTTTTTTCATTTACAAATAATTGGTTTAGCCAAGCGTGTATAAACTGCCATTTTTTAGGGTCACCATTCTCATCAGGCTCAATAGGAAAAACGTTTTGGGAATTTAAAATCCTATGTGAGTTTACGTCAACGACTCTTTCTTTTGACCATATGATAGGCGCTATCTCATGTATTCTGTTTTCGTTTGAAATTGTAAGCACAGCCGCATCTACTTCTGATATGGTTTGTCCTTTTTTAGGCTTCGACAAGAATCCACATTTACGTAACTCTAAAACCAGTTGATCTTTTGGTATTGAAACCGCAGTGCCATGAAGAAGTTTGAAGAAGTTTTTACCATTAAACCAGTAGTTATCTAAAAGGTTTCCTAATTTTTTTGTTTCGTAGTTTTCAACAAACTTTTTACCAAGTATTTCTCTCCAAGTAAGGAACCCTTTACCTGCTCTATCACTGTAGCAAATAACACCGTCTTGAGTAAGTTGACATCCTTCTCTTTCAATACCGTCGTCTATCCAAAAAAGTGGCCCTCTTTCTCCTACAGAAAATTCACCCATCCATCTATCTGGAAATCTTTTTAAGGCTTCTTCTGCAACTACCTCCATAGGTATTGATGTTTCTGTTGTTTGTGGAGGCTTATCCATAGCTGCTTTTAGTAACACTGTCTGAACAATGTTTTCTTGAAGAGGCTCTCCCAATTTTTTCCAATCTTCGCCTAGTTCAAAATATTGGTTTGATTTAAGAGATGACCTGTCAAATCCTGCAAATATCCTATCAAGCCTAAGATGAGCACACATCCTTTGCATAAAAGCATTAAACATGTCTGGTGATATAGGTATTTTTTTAAACTCCCACACAAGTCTCATATATCCTGATTGGGTTCTACTTATCCAAGTAGGCATCAAACCTTTACATTGAGTGTTAATGATTCTTTCAACAATATCCCAATCAACAGGAGCGTCATAATCAGCGACAATACCTGATATAGTATTTGGCGGGTTATCTGCTTGAATCCTTAGAGAGGGATTATCCCCTTCAACTGTACTGTAAAATACATGATCTGTATTTTCATTAGCGCACCATTCTCTAAATTTCGCTTTGTCAGAGAACTTTGGTTTTTTCTTTTGAATGGATAAAGGGTCTGTAAATTTATTTACTTTTTTCTCTCTTAAATTTTTTAAGTATCGGTATTCCATATTATTTTTCATATCTGTTAAGTATTTTACCTTCTGCCTCAAGTGGTATGTCTTGAATCCATTCAGGAGGAGTACTCATAACCTGAATAATTTCTTTCAATGACTGATCTGCCTTATCGCAGTCTTCTTCAACAACCACTTCATCATGTACGTGAAAAATAATTTTTATTCCCTTCTCTTCTATACGTAACATCATGTCAGAAAATATATCTCTTGCTAGAGCTTGAGAGGCGTTTTCAGCAAGCAAACCACCCCATAATCTTACAGGAATTTTTCTATGTCCTTTAGCTACCATAGCCACATAGTTTCTTCTTTGATTTTGAAGAGCTACTTTAATCTTACCGTAATTCAGTGACCTGCCAGAGGGCAAAGGCACTTTGAATTCTCTAATACTAGAGTAAGCAACATGTAACTTTCTCTGTAGTGTATTCCAAAACCCGACAACCTTATTCATTTTGTTTCTATACATGTTTACAGCTTTCTCTGCCTCTTCTAACGGGATACCAGCTATAATTGAAAATTTGGCAGCACTTGCACCATAACCGCATCCTAAGACGATAGTCTTTACAAGGTGTCTTAACTTTGGGTTCTCTTCCTTTAAAATACCTTGGGAGCTGTCCCATTCGCCAAACCTAATAGCAAAGGCTTCATAAATGTCGTCGCAACTTTGAATCTCTTTTAAGGTATCTTTATCATTGGCTAACCAACATAGAGTTCTTACTTCTATCTGAGATAAGTCTACAGCTATAAGTTTCTTATTGGGTTTTGAAGAAATAAGTTTACGTAAATCTACACCAAACATTTCTCCTCTCGGTAAATTTTGTAGGTTTAGATTACCCCCACCACCAGAAAACCTTCCTGTGGAAGCCCCCCAATACATTATATTTCCATAATATCTTTCGTCACCCATCGTAGCGTAACCGAAGCTCTCAATTTTTCTCTTCAGTGAGTTAATCCTTCTGTAATCTCTGACAGCCCCAATCCATTTATATTTCTGCCCGTGTTTATTGATCCACGCATTTGCATCCTTGTCGGTCATTGCCAAGCTGATAGGGGGTTCTAAACCTATCTTTCTGCATTCATTATTGAATGCTTTCCTTGAAAGAGTCGGAGCTTCTCCAATCCAAGGAATTGTATTCTCAACATCAAATAAATTTTTGTTAATACTTTCTGTTTGTGCTTTGAGTTCTTTTGTGTCTATAGGTATTCCTCTTTGGGATATAGTCCTATTTAGGCAGCTAATGTTTCTTTCAATTTCAGGCCACTTGTTTTCAAGTTCCTGCCATATTTTTAAACAAAGCTCTGAGTCTTTAAGAGCGTAATCAGAAACCTCTTTTTTAAACTCTTTAGACATGCTGCTCCAATCTTTGCCTAACATGTTGTCTCTTGTTTCCTTTGAGACTTCAAGGTCGAACAATTCGGCTGACGCATTTTTAAGTGCTCTTGGAAGACCGCAGTAAGCAGCTAGATCTGCAGTGCAAAGCCATTCTCTATATTTAATAGAAGGCCACCAGTTTTTTTGGACACCATGTAAATATAGGCTTTGGTCGAATGGAGCATTATGGCTAACAGCTCTGTTGTTTTCAATAATCGACCAGTCGAATTCTTTTGGGTCTCCTACAAAAGATGTCCCGTCGTCTCCTACAACGGAGACCATGTATGCATCAAAAAGAGGATGGTTAAAATACGCTACAGTCCCAAGAGTTTTGATGGAGCATTCTTTGTCGTAGTATGTCTCAAAGTCGATTGCATAAGTATTCATAGTAAATTTACATCTGTATTGTGCTCACCCGCACTACATACCCCCACGATATGATCACGGCACGGGTGAGCCCCCTCATGAACAGCGATGAAAATTAACAACCATCGCTGAAAGCATCTAGGATTCTATATCTATATCAAGCAAGTCCTGAGTTGGTAACTCGGTAATCTCAATATCTAGTTTTTTAGCATACCAGTTAAAAGCAATCTCAAGCTCTTTGAGCTTTATTTTTTGGTCTTTCAACTCAGCTATTTTTTTGTCGATATCCTCGATAAGAGCTATGACCGACTTTTGCTCTGTCTCAATTATATTTTTAACTTCTTTTTTATCAGTCATATTATGTAAGTGTAGATGCGAATTCTGCGATACCCTCTGGTGAGTATTCGGTAGTTGGAGTTACACTTGGTACAAAGTACGAATGGACACCTTTAGTCAAAAGTTCTGTTTTAAATTTCCATACCTTTATGCATATAGGGGACGTACTATTAAAAAGCTGAAAAGTAGCAAGTCTTTTATAAGTGAATTTAAATGCATCTTTCGCCACGTTAATTTTTCCAAGAGCGTAGAAATCATCACCTATAGGAAAGGGAAATGCGTCTTCGTCAGCATTATCATTTTTTGGAAATAGAAAAATTATTTCCGCAAAAGGGATTACATTAAAATCAGAATTCTTAGCTAATTCTTTTGCCTCTTCTTCAGTAAAGACTTGTCTCGGCATTTCAGGATGGCCAAAAGGAGTATCCTCTCTCCACCCCTTTATTGCATTTATAGGAATGGCTTTACATTCTTCTTCATGCTTTACTAAAGTATATAGTTTATCTATTACCAAATCACCAGTTTCACCTGCTATTTTAGATTGAGCTTGTACAACGTTTAGCCTTGGTGCATCCAAATCTTCGGCCGCAAAGTTTAGTTTCGGTGCTTCTCCTAATACTCCTAAAGTTTCTTCTTTAATTTTTTTAATTGCTTTACTCATATATTTTTATTTTTATGTTTAATGTTTTATGTTTAATGTTTGATGTTTTATGACAACGTATAACGGGTGTCAGAATTCGACACAATGTCGAGATCTTCAGCAGCGTCAAGAAAATCTTTTGTTTTTTGTTTTTTCTCTCCGTTCTCTGCTGTGTCCCCTACAGCTTTTGCTAATTTTGTAATTGGCATACTAGCAATATTCAAAATCTCTTCTTTATCTAAATCAAATTCTTCTGCAAGACGTGCTAGTTTTATGTTATCCGTACACTTTTTTGGTGCTCCCATCGATTTAAGTTTTAGGTTTGGAAATTCAACACCCTCTTTTGCCATTCCCATCGCTTTGGCTTTTATTCTATTTGCCCAGTTCGTTACAATTTTAGATACCACATAGAGATGCTCAATAGTTGCAGGGTCGTCTGGGTCTTCAATATCTCCTTTAGGTAAAGCATCATCTGCTACTCTTGAAGCAACTTCAACTGCAAGACCTCCCAAAGCGGGGCATATATCTTCGTGAGTGCAAAACCTACAGTTTACTGTAGGGTTAAGTTCATATATAGAGGGCGCTCCGTTTTCCCATTGAGGTCTAATTTTTTCCCCTCTTTTAATTACCTTACTTAGTTTTTTAATTAAGTCTGGTAATTCTTCTCTTTTAAATAATCCCGTCAAAGTTTCATTTCTTACTGGAATAAAAAAAACAAAATCTATTTCGTCTACCTCTTCATGTGCTTGAAAAGCTCCGACTGTGTATGCCATAGCTTGCCAGTTTTCTCTTGGCTCGTCTATTTTACTAATTCCTGTCTTGTAGTCTATCATGACAGCTCGTGAACCAATCTTTACAAACTTATCGCACGTACCCCAAGTGCCTGTACCATCTAATTTTATATCTACTTGGATTTCGTTAAACTCTTCATATGCTTTTCCGTTAGAGAAACTTGCTAAGTAAGCGTCTTCATCGGAGACTATAGCTTCATATATTTCGTGTTCGCTTTCATCATGAAGAGCTGATGGGTCTTTGACTTCAAGAGCTTCGTGTATTCGTGTCCCTTTTTCTGCTGCCGCATTTGTTCCTGATCGCCCTACATATCCTGCACATGCTGCAACATATTTAAGACTAGACGGAGAGAACTCTGCATGTCCTCTGTTACCGTGATCAGGTTTATTATCCATGCAGTGTCTTTAAGTTTTCTAGCTTTCTATTCACAGCCCTAATCACATCCTCTTCAATAGTGTCTGCGGCTATGAGAATTTTTTGAATTGCATCTGACTTTGCCCCATTTCTATGTATTCGGCCTAATGTTTGAGCAAACTCCTTTGCTGAGTAGGACGGACATATTAAACTAATTCTTGGTCTTTTACCATTAATATCATGTAATGAAAGTCCTGTACCTCCAGCGCTAATGTTTACAACAAGCGCATTTGTCTGATCATCTTGAAAGTCATCGATGATCTTTTGTCTTTCATTTATGCTTTGACCTCCTTCAACTGATTTACATTTAAGTTGTGAGCATAGGGCTTCCACGGTGTCTCGAAAGTTTACGAACATCACCACAGAGTTACCTTCATCTATTAAATCTTTTGCCATATTAGCAATATCTAAAACTTTGAGTGCTTCTGTTAGCTGACGTGCTCTGAGGATGTTTACAAGAATGTGTTCGCTATCTCCTACAGTTCCTTCTTCAATATACTTTGTAATTATTTCGGGAGTTATCTCAAGCTCACGGTATATTTTTTGTATTCCTTTTTTATCAGAGAATTCTACTCTTTCCTTAAAGACTCTATTGTTTCTAAAACTATCAGGAAAATCTTCAACAGTTAGTTTGTGTCCAGTAACTCCATATATAGTTCCTTTTAAGGTTTGGAGTTTTTTCCTACTAATCAGCCTCCATTGTTTCCACTGATCAGGAGCACATCCGTTACTACTCATCCAGCCATACCAGCTTTGAAGTTCGTCTTCTTTTTTATTTAAATTATGCAGCCCTAACATAAAACCTAATGCCCTCATTTCTGTTGGGTCTTCTGCTGCTGTAGCTGACATCCCATGAATGCGGTATCCTTGCTGAACTAAACTGATCAGTAACTGAGCATTTTGTGTAAAGGCTCCTTTACATTTATGTATCTCATCTATTAAAACCAAAGTATTTTTGGGCAAGTGCCATTTCATTATTTTCTTACCTCTTTTACTCATAAATGGGGCACGGCCTCGTCGAATATTTTCGTAATTAAGAACAAACAAAGGCTTCACTCCTGTTTCTTTTAGCTCTCTTTCCCACGAAGGAATAACTGCTTTAGGGCAAATTACAGCAACTTCACACTCTAGTTTTTTAGATAAGTGTGCAGCTACTACAGTCTTTCCTGTCCCTACATGGCTGCTATCTATTGTGTTTATGTTTTTGTTTTGCCGTGCTAGGAAGAAATCACATGCTTCCTTTTGTTTGTCGAATAAGGTTTTCATTTTGTCATGAATACATCAGCCCTAAGAATTTGTCTACAGAAAAAAATTGAACGAGGACAGGGATGAGAAAATAGCAAAAACACCCCTGTCCTCTAATTAGATATCAACCAAGAAAATATCTAACTTGCTGTATTATAAACCAAATTTAAAAGTATTCTTTAAATTTTATTTATGTGTTTTCTTTAGCATAACAAGCAATTAAGAAAGCATCTATCATCCCATCGTGCGGTGTGCTTGATCTTTTGCTCTTCAACCAAGACTCTTCTGGGGCTAATAAATTAGCTTTTTGCAGGGCTGCTTTTTTACTATGCCCTTTTGGTATTGGCCCTAATATTTGTTTTTGCCATTTATGTACATCTATACAATCATGGTTCCACTGTCTGCTCTCGCAAAGGCCCACGATTTTTCCAAAAGAAATCCCCATAGATCTTACAGCTTGTGATGATTTTGCGTGTTTAAGTGGTTCTTCTATAGCGACTAGAAAAGACCCAACAGGTTGCTCAAGTTGCATGACCCACTCATATAGGCTTCTCGCATCAACTTCTCTTTTGCCTCCCCTTTTAAAAGTCGGCATTATTGTTTTATCTATTATGGCTCCAGTGTGTTTTGATATAGCTACTACACCTCCATCCAAACCATTGTCGATACCAATGATCATATATTATGCAGCGCTTTTTTAGAAAGTAGCAAGCCTTCGCCTTCTGCTGGCAAAAAAACGTCTAAATTTTTTGTGAGCATTTGTATATAAAAAATTTCTTTCGCTTGCTTTGGCTTAACTAAAAAATATGTACCTATCAGAAGATCAGTCGTAAATGTAAAGTCTTTATTAGAAAGAATAATTTTTTTTAGTACTGTAGGGTTTTCTACAGGAACTCTATCTTGAAAGAGTTTCATTAGCTTCTATCATCTAAGAAGCAAGGAGTCGCTTCACCAAAGTTGTTTTGAAGGTATTCATATTCAAGTTTTTCCTCTGCTTCTTTTTGAGACAGGTTGAAGTTTTTCTTTAGTAAAGAGATAGTTATTTCCTTCGAATAGCAAGCAATTGGAGGACTACCATATCTATCGATTGTTCCTATGAAAGCATCCTCAATACCTGCGTACAATAACAGAGTTGATTCGGCATCTTCATTAGTCTTTGGTTTGCTCTTCGACATCTATAATATCTTCTTTATTAATTTTTACAGCTCCTTTGCCTTTATCAGCACGAGCATTATTTAGTATACTGATATCTATTTGCATCTTACCTGTGCCTCCCCCTCTTTTTTCATTTAGACCAAGATTTCTTCTTATAATCTGATCAAGCTGATCAAGTTCACGTATAGTTTTTGGCCCTCTTAAATTGTCCATGTAGTCTCTCAGAAGTCTCATCCCTGAAGCAGCCACATATGATTGATATTTTTCTGCGGGAGATGTTTGAGATTCTGCTATTTCTAAAATATTTTTTTCTTCCGTTTCACGAGCCTTACGTTTGGCAATATTGATTGCCTCTTTTGTTTTCTTTTCTAAATCATCTTCGAGGGCTGTTTGCAAAGGATCTTGAGCGTCTAGCTTATCTTGTTCGGATTTTGGGTTAGACCCATAAGAATCATTCTTCGGCCCGTAACCAGCACGTCTTAACCATCGTCTTAAAGTAGCTGCAGATATACCTAATTCGTCAGCTATATTAACGAGTTTGTAGTCTTTTTTATAAAGCTGAAGTGCTCTTTGAACATCTTCACGATTTAAAAAATCTGTATCATTTTGTTTCTTTCGCAAACCACATAACTTATACTATTATTTTAAACTGTTTTCAAGTTATATGAGTAAGACCACTAAAGCGTATGAACCTTCTATAGATGCTAAATCTAAAAAGATGAATGTTGGCGGTATGCTCATTCCTCCAACTAACACTATTACAGCTTTACTATATGGACTAGGGAACCACGAGTCTTACAGAGCTAAAGAATATTATTTTTGGAGGCTTTGTGATGAAATATGGAACAGTCCAGAAAGACCAGAACCCATGATGGTTCGCCATCCTTGGGCAGAGGAAATGATAAGAGCGGTCATTCGCAATAAATACATAGCAATAGGAGGTGCTGCAAATAGCGGAAAGTCTCATACGTTAGCAGCTTGGGGTATTCTTAACTGGTTAGCTGCTCCAAGAGATACTCTAGTTCTACTGACATCAACTACGTTACGTGAGGCTAGAAAGAGAATTTGGGGTTCTGTCGTATCTCTACTGATGGTGATAGAAGGTGCTCCTATTAGGATAAGAGATAGTATAGGTAACGCTGCTTATGTAACAGAAAAAGGTAACTTAATAGAAAGAGCAGGTCTCTCTTTGATTGCTGCAGAAAAATCAAAGACTAAAGAAGCAATAGGTAAGTTTATAGGTATTAAACAAAAGCGTGTTATTTTGATAGCTGATGAGCTGTCAGAAATTTCTGAGGCTATTGTCCAAGCTGGTTTGAGTAACTTATCTAAAAATGAGAGGTTTGAGATGATAGGATTAAGCAACCCAAACTCAAGGTTCGATGCTTTTGGAGTTTGGGCTACTCCGAAACATGGGTGGGATAGCGTAGATACTAATATTGATTATGAGTGGAGAACTAAATGGGGAGGCGAATACATTAGGTTTGACGCTGAAAGGAGTCCAAATGTTGTTGCAGATGAAGTTATATACCCTTGGTTACCAACAACGGACAAGCTAAACGAAGATAAAGCATTATTAGGTCAGGAGTCACGAGGGTACTACAGGATGTGCCGTGCTGTATTTTTCGATGGTGATGAAGAAGATACGATATACAACGAAGCAGAATTGTCTCGAAGTGGCTCCATGAACAAGGTGGACTGGAAAGGCACTCCTATACCAATAGCGGGTCTAGATCCTGCCTTTACAAACGGTGGTGATAGATGCATTCTATACACAGGAAAAGTTGGTTATGATGTAAATGGGCAGTTTGTTTGTGAGCTGGATGAGGCTATACATCTCAACGACGATGCCACCAACAAAGCGGTTCCAAGGACTTATCAGATTGTTCGTCAGGTGAAGCAGGAGTGTCAAAAAAGAAAGATAAAACCGATGGATATTGCAGTAGACGCAACGGGAGCAGGAGCCCCTTTTTGCGACGTTTTAGCTGGAGAATGGAGTGACGAAATTTTGCGAGTTTCTTTTGGAGGTAAAGCATCTGAACGTAAAGTCTCTGCTAATTCAAAACTTATAGGAAGCGAATTATATGTGAATAGAGTAACTGAGTTGTGGTTTGTTGGCAAAGAACTTTGTAGGACTAAACAAATTTTTGGTATAAACGGGGATTTAGCTCAAGAAATAACAGGCAGGAATTATGATATGATCAAAGGAAACACCTTGAGGATGAAGGTAGAAAGTAAAATAGACTATAAATCAAGACTAGGAAAGTCCCCTGACTTGGCTGACGCTGCTTTTCTTTGTTTAGATTTAGCCCGACAACGTCACGGCTTAGTTGCTGTAGAACCTGTAGAGACAGGGAAAAGTAGCGGTTTTAAACCAAACCAACGCAAATCTATCAAAGCACTTACTAATATGTTGTCCACGCAGACCTTGCAAGGGGCATAGGCTTGTTGACTTTTCATATAAAAAAACTAAATTTATAGGTAATATCATTTATATTTTATGGCAAAATACAGCGAATTAACGGAAAAACAAAAAAACGACTTAGCAGACTATTATGCTCGTGAATTACACTTAGCTATATATCCATCCGACCCAAGAAATCAAGAAAGGAATCCAATAGCTTTTGGTTTTGGAGGCACTGTTGAGGATGCACTAAGGAGGATAGGGGCAGAAATTAATAAATATGGCAAAGCGGGCTCAGTTGACCTAATTAATAGAATTAGTGAAGCGCAAGCAACAGTAAAGGGATCTGACTTTATTAATGAAGCCCTTAACCCTAATTTAAAAGGAACGAGGAAAGAACCGTATTTTGAAGAAGGATTAAGACAGGCTTTAATTACGGATTTAAGTGATTTTGGTGCTGATGATGAGACTGAAATACTATCTCTTTTTAGTTATGCAGATGACGACATGCTGGGCAAAACCGATAAAGAACAAATTGCCCTGAGTAAAGGAGACATAAACAAGGCATACACTGACCTTTCTTCTGCGCTAGAAACAGAGCAAGATATATCTGATGATGCAAGCAGAGAAATCGGTCTTACTAAAACAGAACCCTCTGATGAAGGACTATCTGATCAAGAACCATCTGATGAAGAACCATCTGATGAAGAACCATCTGGTACAAAACCATCTGATCAAGAAACATCTGGTACAAAACCATCTGGTAAACCTCCTACCGCTGAACAAGTTATAAACGATATAAGAAATAAACCCAAAAGATTAACTCCTGATGAAGAATACTTTGCAGGTTATGCAGGGGGCTACGACCAGTTTCTTAAAGATAAAGCCACTCTTGCTCCTACACGTTTAGGCAAGAGAGAGCCTGATGGTAGTTTTCGATTACGCACAGGGGAAGAAGTAGCAGCTCGTATTCGAGAGGGTACATTTAATATACAACAACCCAAAGCTAGAGCTTTTAGAAATTTTAGAGACCTTGTCAGGGGGTATAAACAATTTAAAACGGACACAAACCTTGACCCTAAAGTCAGATCAGGAGAAACAGTCCTCGATGACCCCATAAACTCTCAGGGACTTAATCCTTTAGCAATGGAGACTGCTTTTAAAGCAAAAGAAGCAAGAGAGAAAGAACAACAAACAAAAGATCGTGAAAGACAGAAGAGAGAAATGTTGGACGAACAGTTTAAAGTTAAAGAACCTCCCGAATTTACTTCTGAATTTAATGAAGAAATAAAAGGATTGTCTCCTAAGGAAAGAGCGGAAGTTTTAAGGATGGTAAAAGAAAAAGAAGATAAGATGTTTGGTAGATAATTATGAGCGATAAAAGAACAGGAACATATTTTTCAAAAGATGGTGAAGGTAGAGCTATTGGAGGAGGCTCTATAAAAAAGAAAAAAGATCAAGAAGACAAGCGGATGGCTGCTCAAAACTCTTTAATGGGTATGTCTCCAAATTATGAGTCATCAATCCCTATCTCAGCGCAAGCAGCAAAAGATGATGCAGAGAAGGCAGCTTTTTTTGGCCGTCCTGCAACTGCTTTTGGCAGACCAATCGGAAAAGATAGAGCATCCCCTGCAGCAAACAGAGCTATAGGAGACATGAGTCCAAGACCAGCTAGCAAAGCCTCTGCAAGGAGGATGGCTCTAAGAGACGCTAATAAGAAACGTAAGCAATAAAACATAAATAATTCACATATATGCAGTTTACTACAATGCCCTCCTACGAGTTGGGGAAAAGATATTCTTTAGACCGCCCATCTTCTAAGTACAGAAGAGCCGCACGTCGTTTACGTAGGCAAGGATATAGAGCAGCAGCACAAGAAATGGCTCTTCAAGGAGAGAAGATTCGTCTAAACGAGCCAACAATATTAACTCCTGAATATAGGAAGTTACAAAGGAGCGCAAACATACCTAACGTGTCTTCTAGCGCACAAGCTATGCAAGGGTCGTTTGACCCAACCACAGACATGGCTGATTTGAAAGGTTCATTTTTCTCTGACATTGCTGCTTCTAACATGCCCTCTCAAGACATAGCTGGGGCGATAAGGCAGTTTGGTATGCGGGGAGAGGGTTCGATTAAAGAACAAAAAGCATTTATAGATTTACAAACTGCTCAAAGGAAAAATAGGAAAGAACAACAAGTACAGTTAATAGCACCTCAAGTAGCAAGCAGACTACAAGAAATATCTTCTTCTGACGCTCCTAATTCTGTTAAGAGAGATGCTCTTCTAGCTACTGCTATGACACCAAAAATTGCTTCCCTGATGGGAGACACTACAATTAAGTCATTATTCACGGAAGCAGACGCTAATCTTACCAAAAAGAAAGCGGATCAAGACGCTTTCAAAAGTAAGCTGGAAGATCTAGCTAAAGCTGGAACACCAACAAGTGGGCTCGACGCTGATTTATCTCAAAGAGATCGTGAAATTTTTGATATAATACAAAGAAGAGAAAGTTCTAAAATAACAAGAACAGAGAGTCTTAAAGAATTAGAAGACATTGGTCAGATTCTATTCAGACTAAATACAGGAGCAGACATATCAGATCAACTTCTGGAGAACCTCAATATTGCTTTACCTAAAGGAACGAGCTTATCGGCTTCCTCTAGAAAAGAGGCACTTATTTCTTTAATTAAACAATTAAAATATGCTTCAGGCACAATGCCTGAAGATGAAGAATCTGGTTTGAAAGAACTTGCAGTTGAAGAGCTTTTCAATATAGCCTTCAAAACTCTGACGTTACAAAGATCGGCTTTGTCTATGAGATTTAACGAAGAGATTTCTACTCCTGACCCCGCTGTTACTGAAGTAAGCGATAGCTGGAGAAGGTAATTACTAAATAATAACTATACAAACCCAAATTCTGCTGTGTCAGACTTATATCCAACATTATCGTTGGGGGAGAAAACCCCCGTGCCAAATGATCTCGATGAAAATATCGTCGTTGCTCCTCTTCAACCTTTAAGTGTCTGGTCAAATCAGGCGGGCGCTAATATACAAGACCCAATCACAAAGTCTCTTGGATATGCAAATTATCAAAGAGGTCATTATTTTCGTACAGGTCAGCTAAACGATGACCTTGAGTCTAACATCACTCAAGGTCTCGTATCTTCTTTATTAGAACAAGAATTAATTGATGCTGAACAAGCTAATTCTGAAGAGTTATTACGAACAATCCAACCAGAGCCAGACATACAAACAAAGACTAATCTTATCCGTATGGCTTACGGAGAGCAAGCAGGATCTACTTGGCTTGAGAATCAGAGTAGCGGCAGCGGCAACCAAAAAGAGTTGGATAACCAGTTAAACTCTGCCAAGACACTCTTAGTTGATTCTGGTTTGCTTTCTTTTGCGAGAGTCTCAGATGAAAAAGGCAACAATAAAGTTATTGGGGGCGTTAACATAACTGATAGAGGTAAAGCGTTAGATGATTCTGTTAGGCTGGGAGCTTTAAATTATTCAGATGCGTATCGTGTTATGTCTGGGCTTAAAAAAGAGCAAGACGCTAAAACAAATTTTGAAATTATTAGAGAGGCTCAAATTTTATCAGAGCTAAATAATGTTCTAGGGTCTGATGACAGGTCTGGTGAAGTATCTCAAAATGCTCTTGATGTCATGCGGGGTCTTGTAAAAGCAAAAGACTTAGACCCTTCTGCTAATCAGCAAAGCGATGTTTTGGCTGTAGTGGGCGACATTCGCAAAGGGCTGTCTGCGGCTTATGCATCTAAAAATGGTTTTGGTGAAGGGGCTGCTTTACAAAGATATTCAGACAAAGAGATTAAAGAGGCTGTTGAATTATTAGCAGCTAACGAAGTAAATGAAAGAGGAGAGTTTAATTTTTATGAAGATGATAACACAAAAAACATTCGTATCTTAGGCAGTGGGCATGTACTAGCCCATCCAAACCTAATGCAGCAAAAGGATGTGTTTGAAAGAGCAATCGAATCAGATGATAGGCTTTCACCAAGTCAGCTTAAATCACTCAGGAATCAGCGTAAGTTGTTCAGGGAACTTACCTATGACCAATACAATCAATTTTTATCTGACTCAGCAGCCACAAGTAATAATTGGATGGCTGCTAAACAAGCGGGCAAAGTTAAAAATTTATCTGATACAGACATACTTGATGAATTTTTGGCTGACAGACGTAATTACAGTTCTATAAAAAACAGATTAGGAGATGTCGTAGCAACTGTTCCCGACGCAGTAATTGGTTTATTTGCTTCTTTAGGGGCTGTTATATTTAAGAGCGAGGGAGCTACAAAGTATTTAGTAGACAATCAAAGGGCCAGACAGCGCAGAAGAGATATCGCTTCTGTTTTCGGTGATGATTTTGGCTGGGGTATGGATCTCTCAAACGTGGTTGCGCCAATGGTTGTTGATGTCTCTGCGACAGCTTTGCTATCTGCGGGAACTTTAGGTCTTGGTGGTGTTGCTTACGCTAGTACAAAAGCAGGAGTTACAAGCACTGCTAAAGCACTAGCTAAAAATTTAACAAAGGCAGTAACAGGGAGACAGTTTGGAGATACAGCTAAAGACTTAGCTCTAAAGAAGCAAGTTCAAAAAAAAGTAAATGACTCTGTTGACGTAGTGGCTTCTGAAGGAGTGCAGGAAGCCATTAAACAATACAACAAAGCAGTAGCAAATGGGGTCTTCCGAAAAGCTGCTCCTTTTCCGTCTTTATTTTTGACTGCTGCAAACAGAAGTGCAGGTAACACGTATGCGACAATATACGATGCACAGCCAGACAACTTGACTCATGAAGAAAAACATGACGCAGCGTTAGGGTATGCGTTATTATCTGGAACAACTACGGGACTAATTACTTCAGCGTTTATGGGTGTAGGTTTAGGGGGTTTTGAACAAGCCTTTTTACGGGGTATGACATACAAAGGTATGTCAGCAGGTATGTCGAAGATACTTAATTTAGATGTAAGAGGTTTAACATCAACCAAAGTAAAAGAAGCCATAAGAGTTAGTATTGAAAAGCAACTCAAACAAGCAGCTAAAAAGTCTAGGTTTATAAGACAATTTGGAATTCCAGCAGCGAGTGAAGCTGCTGAAGAAGGTATTGATGAATTTATACAGACATTCATTATGGATGCTGCTCTTAATGAAGACACACCGATGATTGATAGAGTTATGACTGGCCTTCATGCAGCCAGTATAGGGGGCGTTATGGGTGGAGGAGTTGTTGGTGTGCAATCAATGATGGATAAAGGTAGGGGCGCTAGATATGAAAAGTTCCAAGAAGATACTATAGATAACATTATCTCTGATCTAGAGGGGTCATCTCCTTTAACACAACAATTTTTACGAGACAATAGAGAAGAGATAACTAGACAGTTGCGAACCGCATCAAGAGCTAGAGAGCCTATTACCACGTCTGTCTCTGATGTTGATGTTGATATGATCACCGATAGATACAACGAGTATCTTAGTGGTCAAATATCACAAAAAGAATTTGAAGAGAGAACTAATTCTACTCTTAAAGAGGCTGAAGGTTTTGTAGATGGCGTTGAAGTTTCTCAAGCCAAAGAACTTCTTATTCAAGACATAGATAAAGAGCTCGCACAAAAAAAGATAACCGAACAGGATTCTGATGTTATTGTTAAAGAAAGCCAACAGAGAGAAACACAGGCGGGAGGTCTTTCACAAGAAACTGAAGAGGAGCTAGAGATAAAGAGACAACAGGAGATAAAAAGAGAAGAAGAGTTTATTGGTGAGTTCGACGCTGTGTGGGGAACTAAAGAGCTTTCAGAAGAGTTAGGAGAAGGGCAGACTGCTGAACAACACTACGACAGATATATTGAAGCGAGACGTGATGCAGAAACAGTAGCTTCCTTCTTTGGTATGGAGGTTCGGGTTGACCGCAACAAGAAAAATAAATTCCTTGGTGCGTATAGAGCAGTAGGAACTAAACAGGGCATGGTTTTAGTAATTAATCCTTTTGGGTTAGCTAGGCTAACTATGGGTCTAAATAAAAGCAATGCACAGCATGTTGCCCGCTTTGAAGCCTTCCATGAGGTAATACATCATGCATCGTGGAGAAATTTAAGCAAAGCAGAGATAGACGTTATCTTTGAAACTTTTAATGTTGATCAAATAAATGAGATTGTAAATCTCTACTATAATACTGATCAGAAGAAGGCAGCCTCTCGTCAAAGGCTTGGCCCTACTTCATTATCAAGTCAAAGAATTAGTGAGCAACACGTTATTGTTGACGAGTTCTTACGAATGAAAGCCCAAAGAATTTTGAAAGGGTACACAACAGAAGAGGAGATAGAATTTTATAAAAGTAATCCAAACTTTGTCCGTGTCTTATTACGCTACTTACGTTCATATGTAAATCGTTTTAAGGCGGCTAGGGAACTTGATAAAGACAATCCAGTAGTCTCTGCTGCAGTTAACAGGCTTACAGGTGAGATGGCTAGGCTAAAAGGAGGGTTTGATATAGACCCTGTCGTAAGGTTTGATGTTGATGATCCTGAGAAAAGTTTAGATAAATTAATTGAATTTTTAGATGACGCTCCCTCCATAAGTCGTGACCCAAGTAGGAAGATCGATATGGGCGTAAGACAAACGCAAGAAGGTTCATTTGAATATAGGGGAGCTCATACAGCGCCCGACAGAGGTTACGGATCGCCAATGAGTGCTATGGATGAAAGTATTTATCCATCTGATTTTTACTCATCTGATGGATTAAGGCTTTATGGTACTGGTAGTTCATACGACACGATCAGTGACCAGAAAGTATATAATCAAATTGTATCTGTACGTGGAAAGCCTGAAGCAAAAGTAATTGTTTATAGGGGTGTCCCGAACAATATACAAGGAGCAGTGATAAATGCTGGTGATTGGGTTACTACTGACATTAGGTATGCTGAATTGCATGGCGCTAGGATGCATGGAGATGAAGGATTTAAGATATTAAGAAAAGAAGTCAAAGCAGGAGAGCTATTTACTGAAGGCAACTCAATATACGAGTTCGGGTATTCGCCTTCAACAGATATACGTGAAACACAAGCAGGTGCTTTAAACAATGTTGATGGGGTATTAGACAGTGTTATTACAACTCTAGATAACTCTAAAAAAATAAGTGATACTAACACAGGTTTTGCAACATTCATATCGCCATCCGAAGCTAGAAAAGCCTCTCGTATAATTAAACAAGAGCTTAGTTCAAATAATATAAAAACAGACGAAGAAAAATTTAAAGCCTTCAATGAGGCCATTGACTTCTATATCTCAAGTCAGGACGATCCTATACCTTTAGGTAAAGATGGGTGGGATCTTATCTTAGAAGAAGCAGGAGTAAATCCTGAGATACTAGATATACCTGAAGACTTTATATCTGACTATCTATCAGAGGTTCGTGAAACACAAGCAGGTGGGATTGAAAGTGGCTCTTTTGATACCGATGAAGGAGGTATAGAGTATGGAAGCTACCCCCCTTTATTTGAGCTTCCATTCTTAGCAACAGGTAAATATCAAAGAAAGAAAGAAGGAATTTTTGGTAGGTTCCTTAATAAGTTTACAGGTGATGTAGATATCAGAGTAAAGAGGCTTCTTGAGCAACGCAAACAAATACAAGAAGCGGTAGGGGATGATTTTTTAAAGTTCAAAGCTCAGTTAGATTTGATTATAAAAGAGGACTTTGGAGGTAAAGCGCCAGTCGAATTGATTCAGATCCTTACAGGTAGTCGTGAAAACATAACCCCTGAGACCGATCAAGAATATGCTGATGACCTTGTGAATGCAGGAGCATCTACTGAGGATCAAATCAAAAAGGTAAGAGCTGCGTATGTTGCTAGGAAAAAGAAAGAGTTTAGGGATAAGAAAAAACAAGCTATTACTGAATTAGGTAAACTACAAAATGTACCTGAAAAAGACTCCAATAACACAAGACTTGTTAAGCACCTTCTTGGCGATGGTCTTGACTTATCGGACAGCAATAAAAAAGTTTTGGGACTGCGTGATTTAACGGATCAAATATCTGGAGTAATTAGAGATATAGTTGGAGCTGATTCTGAGATAGGAATAGCCATTGACGATAACATGGAAATGTACCTCCACAAGACGTATAGGCTATTCACCGACAAGGAATATCGTGATAGCATTAGAAAAGATGAGAAATATGAAAATGTAAGAGCCACTGCTGGAGCCTTTTTATTAAAACAATATAAGACGCTCAACAAAGAATGGGAATCTGACATGGTTGATCGTGGTTTAGACCCTGACAAAAAGACCGATGTTCAAGCATTCAAGGAGGCTTTAGTAAACGATTATCTTGATATACATCTTTCAGAAAAAAGAGAAACCTCTAACCTATTTCAATCTCTTAGAACGCATACGAAGGGTGTTGTTAGTTTGAATGCAGATGTTTTGAAGAAAAGGAAGAACCCTCCAAAAGAACTTCGGGATCTTTTAGGTGAGTCTGAAGACACAACAGGATTCGATACTCTTCTAGAAACCTTCCAACACATTGGCTTAATAGCTGCACATGCAAACTTTTTAAGAAACCTTAAAAAATTTGGTACTAGCTCGACGTTACTTAGCGGAGATCCCTTCTTGATTGAAAAGAAAGAGGGACAAGAAGCTCCCGAAGGGTTTTCATTACTTTATGAAAATAATGAAAGTAATAAAAATCCAGAAGGTAACCCTGTTGTGAATGCTCCTTTTAAGGATGGTAAAAGCTACTACGTTCTCACTGAACTGAAAGAAGCTCTGGAAGCAATACTAAGTCCCGAAGCAAAGGTAAAAGAAACAGAAGCAAAAAAGGCACAAGAGTTTATGACTAAGGTAGGGTCTCGCCTTACTGGCCTTTCATTGGGAGCTAAAACTTTAGGGTCTGTCGGGTTCTATGTTCGTAATATTCTATCTAACGTTTTGTTCTTCGGGCCTTCGCAAGGCTTTTGGGGTATGAACAAGATGCTTGGATCTTTTGGAAAAGAATTCATGCGGAAGAAATACTTATCAATGACTCCCCAAGAAGTTAGTGCCTTTCATAGAACATTAATTTCATTAGGTGTGATTGGTAATGAAATAGAGTCTAGATTAATACAAGACTTTTTGACTAACCCAAGGTCAGAAGAGCAATTTCAAAATGAACTTTTATCTGAGTTAGATAAAATTAAAGCTCAAGAAAAAGTAGAAAATAAAGATTTTCTAGATGATTCTCTTGAAAAATTATCAGACTCAAAAGTAGCTAAAAGCAGTAAATTTATAGGGCGTAGATTGCGTGAACTTTCTCAGACAGTGGATAGCTTTTATAAGATAGCTTACTTCATGAATGAATTAGAGGTACTACAACAGGCAAGAGCAAAGCATAACACTCAAGGCGGGATAAATTATGCTGAAATGTCTGACCAAAAGCTGATGGATCTCGCAGCGCAAAAAGTAAAAAGAACGGCTCAGAGTTATGATCAAGCACCTCCTTTCGTACAGAATCTACAAGATACGTGGTTTGGAGTAATGTTTGCCCCATTCATCCGATTCAAACTAGAGGTTCCACGGATCATGATTAATACAGTCCGTTTAGCTAAAGAAGAAATGAGTGACTCTAATCCAGTTATAAGAAAACGTGGTAAGAAAAGACTCCAGAGTTTTACAGGTGTTCTTGTAGGTTTTTCAGCACTAGCTCCTGTAATCGTAAATACACTTTCTGGAATAGGAGATGATGAAGATGAGGCTCTAAGAGACTCGATGCCTGAGTATTTAAGAACTCATTCATTCTTCTACGTGCCGTTTAAAGATGAGTTATACTCTCTTGATCTTACATATCTAAACCCATACGCCATGATGGTTGATCCGTTCTTACGTGCCTTTGAGCAAATTTGGCGAGGCTCTCCGTCCCAAGCAGGAGGCGCTTTTGCAAAAGCCATGATAGCAGATCAATATTTAGATCAGCAGATATTAGCGGGTGCAGTTACAAGCGCCATATCTAATAGAGATCCTGAAACAGGAAAGCCTATCAGAGAAGTAAATGACACTTCATTTGAGTCTTTATACAAAACATTTAGCTTTGTCTTTGCTGAGTCTTTAATGCCCCGTACCCCTGAAAAAATATACAAAGAAGGTTTTGTAAAACTTATGGAGGGAGATCCTGACATGACAGACTTCATACTAACTCCTCTGGGAGCAGTAGCTAAAGAGTTCTTACCTCTCAAGCCATTTAGGATACAACCAGAAAGATCGTTAGATAGGTTTTTATCAGAAAGGGCTGCCGAATACAGAAGATCATCTTCAATCAAAGGTCGTATGTACACGGATAATTCTCTTTCTGAAGGGTTCATTCAAAAACTAGCAGACACTGATGTTGAGAGGCGTAGACGAATTAATGAACATCTTATTAAAACATTTAGAGGCTACAGAAAACTAGGTCTTACTAACCAACAGATATACTCTCAAGCTATGGAAAAAGGATATGGCAAAAGAAGGATGGCGTTGCTACTAAATGGTTTGATGGAAAGACCTTCTTTAACTAAGCCATTTATTAATAATATGGTTAGGAAAGGTGATACACACATCGAAAGACTTCGAACATATCAGAGTCAGTTGAACACTTACGGGCGTTACATTCCTGTAGAATAAACACCTCTCCCCCTACAAGATTGTAAAGGGAGAGGCTTTATGCACTATCCAAAGAAGGGGAATACCTATCTAAAACCTTCTCTGTTTAGTGCGATCTTTTGGGTGGGTAAACAACAAGTGATAAATGACAGCATAAGGGACTGTGTTCGGAGATCTCCTCCGACTATACTCTTCTTGCTTGGTTCTCCAAAAAGCATACGATTAAATTACTGTTTTAGTTTCAATAGTATATTTTCTAACTAACAAATCATAAGTTGAATCTGCTTCTGCCCTACTTGCCCCCCAATACAAAGTCGTTGGGCTTTGCTTTTCTCGTTCTCCATACACATGAAACTTTGCTATAGGCTCGTCTGATTGAGTCATTATTATAGTCACAAAGGGCGGTCTATCTGTCTTACAGTATTTCTTAACAAACATTTTACTCTAACTGTGTGCTAGTTAGTTTATCTTTTATATTGTCAAGGACAGCAGTTATTTCTTCATGATCTAACATAGCCTTGACCTTTCTTTCAGCAGCAGAGACTGTGCTAAAATGTCTATTGAACATTTCTCCTATCTTTTTAATAGGGATGCCGTTCTCTTTTGCTACATACATTGCGATATGCCTCCAATCAGCAACAGATCCAGATGTTTCTTGTGATGATAAATCATCTGAACTGAATCCTGAGAGTTCTGTTATCACGTCAATAATCTTTTTAGGTTCTACTTTCTTAATCAATTTCATTTTGGTTTGGTGTGTTTTGAGAGAATGTGATGCTATTCTCAAATAGTAAGTCTTTAGTTTGTTCATAAGGCAGACCCTCCCCTATTAAGGGAGGATCTGTTGGGAGGATAGGGTAAATCTTTAGCGTTTCTTTTATAATATTACCATCATCATCTAGTAAAGCGTCAACAATAATAGGAGCGCCTTTAGGTTTTACTTGCCTTATTATGTTCATTTTGAATATCGAAGTATAGTTCGTATAAATATATTAGTCAAACTTGTAAACAGTTATTATTTTTTATTGTCTATTATTGCAGAGTCAGGCTCATCTTTATTAGCTTCCCACTCAGAGAGCTTGATCATGTCATCAATAGCCTCAAGCACTGCAACCTTTTCTTTATAGTCCCTGTTCGATACAGCAACTTTGGACTTCACTTCAGTCGCAGTCATATAAACCTCACCAATACTCTTAGGCTTGATAGGTTTGTCTAACTCAGTTGATTGTTTTAATAATGATTTAAGAGGGAGCGATGTACCCTTACCCCTTGTCCCCTTCTCACGGAAAGTAATTGATGGTTCAGGGTCAGGTGTCAATGATACATGGTACATGGTTCCATTGATCTCTGCTTCTCTTGTGATTTGTTTTTCTAGTTTAGTTGCCATTTTCTTTATTATGTTTTTTAGTTTTTATTTTATTCCACGTCGCCTGTTCAGTTAAGTGGGTTATATTCGTTGCGGGATGAATGTATTCAGACTCTTCTTCTTGTAACCATTTCAGTGCATGCTCTACTCCTGCTCGATAGCTAGAGCATCGTATACGCATCTCGATCAAATGTAGTTGAAGCTCTTTATACTTTTCCTCCCAATCGATTTTCATTTATATATTTTACTTATTTGTTCTTTAACTTCAGAGAGCCTTTCGAGTATATCTTTTTTTTCTCCCCTGTCCATTGATCTTGTTGCAAGGAACTTGAGATCCCATTCTATCTCTCCGAGGACTTTAAGTATATGAAAGTTAGTGTTATGATTTGAATTGTCTGTATGTTCTATGGTTTCGACATGCTCAATAGCTTCGCTCATCGTTTCCGAATCAGCGATGTTGTGTATCCGCTGTACTAATGCTGACGTAAGCCCATCTTCAGATACTTTCCAAGGATCTTTTTGTGTAGTCGTAACACTAAACATTATGTTGTAGTCGTGTGTGTATGTATTCATATTTCTTATTAATAGTTCTGTTTTGTTTCTTTGAATAAGTGTCTTCTGGTTGAAGGCAAGTAA
>TARA_R100001440_G_scaffold16224_4_pt1 | contig 27135 bp, 39 predicted proteins | sample TARA_R100001440 | Tara Oceans TARA_R100001440 (sample SAMEA2622112) | marine metagenome | biome: marine biome (ENVO:00000447); feature: surface water layer (ENVO:00002042); material: "saline water (ENVO:00002010), including plankton (ENVO:xxxxxxxx)" | depth 5 m
ATACCTAAATCTAAAGCCGCAGTTGTAGCCTCTCCAAAAGTAAGACCGCTTGCAGGAACAGGTAAAGCAGGAATTTGTTTATCGGTAGAAATACTAATAGACGTAACTTTTAATGGAATTACATTTTTTACTAAACTACCATTATTGGCTTTTGTTTTTAAATATACGAAACTCATTTAATCACCCTAAAGTTCTAGAAGAAGTAGACCGATTAATTTTATTATTAACCATACTACTTATTTTATTTGCAATTCTCCTCATTTCTCCATCAGAAGTATCTCTAGCATTAATTGTAATATAATTATTGATTTGAGTTCCGCCCATCATTTTTCTACTATCTCTATTAGAGTGAACTCTAGAACCTTTAGGTAAAGAAACTAGTTCCGGCCCTCTTTCTCCAACTAGTTGCATACCGCTATTAGTTACAACTCCTCCATTAGCAAAAGGCAATATTTTACCGATTAATTTAGGTAGTCTAGTTAATAAATACTTACCGAATAAGAATAAAGCACCTAATATAATAACCGGAAATATAATGGGAATGCCAAATAAAAATCCTACAATAGCGAAACCTATCGCCACTACCGTTGCTATTCTCTTGTTAGGACTCAACCCCTTAAAGAAATTTAAAGTTGCTTCTCCCAATTTCATACCTAGTTTAAATAAACCTATCACTAATCCCACTATGACTCTAACTGCTACCTGTATTGCTAAATTTAAGAATACCACAGCAATATCTAATACTGCAAAAATTAGTTCTCCAAGACTAGTATCTCCCATAAAGAAACCAAATATTGTTTTTACACTATCAACAACTATCTCAAATGAATCTTTAATAATTTGAAAGAAACCCCCAAAGGATTCCTTGAGACCTTCTCCAAAGGATTTGGCAGCACTCCAAAAGAGTTTAACAAAGGCTAAAATTGCTATAAGTCCTAATATTCCTATGATGAAAAAATTGAATGCTTTTGATAAAATAACTCTCAAAAGTTTTAATGTTCCTAGAACCAAACCTTTACCTTTACCAATATAGTCAAAACTAAGTATGGCATCTTTGATAGGACTAAGAATACTATTAAACTGGTCAAAACGCTTGTTAAGATTATCTTCACCTTTGCCAAGTATAGGATTTATCCTTTCTGATAAAGACATAGGATTTTTACCCATTTTACCCAAATACTTCAAAGCACCTACTCCGGAACTTACTCCCCCCGCCAACTTTTCTGAAAAGTTAGGAATTTTTAGTTTAGATAATGCTCCAAAACTTTTACCTAAAAATGAATTACCTTTTATTAGATTTCCCACAGTTTTATCATAAACTGCTCCGGAAGTTTTGAACGCAAGAAATACTTTATTTATTGCACTGAATCCTCTAAAAGCATATATTGTTCTCTTTACGAAACCCGAAAGACCTTCTTCATTATCCATAAATCGCTTTATGGCCTTAGATGTTCTAGTGAGAATTCCTTCATATTGTTGTTGGGAATCCCTAAGCCGCTTTAAATCCCTTTCAACAACTTCTCCAATAAATGCCATTATTATTTCACCTTCTTGGATTTCTTTTCTAGTTCTTCCGCTTTATATTCTTCTACTATGCCGTGAATTGTTAGCATATCCATTACTAGTTGTGCTGGCATCTCATATACTTCTAAAGGATTTATTCCCAATGCTTTTGCTAAGGTATAAACTATTATGAGGCTTGCTGTTGAGGTATCTCCTTCACCTCGCCTAACTGCTCGCCTCAATTTGCGTTTTTTTCTTCATCCCCCGACATTAATTCAAAGGGATTAGGAAGTATTTCTTTTATTTGATTACCAATATAGGGATTGAGTCTAATTAAATCAACCGTAGATAAAGAAGGCTCAGTTTTTGTAATAAAATTATCAACCATATAGCGATACATTTTATTTAAATCAATATCTAAACTTTGATTCTTAGCATCAATGTTCATTAAAGAGTTCACTGCTTTTTCTACTTCTAGCCAAGTAGGGTCTTTAATCCATACTTTTAGATATTCTTCAGAATCCTCTGAAACTTTTATCCAATGGCATTTTGCTTCTGAGAGTGCAAACATTACACTCTTGTCACTTACTATTTTTTTGTTTAACATTCTTTCCACCTACAAAACCAACAAACGAACAAACGGTGTTGGTGGAATATCATTCAGTAGTTTCTTCTTCTTTAACTACCTCTTTTTTTGGTCGGCCTCTTTTCTTAGGAGCCTTGAGTTTTTCTGCCATAATTCTTCTCTTAGTATATTTATCCAAGAAAATCACCCCTGTAAAATCCAATGGGTTTTTACTGTGCATTCCTTCAAATCTCTTGGCCTTACCATTGCTTCAACAGTTATTGGCCCTTTGTCATCCGGTATTGTAAAGTTTGCACTTTCTAGGAAATAGTTCTTGAAAGAAATATTAATTTCTTCGTTATTTGCTTTATTGAATTTCAAATCAATCTGTGCATCAGTGGCAAAGTTTGTTCCATTTGTAACTACGGAAGTTCCTGTATTTTCATTTCTATTGAACAGTTCCTCAAAGAGTAAATCATCTGTTACTAAAGCAGTAAATGATAATTCGTATCCTCTATTTGACGGAATAGCATCTTGAATAGAAGTGTTTCCTACACCAATGAATCTCTTTTCTTGTAAATTGTTATTGATTGTCAAAGTCATATTTGTAACCTTTAGGAACTGTTGTCCGAATAAACTAAAGGAACCTCTTGAGAAAAAGAATGGTTCTAAGAATTCATCTGTTTCAAAGTTAAACAAATTGGTATTGACAGTTCCTGCGCCACCTCTAGATTCATATACTTCGTTTTGGTCTAACTTGTGAACAGTTCTTGTCATTAGGTCAAGAGTCATTTTTACTTCTTCGTTTTCGTTTGCGGTCATAGTAAAAGTATTGACTCTATTTCCTCTTGCAATTCTTACGAAGTTTAAGTCTTCTAAATTGGCAGAAGTATCTGTCAAGTTCTCAGAACCACTAACTAGTTTGCTAATAGATTGTTCTAATGCAAAAGAAGGTAAGTCCTCTCCGTTTGCCTCTATAAATGTATATGTGATTGCATCTGTTATAGAGGAAGGAGTAGATGGAAGCACTAATTGTTCTGTATTAGTATGTAAGTCTAAATGATTTACTAATGGAGGAGTTAAAGCATCCCCCGCAACTCCGGTAGCCGCATATCCTGTCTTGTAAAATATTGGCCCTTGATTCAAATGAGTTTGAATTGTGCTTTGTCCGGAATCTCCTGCATTTCCTGTATCAATATATACATCTCCTGCCACCGAAGCATCTGTTTTACTAGTAGGATGGTCATTATTCGTTTTTGCTAAAACTTGCTCACAAGCACCTAAAGCATAGTATAGCCAAGTTCCTTGATTAGCCACAATGTTCAAGTTTCCTCCACTTGCAGTTTCTATTCCCTTATACTGATGGGTAAAGTTTCTAGAACCTCCCAAAGAAAGATTTGATTGCTTGACCTCTACTTCTACGTTTGGAAATTCTGCACTTTCTAAAATTCCTAACCAATTGTCAGCATTTAGTCTTTTAACAGAAGAATTTCTTTGCCCAACGCTAGGTGCGCCATAGGACTTTATTACTATAAAATCCCCCGAAGCAGGAGTTCTGCAAGCAGGTGAAATAGTAAAGGAAGTAGAATCGTTTTCAGTAACAGTATGAACAGACAAGGGAGAAGTAGTTCCCGTTTCGTAAAGTTCTAGAACACAACCCACATATAAATTATTTACTAGAAGATAATTTACAATAAAGGCATCTTCAGGTATTAATTTAGTAGTGTTACTAGCACTATGATTAACTAAAGCAAATAAATCTAATTCCGGCACTAATGATAATGTTGCACCGCTTCCTAAAAATATGTCTGTGTTTGTCATTCTTCCCTCTCCTTACTTACTTACTATGGGACTGAGAGTGCGAATCTTTTTGCTTCTATACTAATCTTATATCCGAATATTCTTTTTTTCCTGTCATTGGATTCATTTCTAGAGCCTACAAATATTTGATTAAACTTAGAACCATCCGATGCAGTATATCCTGTTCGCTTCCCCTCAAGCACATGACGAGTTATCAAGTATAAAGCCCTTAGCCTATCTTTGCCAAAATCTCCATCTGTTCCTGCTCTCTCATCTTGAACAGTTCTAATATGAAGTGTAAAAGAATAGTTTTCATTTCTTATGTCAAAATGAACGGTAGGATATTCTATTGTTTGGCTATCTTCAAAAATTACAATTAAATCTTTTAAAGATAAATCATAGCGACTACCCCTATTTACATCTAAATTTCTTATGTCAATAATATTAGGCTTACCAATATGGTCTGAAGTAATAGTTCCTGCGCTTTGTAAAGTAGTGGCAGAACTTGACCAATTGCTATCTAAAAGGTCAATGAGTAAACTAACTTCATCCATTATATTCCCTCAACCATTTTTTTGAATTTTTCTTGTAAAGTTTTCTCCATATAGTCTGCTATCTTTTGCTCTACATTTTTAATTAGTTCTTCTTCTGAAAAAGTAAAGTCTACTCCTAATAATCTAGAAACTTCAAGCATTTGTAAATTTCTTTCCTTTTCTATTTCTAGATATTTTTCAAACTTTTGGCTAATGTCTTCAAACATATTATCACTCAATAATATACACTACATCTTTCTTGCCATCTAGAATTGCCATAGCCTCAGTTTTAAGAATATCATATTTTTCTTTAGTAGTTATATTTGCTCCTGTTTCTGCAATTAGAATAGTTTGGTCATCATGTCTTAAAATTTCTGCTGCTGCTAATTTAGTAGCGGCTTCATGTATTGCGGAAGGAACTCTAGAATCTCCTGCAATATACGAAACGATTACAGAATTTTCTGTATGGTATGGATAGTCTTTCAAGAAAAACAAACGACCTTCGTTTCCAATTTTAAAGAAACTTCCTAATCTTTTCATATCTTGTCTATCGGTAAATCCTTCAACTAAAATAGAATCAGCAACACTTCCTGCTGTAACAGTCGCAACTATTGAACATTCTGAACCATCCTCGCCTTCTAGTAAAGAAGATATATTTATTTTAGTTCCATTGTCGGGGTCAGTGCTTGCATAAAAGAAATCAGAAATATCATAATCGGTTCCTCCATCTTCGGTTAGACTTTTTCTATTATCTGCTTTTGTAAATGAAAAGGTTTTGGAAGGGAACTGCTCATTAATTAAAGCAACAATTTCTTTAGCAGTAGTTTTATTTCCAAACTTTTTATTAAAATTAGAATCAGATAAAGACGTTCCTACGCTATTACTAGCATTTAATGTAAAAGTTGTAGAACCATCGGGAAGTGTCAATACTATTGTATTTAGTTTAGAATGGTCTAAAATTTCTATACTTGCTTGAGCAGATGCTAATTCTTTATACGCATTACCTTGCCAAACTTGTAGGCTAACAATCTTTCTAACTTTCATGTGTTGCAATTGAACAAACCCTACATATCCTCCAAAATAAGAATCTGCTGGATTTCTACTAAAATTAAAATTATGAACTTCATGTTCATGTCGGATGGGGCGATAAGACCTTTTGACTTTATCATCAATCATTCCCTCTACTCTTTTTATGATGGAACCTACCTGCGCTTGAGTAGGATTTGTCCCTGCTGTAAATGCAGGTATTTGTAGTAAATCAGAGATAGCGTCTTTATCTGTATAGAATCCTTTTCCGGTAGAATAATCCGGATTAATTGTAGTGTAGTCGCTTGGGGAAAATACGGTTGGCATTTCAAGCACCCTCCTTTATTGCATTTTCTACAACAGAGAATCTATCCATTATTTCTTCTATGTGGTCTGCTAATCTTTCATTAAATCTATACTCTCTACGTTGAGAGTATTCTTCAAATTCCTGCATTCTTTTTGTAGCGGATTCTTTACTTTCCCGTATTATTTCTTGCAGTTTACCTACCTCTATATTTTGACCTTCAAGTTGTTTTGTATCTTCATCGCTTAGATTTGATAGTTCATTTTCCTTATCTATATATTCCTCTACTGCTTGCATATAAACATCTTTAGGAGCAACCAATCTATTTTTTATTTCCTGTTGTAAAATAACATCAATATTAGGTTTCTTACCTTTTCTTCTTATATTCTTAGCAAAGGGGCTAATGTCAAATCTTCCTTTTTCCACTGATTGTATTTTTACTTTGACCTTAAATGTTTTAGGCGTAGCATCCTTAACAGGAATTTTTCTAAGAGTTCCTGAAAAATATACTTTGTATTTTTCATCTCTAAGAGGGTCAGCCTTATTAGATTCTTCTAAAAATTTCTTAAACTTGAAAAAGAACTTTTTATAAAATTCATCTTGCAAAAAATCACTTAATATTTTTTGTGCTTCGGTGGCTTTAACATACTTTCCGTTTTTTATTAGTTTTTCATAAAAATCAAGATTAATGGTAATATCCCCACTCAAAACATTTGGCGAAACGGCTCTAGTAGAGTCTAAAATATCTTTTCCTGTTGTTTTATAAACTAGATTAGGATAAAATCTTTCTAAAAAATTTCTTCTTTGTGAAGTATTATCATAGTTAAAATAGAAAAATTCTGAAACCTTATCACTAGAGGATGCTCTTTTTATTTCTACTTCGTAATGTTCATCTAACGTATCTATTTTTCTTCTTCTAAGTGTGAAGGTTTCAATCGGTTCATACTTATTAGTCATGAACATAGCAGGTAAATTTGGAGCATCTCTACCTTCTGCTTCAGTTTGCGGAATATTTCTAAACGATTCTACATATCTTTGAGCAGCCGGTGTATCCGCATATTCTTCATATAGGCCAATTTCTTCTTCGGGTTCTTTATCAGTAACTTTACCAAATAAACTATAACCTATAATTTTTAAGAGATTATCTGAATCTTCCATATCTTTCAATGTAAAATCTTTAACATCATCAAATATTCTACTTCTTTCTAAATCTCTATATAAAACTGCGGAAGGATTTCCTTCTTTTGCTAAAGTTAATATTTTTTCATTCTCAATTCCCTTCAATATTTCTAATCCTTCTTCTACAAATGAATCATTATCAAATTCAATCAAATTACTTATTTGTGAATTTTGAGCAAGGGTAGATATATTTTTACTTCCTTCTAATGAAAACCTTTCTCCATCTTTACCTGTAACTGTATTTCTTATTATATCTATATAGTCAGTAGGCCAATTGGCAATACTGCCATCAAAACCAATTACTTTAGTAGGCAAAGTAATCAACTCACATTAACCATTTAGCCCAAGCAGCAGTTTTTTGTATTTTAGAACCTAATCCAAGTCCGGACTTTGGTGCTTCATATGATGCTTGACCGTTTGCATCTAACCAATATGGTCTCCCATACATGTCTTGACCACTAGGAGGTATAGGGAAACCTGAACCGTTTCCTACTGCCGATTGAACTTGATTATATTGTTGAGTTTGTCCTGTCAAACCTGCTACTGCTAAACCTACTCCAACTTGTTGCTGCCCTCCGCTAAATCCTTGAGACTCTAGGAATTGAGACTTAGCCATCTTTCTTTGATTAATAACCTCTGAATCTATCGCAGAATTTAACAAATTCATAACATCTAACTCAATATTAGCAGAAGTAATTCCTTCATATTCTCTAAGAGCATCGGGATGAACCTTTATTGTTTTAGTAGTATCATCTTGGACTAACTGAAGTTTAGAAAGCATTCTGCTTACTACTCTCTCAGTAACATCTTCCATAAGTTGCTCTAAACTTTTCAAAAATTTATCTCCGTGATATTGAAAAAATTCCTCTACATGGTTATCTTGTAAAGAAAGTAAATTATTTACATTCTTGAATTGCTGGTCTCCTTGTGCTTGAACAGCACCCAAAACTGTCTTGTTACTTGTCCCTAACATTTTAGTCCTCTCCCTCTACTTTTGCCCCTTTTTGTATTATAAGATGATTTAATCTATCCGTAAGAATATTTATTTCTCCTACTATCTCAATCGCCTCATCAGTAGCCGACTTATTATCTCCTAATGTGGGCGGTTTAATAAGCCATCCGGCATTAGAAAGAGAGACTACATCTTCTTTGGTTAAGGTATTCAATGGGCCTTTTCTTGATAACTTTGGCATTTTAGGAATAAATGCCTTAAATTCTAATCCATGTTGTTCTGCCAAAATTTGTTGCTGAAGCATTTCCATTTGTCTGTGAATACCTGCATGTTTAGGACAATAAGTTCCTCTCATGGGCCTACCCTTCAATACTTGTGTTAGAGGAATAGGTGGTCTCATGTAATCTCCACTATCCCAAACGTGGTGCATTCCACAAACTACGCACCTATCTTTTAAATTAAATTTATTACCATATTTAATTTTTAAAAATGATTTTTTTTCCGGATATAGAACTTTAACTAGTTCCTTCAATTGCTTTTTGGGTTTAATATTAACGCACTTATATTCCTCTACGGGGCCACTTGCTCTTGCTCTCTGCAAAGGCGGTAAAAATGCCGAAGGTGCAGTAAATGTTGGTCTATCTATTATGTTCTGTTGATACATTTTAATCAGTAGTCCTTTATCATTGTTGTAACTCCTTTGTAAACCATTTCGGGCTGAGACTTAGCCGATACGATATACTTGAAAGTAGGTATTCCTTTATCATTTAATTTTTGCATCCCATATTTAAAAGGCTCGTAGATGGGGTGATTTTGTATTTCCCCTTCATGAGAATAACGCTTTCCCCACAAATCATATTTGTTAGCCCAAATACCAATAGCCATAGGATAGTCTGCTTCTTTTTTCTTTTTTCCATCGGGCCAAGTAGAAGAACATATTGCATCTACTAAAAATTTCCATGCTAATTGATGGTCTAAATTTGCAGAACTTTCTAAATGTCTATGGTCTATCATAAAAATAATATAATTCACTTTACGCTTTCGCATATCTTTTATCCATTCTTTCCAATAGAAAGATTCTCCCCCAACATCAGCCGTTTTCAAAGTGTGAGTTTCTCCATCTAGTTTTATGGTTTTTCTAGTTCCCCTATGTAGTCCAACAGTTCTTTTTTTAATATCGGGAACTTCACCTCTAGTTCTTAACTGATGGTGCAAAGTAGTTTTGCCTACTTTAGTAGCACCATAAACACCGAAATTTATAGCATGTATTCTTTTGTAAAATGCTATTGCTGCTTCAGTAACTACTATTGCGAAACCTGCAAGGACTGACACATCCAATCACCCAAATGTATATTCCCAAGCATCCTGTGTAGAATTTAAAATCCATCCTAGAATATTTATATCAAAAACTCCTAGAATATTTCCTATTAGAAAACCCGACAAAGCCGCACAAGTTCCCCAAAAATATGCTCTAAATTTAAGAAACCAAATATCAGCAGAATGCGCCCTTTGTAAATCATAGGCCATTGCACTTTCATCAAAGCCGGTAAAAACCAAAGGATTCACCTCACTGTTCGATAGCCGCTAAAAATTCATTTCCTATTCCGTCTGTATCCATTTGAGAAGAAAATTGAGGTTGTGTATTATACGTTGTAGTATAATTCTTCATCGTTTCACGAATCTTTCCCTTTTGTTCTTCTTCTTTTCTCTTTTGCGCCCAAAAGTGATTAACCCTTCTGTCTAGCAAATACATTTCTATTTTTTCGTTTAGTGCTAAATCAAAAACTGCTTTCAGAATCATTATTGCTCCTACTGTAATAAGTCCAAATAAGGTTGCATGGGATAATGTAGTGTAAGGGAAACTAGTCCCATAACTAGCATAAAAGAAAACATTTGCTCCGCTAACTGTCCCTACAAATAAGATAGTCATAACTAATCTAGTATCATGTTGTAATGCTGGCATTTTATCAACTCAATTAAATTCTACGGAAACTGCATGAAATGTTGCACCATCAGGGGTTCCTTCACTATTTGTAATTTGAAGAAAGAGTCCTTCTCTAGCCAAAACTCCGTGCATATCATATTCTACATTTGTTACTCCGACTTGAAAAACATCAGATTTAGAAACCACAAGTCTAGCCAATTCAGTATTTCCTGTCAAAGTTGAATCTTTAGAATCAAAAACTTTGATAGTAACAACATCAGGGCCACCGGCAAAAACGCTGAAATGTATGCTCTTTAATCTACATTGATGAGCCGCTATAACAGCAGATGCAGTTAAAACTCCACTTGACCTACAAGTATCCATATTATCTCCTCATATAGTCGTTACATCAATGATACTTGAAGATATTGGTTATTCAGAATCCGGAGATTCCTCTACAATTTCTTCAGTTTTCGATGGAACTACTGTATCTTTTACCTTTTTAGCGGCCTTTTTAGCAGTGGTTTTTGCTTTCTTTGCCACACTTTTCTTAGGTAGAAGTAGAGCAACTAAATCAGAACCTTTAGGTATATCTGATAAATTTAAAACTCTTTGAGATATTTCTAAAATTTTATCATCTAAGCCTAGTAATTCTTCTTCATCTGATTCTTCAAATGTAATGAGAAGATTGGGGTCTTGCATTTTTAGCAGACCTTTTAGTGCGGAGATTTCACAAGAAACTTCTCTTGTGATTTCTTCTCGCCCAATTCTCAACCTTCCCATTACAGAAGTCTCACTAAGAATAATCTTAGCCATTTATTTCACCTCAAAGGTTTCCGTAAACTCTTACTCTAATGAATCCCAAATCAGAATTACCCGATTCAGCACCCGAACTAGCAGTAGTTCCTACTAGAGAGAAAGAACTTGCACTTTCATAAGCACCCGCAGTGCTTAATTCCACAACGAATCTTTCAGTGGCAACTCCGGACGCTGTTTCAGCACCCGTAATCATAACTGCATTGATTGTGCTTAGTCCTAGAGAAGACGCAGAAATTACTTCTCCATCTTCTGTGTATGAAGTAATCTCAATGTTTGCATCTACGAAATATTCATCTCCGGAAACTCTAGGTCTTGTCTGTCCTTTATGGTCAGCCAACAGTGTTACAGTGTGTGTCAATCAAAACACCTCACTGAATGTTGGTAATCTTTCCTTGACCCTTAAAGAATGAACAGCCCATTTCTCCAATTGTTCGGTAAAGTGCTTGGTTTCCTAGTCTGCCAACACCGAATGGGTTTCCATTAGAAATACCATCCTCAAAGTATTGTGTTGGTCTCATAACAGATAGCCAAAGATGGTCTGTATCTAAGAATAACAAATCGCTTAGTTTAGTAGAAGCACCGCCAGTAGAAGCCATATCTTTACAAGGAATTAGTGGAATGTCGTAGTAAGTCGCTACTCTAAATCCAACTTCTTGTCCTTTTACTCCACGAACTCCATTTACAGTAGGGACAATTTCCTTTCTATCCATGAATCTTTCTTGGCTTTGCAACAAATCTGCAATTGCCTGTATAGTATCGTATCCTGTAAGAATAACCTTTGGAGAACCGCCAGCAATTCGTAGGTTGCGAATCATGTTATTTAGTAGAGTTAGTGTGAAAGCACGAACATCGCCACTAGCATATCCGCTTCCGAAATCTACTTCAGAATCTAGGAATGAAGCAGCAGTGTGTCTTTCTTCACCAAATATTTTACCCAAATTGTTTGATGCACTTGTAGCATCGGAAGCGATAACACCGCCATCAATAGCCAAAAGTTCCGCACGACTTGTAACTATCTTGTTTAGAGAAGTATAGTTTCTCTCAATGTTAGATAGCGCAGATGACTCACCATAGTTTTCTAGAGGAGTTAAGAGCATCATATTCTGTGCTTCTGCGTGGGCAATTCCCATATCTTCACGAAGTTGCGCCCTAATATCTCCTATTCCATCGTCAATCTTTGCCATTTCCATAGCCAACTCCGAGAAGTCAAATTGGTGTGCAATTGTTTTAGGACTCATAAATAGTTGAGCATATGTTGGAGCCATAGAACCTAGACCATCTGCCGCAGTAGAAAGTCCTGCATTTTCAGCAACTCCACCAATCTCATCAAATTGTGCATCATCAGCACCAATTCCTCCTCCGCTTCCATCTCTTTGTAGTCCTTCAGCGAGTGTGTTTCCGGAACCACCGAAAGGTCGGCTCTTTAGAACTCTCCATCCGGAAGATGAATAAGGTCTCTTTGAAATCATAGAAAGAGCGTTTACTTCTCTATTCAACATTGACCAAACTTTCTGCCCATAAAGAACATTGTAAAGTCCTGTTGTGTTAGAAATTCCGGTAACGCCACTTGCACCGGCATCAGCAATATCGTGTGGAGTGAAAATTCCTTGCGTAACTCCTGCTTGCTTTAGAATATCGTTTCCGCCAAATGCGCCACCATATCCATATGTCTCTAGTTCTAAGTCTCTAATTGTGTTAATGTATCCTGTCATTTTTTATTCCCCCTCAATTTCCAGCGAGCCTGTTTAAGTCTGCCCAAGACATGTTTGCTACATCATCCATAGATGGTAGAGCAACAGATTGTGTTTGCTGTGCTTTGAGAATAGTTTCTTTTTCTGAAGAAAATGACTTTCTTAGGTCTGCCAATTCTTCCTTTAGTGCGCTAACTTCTGACCTTGCATCATAGTTATTCTTTGCAATCATAGATTCTCTTTGAGATACTTCGTTTTCAAAGCGACTCTCAAAGGTTTTCTCTAGATTCTCTAGAGCAATTGCTTCTAGTCTTTCTGCCTTGTATTGCTGGAAAGATTTCTCTACAATTTCCGGAGATAGATTTAATGTAGAAATTTCTGCATTGTCAAAAGCCTTTACAACTTTTGCTTGCTTTTCTCCTACGGGTTTTCCACCGCTTATAACTACTCTGTCGTCAGGGTTGCCATGTTCTATAACTCCTGCGCCCAAATCCGGCTGTGCTTTTGCTTCGTCATCCATGTATTCCATAGTCTCTTTCATATCCATCATTTCTTCATCTTCTTTCATGGACATTTCTTTTTCTTCCATTTTCTCATCTTCTTTCATAGACATTTCCTTTCCATACATTTCTTTTTCTTCTTCCTTCCTCAAGGTATTGACTTCTTCCAATAAAGTGTCAAGTTCCGCAAGTGCTTTTTCTAGTTTATCGCTCATATTTTTCTCCTCTTTTTCTTGTTTCAAAATATCAAATTTCGCTTCAGGATTAATTCCTTTTTCGCATATGGTGACTTCGTGTAATTCTAGTTTGCTAATTTCGCTGTATTCGCCTAATTCCGAATTTTGCTTCTTAACTTTCCGAAGTGCCTGTCCCCCTATGCTAAAAGACCTTAATGTTCCTTTGCGAATCCCTCTGTTTATTTCCTTTGCTTTTTCTATGTCATCTCTTAATTTTATCACTACAAAAAATCCTACATCATCTACTTCTGTTTTCCATAGTTTTCCATTTTTATCTCTATATTCTTTTACTACTTCTCCTACTTGAACATTTGAATGGTTTGTCATTACATTTCTATATTTTGGATTCTCCATATATTTGTTTACTGCTTCTTGTAGTGCTTTGAGTGTGATTAAATCATTTTGCTTATCCACGATTTCTATGCTTGCATATCCTCCAATCATTAAATCGTCTTGTGCTTTGAGTATTTGGAAGTCATTTTCTTTCGCTATCATAACGGAAGTTTCCATTTTCCTCAACCCCTTGTTTTTCTATTAGGTATATAATAGTTTATCATTTTTCCGGATTTATTAGCAACTTTGAATATTTATCTTCATTAATATTCCACAAACCTTCATCTCCTTCTTTATCCGCAGGACTTTGTTTGAATCCAGTCCAAACCAACCATATTTTTCTATCTTCTACGGGAACAATTCGATAGTGCATTTTAGTTTCAAATTTATTCCCCTTGATAAAATACTCATGGTAGCCATCTCTTTGAACTCCTAAAGTTATATCTCCTTCGTCTATGACTTTAGAATCCGGAGATATATTAGTTGCTACTTCGGCAGGGAACTTTCCTGCCTTTCCAAATAAGTCAAAAATATCATCATCAGAATTAATGTCAATAGTCCAATATAATGTTTCGTCTAATAACTTTATAGCAAAGGTAAGATTGTCATCTTTTCTAGAATACACTTTGAATAGTCCCTTTCTGTATTCCGGAGGAGTTTTATATTCTTCTTCTGCTAACATTATTTTATCTGAATCAGCAATAAACTTTTTTTCTCTATTATTATAGGTTATTCCATCTCTATTATCAAACCAATCTATTAGCCTATCCTTTTTACTTTCTAATACATTGTCGTATAATCTGCCATGTTCTTTAATTAGAAAATTATGCAAGTCTTTAATATTAATTGGCCCTTTTTCTTTTAATTGTTGAAAAACTGCCACAGTTAATTCGCTTTGTTTAGTTTTCATTATATTTTCAGCGTCAGACTTCCAAGAACTTAAATTCATCATAGCGTGTTTAGACATTAAATTATCTCTTTCAAATTCATATAAAGAAAAGCCATCCATAGATTTTAGTATTGCTTCACCATGAACATAATCCGTAATTAGTATGCCCTTCTCTAATGCCTTAGTTTTGAATTTTAATGTAGGTTTGGTTTCTTTAGAAAGCATTTCTAAAGTTACTATTTTATCGGGATATTCTACTTCTGGTATTTCAATGGGATTTGCGCCATAAATAGTATATCTATCTCCGCTAAATTTTACCTCATCTACTTTAACTCTCAAAATATCCCCAATATCTAAAACTAATTTGGTATTATTAGCCTTACCCACATTCATATACTTTATTTTGTCTATGACTTTAATGTATTTTCCATCTCCTTCTGCTGGCCCCGCACCTAAAGAATATGAAAACATATTTGACTTAGTTTTCTTTTTATCTAAGACTATCAAATCTAAATCAACAAATTTTTTCCATTTAATCCACTTAGGATTTTTCTTTGTTCCTATATAATAAGTAGAAGTAATATCTTTTATTACTACGCCTTCAGCAGTGGGCATTTCCATAATAGTCTCGCTATATTCTTTTATGTCTTTCATATTATCTGCTATTCTAGTATCTTTCTTAGAAGGAAACTGTAAGTATTCATCCGAGTGCATAGAATAATTATTAAATAAAATATTTATTCTCTCTCCTAATTCTTCAGCAGCCATGTTTCTTTCTTCGTGTCTCATTATGTCAAATACGTGCGCCTTTAATTCTGCATCTTGATATTGATTTTTGAATACATGAGCAATAGTATCCGCCCTATGTAAGGAATCATCACCATCAAATAGTATAAGTTCAGCATCTAAAATACAATCACCGAATTGTTTTTTCTTCATTATCTCAACTTGTTTTTGACATTTTTCTGTAATGTCTTTTTCGTTATAAGAATAAATCTTGACCCTATCATCTATTTTATGAATTTGTATTCTCATACCATCATATTTTTCTTGAATGACATACTCTCCACTAAAACCTTGTAGTTCATTCATATCTTCTATCTCAAAAATTCTATACATCGGTTTATTAGGTATTATAAAATCTACTTCTGCTTTTTCTTCTTGAGACTTTTCTGCTTTAATTATAGATTTGTTAAGCCGTATCCCCATCAGATTATTCCATTCTTCTTCAGTATTTTTAGATAAGAAAAATAATTTTAAGAGAGATAGGCCGTTCTTAAATTTAGATTCTATTTTTTTAGAATTTTTACCATCGCCATAATGTTCCGTTATGTAAAGAGGAATATCTTTAGGGTCTAAGTCTAAACCTTTTAGACCAACGGTTATATCATCCGGCTCTATATCTTTGATAGAATAAAGTTCATCGGGTAGGATTTCATCATCGCTTCTTAAAGCATAGTGGATAAATTTAATCATGACTCCGCTATCTGTTAGTAATGCTTCTAATACATCACCTTTGAATCTTTTAGCAAATGGGTCTTGAACTTCTTCAGATTCAAATCTAAGCATTTTGATTGCGTTGTATATTTTTCCAGCAATAGGGCTTTCGGGATTCATAGCGTCTTTTCTTTCTAGAATATCTTCGGCCAAATATTGTTTTAGTTGTCCTCCTATGTAATCTAGATTATCATATTCATCTCTTAAATTCTCGATTGTTTTTCTCCACCTAGAACCGTAATTCTTAGGGTCGCTTTTAGCAGATAAATAAGCCACTCTAGTTTTTTCAAAGAGCGAGAGAATTTTATCAGAAACGGATTCAGTTTCCTTCTCAAATAGAAGGCCGGTTAGTGACATAGAGCATCACAATCTATAATTTTCTAGAATTTCTACTAATTCCATTTTAGTCATGTTTTCTATTTTTTCCATAACCATACTTCTCAATTCATCTTCATCCATCTCGGCAAATTCTGACATTATGAATCTAGAATCAGATTTTTTAATTGTATAATCCTTCTCTACACCTGCAAGACCGTAGCCTTCCTTATCTTGATTAGGAATTTTAATAGTAACATTTTCAGCCTTTGGTCTAGTAACCTTAACTAAATCTTCTTCTACCTCTAGTGGCATTCTATCCCTTGTTTCTTCTAGTAGAGTTTGCTTTGCTATTCTAGCGGCTTCGATTGCTCGCTGTATTTTTGCTTCTTCTTTTGTCATTCTTTCCGGCATTTTACTCACCTAGTTTTTTCATAATTTTATCCACTACTCTTGTAAATTCCATTAAATCTTCTTGATAGTCCAAAACTTCTTGCTCTACAAGGGGATTGATTAAATCATAAATAGCATCAAACGCTTTGTTTAGTCGAGTTCTCATAGACAAATAAGAATCAGCACTTCTAGAATCAGTAATAGTATTACTAGAAGTAAGTGTTTCTTCTTCTTTCTTAATATTGTAATAGTCCCAAGTCATTTCACTCACCTATTTTCTGAAACATCTTCAATAGTCACTTCGATAAGAGTTTCTTCCCCTTCATCATCTTCTACTTCAGTAGAATATCTTGTGCCTTTAGCCTGTTTTAGAATATCTTGAACTATTCCATGCAACTCCCTTTCAGAAATATTAAGTTCGTGTGCCTCTACCTGTTCGCCATCTTTTTCTAGAAGAACACTTACAGACATAACCATACTATAAGTTTCGCTCTTTTTTATTTCTTTATCATTATAATAATCCCAAGTCATTATCTTCCACCTGCCTTTTCAATTATTTTAGCCATTTCTTCAAAGGACATATTAGCCACACTATCCATAGAAAATGCAGAAGCGGCTTTGTTATTCATTGATGGGGTAGGGCTATTAGTAACAACAAATCCCGACTTCATTAAAACATTGTCATCATTATATGCTACCTTTTCTAATTGCTGAACTCTCTCTACTAATGTCTTTAGTAACATTACTATTTCTTCATTTATTTCTGTCATCTTAAATCTCCTCCTCTTTTTGGATATACTATTTTTCTAATTTGTCTATAAAGAACTTCATACTCTTTACGAAGTTTGCTGGCTGTGGCTAATATATCTAAGTTGGCCTCATCCATTGTTTCTAACTTCTTAGATAATGTCTTATCTGTTTTAACCAAATCTAACTCTTTAATCATATCTAAAAGTTCCCCTAATTTAGTAAAATCTTGACCAAAATATTCACTAGGTTCTGCGGATTGAAGGGTTTTCTTTAACGCCTTTCTTTCCTTTTTATCTAATGAAGCCAATATTTTTCCTTCATCTTTTAAAATATCTCCATACCAATCCCAAGTCATAACTATTCCTCCTTTGCTTTTTCAGTTATATTGATTATTTTTCTTCTCAACTGAAGTGCTTCAGATATGTTCTCCTGTATTTCTTCCAAGTCAGATTCAGTTAAAGTCTTTCTATTTAATCTCCTAACAATTCCTAAATTTTCTTCGTTTTCTTCTTCATCGGTAGAATTTGCCAGCCGAATAAAATAATCGGCAGTATTTTCTAAAGCGTTTTGATTTTTAGTTAAGTAAGATTTCATTTCTTTTATCTCCTTACCTATCATTCTGCCTACTTGCATTAATATTCTTTCATAAGAAGTAAGAGTAGTAATATATTCTCTATATTCGTCTGCCTCTAATACGTTAGCGTCAAATTTTTTAGTTACCCTTTTAATTTTATTTTTAATCGGTTTAGGTAAAGATAATTCTCTTTCTAACTTAGAAATGGTTTGGCTTAACTCCTCTATATTATCTAACTGTTCAGAAAATTCATCATAAAGTTCAGATTCTACTTTGGTTCTAACACTTTCTTCGGCCATCCCCGCCCTACCTAAAACTTCCATCTTTCTTTTCAAATTTCCACCTTCTGTTTGTAGGACAGAGAGTATTCTTGAAAATTCAGATAGAGACTCATTAACCTTATCAATTTCTTCTTTTGCTTTTACATATTCAGAAGCAGTTAATTTTCCTGCTGCTTCTTCCATAGATTTTTTCTTATTTTCCAAAACCTCTTTTTCTTTTTTCGCTTGTGAAAATCTTTGCCTAAGTTCATCGAATTGTTTAGTGGCCTTCTCAACTTCTTTTTCAATTATGCCTTGATACTTTTGCATCTCCTTCTCAATATTTATTTTAGAATAAATATCTAATTCTAATCTTAACATTTTTCTTTGATTTTTTAGAATTTCAATCTTTTCTTCAATTAGTTGTGTAAAACTTTTATCTTTAGGAAGAATGTTAGTAGAATCTTGGAGAGAAGGTTTTATGATGGAAGATTCTTTGTTTGTTTCTCTATTACCAAGTTTTCTTAATATGTTAGATTTCATTCCGGAAAGAAAGCCAGCAATATTTTTAGATTTTATCATAAATGTAGGATACTCTCCAAACGCATCTAAATATAATTCTTGCAAGACTTCAAATAGAGTAGTCTTTGTTTCATATGGCTCAGTAGAAATATCAAGCAATTTTTCTTTAAATATTATATCCATATACCTATCTATTCTATCTGTATCCCTTTCATCTAAAGTAACAACTGTTATTTTGCTAGGTTCTCCTTGTAAGTAAAATATTTCGGGAGGAGGGTCAAGTTCATCGTAAAGGTTATGCAATATTCCCGACTGTTTTATTTCTTCTACATCAGCATCAACTGAATATATAGAGGCTACTAAAGTAGAAACAACTTCTTCCTCAAATAAAGATGATTTTATGCTATCTTGAATTTCTTTAGGCGACTCAACTTTATTTTCTGCATCTTCCATTTCACTAACTAAAAAATCTACTTCTTTTAATTTACTAAATGAAAATAAAATTCTCTCTAATTTAAATTGAGGAGAAGATGAACCGGATATTGAAGATATTAGTTTGTTTAATCTTTGACTTCTTTTTTCAAATGTCCCATCTCTTTTCATTTGTTTTAATATCTTCATTACTCTCCGGTATGTTCTATATTTAGAATTTTGAGATTTGATACGTTCTTCTCGTTCCTTTTCAGTTTTAGTTTGTGCTGCTTCTATATATTTTTCTCTGTTTTTAAGAAGCATAATATCACTCTCAGAAAGGAATATTTTCTTTTCGGTTGCGCTTTCTTTTAGGAAGTAAAACTACATCGGGAACTTCTGCGCCACCATGAGTTGCTTTATGAGTAGTCCTTACATCTATTCCCGCAATATCAAAGTCACGATTTTTCTCTACTGTCCTAGACTCGGCAGAATTCTGTGTTTTTATTTTTGCTAGTTCTTTTCTTAGCCGTATTTCTTTTTGTTTCAAATCTTCTGTCATATCAACCAACTCTCCTTTCTGTTCTTGAATCTACATTCTGATTTCCTGCTTCTTTAGGAAGTCCACTAAACCTCTTATCCGGCCCTGTCTCCATACTCGGTTTATTTCTAGTTGCCGGTGGATTTTGTTGCTGATTTCCTCCACCTTGAGCAAATATTCTAGCCTGTTCATCTAAATCTCTTTGGTCTAAATTAGACCCTGCAAGTGGGTCGGGCTGTAACATTTCTTCATCAGCAGGTTCCTCTTTTTCTACTTCCGGTTTGGTGAAGGTAAAGTTTCCATCTTCATCCATTTCTATTTCAAATCCTAGATTCTTAGTAGATGCAGCAATATTGACTTCTATTTCTCTCTTACGAAGAACTGCAATTTCATCTTCTTCTTCAGATGGTGGTAATTTGAGTTTCCAATCAGTAATTCCAAATTGAGTAGTTAAGAATGGAAATACATATTCATTGTAGACATTTTGCGCCATTTGCACTGCACGATTAGTAACAAGTATCTGCATACCCTCATTATTTAATCCTCCGCTAGTAGTATTGTCTGCCATAAATATCTTACTAACTCCATAAAAAGCAGATATTCTATCTCGCAAATCATCTTTGACGGAAACATATTCCATTTCTTTTAGACTATCCATAAATTTAATCCATTCAATAGAACCCTTTCCTCCTTCGGCTTCTATTCCCATTACAGGAATATAATGAGGGTCTTGCTCCATTCTTTCTTTGACTCCACGCCAAAAAGCCATCATTGATTCCATATTTCTAGTTTGAACGGCAAGCATTCCTCTCGGCATTCTGCTCTTAGTATAGGAAGCATTGACATAATTTTCCATAGCGATAAGAGTCATAATATGATTGTAAAGAGTCATTATAGGAGATAGGCCATAAAGTCTACTAGGACTATATTTACTAAAATGTAACACTTCGCCTTTTATGAAATATTGGTCATCTCCTTTAGCCCTATTAACATAATGAACAGGATAAAGAGCATCCCCACATCTTTCACATAAATCATGAGGTTCTTTAGAAATAAAATCTCTATGATGAATACAAGTAAAACCTTTAGTCCCTCTTACACCTTCTTCATCAGCATATATGTGCATACTTACAGGGTCTCCACGATAAATTTCTTTTATTCTGTGCATCCTAATTTTTCCATTACCATCAATATAATACTCCTTTACGAATACAATATAGGCATCATCCATAATATTCAAATCATCTTCTAGTTCTCTAAGAACATCAATGAAAAGTTGTTCAGAAGCATTAACATATCCTTCTAAAAATTTCTCAGCATATTCTAATTGCTTAACATTAGGAACTTGTAATTTTTCACTACCACACCTCATACATTCCTTAACCGGCCTCTTATGCTCCTTACCGCATTCCTCACATCTAGCCTCATATGCCTTTTCCCAAATATATCCCCTTCTGAAAACTTCTTGTTTTAGTTGTGTCAAACAGGTTCTAGTTATCACAGAATTTTGAACTATATTGTAAATCAATGGCCCATTTAGCATCTGAGCAGGAGTTTTCTCTTGTATTCCGATATTGTATATCTCTCTATCCGTTGGAGTAGGAGTAGTCTTCCTAAATAAATTAGTCAAGGAGAACCTTCTTTTCTCTGCCATATCAACACCCCTGTCTTTACGACCCGCCTATCTCTTATCAATGCTTTGTGACATAGGTGTTGGTTTTCCGGCCTTAATCCAACAAGATTCGCAATACCCGAAAGGGTATTCATTCTCAAAGAAATAACACCTTCCGCAATAACTCATGCTAATATCGCCCCAACATTTTCTAGTTCATCCATTAAACTCATTTTGCAATTATCGTGCAATTTAGCAACAGTTTCAATGTCTATATTATCTTTAGCAAAATCGTATCCTACATGGTCTTTATGATTTTCATACTTCATTAGTTTAAAAATTTCATCACATCTAGACTTATACCAATCTGCTTTTTTATGTGATTTTTTCATTCTTACTAATTCTAAAAGTAATTCAGCATTCTTTCCTTTCATTCTAAAGTGCGGTAGGCACTTTGTCAATAATTCAGTAACATCTGCTTGAGAATAAAAATTAAGGCGATTAACAGGTCTAGTATTTTGTGGAGATTTTTGGTCTAAATGTAGTCTTCCTACTCCCAATGCTTTATGAATCTCAATCATGAAAGCCTTCCCCCTATCTCCGGTGGCAACTAAACCGACTCTAGGATTCATGTTTCTATCAACCGTAATATATCCATCAGAATCTATGAAAGCCGCAGTGTAAGCATAGATATTTTTCTTTATGGTATCATCTAATTTATAGTAGCAGCCTTCTACATCAGTAATATCTAATTTTCTAATTAGTTGAGGAATTACTTTCATAGTGTTTCGCTTGTAGAGATTACTTGGCATCATATCTAATATCTCTCTAGCACTTATACCTTGATGGTTACAAACTGCCTTCAAAATAAAATCATTAGTTTCTTCTTTGATAGTTTTTCGTATTTTAGACAAATCTGTAATTTTTTTCCTAAATTGTCTTTTAGAATTATTCATTGTTTTCTGCAACTGGCAATATCTTTGACCGTATGCCATATCCTTTTGTTCTAACTCCGCTTCCCAAAATTTGCATAGTAAATCAATAACTTCTCTCCTTCCTTCAATATCTTTTATACCGTGAATTTTCAATAGGTCTCCTTCAGTATATCTCATCTTTTGCAGCGTTTCTTTATACGGTCTTAACCAATAAATAGTGTTAATACATTTATCTAAATGGTCTGAATATCCATCAATTAAGGTATCAATAGCCTTACTCATTTTAGTTCTACTTTCACCCTTTAACTTCCTTCTAGTTTTTCGCATCGTTTTAATAATATCGGGAACATATTGTTCTTGAACTAAATACTTATTTGGGAACATATCTAAGTGCCTTCTTGCTTGAGAAGCATTCATTTTAAATTCTTGACAAATCTTAGTTATGGCTTCTGATTCATCAATGATGCTAAACTTGCCTATGAAATCATCTAGAGTAACATTCAATGTTTCTTCTATTTCCGACTGAGCATCTTTAGCCTCCTCCTCTAAATCGGCCACCTGTTCTAGTCTTTGAGCCGCTTCTCTTTTTTCATCCGGAGTTGCCATATTAATTTCCTCCCATTCTTTTGTATTCATCGTAGTAATCTTCTATTTCATCTGAAGTTAATGAACGACCTTCTTCTTCTACTATTTCTTTTAGCGTAGGAACTCTATTGTGTAGTCTTTGGTATATTCTAAAATAGTCAAATATTATACTCTTAGGCATATCTCTTGCTCTTGTATGCGAAGTTTCCTTTTCTTTTATTTCTCCAAAAACAGTAGTTCCGTATTTTTTTCCTCTTTTCATACCATATTTTTTAGGGGGCTTAGTTCTTTTGAGTTTATCTTTCCAATCCGCCATAATATCACATTCCCATATTATCTTCCATAGAAGAAATCCATTTATTGATAGCAGCGATTACATTATCAAGTGGTCTTAATGGCAAATCTGCATCAACAAATTTGTCTAACCTTTCATTTTGCTTATACTGTAATAACTTATCTTTGTAATCTAATAGTTTTTCAATTTCAAACTGAGCATCTTTGATGACCATTTCCTTTTCTTTTTGAAGCATTTCTTGGTGCATAGAAGACATATTAAATCTAAAGTCATCAAATGGCTCATCCTTTAGTATGTTTTTCCAAGACATAATATCACCTCAAAAGTTCAGTCCCATAATTCCCCTTCCAGCAAAAGGCTTAGGAGCAATTGGTTTATCGTCAAAGATTCCCAAGTCATCTAAATGAATAAACTTCTCGCTCAAAGTATGAGTAGCAGCATTAGCCAAAGCGAGACTCATAACCATATCGTCATGCGCCCCTATTCCTTCAAATCTACCGCTTTCAGTAATGGCAAACATAGATAATTCCTCTATTAAAGTAGATGTAACCCTTCTACTTTCTTCATTACCATAAGGCAATCTTATTTTACCATTTTCAAAATTCATTTGTAGATTGAGAATAATCTCTTGCTTTCTTTTTCTAGTGGTGGTGAAATCGTGAACATTCAAATCAGAAACAGTCTTTAGTTCTTGAGTAAATGATTTGGCAAAAGTATTAGTTTCAAATAAAACCACTTCCGGATTGAAAATTTTACCTATCATTTTGACCTTCTCTATGTTCTGCCTAAAGTCTACATTTTTTGCCCTATCAACATATATTACAGTCTTATTATCATTTTCATCTACTTCTAAAACAGTGATAACATTGTAATCACCATCAGTAGATATTGCAGGGTCTACCCCGACATAATATCTGAAATCTTTTCTTCTTTGAGGCTTCAAAATATAGTCTTTAGATTTAGAATTATCAAGATATTCGGGATTGAACAGAGAAGTTCCAGTAGACATAGGAACGCAAAGATATTCTCTAGTAAATGCTATTGTGCCTATCTCTCCTTTTCTTAACATTAAAGAATTGTAATCCCATCTATCGGGCCACAATGGTTCATTTAAGGAGTTAAGGCAAGGATAGGTTCTGACTTCATAAACGTCATTTTCTGCAAGTTGGGCATAAATATCCGTATAACTAAATGGCGTTCCTATAACCCGTAAAGATGCAGAATGATGTAAAGTCGGTATCATATCGCTATAAAACCAATCTGTAACCTTTTGGATAGCCGACATTGAAAACTCTTTTAGCGGGTCATCAATAATTATTTCATTTGGGTGCAGACCACGAATTTGCGAACCCACTGACCTTGCTAATAGTTCATTTCCATTAGTTAATCTAATATGTCCTACTGACCATCCCCTTATCGGCTTAAACCTTTGAAGCATAGGGTGAGTGAAATATTTGTCAATTTCTCGCATATGCACTAAAGTCTGCTTTTGATTAGAAGAAATATAGACCATTTGATAGCCTTTAGGCTGAAAAATTAAATTCCAAATAACCCAACAGTGCATAAATACAGATTTACCGTGGTCTCTGCTACAAATTAAAACCGTTCTTTGAGTGCTGTGCATTAGTTCTAACCATTCTTCCATATATTTTGGATAATAGTAGGTTTCTAATCCAAGAGCAGGGCCACAGACATGCTGAAAAAAATATGGAAATGAGTTTCTAGATAGTTCAAAATCCATCTGATGTTCTAAATTGAAATCGCTAATTTCCATTTAACTACTTCCTTTTTGATTTTTGAGAGTTGTTTGCCACTTCTTCAAAGCATATCTTGGGTCATTAATTCCTAAAATAGCATCGTCATGTGAGACACCCTTTTCTCTCATTTTTTTATATGGATGAAAATTAGGAGGAACCCCATATACTCCTGCTATCTGCCTAAATACTTCCTTTTTATTTTTAAAAAGGTGATAGGCTTGCTTTAAAGAAGAAAATCTAGGCAAATTCAACTCCCCTTTCGCCAATTTTTATTTTTCTTTTCTTTAGTCTTACTAGGACTCCACTTTACTTTGTTAGCCCAATATGCCGCAGACATTTTTCCACGCTTGATGTTCTTAGCATGGCGAGATTTGAAAGCCTTTCTTTGTCCGGCAGTTTGATTTGTCTTAACCCCCTTTTGTCCGAATTTGATATACTTGGCCTTTTTTCCTTCAAAGGCCATAACATGATGAGATTTATCCGAATCATCTTTTAGCCTCTGAGGTTTATTTATTCCTTTGAGTCCTTTCTTTTTGGCTCTTTCTTTAGCCCTTGACTTAGCACTTTTGGGCTTCTTCTTTAGAATAGTTTGCCAAGACATAACTATCACTCTCTATACTGAATATCAAAGGAAGGAATTACTTCTAGTGGGTTATGTTCAGATTCAATATCTTGGGCTAAGGCATTTGACATTGTTTCTATTTTTTCTAAATTTTCTTTAGTAGGGTTTTTGAATAATCTATTCATGGTTTCAATATCTTTGTATATTTGGTTTTGAAAAGTATCGGCCTCCCCCTCATCGTCAAAATCGGGAGAATATCCAGCACCATAATAGTATGAAGCATACCCTTCTATTTCATCTAAGTATTTTGTAGCCATACTGATAGAAGATTCCATATCTATCTCATCTATTTTTAGAATTTTTTTCCAACTCACTATAATTCCTCCTTTAATATTTTAATATTATATTCTAAAAAATTAATTATATCGGGTATGTTAGGATTTTTCTTTTGTAGCATCTTTTTGACTTCTTCCATATAAAATAGAGATTGCTGTAAAATGATAGTGCTTTCCGGTGCATCTAAGTCACCCCTCGCTTTATCTCTCCAATCTTTTAGAATAATACGCCAATCCACAAAAATCAATCCTTCTTATCTCTGTTCTCCTCCATTTCGGGATGAAATTTCATAGTAACTTTCTTAGCATCTTTCTTTATTGACTTTCCATCAACCAATACTTCAACAGGATAGGGCTTATGTTCACCAGCCCAATATGCCATTTCATATCCGCCATTCTTTAGAAGTTTAACGAGAAGTCCTCTGTCATAGTCTTTATCTTCTGCCTTGAGAACCTTCTGTTTTCCTCTTGGCAAAACCAAATCTATTTCTTTTTTTAGGACATTTTCCCATGACATTTAATCACCTTAATTTGTCCTCTTTTGTCCTTTTCCTTTACCTTTTACTTTATCAGCAGGTAATGTTTTTAGTTTGCTTTTTTGTTTTTCTATATCTTTTGTTATTTCTATAAGAACATCTTGTAACTCCTTAACCATTTTCATTTGTTTATCAAAACCATATAAATCTCTTACTGTGCCTGTTGAAGATGCAATCAATTCAGAATGAACATCTTCATACCTTTCTTCTAATTCGCCCAATAGCCTTTTAATGGGCAAATTGTGCCTTTCAATAAATTTCCTTCTATGGTAACTTTTACCTCTTTTTTCTATATTGTAATAGTCCCAAGTCATGCAGTAAACGCCCCTCTTGCTCTACTATTCTTCATCTTCATCTTCATCTTCATCTCCTTCTTCCTCATCTGTATATAAATCCCCATACTTGTGACGCTTTATAGTTCCCCTTTCTATCATATCTTCGACTACCATTTCAAGTTTTTTCTCACCATATTCCTTTCCTAATTCCTTGAGAATATTCTTTTCAAAAGAGCAAGCACCGCCTTCTTTTTTATTAATGGCTAGAATTTTTTCTTCAGCCTCTTTACATTCTTCATGAGTAACTACGGTATCTCCATCTTTTAATTCTCTCTTGCTAACTTTATCTCTGAGCATCCTAAAATCTTCACCGCTAATTTTACCGTCTTTATTGGCATCAATTCTGTTTTGGTTTCCTGTTAATTTTTCAAATTCTTCTCGCTCGGTATCAATTTTTTCTCTGTTAGTTCCGCAGTGCATTTTCAAAACTGTTTTCCATTTCATGTTCTCATCCTCTTTGTTTTTTGCTTACTCGCTTCCTTTCTTTGTTTGGCGTAAGTATGTGCCGCTTTTAACCTTTTTTTTGTTTTAGGGTCTTTAGCATTTTTTACTGCGGCTCGTAATCTTTGCTCAACTAAGTTAATTATTTGTGATTGCCTTTTATGGGATTTAGATTTAAACGCACTACTGCTAAATGTTTCTTGAACATCTTTTCTTGTTTTAAAT
>TARA_R100001440_G_scaffold37685_7_pt1 | contig 27097 bp, 2 predicted proteins | sample TARA_R100001440 | Tara Oceans TARA_R100001440 (sample SAMEA2622112) | marine metagenome | biome: marine biome (ENVO:00000447); feature: surface water layer (ENVO:00002042); material: "saline water (ENVO:00002010), including plankton (ENVO:xxxxxxxx)" | depth 5 m
TATGGCATATGCACAAGGTGATTATGATACAGCAAAAAAAGAATTTGCTAAAGGAACTACAGGAGCTGTACTATCTACAATACCAGGTGGAAAAACTGTAGGAGGATTTACAAAAGCTGGTTTTCAAGCAGCTGGTAAAAACTTAGCTAAAGGTACAGTAAAGGGTGGAGTTAAAACTGGAATTAAAACTACAATAGATGCAGTAGATAATTCAAATGCAAATATGGCTCAAAATCTTAATACAGTAGATGATCCAACTGAGATAGAAAGAGATTTAATAACAAGATATGGCGGATCATTACCTAAAGCACAATTTGGAATGCCTTTAATGCCTATAGGTATGAGTTGGCTTGCTTCATTTTTTGGAGATAGTGATGAAACTCCTGAAGCTCCAAGTGCACCTCCAGTTGTACAAGATAATAATAGTCCTGTTACACCAAATGAGCAACAATTATTTGAACAATATCAAGCTGATCAATTAAAGTTGATGGAAGAGTATAATAATACTATGATTAATAATATGAATTCTTTTGCAGCTGGGTATCAACCTCCATCTGTAGAAGAACAGATGATGATGTTTGGGGCAATGCCTGCTGGTGCTGGTAATCAAACTCTTGATCAAGATACTATAGAATTTTGGGAAAAACATATTGAGCAAGGTGGAACAGCACCAAATGAACCAGATGTAAATTATTCAAAAGCATATGAAAATATTCATGGTGAGTTACCAGATTATAATACTGATAAAAAGACTGACAATAAAAATGATAAGCAACAAAATATAACTAATGTTTATAATGTTACACAACCACCTTCTGATGATGGTATGATGCCGGCTGGTTATGTTGATAGAGGGTTTGATCCTGCTAGTGATGAAGAGTCAGATCAATTAGGATTTACTAGTCCAGGTAGAGCTCAGGGTTTGCCTTTAGATTATACAAATGTAGATAGTCCTTATTATGTAGGATCACAATGGTCATTTGCAGATGGAGGTCAACCTTCGTTGCAAGACTTTACAGGAAGCAGTAGAAGTCCTATGATGCCAATATATAGGAAGGGTGGTGATGTTGTAATGACTTTTAATGGTCAAGAGTATACTGAAAGGGATTTAAGAAGAATGAAAAGAAAAGATCCTAGAATGTTTGAGGAGTTAATGTTTAGAGCTAATACAGAAAAACAAAAGGCTATAATGAATGAAATTAACTCTATGCGTGTTGATACAGAAGGAACAGAGTCTGTTACTACATATACAGATAGTGGTAATGTAGATTGGATAGAAAATTTTAAAAATGATGAAGCATATCAAGATGCATTTTATAATGAGTATGTAAGATATAGACAAGCAAAGAAGAAAGGGCCTAAAGATGTTTTATCTAAAGAAGAGTTTATAGATAATTACATTAAGTTCCAACAACAAAATAGGTGGATGAATGAAAATATATCTGAAGAAGATTTAAGTAATCCAGGTTGGGATAGAAAGAATGAATACACACCATGTCCAGCAGGACAAGAAGCAAATTGTGTAGAAATTGATGGTAAGAAGTGGTTAAAAGGTGAAAGTAAAGATCCAAACTGGAGATATACGCAAGCTATGGAAGAAGCAAATATGGATGCTTTTGATCAGGATATGATTAGTCACATGCAAGCTGGTTTTATTGGAGGTAAGATTTTAGAATTAGGTGATAATGATAAACAACAGCTTTATGCAACAGGAGTAGATGATCAAACAATAACACTCAATGGTCAAACATTTAATATATCTGGTGATGATGGTTTTTTTGGTAATACAACTAATAGACAGTTACAGGGTACTGTAAAAACTATACCTGGAGAAGAGCGTGTTCCTTGTTCAAATGCAGCAGAGATGGAAGCAGCTTGTACTGAAGCTGGAGGAACATGGACACCATTTGTTCCTGCTGTTACAGATGCTGATGGTAATGAAACAACACCAGCATCAGGTTGTACTTGTGATAAAGAGATTTCTCCACCAGAAAGAGAGACACCACCAAAGGATACTCCATTCTGGTTACAAGATGAATTAGGTTTAGCTAATGCAAGAGATGCAAAGTTAAGTTTAAGAAGAAGATATCCTTGGTCTCCATTCTATAATCAACCAGAAATTGACACTGTGTTTAAAGATCCTACAAGAGAGATAGCTGCAATAGGTGAGCAAGCTGCTCAAGCTGCTGATGTGGCTAAAGCATTTGGATCTGGTGCAGGTAGAGGAATGGCAGCAGCATTAGCAGCACAAGGTGAAGCTAATAAAGCTATTGCTAACACAATGAATCAAATTCAAAGTGATAATGTAACAGTAGCTAACCAAGCTGCAGTTAAGAATGCAGAGTTAGAATATAAAACTCAAATGCTTAATAACAATGAGAAAAAACAATTATATGATAACACTGTATTAGTAGAAGAGAATTATGATAATGCATTAAGAAAAGCAAATGCGGCTATTACACAGCAATTACAAAATGCTTATACTAATAGAGCAGAAACTGCTAATCTAAATAGTATATATCCTCAGTTTGATATAACACCAGAAACAGGTGGTATTATTAATATTACAGATCCTAAAGCATTTTATGATGATCCTAACTACACAGATCCTAACTCTGCTGCACAACAGTATATAAAAGAAAGAGAAGAGTGGAAAGATTTAACAGGATCATATGATGGATTCCCTGAATATGAAAGACCAGATAATTCTAAAGCAGGGCAAACAACAACAGGTCAACAATTAGCTGATGTAATTACTCAAGGTGGATATCCAGGTAATCAACGTAGAGGAGGAGAGAGAAAGATGAGAATATTAAGAAAAGGTGCAGAATTAAGAAACTTTTTTCTACCCTATGGTAAATAATAAACTTTAAAAGTGTATTATGATAAATATGACAAACTATAAAAATTTAGTATCTTTGTAATATGGCAACTTATATAAAAGGAGTAACGGATTATATACCTGTCTTGGAGCCATTCAAGCCAAACTATAAGTTTCTTTCTGATGTTTTATCAGTTAGGCAGGATAGGTATGATACAAATTTTAAATCATTAAATAACTTATATAGTAAAGTTGTATATGCTCCTTTGACTAGAGAAGATAATAAGCAAAGACGTGAACAATATTCTAATAAGATTAGTAATGGTTTAAAACAAGTATCAGGATTAGATTTATCACTACAGCAAAATGTAGATGTAGCTAAGGGTGTATTCAAACCTTTCTTTGAAGATAAGGCACTTATAAAAGATATGGCTTTTACTAAGTCTTATCAAACTCAAATGGGTACTGCTAATAGATTAAGAACTGATAGTACTTCAGATAAGTATTGGGACATAGGTGTGCAAGGTTTACAAATGCAAATGGAAAAATTTAGAGATGGCACGGCTGAAGAAGCTGCTGTAATGGGTATGCCTAACTATATTGCAAATCCAAATCTTTATAAAAAATCATTTGATGCATTAAAAGATAGTGGTTTAGAAATTAAACAAACTACACTTGAAGGAGATTGGATTGTTACTACTAAAAATGGAACAGCATTAACTAATCATATAACAGGCTATGAAAGAGAAGAAGATGGTACTTTAAAATATGATGATAATAAGCAGCCTATTCCAATAGTAACTAATCCTGCAGCAGAATATTTAGCTAATACTGTTATGAAAGATCCTTCTGTACGTGCAGCTTATATGTTAGAAGCACAAGTATTAGCATATAATTTTGGTAAAGAAAATGCTGAACAGTATGGCGGAAGAGAACAGGCAGAAGCTGAATGGGCAAAACAGACTATTGAAAAATATGGTAATGAGCAAACTCAAAAACTTGTAGAAGATAATGCAGTTTATAATAAAGCATTAACAGCAAATAATAACTGGAAAGAATATAAGAAAAGAAATAAAATAAGTCCAAAGTCATCTGCAGAAGAGGCTTTATTACTTAGTCAGTATAATTTAAATATTGCAAAAGCTAATAAAGAGGCAACAGAACAAAGAGTTAAAGAGATTAAATCTCCTGCTAGTGATCAAAATTCATTAATGAATATTGCATATAGTGCATATATGGGAGGTAATATGGCACCTAAAATGATGCAAGCAGCTAAAGCTTATAGTCTTGTTGGTGCTGAGAGAACATTAAAAGCAAATCCGTTCAAACAATTGGAAAGACAGCATCAGTTTGCATTAAGTAGGATGGCTGCTCAGCATGAGTTTGATATGGCTAAGATGGCTCAGAAGTTTATATATGATGCAGAACTTCAGAATATGAAGAATCAAGCTAGTGGTAATTCTTTAATGAATAATCTATTTAGTAATGTAGATGTAGTACCAGGTGATGAAAGTATAAGTGGTGATCCTATGGATGCTTATGATATGTTTGCAGCTAATAATGAAAGCAAACGTCAAGAAATAAGAGCAAGGAATGGACAAGTTAAAGAATTATTTGATTTAATGACTGAAAATTTAAGTAGTGATTTTATAGGCACAGCTGGATATCAAGGGAGCGGTCAATATAAGTATACTGTATATAACTCTCAATATCCAAATGGACAAGAAGTTACAGGTACTATAGATCAAATGTTTGCAGCATTAGATCCTGTTGAGGTAACAGATGAAGTACTAAACCAGATATATGAAAATCAACCAGCTACCAAAGGAAAGAAAAAAACAAAAGAAGAAATAAGGTTAGACTTTGAAGGATATAATCAAGCTAACATTCAGGAAATGGAAAGAAAGACAAGTGCTCTAATGAATATGTTAGAAACTACAAATCCTAACGATAGTGAAAGCTCATATGTTACATTAAGTGATGGTTCTGTAGTAAATCTTAATTTCCCTAGTTTAACAGAAAACGCAAATGGTGCTGAAATTTCTAGAAAGATTGGAATGACTATTGAGAATATCAATATGATGACTGATGCAATTATAAATGCAGATGCACAACAAAATAAAGTTTATAGAGATGTAGCTGCTTTTGTTGAATCTCAAGAATTAGCTCAAGGTAATTTATCTGCTGGCACAAGTTATGCTAGAGGTGGTAGTGATGCTAACATAGATGTAACAGGAGAAATGACAGGTGTTAAGGGAGCAGTTATACAGGAAGAACCAGGTATTGTACTAACAGAAGGTATGATTAATATGCTTAAACAAGGTGCAATGCCTTGGCAGGTAAATTTTGCACATAAGAATGGTAAATTAGAAGAACCTTTTAAAGATGTAAATGGTGATCCTGTATATAGAATGTTAAGTAGAGAAGAGTATGCTAATCTTTTTGCAGATGTAATGTATGGTACTGAAACAGAGAGAGCTGCAATGATGAATCAGTTTTATAATACTGGAAGTATAAAAAAGGATAACTATGATTTCTTTACAAGAGAAAAGAATGCAGGTATTAGTGATGATCAAGATTTAGGTTTTTTTGGTAATATAGGGAGAGGTCTAGGTTTTATAGATGATTATGAATGGAGACGTAGTGACTTTTGGGGTTTTGAAGGATATACAGAACCAGGTGTACAATACTATGATTTAGAAGATAGGCCTGAAAGACCTGAATTTGACCGTGAAAAAGCATATGAGAAAGGGTTAGATAGATATGATGAAATGATTAAAAATATGAAAAGCACATCTACACGTGCATCAGCAGATAATTTAGAACTTACTTTTGATAGACGTGCATTTATGAGAGGCTTACCTGAGTTTGGTGATCAGATATTAGAAAATCAATATAAGACATCTTTTGATGTAGCTAACCCTAATGTTCAAAGTGTAGGACAATTTAAAGACTTATATAATGTTGTTATTGGTACACCTAAAGCAGATATAAGAATTAGTTATGGTGATACTAGAGCATCATCATTTGAAAATCAACCTGATAATCTAGAAGCAAGAAACTTTGTACTAGCTGCACTAAATGACTTTAGAAAAGGTATAGGTAATGATAAAACTCAATCTAGATTTTTTGTTACAGACACATATGTAGAAAAGGCTGGTGGTATAGATCAACCTGGTGATCAACCTGTAGCTGCAAGATATATACAATTTTCTCCTGAGTTTTTAAAAGAAAGAAAAAGTAATTTGAGTGATAAGGCATTTGCTCAAGTTCAAAAAGGTTTTACTATTATGTATGGTTCTGATAGAGATAATAATCCTTATGCTAGCAAGAATCAAATAATTAATCAGGTAGAAACTGTTATTAGAAATGAAGGTAAATATGAAAGTCCGTTTATTGCAAATGGTGGATTCTTTACATTCTTTACAAATTCTAAAGGTCAGTTTGTACAACAAATGCATAGTTTTGGTGTAGATCCAACTACAGGTAATATTGTACCTGATAAACCAGAGGCAACATTACTTACTAAAATAGTAGACCCAAAAGAATTAGATGCTTTAAAGGTAGATTTACAATCAATGCTATATCAAATTAGTATTCATAATATTGCAGCACAAAAGAAAATTCAAAACCGAATAGCAGATGAGTCTTTAGAGGAAGCATCTGAATAATATTATTAGTATGGCAGAGTTAAATGAAAATGTAAATGAGTCTGTATTTAATGAAAGTGTAGATGCTAATGTTGAAGCTAACATAGCTAATGAAATAAGCAATGCACCTGTTATAGAATCATCTGCAAATACATCACTAGATACACCATCTTTTCAACAAGAAATAAAGGGACCTCTTACAGGTGTTACAGAGTATTCATTAAGATTTGATAATAATTTTGTTAATGAAGATTCTTTTGATGGTGCTGTACAGCTTGCTATAGATCAGCAACCAAAGTTTGATGATCAACCATTTTTAGACAATTTAGAAGCTCATGCTATTGATATGTCTAAATATCCTATGCAACTTACAAATGCTAATTTAAATGCTCCTATACCTAGTATGCAGGGTAGTACTTTTAATCCTTATGAAACTAGTACAGGATCTTTTGATTTAAGTACAGCTGAGGGAAGAAAATCTTATTTAGCTGCTGGACAAAATATAACAGCAGCATTTGCAGAACCTAACCCAACTCCTGAATATACGCATCCACTAAGTTATAATGCTAGGAAGTATGAATTAGATAGATACTATAATCATCCTAGATTTAAAGATTTAGGTTTTCATCCTTTTGCTAACAATGATTCATATTATAACTTACATTCTAGTAAGTGGGATAATTTTTCTAGATCAAGAGCAGCATTTAGTACACTATTTGGTGATGCTTTTACATCTAACTATAGAGCTATATCAGATTTTTTTACTGGTGATAATTCTTTATCAGATATGCAAGGAGCTCAAGCAATGGAAGATGCAATGAGAATTGGTAGATCTTCTAGTACAGGAACAAGAGCTTTCTTTAATGATCTATTTGTTAACAGTGCATATACTATGGGTATTATCAGTAATATACTTTTAGAAGAAGCTGTTCTTTTAGGAGCCACTGCATTATCTGGTGGTGGTGCCGGTGGTGGTGCAAGTGTAAGAACTGCATTTAATTTTAAAAGAGGTGTAGATGCTATCAAAAGAATGTTTACTGCAAAGACATATACAACGGCTGCAACTAACTTAATGACTAAATTAAAATCATTAGATAATGCTACAGCTTGGTTTAATGCAGCAAAAGCAGGAACACTTGCAACAGGTAATTTAATGGGTAGAATGTTGACTCCTCAAACTTTACAAGGACTTAGGCGTATAGCTCACTCTGCAAAAGCAGGTGAAAATTTAACACAACTTGCAAAAGGTTCTATACTATTAGGAGATTTTTATAGAGATGTTAGAAATGTAAATTTAGCTTGGGCAGAGTCTAAGATGGAAGGTGGTCTTGTTGAGATGGAGATGAGAGATAATTTGTATGCTGATATATATAAGTACAACAATAATAACGCTCCATCAATGGAGCAGTTAAATATGATTAGTGCTGATGCAAGGCAAGCTGCATTTACAACTCAGATGATCAATTTTCCAATCATTTTCTTTTCTAATAAGTTAGTGTTAGGAACAGCTATGAGAGGTTTTCAACCGTTAGCTAAGCAAATACAAAATTCATTAAGTGGTCCTTTTGGTAGAATATTCTTTCAAGGAGGTAAAACAGGTTTTAAAGATCTTGGTGAAGATTGGTTGATAGGAAATACATTTAGAAAAATGTATCAAGCTGGTGTAGGGGGAACTCTAAAACATGCTGCAGCAGCAGGATTAACATACTCAACTGCAAATTTTGCAGAAGGTATTCAAGAACTTGCACAAGAAGCTACAGCTAAAGGTGTAACGTCATATTATGATGGTTTATATTCTTTAGACATGGCAGCTGACTTAGACATGCAATTAGTTGACATGACAGAAAATTATCATAATGCTAGAAGAACATTTTTAGGAACAGATATATTACATAGAAACCCTGCTGTTGATATTAATGCTGCAATTAAAAGAGGTGTTGGATCACAAATGAGCGGTGAAGGGTTTAAAGTATTTATGTCAGGATTCTTAATGGGTGGTATGGTTCAAGGTCCTCAAAGATTTTTATTTAATAATGTACCTAATATATTTAAGAAAGGATATAGTAAGTACATGAAGGATGGTAAGTGGGATGAATTTGTTGCAGAAAAAAATGCAGCTGTAGAAAAAGCTGTAAAAGTACTTAATGATATATATTCTGATCCAGCTAAGTTTTTTGATAAAACTAAACTAAATGCATTACAACAAAAAGCATTTAATCAAGCAATGTTTGATTCTGCTGATATCACTGACTTATTAAGTTTCTTTGATTCTCAAGATAATGCAATATTTGGTGCATTAGAAACAGCAGCAGCATTGGGTAAGATGGGGCACTTTAGAGATATGTTAGCTGATATGAAAAAGATGGATGACAAAACTCTTAAAGAAGCATTCAAAGATTCAGCTCCTAATTCTAAAGCAGAAACACTAAGAAAAAGATTAAATAAGTTTGAAGATAGAGCAAAAGAAGTTCAAGAAAACTATGATCAATTTAATTCAGAATTTGTAAATCCATTTAACCCAAGTAGATTTGATAAAGGTTCAAGAGAATATCAAGAAGAAGTTATAAAAGCTGCAGCATTTAATCATGCAAGAATGATGGCTTTATACACTAAAAATACTTTTCAGACATCATTAATTAGATCTAAAGAAATATATGAAAAATTATCCAATATAGATGCACTTAAATCTTTGAACGCATTAGATATAGACATTCTAACAGATCCTACCAAACTAGTAAAAGAGTTAGCATTACTTGAAGAAGAGAGTAATAAAGTTGGAACAACTAAAAAAGAAAAAGAATTAATTGCTGATAAGAAGAAAAGATTTGAGCTACTTTCTAACATACAAGAAATTTTAGACAATCCAGAAAATGCTATAGTAAGTGAAGGTTTAGCATTTCAAGATATTGTTGGTATAGATGAAGAAGGCAGACCTGTGTTTGGTGCTAAAGGAAAGCCTGGTGCAACAAGAACAGTTGGTAGATTTGACAGAAGAAAAATTAAATCATCTGGTTTAGAAAAAGCAATGATAGATTATATTGCTTATGTTGCTGATACTAAAGGTGAGCTACTTGAAGGTAAAGATTTAAGAAAAACTATAATAGATATTATAGATCATAGTTATCTAAAAGGTAGAGCTGGTGATTATTATAGAGCTCATATGACTATAATGAATCCTGAATATATGAATGAATATATTGATAGGATTGCATCTATAATGGGAGATGTATATAAAAAGTATACAGATAAAAATAATCAAACACTTAGATTAAAAAGATATACAGATAAAAGAATACGTATACAATGGTTGCAAACATTAGCAGAAGAAGATGGTGTACAACCTGATCCAGATGAAACAATACTATTCTTAGAAAGAGGTATAATCCCTACACAGTATTATACAGAAGAAGGGCAAGTTACACAACTGTCTGACCCAGCTTTGTTTAAAAGAATAATATCTAGAATTGAGGATCTTAAAAAATCTCAATCAGTAGAAACTGCAGAATCTAAAGATGCAAAAAGAGAAACAACTCAAGCTGAAGCAACACAAGAAGAAGATACATCTGCTGAGCCAGATTTTGAAAGTGTTGTAGGTAGAAGTAAGTATCAGCAATTTTACAAGAAAGATAAAAATACTCAAGAGATTATTAATAAGTTATATGCACAGTACAAAGCATCTTATACTGTAAATGATGGACCGTTTATGTCATTAAACCAGTGGGCAGCTTCTGCACAGGGTGGTAAAAATATAATTAAATCTAGGTATGAGTTAGATCAGTATTATCAAAATGATGAGAATATAGATAAAACTAAATTTCCTACAATGGATGACTGGTTAAAAGCTAACCAAAGGAATCCCCTTATTGTTGGAACAAATGGTATACTTACAAAGAATGATGTAGATTATTCTGATGTATCACCAGAGTTTGCTGGTAAAGGAACTATTGCAAAAGACAAGCTGGATGCAACAGAAGAAGTTGTTGTATCAGATGATACTTTAGGAATAAATCTTATTAAGACAACTACTGTTAATGAAGAAGGTAAACCAGAAGTTGTATATACTATTGTAGATGGTAAAGGTAATAATTTATACAATAAATTTAAATCTTTAGATCAAGATGGAAAGTATATATCAGAAGGTTATGCACTATTACCAAAAGAAACTACTAAAAATTTAGAAAAGAGAGCAAGGAAAGCTTTTACTTGGTATAAAAATAATATAAGTAAATCTGGTTCATTTACATTTAACGGAATAGAATTTAATAGTAATGATATTATAGAAGACAGTTCAGGTAATAAATATCTAATTAGATCTACTCCAAAGATGGTGTCTAAGTTTAAAAATTTATTTTTAGTACCTGTTAATAATGCAAACAAAAAGAAAGGAGAAGACGGTAGAAGATATATTACTGAAGCAGATTATACAAAAGAAGGATTTAAAAAGGTAAAAGAAGAAGATGTAGATCTTGTTGGTTCACTTACAACTAAGGTTTCTCAGTTCCAACCTATTACTATAATCCCTTTTAATGGCATAAAGGTTAAGCCTGGATTCTTTTTACATGGCAAATTTGATGATATTAATTATGAGCAGGATGATGTGTTTGAACAACTATTAAGAACTATACCTGTTGATAGTACAGAAAATCTAGAACTTCTTATTGAAAGAAATCCAGACTATCAAGAAGATCAGTCTAACAGTAAAAAGTTTAGTACAACAGCAGGCTATACAGAGAATAATCAACTTAAGTATGGACAAAATAAATATCAAATAACAATAATATATCAAGGTAAACCTGTAGGTATTATGGTAGGCCTTACAAATACATTATTATTTGATACTGATGGTACCAGAATAGATGGAACTAAGATAACAGCAGAACAAGCAGAAAAATTATTTATTAAGAATAGAGGTCAGAGTGCAGAAGAGCTAGCAGCATCTGTAAGAAGAAATTATACTAAAGCGTTATTAATTACACAAGAGCTAGAAAAAGTTTTAGGTAATAAAGAAAATGCAAAAGTAGATATTAAGGATCTTAATAATGTAGAGTTAAATATTACACCTGGTTACCATGGTTGGAGAGTTAATGCAAATGGTAATCCTGTTCTTAAAGGTGGTAAGACAGCATCAACACCATATGAGGATTTAGAGTCTAGCACTTTCTCAACTGAAAATGGTAGCTATACAATTATATATGATACAAGAAAAGATGAGAAAGGTGTAAGAAGAGCAACTTTGGTACCATCTAAAAATTTAGAACCAGGATCTAGAGAAGAGCAAGATATACAATTGAAGATATTTAATCAGTTACAAAAAGATGGTTTTAATAATATTGGTGAGTTAGGCATGGGTAGGTATGTGCAGTTTGTGACTATGCCTAATGGTACAATAGCATACTTTGAAATTAAATTAGATGCTATATCAGCAGAAGACGGAAAGCAGATTGTAACAGATATTAAAGGTATACAAGAAGAACTTTTATCAGAAGTTAAAGATGATAAAGGTAAATTTAAATCAAAGACAGATAAATTTGATCCTGAAGAAATTGGTGATCAGGCTAGTGCTAAACTAAAAGAATTAAACTTTTATATTCAAACTGGTGCACCTGGTACAAATGTCTTTATGAGATTTAACAAAAGAGGTGGTTTAGAAATTACTGTAAAGAATAATGATATTACTATTACAGAATATTTAAATATAGAAGATTTAAATGAGATTTCAGATTTAAATGGTTTAGCTACAATTATTAATAACAGGATTAATAAATCTAAAGATGCTAAGGGAGCTAAATTTAAAATAAAATTAAATGATCAAAGCTTTGTTCCTAATCTACCAAGAAACTTATCTGATGTATCTGATCTAGAAGGTATTGGTTTATCTGCTAATATAATTCCAAGTTTAAGATGGGGTCAGATGGTTGATTTAAACTATACAAATGAAGATAGGATTAAGCAGTCTATGAATAACATTAATGCAGTAAATGATGTAGATACAACATCAGAAACTGTAGATGATGACAATAATGCACCTCAACCTACAACTCAAGAAATATATAATGATTTATTAGAGAATGACTTTGAAAATATACCAGAAGAGATTATAGAAGGTATAAGACAAAAGATTAATGATGTTGGATTTGATGAGTTAACACAGATTGAAAAAGATATAGCTGAAGCATACAAAGAGAAATCAGGTATAGATTTAGCATTAGCAACAGAAACTTCTACAATAGAAGGAGCATTAGAGAAAGATGAAGATGGAGTGCAGGCAGAATATGGTAATGAAGACTTGGCTAAAAAGATTGTTAATAAAGAAAAAGAACTCAAGTTACTAAAACAAAAATTAATAAATCAATTTACAGAACAATTTAAGAAGGAGAATCCTGGACAAACTAAAGGACAATATAGATTACAAGCTAGAAACGCTGTAAAATATAGTCCTGGAGTTAAAAAGCTTGAGAGTGAAATTAAAAAACTTAAGGAAGGTTTAATAGGTAAGATTACATTAGATAATTTTGATGGCAGAAATGTTGAAGAGATTAATGAGTTTATTAAGTGGGCTAATGATAATTTACCAGATTATATTAGAATTAAAAGTATAGATGACTTAGGTAGAAGACTTATTAGCAAGGGTATTACATTAGGTGCATTTGCTATAGAGGTTGGTAAAATATCTAAAGGTATACAAGGTTTAGCTGGTACTGTTTATGTTGGTAAACAGACAGGTTTTAGATACCATGAAGCATTTCATGCAGTGTTTAGAATGATGTTAACTGAAGCAGAGATTAAAAGATATCTAAGATCTGCAAGTGATCAAGTTAGAAGATTGATGAATGCAGGAGGTTATGAAATAGATAATAATACTTTTGTAACATCTATGGCAGAGGCAAGAGAGTATATGAGAACATTATCTCAGACATATTCTGACATGACAAATGAAGAATTAAATGAAGTTATTCATGAAGAGTATTTAGCTGATCAGTTTGAGGCTTTTAAAGCTGATCCTAAAAGTGCAATAGTTGATCCTGAAGTTAAAAGTTTTTTCCAGCGTATAATTGATTTTATTAAAGATCTGTTTTTATCATACAGTAAGGGAGATATACAAGGATTATTTAATGATATAGATAGTGGTAAGTATAGATCAGCACCAATTCAAAATAATAGATTTACAGTTTCTGCATTAGATTCAGCTGTATTAGAACAAACTGGTGCATCTACTAGTATGGCATTTGCAATACGTAAAGGTGATCCTATACCAAAGACAAGATTATTACCTAGATCAGAAGATAGTGAAATCTATTATATTAATAACTATTTTACACAGCAAGAAACTGAGTTAGTTGTAGGAACTATAACTGCTAGATTTTTTGAGGCTCAGGAAGAGTTAACAAAAGCAAAAGACTTTGATGGTAAGTATAATTCTAATCAGTTATTATTAAGAATAATAGATGAATATATAGAAGAACAGAATCCTGCAAGAGAAGAGAATGGAGAACTAATTTATGCAGAAACCTTAAGTGATCCTCAGTTAGATTTATTAGAGGAAAGATATGAAGGATTAAAAACATATAAAGAAGATGTAAAGAAGAGTGTATCAGACTTTTTAAATTTATTTGATACTCAAATAGAAGATGCTGAGATTATACTAGATAGAAATACAGCAGCACTAGATACATCACTTAAAAATGATGAAGACTTTGAAGCGTCTGCAAATGAAATTGGTGGATCTAAATCACTTAGTAAGGGTATCCGTATATTTTTTGCAACAAGATTTAAAAGTATAAAAGATCCTGTAACAGAGAAGCAAGTTCTTACACCTGTTAACTATGTAAATATTTATAATACATTTATGAAAGCTTTAGCAGGTATTACTGACCCTAATCAAATGCTTGCTAGATTAAAGTATTTTGAAAATGAGAACGATGATACTAGAGCTGCAATAGGAGATTTATTTGCTAAGTTTAATTTATCAGATAAGTCAGTAGAAGATTTTACTGCTGGTAATTATAATGCTGAGCAGATAAGAAGCCAAGGATTTTTCCAATCTATACTAAAAGGATTTACACAGTTAAGATCTGATTACTATCAATTGGAAGTTGATCAAGATGCTGGTGTTGTAAATATATTTAAGTCAACATCTAGAGATGATGCATCTACACAAATAGATAACTGGCAAGATCATTACTCTGTTTTAGTGAATAAATTAAATGATGATCAATCAACAAAAAATGCTGCATCAGCTGTTCTTGGAAGAATAGAGTTCTATAGTAATAAAGATTCTGTTACAAATGCAGAATTAGAAAAGGTTTCAAGAGAAATATCAGATGCCCTATTTAATAAATTAGGTATGAAGCTTGCACCAGCAACTGTTAAATTTATTATACTAAATGAAGGTGTGCCTAATAAAACAGCAGAGCAAAGAAAGTTTGTTAAGCTATTTGCACCAAATACTTCTACTTTATTTGGTATTGAAGATGTACAAGAGATTAAATCAGCTGTAGATGCTCATGGTAGAACAAAAGATGGTAGAGCAAAAGCTAATCTTTATTATGACATGACGGAAGAGGACATTGATGATAATGATAATGAATCTTCTACAGGTACTGATGTTAAATTTAGAATTAAAAAGTTAGCCCAGTTAAATGCAATATTTGACTCTACAGTAGGCTCAACAGTATTTAGAAATGCAGAAGGTAAACTTATCTATGCACATCAAATGCCAACATATAACTTAGAAAAAGTAGCAGAATTAAATACAGAAGATGCACTAGATGAAATGTTAACTAATCCATTTATGACAACTAATGCAATGCTTACTGATCCTAGATTTAGAGCATTGGTGGTAAGTGGTAAGCTAAGGGTTGCTAGAATGGGTGGTGTTAAATATACATCATTAGAAGCTGATGATAATGGTAATTATAAAGCTAATAATAAACTTGGTGCAAGTGATAATAATAAAAGTTTTGGCTCTGTATCAGGTAGAGAGTTTCAAGCATTAGCTATTAATTTATATTTATCTGCATTTAATAATGCAACAGGTGAAGTTACAGAATCAGAATATATAGATGAAGATGGTAAAACTAAAAAGTATGTAACATCATTAAATAATCTTACAGTTATATCTGAATCTAATACTGCAGACTTTGTACCATTACCTGTTCTTATGACAGTAGAGTACAAGGCTGGTAAATCAACAGTAACCCAAGAAACAATAGATAAGTTTGAGGATGCTGTTATTAAAGCTGAGCTAGAAAGAATAAACCGTGAAAGATTCCAAAAGCAAGGATACACAGAAGATGAAATATTAGGATATAATGATAGTGATTCTGGTAGAGCTTATAGATTATATAATGGTAAGAATTTATTAAGCAAAAGTAAAACAGTAGTTAAGAAGCTAAATTCTCTTGGCGTAAATCAAAGTGTTGGTGTACCAGCATCAGTAAGATCTAATATAGAAAATCTAGAAGAAGGGTCACAACAATTAATTATAATGAAACCAGCAACTGTTGCTAAGCTTAATTTAAGAACAGGTACTGATATTTATGGTTCTATTAATACTGTAGGTGATAAGACTTTAAGTGATGAAAAGTATATATTTACTAATATAGGTGTTATTGATTCAAGTGATTATACAATAACACAGTTGCAAAAGTTACTTGGTAATGACATGACTAATGTTAAAACTAATAATAATAAGTATAAAGTAACATTAGGTGATGTAGACTATTTTACAAGAACTAAAGCATTACAAAACTGGTTAAAGGGAAGTACTACTGAAAATATAGTGTTAGTACAAAAACCTACAGCTATTACAGAAGCTATGTTTGAAATAACAGGAGCCGTAGAAGTTGTAGATCAAACACCAACAGAACAAAAAGATATTAATGATCAAGTAATAGATTTATTAGAAAGGGCCGCTAATGAATCTGAGGACTTTACGTATGAAGAAGCAAAGGCTCAGATAGAAGCAGATCTTGGAGTTAGTGTAAGAGATCTTATTTTGCAGAGATTAAATCAAGAGTTTGAAGAGCATTTAACAATATTGCAAAACAATAAGACTTTAGAATTTGTTGATCAAAGACTTATTAGTGTGCTTAAGACAAGCAAGGGTCAAACAAAAGGTAATGCAGCAAAGTCAGCAAGCAAATTAAATCTTATTGCTAATAATCCTGACAATCATAACCTTAAGCAAATATTTTATAATGATTGGTTAAATAGAACATTATTTAAACAAGTGCTTTTACAAGATCCGTCTAGATTATTTAAAGACTCTGTAGATGAAATTAAAAGAGCAAAAGCTTTAAATGCGGCTGGTCCAAGTGCACAAAGTTTTATTAGTGCTCCATATGTATTTAGAGAAGATGGTAGTATTAAATCCGGTTTAGGTATAAATCATGCAGTTAATCATATAAGCTTAATAACTTTTGAAGATATAGATGTACCTGCAAGATTTGGTAGAACTCCAACAGATGACAAACCAGTTACATCTACAGATGCTCAGATGTATTATACATCTAAAGCATTTAGATATTTAATGTTTGGTATAGGTAGTCTAACTTCTGCACAAGCTAGAATAATGGATAAAGTTGATGCAGGAGAAAATATTTCTTTATCTGAGTTTTATGGTGCTGGTGTAAATGAAGCAGGCTATAAAGCATTAGGTGGTATAATGAACTCTAAAAAGTTTGTGTATTTTGACGGTGAGGTGTTCTTAAAGATGTCTGCTTTTGTCTTATCAAAGAGATTAACTTCTGATCCAGAAACAAACTTTGAGACAGCATTACCTGATGCAGTAGAGTTGCATAACTTAAGAGTTGCAATGGAATCTGTAGAAGAAAAAGGTATAGACACTATATCAGTTGCCTTACCTGCTTCTGCATCTAAAGCAGCAAAGAAAAATGTTGTGCCTAAAGAGGTTATTTTGAACCCTGGTTTTAATTTAAATGATGATGCACAGTATGATGATTTTCTTAATAGTGGTTATGTAACTGATCTGTCTGCTAAGTATATGAGATTGCAGCAGATAACACCTTCAAATAAAGGTACTATTAGTGATCCTACACAGATAAAGCAACTTATTACAAGTGAGCAAGACAATAGCCTTAGAGTAAGAGTTGGTAATCAAGAAATGTCTTTGGGTGATGTAAGAGCTTTATATAATAAAACAATAGGTGATAGAGTAGAAATTAAATATCTACAAAGACGTAACCTTATATTTGATTACCAAAAAGCACAAGACGAGCTTCAAGATAGTATAGAGCTAGGTGAAGTTACTGTAGATTTAAGTGCATTTTTAAAGTATGCGCAGTCTGCATTAGCTGCTTCTGCAGCAAGCCCTCAGTTTATGGAGTTATTTGAACTTGATGAAACAGGTGCACAAAAGTATGATTTAAATAATCCTATAACTCAAAATAAATTTCAACAATTATTTTTAGCATTCTTTTCTAAAGGGGAGTTATCTGAAAGAGTAAATGGAGAGAGCTTTGCACTTGTATCTAACTTTGGTAAGAAGTTTTACAAGAAGGCATTAGCTATTGATCCTGAGACAGGTCAACCAATAAGATGGGAAGTAATAAGAAGAGAAGACTACTTAAAGAATAGAGAAGAATTAGCTAAAACAGATTATGATAATAAAGATGAAAGAACATTCTCTGGTTTAAAAGTAGGGGATATATATCTTGATGAGTTAAGAATGAACGTTAAGGAGTATGATAAAGATGGTAATGAAACTGGTCTTGTTTATTCTGAAACAGCAATGCCTGCATGGGACTCAAGATTATCAAAAGTAAAATCTGGAGAAGCTTTGCCAGATGTAATTGCTAAAATGTTTGGTGTGCGTATACCTTCACAGGATAAGCACTCAGCTATAAACTTAAAGGTAGTAGATTTCTTACCGGTAGAATATGGATCATCTGCAATGTTCCCAACTGAGTTAGTTGAAATATCAGGAGCTGACTTTGATATTGATAAACTTTATACTCATATGAAAGAGTTTTATATGAAGGATGGAGAGTTTATTGAATATGGTGCAACAGAAAATGTAAATCAGCAGTATCAAGAGTACTTAGACTACATGATAGCTGATGCTAAGAAAAAGGGAACATCTATGAATTATGCATTAGACTTATGGAAGTCTAGAGGCAGAATAACAGATCCTGCAACTGTTGATGATTTATCATTACCATCAGAAGGTATAGTGGGTGCATTAAAAATATTAGAATTACCTGTTACAAAACAAGAGTTTGAACAGTATAAAAATAAATTTAATAGACTACCGTATACAGCAGCACAAAGCAATCAAGCATTAGATCTAAAGTATATATTGTTAGGTAATAATAGTATGACAGAAGGTAAGTTTGATAGACCCGTTGGAGTTGCTTACGAACCTGCAGTATTAGATCCTGTTATAGAAGTTGCAAATGAACTACTAGGAACTAAAGAAACAGAAGCTTTATTACCTGAGCTAGCTGAACTAACAAGAGAAGATGGTGTTATTATTGAAAGTCCTGTAGGAATGTACAGATCATGGGTAAATAATAAAGCTGGAGCGGGTGCTATTGGTGCAGCAGTATTACCTAATATTATTGTTAATATTTTAAAAGAGTATAATGTAAGTCTTAGATCTCAAAATGTTAGAGAAGAACTTATACGTGGGGGTAATATAGAAGTAAATGGATATAATTATAGATCATTTAAAGGTGATTATATTATAGATCCAAATACAGGCAGACCTATAATTAGTGGTGATAGAAAACAATTTATTATATCTGCACTAGTAACAGCTGCAACAGATAATGCCAAAGAAAGACTTTTGGGTAAACTTGGTTTAAACAGAAACGCTTTAGGAATTACAGTTGGTCTTGTTAGTTTGGGTGTGGATCTTAAGACGGCAATACTACTTGTAAATCAACCTACCGTACGTGATATATATGCACGTGCAGAAGCTGGTGAAGGTACTGTTGGTAGTTTACTTGCTAATGAAATTGGTAATTTAGAGGATTTAAATGATGATGCTAAGAAGTTAGCTTTTGAAACTCAAGTTACAACTGATTTATTAGTTGATGAAATTCAAAGTTCAGAGGCTGTAGATAATATAGAAAAGCTATCAATATTATATTTATTTAGAAATGCATATTCATTAAGCAATAAACTACAAACTTTACAAGTTCTATCTACAAATACATCATTTGACTTTAGCTCTATAGATGATATTTCTAAAGCATTTAATGATATGACAGATATTGGTGTCTTTATGAACGATAAAACTTTTGAAAAAGATACTACAATTCCTTTTGATGTAAGATTCTTATTTAAGAAAGATAAAACTTTCCAAGGTAGATATGCTACTATATTAGAAAATTTAAAACAAAGTATGCCAGCTATATTTGTTACAATGTCTCCAACCTTTGAAAAGTTTAGAAATGTTACAAAACAGAATTTACCTTATATTGAAACAAATAAAGTAGATAAAAATCTTTTAAGTTTCTTTATTATAAAGGCATACATGAAAGCTTTAAATGATAAAGGTTTATCAAAGCTAGCAGTTTCATTAAACAATGGATTTATTTATGATGAGTTTGCTGGCCCAATAACTATAAACTCCGTTATTGATAATATCAGAACTGTATTAAAACAAGAACAAAAATCAAATGCTTTTATGGAGTTTGTAGCTAAAGTAGATACAAAGAATCCTACAAATAAAGCAATGATTAATATGGTAAAGGGTAAAACTTGGACTAGTTTAAATAGTGCACAGATTACTAACTTACAAAATGGATTGAGAGATTTATATGCAATGCCTCAATTAAGAGAAGATGTAAGGCATTTAATACATTATTTAATTTTAAAAGATGGACTTACTTATGAAAGAGACACATTTATAGATATAATACCTGTACCATTATTAGATGATATACTTAATGTTTCTGGCAACGTTACAGATTTATTTAATAATCAAAATATCTCTGATGGTCAGTTTGTTTCATTGTTTGGAGAAACAAGAGATGGATTACTAAGAGAATGGATAGAAGGGTATTCTAATTCTAGAGGTAACATTTATTTTTTACAAAATGTAAAAAGAAAAGTTGGTAAACGAATAACATCTCAAGTTATACCATTTAAGAAAAATAGAAAGAAAGCTATAAATAGAAATACTAAACCTATATTATTACAGCAGCAAGAAGATTTAACTTGGACTATTGAAATGAATACTAACCATAAAGAAAGTTTTTCTAAGAAAGAAAAAAGAAAGAAAGGCAAGTATCAGAATGTAGACTTTGTTGTTGCTAAAAGAAGAGAAAGAAACACTAAGAATATTAAAGCGGCATTGCGTGGAGGTCTTACTCCTACTAAGTCTGTAAACATTATACGTAAAGGAGGATCACAAACAGTGGAGCTTATAGGTTTTCCTCAAGAGATAAAAATGGATGTAAGTGTAGCAAATCAAACTCCAGGCAGTAGAACAAAGAAAGATGTTAGAACATTTGTTCTTAAGTATTTATATACACCAAAAGAGTTTGGTAATTATACAGATACTATTAACTTTGCAGAAGAAGATATTGCATATGGACTTAAAGCTACATACGAAGAGGTAAAACCAGACGGATCTATGCAGCAGTATGATGCTGGATTTATTCATGGTGATAGATCAACATATGAATATTTACAAGAGAAAAAAGAAAATAGAGATTCTGCTATTGATACAAATGAAAATGCTATGGACAAAATAGCAGGAGCAGCAAGCAAAGATCCAGTAGGTATGGGTATGAAGGGTGTTATTACTGAGGCAACTAATGACTCTGTGCAAATAACAGTTAGCAAGCAGGATTTAAAAAAGATAATGGCAGAAACTAAACAAGATAAAGAAAAGTCTAAGCTAGAGAAAATCCAAGAGATGAGTGAGAATAATACAGAGCAGTTAGATGAAAATATAAATGTAGATACTACTGGAAATAGTATTAAGGTTCAAGTAAAAGAAGATCCTAATGCTGATTACTCTACCATAGAAAATGCATGGAATGATTTAACTTCTGAAGAAAAAAGTGCATTGTCAGAGAATCAAAATATTACTAGTGCAGAATCAGCAATAGAAAGATATAAAACCACAAATGCAATTGTTCCTGTATCTCAAGAAGAGTTTATGGACAGGCTTAAAAAATGTAGATAATTATGGCAAAGTGTTTTAACAGAAATACAGCAGAGTATAAAGCCCTAGAGGGTAAGTATGGTGATCAAATATTGGTAGATAATATTATTGATAGATGGCAAAAGAGTACAAAATCAGATAATTTTCCTACTATATTTCAAGCAGAAAAGTATATTGCAAATGAAAGAGTTAAATTTTCTCTTAAGCAAAAGCAGTATGCTGATGCTATATTATCTAATCTAGATAATGCAGGTTTGATTAGTAAATACAACGGTGAGTATTATGTAAATGTAACTGAGAAAGGACAAATAGAAAGGATTGATAGGAGGGTAGCTGAGAATAATAGATTAAAACTTTTAAACTTACTTGATTTCTGGAATATATCTAGAGACTCTGTAAACATTACAAGAACAGAGAACACATATAAAGTTACTATGAATCCTGTAATATTTGCACCACAGGATATTATATCTCAAAATAATAATAAAAATAAAACACACATACTAGATATAGTAAATCACATGCAAGGTATATTTCCTCAGCTAGATATTAGAGTAGCTAGTGTAAAAGAAGCAAGGGAATATTATGACTCATTAAAATCATATCAAAGAAGAGGTGTTGGTTTTGATAGTTTACGAAGCTACTATGTCAACGGTGTGGCATACATTATTAAAGGAAGGGTTAATGCTGACACAGCAGTAGAAGAAGTACTTCATCCATTTATAGATGCGGTAATGTTACAGAAGCCAGCATTATTTAATAGTCTCTTAGCAGAAGCTAAGAAAATGTTTCCTCAATTAAAGTTACAAATAGATGGTACATATACATCTAGAAGAGGATTTACAAATCAAGATAGAGATGTTGAGCTAGTCACTCAGGCTTTATCTAGACACTTCAATAAAGAATATGAAGAAAGACCTACCCTGTCATGGAAACAAAAACTATCTGAGCTATTGAGATTTATACTTGATGTTATTCAAGATATGAGCTTGTATTTACAAGGTAAAAGAGTTCCTGTAAAAGCTAATATGTTAAGATCAGATAATACATTATCTAGCTTAGCAAAGCTCTTAAACAATGATGCACTTGAGTTTAGGTTTGACAGATCATCTGTTAGTTCAGATAGTAGAGTTAAATTTTCTCTTACACCAGAAAGAAAAGCACAGGTAAAAGAATTAAAAAATCAGGCTACAACAGATGTGCAAGAACAAAGGATAGCAGAACTAACCGGTGAGAATATAGAGAATAAAGAGAACTTTGAGGATTTTACTGTAGGAAGTACACTAACTGGAACTGAGACACCTTTAGTTATACTAAACAAAGAAGATCATACATACGTTAATGTAGAGACGGGTGAGCAGTTTAGCTCTGTTACTGGCATGATCAAGGGTAATTTAAATGATCCTGAGAATAAATATAAGATTAACAGAGAGATAGGTGATGACTTTGATTCAATTATGGAGTATCTAGCTGTAATGCCTATAGGTGAGGAGGCTGATATAGAATCACTTACAAGTAAAATGAAAGTGCTTAAGGCTGACCAAGTAGTTAGAGCTGTAGATCAAATACAAACTATGCTAACTATGTATAGAGATCAAGGCTCTGTTGTGATACCACAAGTTGTAATAGCTGATGCAGGAACATCAATAGCCGGTACAATTGATTTACTTGTTGTACATAATGATGGGACACTTACTATTGTAGATCTTAAAACAAGCAAGAACTCTATAAAGGATGACCAGTATGGTAATAGAAAGTACCCTGTAAATGAGGGTAGTAAATTTTATGATCCAGATGCATCAAAGAATGATCAGCAAAAGTTTACTACAAAGACACAACATAATTTACAAGTAAATACATATAGAAGAATACTTCAAAATATGGGTTATGAAGTTAGTACTGACTCACAAACAATACATATTAAAGTTGATTTATCTGGGAAGAAAGTTTCAAACTTTAGAGTAGAGGGTACAACATATCATAATCCATCTCAGATGGGTCACTTTGTTGATCAGGTGGTACCTATGAATGAAGATGCATTTGCTAAAGAAGAAAGAGCAGATCAAGCTGACACAAATAAATTAAATGAAGAAGATCAACAACCAGATGGTGCATATACTGAAACTGATATGTACAAGATTAAAGATGATACACTCAAGAGTTATCAAGTAAAGCTTGTATCTCAAAAAGAGGTATTAGAAAGATTACAAGATAGAGGTCAGCAAACTGAAGATGTAGAGCAAATCATTAAGGCTATGGATAAAGCTATAAATGATATCCAAACAGCTAGAATGTTAGGTACATCTGATGTTATATATGATGAGCTACTGCAAAGATCTGTTGATGAAATTCAGGATTTTATAAACTATATTAATGATCCTAAAGAACAAGGTACAACAAGATATATAGATAGAATATTTGCAATGGAGGGTGTTGCAAAAGCATATAGAGGTATTGATATTATATCAAATCCAAAAGGTGCACCTCTTGGTAATAGGTCTCAACAGCTAAGAGATCAGCTAAGAACTCTTCTTGATCAAGTTTTAGGTGAGGGGGCATATACAAATAAAGGTCTTATTAATGCTGGTATAACAAACTATACTTTAGAATTGTTTAGAACAAACACAACTAATGCAAATCTAACAGAGGAAGATATAAGAAATATTATTACAACTCATGACACTCCTATTGCTGATATAAGTACAACAAGGTTTGGTGTTAGTGATTTAGCAACAAGTCCTGATCCATTATCACAGTTATTAGACAAAATATATAAAAGACAGGTACAAAAAACACTTGATTTAGCTGAAGAAAGAGCAGATGAGATTAGAAGAAGAGCTAGTAAACTAGCTAAGTTATCACCGGGTGGTAAAGTGGATTATAGTTTTATGCTTAACTATGATAAGGACGGAAACTTTACAGGAACATATGTAAAAAGAATAGGTCAGAAGTATGAAGCTCAGTGGTCAACATTAAGATATAATGATCAAGGTGAATCCATATTTAAAGATCCTTATGTTTATAAAGATAATCTAGAAGACTATACGGATGAAGAGCTAGCATATAATAAAAAACTTTATGATCAAAGAAAAGCATATGCAGACTTTATGCGAGGAGAAAGAGTTATAGATGGTGCACCACAAGATGGTGATTTTCATAGATACACTAAAGAATATAAAGATGCAAGAGAGAAGCTTATGTACTTCTCATTATTTGCTAATAAAGAAAATGGACGTTGGAAATTTAAAGCTAGTGCTAGTAAAAGACAAAGAAGAGAGTTTTTAGATAAGTATCATAATCTTGCACCAGGAAACTATATTGATAAAGATGCAGATGGAAGACCTACTGGGGTTGTAAAAAGACAGGACTCTGGATATGATGGAGGCGGTATTGGATTTGTTAAGTCTCAGTTTGTAGAAGTTAGAGATGTAGCAAGAAATGGAGATAGAATGGTTAGTGATAAGTATGAAAAGCTTATGAATCCTAATCCTAATGACTCACTTGCAGTTGCTCAAAAAGAATTTTATTTAATGTATATAAGATTGTTTGAGGAAGATCTTCTTAGAAAACTTCCACAATCTATACAAGCTAAGATGTTAGGTAACTCACTAACAATCAGAGAAAACTTTTTTAATGAAGTTAGAAGAGAGGGTGGTCTTGTTGGTAAATTAACATCTACTGCTTCTCAAGGAATAAAAAACTTTTTTAGTACTACATTACGTGTAGAAAAAGTTGTTGCTGATGAAAACGGTAATTTTATAGAAGATACTCTACCAATTTTTTATGTAGGAAATACTCAAGATGAAAGAAAGTTAAAAGCTATTAATGATGAGTTAGCTGCACTAGAACAAGATTTTGCAAACAAAAAGATTAAACTTGATGCTTATAAAGAAAAGAAGACTGAATTAGTTGCAGAAAGAAACAGTGTACAAAGTGCTCCTAGTAAAAAAGAACTAAGTCAAGACATGGCCAAGAATCTTTTACTATTTAATGGAATGGCACAGAACTATGAAACTATGTCAGAAATTAAAAATAGTGTAGCTGCTATTATAAAGACTATGGAGAATAGAAGATACACTAAAGAAGGTTTTGTTGGTATTGTTGGAAGTTTAAGAAATGCTGTGGGTAAAGGTCAAACAGAAGAAGTTGGTCAAGGTAAAGATTCTAACATTGTTAAAAGAGCTAAAAAGTGGGTCAATATGGTCTATCTAGATAATAGTAGAAAGACACAAGGTTGGATGGAAAAGATGGCTAGAGGTTTAGTATCATATACATCTTTAACATATGTAGGTCTTAACTGGTTTGGTAATATCAACAACTATGCTATGGGTAGGCTTAATAATATGGTTGAGGTTGCAGGTGGTAGATATTATGATAGAACAGCATATGCTAGAGCAGAAATGGAATATAATAAATCTATACCTCTTATGATGACAAGTCTTGGTGACTCATCTACTTGGGCCCCCGTTGTTGGTGGAGATGGTTATAAAAAATATATACCTAGAAGTAAGTATGAAGCTATTGCTAATTACATGAGAATGATGGATGAAAAGGCTGATATACGTGAGCAAAGTAGAGAAGGTGCACAAGATATAAAAAGTGCAGCATGGTCAGCAGCTTATATGTTCCAAGATATGGCTGAATATAATGTACAGACTAAAGTAGGTATGGCTATCATGATGTCTACAACTGTAAGAAATTCACAGACAGGTGAAGAGATGTCATATTATGATGCGTTGCAGCATAATAGTAAAACTGGTGAAGTTAAGTTAAAAGAAGGTTTTGATCAATTAATTAGATTTGGTGAAAGAAGAACAGATAGTGAAGGTAATCTAGTTACACAAAGCCTTTTAGATGAAACAGCTAGGTATGATGTAAGAAATCAGATCCGTGAAGTAAACAAACAAATTCATGGTAACTATGCATATGCTGATAGAATGGTTATTCAAGATCATGTGTTAGGTCAGTTAATTGCACAGTTCCATAAGTGGGTTGTTCCTGGTTTAGATGCAAGATTTAGAAAAGAGTACTACAATGAAAACTTAGGGTGGGTAGAAGGAAGATACAAGTCATTCTTAAATGTGATGGGCTACATTATAAAAGAAAAGGGTCAGATTGGAAAAGCATTAAGAGAGATGGAGTTTCAAGTTGGAAAAGAAAGAGCTGATAATAAATTAAAAGGTATGTATAGAACTTTAGCTGACTTTGGTATTGCTATGTCTAGTTTTATTATGGCTATGATACTTGGAAACTTGTTTGATGATGATGATGATGATAAAGGTCAAACACAAAAAAGATTAGAAAATGCTTTAGTTTATCAGTTTAATAGACAAGCTAGAGAATTTATGTTTTTCTTCCCGGTTATTGGTGCAACAGAGCAGTATATGATGGCTAAGTCTCCTATTCCAATCATGAGATCATTAGGTGAATTAGCTGGAGCTATGAAATCTACAGGACAATATGGTTTAGCTAACTTAGGTGTAT
>TARA_R100001440_G_scaffold28570_1_pt1 | contig 26978 bp, 20 predicted proteins | sample TARA_R100001440 | Tara Oceans TARA_R100001440 (sample SAMEA2622112) | marine metagenome | biome: marine biome (ENVO:00000447); feature: surface water layer (ENVO:00002042); material: "saline water (ENVO:00002010), including plankton (ENVO:xxxxxxxx)" | depth 5 m
AGCAAACCAATCAAAAACAATATTACTTAGAAATGTTGGCAGTGGAACTGCTGAAATAAAAACTGATGGTGATTTAAAATTTAACGCTGAAGATTCAGGTAAAACTATACAATTATTTACTGAAGATACAGAAAGAATGCGTATAACATCTGGCGGCGGAGTAGCTATTGGTAGAACAAGTTTAGTAGATACAAATATTTTACATATTAAAAGTTCAGCAGATACTGATTTTCCGACTTTTAAAATAGAAACAGGCTCAACAACAAGAGATGCAAGTATGAGTTTTGTTACGAATGGTGGTAACACTTTTTGTATGGGTATAGATGCTTCTGATAGCGATAAATTTAAAATATCAGATAACAGTCAATTAGGCACAAATGATAGATTTACTATTGATAGTTCAGGTCGAGTAGGCATTGGAACAACTTCGCCAGGCGGTAATCTTCATGTTGTAGGTCAAGCCGGCAGCTCAGGACAAATATATCTTTCAGATGCTGATAACGGTACAGGAACTGGTGATGCTTTATTAATTAATAAATCAGGAACAAATGCTTTTATATATAATAGAGATAGCGGTCAGATGTCTTTTGGATCAAATAATGTTAGTAATAATTTAGTTATTGCAAACACTGGAAATATAGGTATTGGAAATACATCGCCATCTCAAAAACTTCACGTTACAGGGTCTGTATTAGCGTCAAGTGATGTTGTAGCTTTTTCAGATATAAAATTAAAAGAAAATATCAAAACTTTAGACGGCTCTAAAGTATACAATATGCGTGGTGTTAGCTTTACTAGAAAAGATACCGGTAAAGATAGTAGTGGTGTTATAGCGCAAGAAATACAAAAAATAGCACCAGAATTAGTAACTGATAATGACGGTACATTAAGTGTTGCCTACGGTAACCTTACTGGATATTTAATTGAAGCAGTTAAAGAATTAAAAACAGAAATAGAACAACTTAAAAAACAAATAAAAAATGGCAATAACTTATAAATGGAATATATATGCATTAGATGCGCATATATCTCACGAAGGTAAATCTGATGTTATTTATACTGTTCATTACGGTTTAAATGGGTCAGAAGGTGATTATACTGATAATATGATTGGAACTCATTCTGTAGATTTTGATAAAGATAATTTTACAGAATATGCTGATTTAAAAGAATCAGATATAATTGGATGGTTAGAAGCTGGTTTAGAAGTAGATGCTTTAAAAGCAACTATTAAAAAAAATATAGATTTAAAAAAGAATCCTGTTTCTAAAACATACCATAGTCCTTTTGCGGGTGAATAATTAATTTAGAAAACCTGTAAAACAAGTAATTAATAAAATATAGTATAATTAAATATTTAAAAATTAAAACCAATGAGTGAAAATAAAATAACCAAAGAACAATTAAAAGAATTACAAGAATTAGTAGCTAAAATAAATAATGCAGCTGCTCAGCTAGGTAATATTGAAATGCAAAAACACCAACTACTGCATGCCTCTAACAATTTTCAAAGCGATCTTAATAAATTACAAAATAATTTAGAAAAGCAATATGGTAAAGTTACTGTTAATTTACAAGACGGTACTTTTAAGGACGTAGAGGAAGTTGCTAAAACCACAGAATAACAATCATGTCACTGGTAAGAAAAATCAGCATAGGTAAAGATTATAAAAATGATGCAATGCATTATTCTGTTGGCCAAGAAGTTTATGGCGGCCATACTATTTCTGAAATAGTTGAACAATCTGATAAATTTTCAATTTTTATAAAAAAAGGTAAAGAAGTTTTACCTTGGAAAGATTTTAATAAAAATATGGCTATTGCAGTTGAGTATAATTTAGAATATTAATGCAGAGTATATTTAATTTTATAATCAAACCAAAACAAGAAAGATACGACAATAAAAAATATATCGATGGTACAGAGTTAATTCTTAATTCAGAATTAGCTGATCATCGATATGTTAGTCGTGTCGGTATAGTGACAGCATTGCCTAAATCAGAAAAAACTGAAATAAAAGTTGGCGATGAAGTAATTGTACACCATAATGTTTTTAGAAGATTTCATGATGCTAAGGGTATAGAAAAAAATAGTCGAAGCTACTGGAAAGAAAATAAATATTTTGTAACAGCAGATCAAATATTTTTATATAAAAGAAATAATATATGGTATGCACCAAAAGATTATTGTTTTATAAAACCAATTAAATCAAATAATATTATAGAAAAAGAAATACCTTTACGAGGTATAGTTAAATATTTAAATAAAAATTTTAACAAAATTAAAGTTAATGATTTGGTTGGATTTATGCCCAGTGGTGAATACGAATTCATTATTGATGGCGAAAGATTATATAGAGTATTAACTAAATTTATAACTATTAAATATGAACGTAAAGGAAACGAAACAGAATATAATCCAAGCTGGACATAAAGCTGTAAAAGAACTTATTAAAGTTGCTAAAGAACCTATAGTAGAAACTGAAGACGATATTTCTGCAGATAGATTAAAAAATGCGGCGGCAACAAAAAAGCTTGCAATATTTGATGCATTTGAAATATTAAACAGAATTGAAGAAGAAAAAGCATTATTAGAAGGTAAAACAATTGAACAAAAGCAAGATACATTTAAAGGTTTTGCAGAAAAAAGATCAAAATAATGTATCAACAAAGTTTATATAAGGTTATAGAGCCTGTTAAAATAAACACAATAAAAAGATTAAACAAGTCTAAAAAGTGGAAATATGGATATAATAAAGAGCACGATATTATCGTTATATCAAAAACTGGTGAAATTGGTGAAATATATGAAATCCAAAATCTGCGGATAGCATTACCAAAACCTAAAAATGTTTTTAAAGGTAATAACAAATGGGAAGTATTTCCTTTGCCTAAAGAATTAAAGGCGATTAAAACAATATTTGACTGGAAAGATTTACCGGTTGAATTTCAAAATAAGTGGCATAATTATATAGATGAAGAGTTTACTAAAAGGGAACAAGGGTATTGGTTCAGTAATAAAGGGGTTAATACTTATATTACTGGTACTCATTACATGTACTTGCAGTGGACCAAGATTGATGTTGGCAGGCCAGAGTTTCGAGAAGCAAACAGATTATTCTTTTTATTCTGGGAAGCCTGTAAAGCGGACGAGCGATCTTATGGAATGTGCTATCTTAAAAACAGAAGATCTGGGTTTTCATTTATGGCATCAGGAGAAGTTGTTAATTTGGCAACCATATCAAGTGATGCTAGGTACGGGATTTTATCCAAGTCTGGAGCTGACGCAAAAAAAATGTTCACTGATAAGGTGGTACCCATATCAGTTAACTACCCATTCTTTTTTAAACCAATACAAGACGGTATGGATAGACCCAAAACCGAATTGGCATATCGTGTACCCGCAAGTAAATTTACACGTAAGAAATTACTCTCGAAGCAAAGGGCCGAGGAGCTCGAGGGATTGGACACCACCATCGATTGGAAAAACACCGGTGACAACTCCTATGACGGTGAAAAACTTGCACTCCTTGTCCACGACGAAGCAGGCAAATGGGAGAGGCCCGAGAACATCCTCAACAACTGGAGGGTCACTAAGACAACGCTTAGATTAGGTAGTCGAGTTATAGGAAAGTGTATGATGGGTTCAACAAGCAACTCATTAGATAAAGGCGGTGGGAACTTTAAAAAATTATATAATGACTCAGATGTTACAAAAAGAAACCGCAATGGACAGACTCGCTCGGGACTATATAGTTTGTTCATACCTATGGAGTGGAACTTCGAGGGATTCATTGATTCTTTTGGATTACCTGTATTCAATACACCAGAAAAAGAAGTTCAAGATAATTACGGGCAATATATTGGCATCGGGGTTATTGAACATTGGGAAAACGAAGTTGAAGGCTTAAAAGGAGATCAAGACGCTTTAAATGAATTTTATAGACAATTCCCTAGAACAGAAGAGCATGCCTTTAGGGATGAAACAAAAAATAGTATTTTTAATTTAGCAAAAATTTATGAGCAAATAGATTTTAATGAAGAAGCTAAATATAATGCGCTATTAACGCAAGGTACTTTTTCTTGGAAAAACGGTATTAAAGATTCTAAAGTACAATTTACACCAAATCCAAATGGGAGATTTAAAGTTAGTTGGGTACCAGATTTAAAATATCAAAACAATATATTATTAAAGAATAATATAAAATATCCTGGTAATGAACATATGGGCGCGTTTGGTTGTGATAGCTATGATATATCAGGAACAACAGACGGCAAAGGCTCTAAAGGCTCTTTACACGGTTTAACTAAATTTAGTATGGAAAATATTCCTGCTAATCAATTTTTTCTTGAATATATAGCTAGACCACAAACAGCTGAAATGTTTTTTGAAGATGTTTTAATGGCTTTAGTGTTTTATGGCATGCCGATATTAGCAGAAAATAATAAACCAAGATTATTATATTATTTAAAAAGAAGAGGCTATAGAGGTTATTCAATGAATAGACCTGATAAAGTTTGGAATAAATTATCTGTTGCTGAAAAAGAAATAGGTGGTATACCAAACTCAAGTGAAGATATAAGGCAGGCTCATGCCTCAGCGATCGAAAGCTATATAAACGAGCATGTTGGAATTAAAATAGACGGCTCTCACGGAAATATGTATTTTAATGAGACATTAAATGATTGGTCAAAATTTGATATAAATAAAAGAACAAAATTTGATGCGGCTATAAGCTCTGGGTTAGCAATCATGGCTTGTAATAAAAATTTATACGTACCTAAACAAATAAAACAATTAAATAGTAAAGTTAACTTTAGTTTTGCTAAATACAATAACAAAGGAAATATTTCAAAAATAATACAATAGATGTCAAAAGTAGTAACAAAAGGTTCTTTTCCAAGCCAGGCAGTTCCTAGCGCTGAGAAAGCTGATTTAAAATATGGTTTGCAAGTTGCAAAAGCTATAGAATCAGAATGGTTTAAAAAAGATTCAGGTAGTACACGTTATTTTGCAAATAGAGACCAGTTTCATAGACTAAGGTTATATGCAAGAGGAGAACAGAGTATACAAAAATATAAAGACGAATTATCTATTAATGGCGATTTGTCATATTTAAATTTAGATTGGAAACCAGTTCCTATTATACCTAAGTTTGTAGATATAGTTGTAAATGGAATACAAGAAAGAACATATAATTTAAAAGCATTTTCAGTTGATGAATCCGCTTCTAAACAAAGAACGCAGTTTGTTCAAGATATGCTAAATGATATGTATGCAAAACAATTTGCAATGGAAATGGAGGAAGCTTTAGGAGTGAGAACATTATCAAATGATCCTGCATCTATACCTGAAAATCCTGAAGAATTAAATCTTCATATGCAATTAAACTATAAACAATCTATAGAAATTGCACAAGAACAAGCTATTGATAATGTGTTTTTATCAAATAAATATAATTTATTAAAGAAAAGATTAGATTACGATATATGTGTTTTAGGTATTGGTTGTATTAAAAATAGCTTTAACACAGCGGAGGGAATAAAATTAGAATACGTAGACCCGGCTGATTTAGTATATTCATATACAGAATCACCTTATTTTGATGATATATATTATGTAGGAGAAATAAGAAAAGTTTCAATTATGGAGCTTAAAAAACAATTTCCTCAATTAAGCAATCAAGATATTGAAGATATACAAAACAAAGGTGGTAATAGAATATCTAGAAAAGCATACAGTGATTCTTTAGATCAAGATAAAAATTACGTTCAAATATTATATTTTGAATATAAAACTTTTGAAAATCAAGTTTATAAAATTAAACAAACAGCAACAGGTGCTGATAAAGCAATAGAAAAAACAGATTTCTTTGATCCACCAAAAGACGCAAGAGCAAGATTTGAAAAAGTAAATCGTTCAATTGAATGTTTATACGAAGGCGCTAAGATAGTTGGTCATGATATGATGTTAAGATGGAATAAAGCAACTAACATGACAAGACCAAAGTCCGATATTACAAAGGTACAAATGAGTTATAATATTGTAGCACCAAGAATATATAAAGGTAAGCCTGAATCATTAGTCGGCAGAATGACCACATTTGCAGATATGATTCAAATAACGCATCTAAAATTACAGCAGGTTCTTTCAAGAATGGTACCAGACGGCGTGTTCCTAGATGCGGACGGCATTGCTGAAGTGGATTTAGGTAATGGTACAAATTACAATCCACAAGAAGCGTTGAATATGTATTTTCAAACAGGTTCCGTTATTGGTAGATCAATGAATCAAGACGGTGAATTTAATCAGGGAAGAGTACCTATTCAAGAATTAAGAGCAGGCGGTGGTAATACTAAAATTGCAAGTTTAATACAATCCTATAATTATTACTTGCAAATGTTAAGAGATGTTACAGGATTGAATGAAGCACGAGATGGGGCACTACCTGATAAAAATGCTTTGGTTGGTGTACAAAAATTAGCAGCGGCTAATAGTAATACAGCTACAAGACATATACTACAGGGTGGATTATATGTAACATTAAAAACAGCAGAATCGGTTTCTTTAAGAATTTCTGATGTATTAGAATATGGAAATACTAATCAATCATTTATACAATCATTAGGTAAATTTGATGTTGCAACATTAGAAGAAATAAAAGAATTACACTTGCATGACTTTGGAATATTTTTAGAGTTAGCGCCTGATACAGAAGAAAAACAATTATTAGAAAATAATATACAAGTTGCTTTAGCTCAAAAACAAATTGAACTTGAAGATGCTATAGATGTTAGAGAAATTAGAAATTTAAAATTAGCAAATCAGTTGTTAAAGTTAAGAAGAAAGAAAAAACAGGAAGCAGATAGAGCTTTAGCACAACAAAATATTCAAATGCAATCTCAAGCTAATGCGCAATCAGCTCAAGCAGCAGCAGCAGCGGATATGCAAAAACAACAAAGCTTAGCCGAAAGCAAAGTTAGAATCGCTCAAGCACAGAGCCAATTTGATATTGCAAAACTTGAAAGAGAAGCAGCAATTAAAAAAGAATTAATGGAATTTGAATTTCAATTAAACATGTCGCTTAAAGAACGCGAAGCAGACGTAATTAAAAATAAAGACAAATATAAAGAAGACCGAAAAGACGAAAGAACAAAAATACAAGCAACTCAACAAAGCGAGTTAATTGACCAGAGAAAAACTGGTAAACCGCCAAAAGATTTTGAATCTGCAGGTTTTGATAATCTAGGCGGATTTGGTTTAGAACAATTTGAACCAAGATAACATTTTAACAATTATATAATATTTTATTATGGCAGAAGAAATTAAAGCTAAAGTACTAGACTCAGATGAAAAGTCTATACAAGAAAAAGAACAAGAAGTCCAGAAAAAATCAACAAATTTTGATAAAGAGTCTGGAATGTATAAATTAGATTTAACAAAAATTAACGAAGAAAAACCAAAAGAAGATGCCGTTCAAGAACAAAAAACAGAGGATGGCGTGCTACGCGGAAGCAGCGAGAATGAAGAAACTGGGGAAAAAGCCGAAGTGGAACTGCAAGGAGTACGCGAAGAAGAAAAAATAGAAACACCAATAGTAGAAGAAGTTGCAGAAGATGAAACAGATACAGTTAAAACAGATACAACTGACGAGGGAAGAGTGGATGACTTCTTTGAGACTCCCAACCCCACACCGAAACAAGAAAAAATATTACAGGAAGAAGAAACACAAGAATCTGAGCCCTCAGTAGATTTGCCTGAAAATATTCAAGACTTAGTAAAGTTTATGAATGAAACAGGTGGAAGTATAGAAGATTATGCTAGATTAAATGCGGATTATTCAAATGTAGAAGATAATACTTTATTAGTAGAGTATTATAAACAAACAAAACCACATCTTAGTTATGATGAAATTCAATTTTTAATGGAAGATAAATTTTCAGTAGATGAAGAATTAGATAATGAAAAAGATGTGAGAAGAAAAAAACTAGCTCTTAAAGAAGAGGTTGCAAATGCTAAAGGCTTTTTAAATGGGCTTAAGGATCAATATTACAAGGAAGTCAAGTTGGGTTCTAAGTTAGCTCCTGAGCAACAAAAAGCAATAGAATTTTTTAACCGATATAATAAAGAGCAAAAATCAGCTAATGATTTATTAGCGAGGCAACAAGATCATTTTAAACAAGAATCGAGTAAAATTTTTAACGAAGAATTTAAAGGTTTTAACTTCAAAGTTGGAAAGAAAAAATACCGTTTCAATGTTAATGATACTAAAAAAGTTGAATCACAAAATTTAGGAAATGTTTTCGATAAATTTGTTGATAAGAATAATCTTCTTACCAACGCTAGTGAATTTCATAAATCTTTATTTGCTGCTTCAAATCCTGATGCTATAGCTAATCATTTTTATGAGCAAGGTAAGGCAGATGCTATTAAGCAAATGTCTGCAGAAGCTAAGAACATTAATATGGAACCTAGAAAAACTGCAGATGGTTATGTTGAAACCGGAGGAATAAAAGTAAGAGCTATATCAGGTGATAATAATTCAAAGCTAAAATTCAAACTTAAAAATTATTAAAACCTAAAAAATTAATTAAAAAATGGCAAGTACAAGTTTTGCAGTTGGGACAGGCGGTTTAGTCACTCCCAGCACTCAAAAAATGACTCTAGCTAGTTCTTATTTAGATATAAGAAATAATGGCTGGGCTCAACAATATCTACCAGAATTATATTCTGAAGAGATAGAAAAATATGGAGACAGATCAATTTCTGGATTCATTCAAATGTTAGGTGCGGAAATGCCTATGGCTTCTGATCAAGTTATTTGGTCTGAGCAAGGTAGATTGCACATTGCATATCAAGCTACAGTTGCTACAGCTACTGGTTCATTATCAGCAATTAAAAATATTGATGATGTTAGCGGATCAGATGTTGCTCATTCATTAAGAATTGGTAATACTGTAGTCGCTGAAGTTAGTGGTGTAGTATTTAAGGCTTTTGTTAAATCAGTAGGTGCTAATCCTGTTCTTAAACCTTACGGGGCTGAGAATATGGATGACCTTGCTGGTATTTCAGCTGGTAACGCAACAATTAAATTCTTTGTTTATGGTTCTGAATTTGGAAAAGGAACTGACACAATGCAGGAATCTATTGAACCGAAGTTTTTGTCTTTAAGTAATCAGCCTTTGATTATTAAAGATCACTTTCAAATCAATGGATCAGATGCTGGGCAAATTGGTTGGATTGAAGTTTCTGGTGAAAGCGGACAAGGCGGATTCTTATGGTATTTAAAATCTCAAGGAGATACATCTAAAAGATTTGAAGACTATTTAGAAATGGTAATGGTTGAGGCTGAAAAGTCACACGCTAATGCCGACGCTGATATTCCTGCTGGATCAGAAGGTTTACTTTCAGCAATTGGCTCTAGAGGTATAGTTGGTACTGGAATTTTTGACGATGCTTCAGACCCAGTATTAGCAAGTTTTGATACATTATTACAAGAACTAGATAAGCAAGGATCTATTGAAGAAAACATGTTATTCTTAGATAGAGGTGCTAATTTAGGAATTGATGATATGTTAGGAGCTATCAACGCTAACTTTGATGGTGGTACATCTTTTGGCGTATTTAATAACTCTCAAGACATGGCATTAAATTTAGGATTTACAGGATTTAGAAGAGGTTCTTATGACTTCTATAAAACTGACTGGAAATACCTAAACGATAAGTCAACAAGAGGTTTAACTGGTGGTTTAGAAGGAGTACTAGTTCCAGCTGGTACGTCTTCTGTATATGATCAAAATCTTGGTCAAAACATCAAGAGACCATTCTTGCACGTAAGATATAGAGCATCAGAAGCTGATGATAGAAAACTAAAAACTTGGATTACTGGATCAGTTGGTGGACCAACTAGCAACAGTGTTGACAAGATGGAAGTACATTATCTATCAGAAAGATGTTTAGTAGTTCAAGCTGCTAACAACTTTATCAGATTTGATTCTTAATACTTATTTTATATAAAGGGACGGGTGCTCCGGCACCCAGCCTTTTATTTTTAACTTTTATTATATTATATCATGGAAAAAACAAAACAAAAAAAACAAACAGTCGTAAAGCCTGTTTATAAAGACAAGTTATATGAATTAACCATAAATGAAACACCTATTGTTTATATATTAAAAAGCAAAGGTATATTATGGTTTGACGAAGAAAAAGGTTACGAAAGAGAAATAAAATATTGCTCAAACCAAAAAACAATATTTGCAGATGAAATGAAAGGCGTTGAAAGATTGGAGCATGTATCGTTTAGAGATGGAAAATTATTCGTACCAAAAGAAAAACAAACATTACAAAAGTTTTTAGATTTACATCCTTTAAACGGAAGCAAATTTGCAGAATATAATGCTGTTCAAATTGCTGAAGATGATTTAGATGTACTTCAAATGGAATTAAAAGCAATGAATACTGCTCAAACAATTGAAATTGGCCAAGCTGAAGCTATATTAAGGTCAGAAATTGGAAATGAGGTATCTAAAATGACTTCTAAGGAACTTAAAAGAGATTTATTAATATTTGCTAGAAACAACCCAAAACTATTCTTAGAATTAGCTAATGATGAAAATATCAATATTAGAAATATGGGTATAAAAGCTGTAGAAAATAATATAATTACTCTTTCAAGCGACCAAAGAACATTTGAGTGGGCATCTACTGGCAGAAAACTTATAACAGTTCCGTTTGATGAAAATCCATATTCAGCATTGGCTGCATGGTTTAAAACAGATGAGGGTGTTGAAGTTTATCAAACAATAGAAAAAAAACTTAAATAGTCTATTATAGTGGTTAGGCCGCTATATGCGGCTTAATCATTATATAAAAAAACATTATGGCAATATCAGTTGATAAAGTATATAAAACAGTATTATCAATATTAAATAAAGAATCTAGGGGTTTTATTACGCCAGATGAATTTAATAAAATAGGTGCACAAGTGCAGCTTGATATACTAGATCAAAATTTTCATGATTATAACAAAGCTGTTGTAAAACATATAAGAGGGTTTGCTGTAAACGATTATGGTGATATACCTGAAAAAATTGAACAAAAAATTGATCCATTTTATAAAGCTAATGATTTAACTTTATCTAATGGTAAAGTTGCCGTACCCACTGATTTATACAAAACAATAAATATTAGTATAACTAATAAAACTATTCAATTAGAAAAAGTTGATAAAAAAAGTTTATCATACTTATTATCTTCACCTTTAGCAAAACCAACAACATCATTTCCTATATATTATCAAACAGACACAGAGATTATAACTAATCCTTCTTTAACAGGAAGTATATCTATTGAATATATAAAAGTACCTGATGATCCAGTTTGGGCTCATACTGTAAATAATGTAACCGGCGCATTAACATTTAATGATAGTGCTGATGTTCCTTTTACTTTGCATGAATCAGATAGAGTGCAACTTGTTATAGGAATACTAAAATATGCTGGATTAGTAATTGAAGACACCGCTGTCATACAAGCGGCTTCAGCTGAAGAAAATAAACAAATACAATTACAAAGTTAAAATAAATGGGGTTAATAACACAAACAAATCGTCAGTACTATAATAATAGTCAACAGTTTACCGCTACATCTAACCAAACGGTTTTTACATTAACGTTTGCTAGTTTACCAACAGCAGAATCAGAATTTCTTATTCGTATAAACGGCTCTGAAGTTGATGACGATCTATATACATATAACTCCGGTAATGGTCAAATAACATTTGGTTCAGGAAGAACGGCTGGTGATATAGTTTTAGTTATATTATTAAAACAAAAGCACGGTGATTATAGATATGTATCTTTGCAGGATATTATTAATAATTATATGTTCGCATTTGTTGGAGATGGTAAATTAATACCTACATGCAAAAGAACAGATGTTTTATTTCATGCAAAAAGAGGTATACAAGAATTTGCTTATGATATATCTAGAGTTGAAAAAATACAAGAGCTGCAAGTTGGAACTAGTTTATCAGTACCTATGCCCCATGATTATGTTCATTATGTTAGAATATCATTTATAGATGAAGCCGGTGTTGAACATATTATTTATCCAGCAAGATATACATCTAAGCCATCTCAATCTATATTACAAGACGATGATTATAACTATCTTTTTGATAATGACGGTAGTTTATTAACAGGTACTCCTGTAACAGATACAAATTTTAAAAACTTTGAGCACGGTAATATAACAGGAACATATAATGACGAACAAGTTAATTTTAGTGGGTCTTATTTAGCTGAAAGAATTACAGAGTTTGGAAAAAGATACGGATTAGAACCTGAGCTATCACAACAAAATGGTGTTTTTATAATTGACGAAGCAAACGGAAAAATAGGTTTTAGTAGTGAATTAGTAAATAAAAATATTACATTAAAATATGTATCTGACGGTTTAGGTACCGATGACGAAATGAAAATACATAAGTTTGCTGAAGACGCTATGTATAAATATATAACATATGCTATAGCAAGCACAATGCAAGCTTTCCCCGAATATATTATAAACAGATTTAGAAAGGAAAGAAGAGCAGCAACTAGAAATGCTAAAATAAGATTATCTAGTTTAAAAATAGGTGAACTTACTCAAGTTATGAGAGGTAAATCTAAAATAATTAAATAACCATAAAAAATAAAGTTATGCCAATATTTCCTAAAAAAACAAGTGCAGAAAAAATGTACAATACAAAAAAGCCCTTAAATTACAGCGGACAATCTGGTAATAGAAAAACTGTACAAGAAGGTTATGCTAGAATCAATACTTCTAATATGCCTAAATTTAAAGGAGGTACTGCTCCTGGTTTCGGTAGAGTATCTAATATAGTAAAAGCTTTTTCTAGAACTCCGGGACAATATTTATCAAGATCAGGTTTTGTGGGTAGAAATATATTTAGCGGGATTAGTCAACAAGTAAAAAAATTAATGCAAAATCCAAAAAGTTTTACTCAACAAGTTAAATCTAGCAGAAAAACTACTAGAGAAAAAGTAACTAAAATGCCAGAATCGTTTTTTAAAAATGTAGAAAAACAAATGAGGAATAATCCTAATCTTAAAAAATCTTCTTCAGGATATTTTACTTTTAAAAAATAAAACATATATATAATATTAATATGCCAGAAATAAAGAATAATTTTCTTCAAGGTAAAATGAATAGAGACCTTGATGATAGAATATTACCTAATGGACAATATAGAGAAGCATTTAATATTACTGTAGCAAAATCTGATAGTTCTAATGTAGGCACCGTTCAAAGTATAAAAGGAAACGATTATTTATACTCAAGCGGTGTTTTAAGCTTAGGCGCAGATGTTGATACTATAGGGTACTATGCTCATAGTATTACTGGTGAGATATTTTGGTTTGTAACTAATTTTACTGGAACTACCTCAGATGAAACAAAAAACTTTACAGTAGCGGCTAGTAATAAGTTGTGTAGAATATATTATTATAAAGTTGGCAGCAGCAATCAACCAGTGTTGTTAGTCAATAGTTTTAGATTAAACTTTTCAAAAATTCATCCGATATTACATGTTAATATAATTGATGATTTATTATTTTGGACAGACAATTATAATCAACCAAGAAGAATAAATATAAAAACAGCTTTAGCTAATTTAAAACCAGATAGTACAGGAAATGAATATTATGATAATGATAAATATTTAGAAGATAAAATTAGCGTTGCTCAATTTGCACCATACGACGCACCAACAGTTGCTTTAGCTGTTGATACAAATATAAAAAGCGAACATATAGAAGATAAATTTGTAAAATTTGCATATAGGTTTCAATATGAAAATAATGAATATTCATTAATATCTCCATTTACTCAAACGTGTTTTCATCCGGGTTTTGGCAAAAGCATGCAATTAGGTGCTTTTGGTATTGGCAATGATGAAGCTGGTTTATTAACTTCTGCAGATGAAGATAATATTGTAAAGCAAACAACTGTAAATGTTATGCAAAATCTTGCGAACAAAGTACATTTAAAAATAACTTTACCTTGTAATGTTGAAAAATCAAATCACGCTTCTTGTAACGCCAATGGCATACTATCTGGAACCAGTCAAACTATAGATGAAGTTAATGGCACTATAGCAGATACAGATACACTAGTTACAGAAAGAGGTGATACTTATGTAGTTAATGGCGGAAATAAAAGCACAACATTAACAACAACAACAGCTATAAGTCCATCTATAGTTAACAATACTAGATTATACTTTTTTAATAATATAGCATCATATGGTAATCCATTAAAAATTAAAAAAATACAAATATTATATTCTGAATCAAATAGCCCTGCTATAAAAGTTGTAGATACTATTGATTTCCCTCAAGATAGTGAAATAACATATAGAGCTGAAAAACTAACAACTAATTCAGCTAAGTTATCTTATGTTTATGAGTTTATTTATGAATCAACAAAACCTGTACAAACATTACCTGAATCTGAACTAATAAGAGTTTCAGATATTATACCTATAAAAGCAAAAACTCAAGAAGTTTCAGGAAATAGAATTATATATGGTAATTTTTTACAAAATAGAGGATTAAATAACGTATTAAAATCTAGCGCTTTTGAAGTTAAAAGTGGAGATCAAAGTTCTCATTTTCAACCTCAGCATCGTAGTTATAATGATCAATATTTATTATCTTCTGTAAAATCTAATAGAGAATATTCTTTAGGTATTGTTTTTTCTGATAGATATGGAAGACAATCAAGTGTATTTTTACCAGATAAATCAACAACGTTTGTAGAGCCTAAAACAGGAACTGTTACTAATGGACAAGATTCTTGGAAACACAGCGTTATAAAAGTTGATTTTAATCAATTATTAGACGATGAAGATTTTTATAATGAAAATACTAATCCGTTAGGTTGGTATTCTTATAAGTTTGTTGTTAAACAAACACAATTACAATATTATAATGTATATGCACCAACAATTGTTGACGGCACGCCTTCGAATGAAACAAGGTCTTGGATAGTGTTACATGGGGACAATGTTAATAAAGTTCCTAGAGATGTTACAGATTTAAATGAAGAAGACGGAACACAGGGCTCTCAAGCAAAATTATTGCCTAAAATAATCGATACAGCCGGAACACAAACGCAACAAAGCGGAACTGAATTTAAAGACGTTATTTCTATAGGTACTTTGAGTGATCAAGGGTTTGAACAAAATACTAATAGCACAATAAATAATGAATTTTATTTAGCTAAAAAGAATCCTTTATTAGGTGAGCTTGAAGATGGGCTAGGCGTTAATTATGCTGGTGTAGGAACCGTAAGAGATAACTTAGTTGTATTTGAAACTAATCCTTTTATATCTGTTTTAGATATTTATTTTGAAACATCAACAGCAGGTCGATTAGATTATTTAGCAGAGGCAGTATCATTATCACTAGAAGCTGTTCCTCAGAGTATAGCTGTTACTAGTAATTCTTTTAATGAATCAGTTACCTCAGGTACAACAATAGCTACATTATCCGCAACAGATACTCAAGGTCAAAATGTAACTGGTACATTTTCTATAATATCTATTGTTGACGCAAACAATACAGATAGATCCGGTGCTTTTACAATTACAGGAACAAGCTTAAAGACTAATGAGTTATTCGAATTTACTAATTCTAATACTGATAATTATACAATTAGAATAAAAGTTGTAGATAATAGCGACGCTACTAAATTTACAGAAAAAAATATTTCTATGTCTGTTGCTAACGTAGCGCCTGCCATATCAATTGGTTCCACGCCGATGAGTTTAAATAGAGTCCCTGCTAATACTCAAGTAAGAACAGTGACTGCCGTAAATGGTACAGCTAAAACAAGTGCTCAAACTAACAATTTAACTTTTTCAAAAGTAAGTGAAACTTTAAGCGGAAGCGCATCAAATAATTTTTCTATAAATTCTACAACGGGAGTAATAACAACAATTCCTAGCACATTACCAACTGGTGCATATGTTTTAACATTAAGAGCAACAGATGTTGGCGGATTAACAAATGACGCGGCTTTAACTATTAATGTTAGCTCAGCTGTATCTACTGCGTTTTTTAGATCACCAGGAAGTACTTCGTTTGCCGACGCTTGTAATGATAGCGCAAATCAAACTGTATTTTTTAATGATACAAACGGAACTAGCACACCTGACGATGGGGATGTTGTTCATACAACTATATTTTTAAATAGTCCATTTAACGGGCAAGGAGCTCATTATAGAGTTGGCCCTTCTGTTGGAACTGGTGGTTATATAGTCACTATAAATAGTTCAGGTGTTGTATCAGTAGTTGGCCAATTATGTCCAGAGTAAAAAATTAATAATTTATGTAATAATAATAGTATGCCACATACAGTTGAAGTTCAATTTTTTAACACCTTTATTTTACGCTCAGAATCTGTTAATAATATACATATAGAAGAGTCTAGAATTAAAGGAGGGTTTAATGAAGATTTTGTTAGTATTGGGCCTAAAGCACATTTAGTAAATGAAAACTATGCAGAAAATAGAAGATCAAATGCTTTAATATATTCTGGTATATATAATTCAAGAACAGAAATAAATAGAACTAATGTTTTTAGTGCAGGTGAAAAAATAACAAGAGCTGTAAATCCAGCTGATGGAGCTATAGAAAAACTTTTTGCTGAAGATACTAATTTAAATATATTACAACAAGATAAAGTTAGTTATGCTTTAATAGATAAAGATGCTTTATTTACGGCTGAAGGCGGTAGATTAACAGCGTCGGGGGCGGAGGTTATAGGGCAGATAGTGCCTTATTTAGGTAAATACGGAACACAAAATGCTGAAAGTTTTTCATTTAAAGGCAATAGAAAATACTTCGCAGATAAAAATAGAGGCGCTGTATTAAGATTATCAAGAGATGGCTTAACTGAAATATCAAACGCGGGTATGCGAGATTATTTTAAAGATACTTTAAAATTAGCGGATAAAATTGTTGGCGCATATGATGATGCTTCTGATACATATGTTATATCTTTACAAGGAACCGAAATTGATGTTACAAATAGTTCATCAAAATCTGGATTTGATACATTAGCATATGATGAATCAACTAAAGGTTGGACAAGTTTTTATAACTATAGACCTGACTTTGGTTTTAGTTTAAATAAAGATTTCTTTACAATTAATAGCGATAATATATGGAAGCATTATTCAAACGAAGGAAGTAATGCTTATAATAGCTTTTATGGATTTAATTTTCCATCAACTATAACATTTGTTTCTAATACAGATCCATCGATGGTTAAAAACTTTAATACAATAAACTATGAAGGTGACGCCAATTGGAGAATGCAATCATCTGAAACAGACTTAGGCATGAAAGCTTTTAAAATTTATGGTAATAATGAAACGTCACAAGATGGCTCATCAACTGCATTATCTGGTGATATATTGCCTAGATTTGTTAAAAAAGAAAATAAATATTATGCTCATTTAATGAATAATGGCACAATAACAGCCGTAAAAGGACAAATAACAGGTGATGCTGGTTTATCATTAAATCCTTCAGGTATAAAAGGATTTTTTACAACTGTAAAAATGCAAAACTCAACAACAGAAAATGAAGTTGAATTATTTGTGGTTTCACATAATATAGTACAATCAAGTTAAATGGAATTAAATATACGCAGACTTAATAAGTCAGATTACAAAACATTAGTTAAATGGTGGGATTGGTGGCCGGGTTGGCAAGCTCCGCCTTTAACACTATTACCAGATACAGGCCTTATAGTAGAAAAAAATGGTATTGGTATAGTTGCAGGTTATATTTATATGACCAATTCTAAGGCCGCTTTATTTGATTGGGTTATATCTAACCCAGAATACAGAGAAAGTGACAGAAAAGACGCGATAACGCTGTTAATTCAAGCCACAGAGAACGTTTTAAAAGGACAAGGAATAAAACATGTGTTTTCTTTTGTACGTCATAAAAATTTATTAAATGTACATAAAGAATTAGAATGGGAAATAGATAAAATTCCTTCACACGAAATAATTAAAAATTTATAATATGGCAGTATTTAGTGCAATAGCTGCGGGTAAAGCAAGAAAAGCTCAGAAAAGTGCCCAGCAAGATTTAAATAGATCTATTGCTAATAGGCAAGAAATAATAAATCCTTATTCAAATGTAACGGATTTAAGCAATATGATTAGCAATCCTTTTGCTAATTTACAAGTTGCTACAGGTGCTGCTGAAATGCAGGCAGAAGAAGCTGATATAGCTTTAGCCAGTACATTAGATACTTTAAGGGCTACGGGTGCAGGCTCAGCAGGCGCAACAGCATTAGCTCAAGCAGCATTAAGAAGTCAGCAAGGCATTGCAGCAACAATTGAACAACAAGAAGCTCAAAACGCAAGATTAAGGGCACAAGGCGAACAAACAGCTCAACAAAGAAGAATGGCTGAAGCTCAAAGAATGCAACAAGCAGACATATTAGGTAGAACATTTCAATTTCAAGCACAGGAAAGCAGAGATATTGCAGATATTTCAAGACAAGCTGGAATGGTCCAACAATATGGTCAACAAAGAATGAATGCATTAACACAAATGGGTGCGAGTACAGGCGCTGTATTAGGTGGATTAGCAAGCGCTGTAACATTTGGTGGTGCTGGTGGAGGCGGTGGTGCCGGTTCAGACAGAAGATTAAAACAAAATATTAAATTTTTAAAATTATCTCCTAGCGGATTAAAAATATATAGCTTTGAATATATTAATAAAATATTTGGTAAAGGTGTTTATCAAGGTGTTATGTCGGATGAAATACCACAGTACGCTGTAATAAAACATGTTGATGGTTTTGATAGAGTAGATTATTCAAAATTGGATGTTGAATTTAAACAAATAAAATTATGAGTTTACCAGTAGTATCATACGGAAAATATAATTACGGACAATATTCTAACCCAACACCTATAAGATTTACAGGTGGATTTGGAGCAGGTATAGCTCAAGGAATAACAACGGGTGTAAAAGAAATTGTTAGGCAAACACAGGAAAAACGAAAAAAAGAAGATGCAGCTAACTTAGCTTCTGCAAAAGCTCAAATTCAATTTCAAGCTGCAACTGATGCTTATTTAAAATCAGCTACTGAAGAAAATAAAGCATTTTTAATTCAACAAAAACAATTTAGAGGAGAAACAGAAAGATTATTTGCGTTAAAACAAATAAGTTTAGATGATTATACAAAAAGAGTAAGCGCTTCTCAAGGATTATTATCTCAATTAAAACAATTAAGCGGTTTAGTTACTGATTTAAGTAAAGTAAATAATGGTCAAGATATTGATGATTTACAATTAAGGAATAATCCAGATGCTTTTGATGCTAATATTAAGTTACAAGCTTTAGTAGATGGTAAATTTAAAATAAAAGGAAACTATGAAGACGGGTTTGATGTTGAGTTACCCATGTATCAATCCGCTATGGGTACTGGTGAAGAAATAAAAGAATATGCAGTTGTAGATACCCCCTTAACGCAGTTATTACAAAATACTAAATTATATACGCCAGAATTAGCTTATATTAATGCGGCTAATCCTAATTTAAATAAATTAAAAAATGATTTAAAAAAAGATATTGTAACTCAAGGTTTTACTGTTTTTAACGATGTTGAAGACAACAAAGAACAAGAGTTTATTGATATAAACAAAAAAAATGAAATCAATCAGTTTCTTTTAAATACAAAAGGCGATGCTATTTTATCAACTTTAGATGCAAAACAAAAAAGAATATATTACGAAGATAATATCAAAAAAGAACTTGGCAGTTGGACAGGTAGCGAAGAACAAATACAAGAATTAAAATCTACGTTAGTTAATGAAATAACAGATGAGTTTGCTGGTATAGCTATAGGTAGTAAAATAAATAAAAGAAAAACCTCTACTGAAGAAAGAACATTAGTTAGTGAAGAAAATAGAAAATATGCTCTTTTAAATGCTGAAAAATATAAAGCTAAAATTACTGAGCTTGCTAAATTTTTTAATAATCCTAATAATATAACAAAGAAAAAGGAGCAAGTTTATATGACTCCAGCACAATATCAAAAAGCAATAAATGCGGCTTCTGGAGCTGGAATAATTTTAACACCTGTTATACCTGATGGAATTAATGCAACTGGATTTAAAGTTAATTCAGATGACAAAACAGTTGCGTCGCTTACTGAAAGTATGCCGTTAATACTTGCTGGATATGATGTTAATTTTGGTTTAGCAACATTAAGAAACGTAAGTGGTATGAAGGCGGGAAGGCAGCCTATAATAGCGGTAGATCCGGATTTAAATCCAAATAGATAAAAATAAATGTTAATTGAAAAAATTAAACTATGTACGAATACAATGGAAAATTATATTCGCTAGCTGAGTTACAGCAAGCGGCACAAGCATATGAGATGGAGTTTGATGCTTATCTAGCACAAATGCAGTCTAAGGGACTTAAAGAAATAGAATATAATGACGAATATACTGCTAATTTTTTTCAGCAAGGCCTAGAGAGTGGGCCGACGAAAGAAAATACGGAATCACAATCGGACGGTGGTTTTTCGGGTGTATTAAAAGAAATAATTAACTCTCCTGTAGGACAGAATTATATTATACCTGGATTAAGAGGAATAGGTAACCCTGTTGGTGGCCCAGTGCAGGCTATTACAAATATAGCTTTTGAAAATGTAGGTAAACCAGCAGCAAAAGAAGTAGGTCGAGGTTTTGTAGGGGCTTTTGATGCAATTACGCAACCTGATGAACCAACTTTATCTGAAGAAAATATTGGTATAGGGTATGCTGCTACTAGAGGACTAATAGAAGATCCAAGAGGATTTTTTAATAATGCAGTTGAAGCTTTACCTAAATTTGCAGATACATCTCTTGAAATGGTTTTTGATAACATGAACGATTTAAAAGAAATGGGCGCTATATATGGTCTTTCATGGTATACACAGTATAAAGCGGGTAAATCTAAGTTATCTGCAAATGAAAAAAGAATGATTGGAATTATTGCAAAACAAGCAATAAAAGCTCAAGACAAACTTTATGAGTCAACTGGTTTAGGTCCTTTAGGTGCTTTTTCAGGATTAACAAGCAGAGAAAATATTGATAAAGCTCAAGAATATTTAAAAGGGCATATTAAACAACATAACACTACAATTACTGAAGAAATAGCTAAAGGAATGGATGCTGATTGGGCAACGATTGGTGGAAGAATATTTGCAGATGGAATAGGTAGTTTACCTTATACTTTAGCTTCAATGAACCCATATACTGCTGCAGCAATGGGTATAGGGTTAGGTGCTGACAAATTTATACAAGAATTTGAAAAAGATCCTGATAAAAGTTTATTTAGATTAGGCATTAATGCTGCTGGTACGGGCGCAATTGAAGTTGCAGATGCTTATCTTACAAGAAGATTTTTAAGAAGCGCAAATGTTTTAGGTGGCAGCGGAAAAAAAGCAGCAGAAAAAGCTGTTAATGAAATGCAAAAAGGACTTCGTGATAAAGTAATTGATGTTATAGGTGTTGGATTAAAAGAAGGCGCTACTGAAATAGGACAAGCTATTTTAACAAGAATAAATGATAGAATGACATTTGATAGTAAATTTGAAAATGGCAAGCTAACGTTTAATAAAGGAAGTATATTTGGTGAAATAGATGAAAATGGAAATATAGTTAAAGGCTCTATATTAAAAGATATTTATAGTATTATTGATGAAGGTATTATAGGAACATTTACGGGTGGGGGTGTAACAACAGTTGGTAAAACTTTACAATCTAATCAAACTTTGTATACAAGGGCTCAAGAATTAATGATGCCAGCAACTGTTAGAGAAAAAAGAAATGCTTTACTTAAAGAATACAATGATAGATTAGAAAAAATTAAACAACTTAAGGGTAAAGATAAAGATGGAAAACAAATTGGCCCAGCTGGAAATCCGAATGTAATTAGTGCATTAAAAGGAAGAAATACAATTGTTCTTAAAAAACTAAATGAAATACAAATAGCAAATAGGTTAATATTAGAAAATATTACTGGAGTTGATTTACAAAAATATTCACAAAATGTTGATGCTATAAATGCACTTATAAAAGAAAATAAAACAAAAGATATTACAACTATAGCTGGTTTAGATAAGGTTATTCAAAAAGAAATTAACGAATTAGTTGAGGAAAATAATAATATATTTAATACAGCTCTTACAAAAAATTATGGTGAAAATATAACATTTGCTGAAGTTGCCGCTAAACAATTAGGTTTTAAAAAAATTAAAAGAGCAAAAAATACTAATGAATTTAATAAAATAGTAAAAGATTTAAGCGGTCAAACAATAAAAGATTCTAGCGGTGTTAATGGTGTATTTATTGGAAAAGGCCAAATAGTTATTAATGAAGATGTTGCTTTAAAATTAGGCGCTGTTGGTGTAGGTTCTCACGAAATATTGCATCCAATATTAAATGCAATGATAGGTAATACACAGGCTCAACAAACAATTGTTGAAGATTTTAGAAATACATTAACGCGCAGGCAAAGAAGATGGACTGATAATGAAATGGAAAGACAAAACAAAGTTAAAGGTACTTCAGAATATTATCAAGAATATATAACTGTGTTTTCAGAAGGTCTTGCAAAACCCGGGAGCGGGCTTACTTTTGATTTAAATTTTGGAGAATCAATAAAAGAATTTTTAACTAGTTTATATAAAGGTAAAGGATTTAAAAATATTGATTTTAGAAGCGGTAGGGGTGTTTATAATTTTTTAAAAGCATATGATAAAAGCATTAAAGACGGTAAACTAAATAAAGATGTATTAGGGGCTTTAGATTTAAAAGCGGTAAAAGAAGCTAAAGCAATTGGTGATAATATACAAAAATCCGAAATATCTAATAAAATACAAAATATATATGAAACTAAAGGGTTTGATGGAGCTTTAGATATAATAAATGAATATGAGGGCATGGCTAATAAACATGCTCAACGCTTCAGAGACGTTCCTGGTTTTGCTACTATGAAAGATATACTTGTTGATGATATATTAACAGGTAGAAGAGGTGTTATCGATTTAATACGATCTTATAACCCCGGTTCCGGCGTGCCATTAGCCGCTTATATAAATAAGTTTTTACCTTCTAGGGTAATTGAAATAGCTAATAGAAATTTAGATACGAATTTTGCAGTAGACATTACTGAACAAAAAAATATATCAGGAGCAATAACAACAAGTGAAGTACAAGAGCAAGAACAAAGACCAAGCTTAAGATTATCTTTAAATTTAACACAAGATGTTATTGATAAGGTTAGAGATGCCGTAATAAAAACTTTTGGGACAAGACTACCGGATATTGCTTCAAATCAGTTTAAGAAAAAATTAATTAGTAACTATAAAACATTTTTAAAACCAACTATTAATAGTGTTTTAGGAACAGATCAAAGTTATAGAAATTTTCTTGATAATAATTTTAAATTAATATATGATATTTTACCTCAATCAACTATAAATAGAAGATTTGCTCCGTTTGCAGAGCCAGTTGTTGATGAAAATGGTAAACAGTTAAGAGAAAGAACTCAGCAAGGAAATAAAATATTTAAGAAAAAGAAAATAACTAAACAAGAATTTATTGATTATTTTATTGGGCCTGAAGTTAAAGCTTCTACAAGAGGAGCTAGAAAAACAGCTTTATCAGAAAGTTTAGCGCAAGAAATAGCATTTGATGCTACATTAGATGTATTAAGAAATCCTGCAATACTTGAAAAAGTTAAAGTAGTTGCTAGTATGCAAGAAATAGATATAGCTGACAATTATTTATCTCAGGTAGCATCAAAAATTGATAGAGGTGTAGATTTTCAATTTAGTAAAGAAGCTAATAACGCGCAGCTATTATATGAAATTAGAAGAGCTATATTAGATAATACTATTCAAGAAAAATTTCCTAATGTATATAAACAAATAGTTAATGAAGCTAAAAGATTAGGTTTAAATGTACCAAAAGCATTTAAAGGAGTAACTTTTGAAGCTTTTCAAGTAAAAGTAATAAACGATAAAGCATCTGATATTTTAACAGCTAGAGGCGACGGTAAAATGGGACCAACAGGAACAGATATTAGATTAATAATTGAAACTAAAAATCAAGGTAAAATTAGTATTCCAGTAGAAGTTAAATTAAACGGATCAGATCAAGCTGGAAGTGGAAGTATAAAAGTAGATGAGCTTGGAAATTTTACGGTAACAAACAAGCAGTTGTTTAGTATGTTGCCAGATGTTGCAGCAAATTTAGATATATATATTAAAATGCATGAAAGAGCTGAAGAAATACAAGGTGAAGAAATACCTTTTAAATTTCCTCAAACTGAATATGATTTAGATACCTGGAATATACTTAAAAAAGAATTTAGCGGTAGAAAAAGAAATCAAAGAATAGTATTTGAGGACGCTAGCAAAATAACTAAATTTTATCGCGATAAAGGTATAGAATATATATATATAGGTAATAAAGGTTTATATTATATGGGCCAAGGTCAATCAAAATTAAATGTCCCTGTATTTAATGCTAAAGCCGGCGTATATATATCTTTAAGATCAAGCGGAACAAGAGCCGATGGCAAAGTAACTTTAGTATTAAGAGGAAGTAACTTTTTAGTTAATAAAGGAAAAGATTTAGATGCCTCTATATTATTTTCAAGACCGGATTTTGAAAAAGCTACAGGAATGCTTGATTTTAGTAAAGAATCACAAAAATTAGACATTGAATTTAATAATATTATAGAACAATCAACAGGTATTGATGCGGCCGCCGTTATAAGTCCAGTTATAGGTAGAAAAAGAGGAAAAAGAGCTAAAACAGGTATAATGAATATGTTTATACCTTACGGCGCAGAAGATTTTCAAGGTTTAATGTATCAAGTACTGCCCAAAGGTGAGCAAGGAAATAAAGCTTTTGCTTGGATGAAAAATAATCTATTTAGGCCGTTTGGCATAGCTAATGAAAATATAGATAACGAAAGAGCTGCGTTAATGAGTAGATGGAAAGAGCTTAAGAAAAAAATTAGTAACGTTCCTAAACAATTACGTAATAAAACACCTGATGGAGTTTTTACTTTTGAAGATGCAATAAGAGTTTATATTTGGAATAAACAAGGAATGGACATACCCGGCCTTACTAAATCTGACAATAAAATGCTTAACAAATATGTTTTTGATAACAAAGAATTACGAGACTTTGCAAGACAATTATTAGTAATAAATGGTCCTGCAGGTTATGTAAAACCTTCTGCAGCATGGGATGTTGGTAATATAACTTTAGATTTACAAACAAATATACAGACTAACGTAAGAGAATATCATTTAAAAAAATGGCAAGAAAATATAAACGCTATATTTACTCAAGAAAATTATAATAAATTAGAGGCTGCTTTTGGAGCTAATTATGTTGATGCTTTGCAAAATATTTTAAAAAGAATGAAAACTGGCAACAATAGATTAACAACAGGAAATAAAAGTATTGATAATTATTTAATATGGTTGAATTCTGCAGTTGGTAATATAATGTTCCTTAATAGACGCTCGTCGGTATTACAATTAATATCTAATGTAAACTATATAAATTGGAGTGATAATAATATATTAAGAGCAGGTGCTGCATTTGCAAATCAGCCACAATATTGGAAAGATTTCGTAACAATATTTAATTCTAGTTATCTTCAAAATAGAAGAGGAGGTAATAGAATTAATATTAATGAAAATGAAATAGCGGAGATGGCTAATAAAGGTGGTGTACAAGGTGCTATATCTTATTTATTAGACAAAGGGTTTATATTAACAAGAATTGCGGATAGTTTTGCTATTGCTTCAGGTGGTGCAACAATGTATAGAAATAGAATAAAAACTTATGAAAAACAAGGTTTATCTGAACAAGAAGCTCAAGAAAAAGCTTTTACTGATTTTAGAGAACTAACTGAAGAAGCTCAACAGTCTAGTAGACCTGATAGAATATCTGCACAACAAGCAAGCATAGGGGGAAGAATACTTTTAGCATTTGCTAATACGCCTATGCAATACAATAGATTAATGAAAAGAGCTATACAAGATTTAGCAAATGGCAGAGGGGATTGGAAAACCAATATGTCTAAAATAGCTTATTATGGATTTGTACAAAACTTTTTCTTTAATGCAATGCAGCAAGCTCTAATCGCTATGGGATTTGATGATGATGTAGATACTGAAAGAGAAAGACAAAAATATGCAGATATAGCAAATCAAATGGCGGATTCTATATTAAGAGGATCTGGGTTTATGGGTAATTTTGCCGCGGTAGGTAAAAATATGATTAGAGATGTAATAAGAAAAAGTGAATTATCTAATCCTAAATATTTTGAAGTTGCGGATAATATATTTGATGTATCTCCGCCTGTTAGTTCAAAATACAAAAAGCTAAGAGAAGCGGGATATACATTTAGTTATGAAATGAAAAAAATTAAAAGCGAAGGATTATCATTTGAAAATCCCGCTAATATGGCTATTGCAAAATTAGCCGCTGCTGGAACAAATATACCTTTTGATAGAGCGGTACAAACTATGGACGATGTTATGTATATGTCAAGAGCAGATGTTGAGTTTTGGAAAAAAATTATGATTGCGTTAGGCTGGCCGGCATGGCAGCTTGACGTAGATTTAAATAAAAAAGAAAAAAGAAAAAATCCATGGGGTAAAAATACCTGGGGTAAAAAAAGTTGGTAAATTATGGCAAAAGACGCATGTTATTACAAAGTAAAGGCAAGGTATAAAGTATTTCCTTCTGCATACGCTAGCGGTGCTATCGCAAAATGTAGAAAAGTGGGTGCCGCAAATTATGGTAAATCATCTAAAAAATCAAAAAAATGAAAAAAGATAAAGCAAATTTTAAA
>TARA_R100001440_G_scaffold3260_1_pt1 | contig 26760 bp, 45 predicted proteins | sample TARA_R100001440 | Tara Oceans TARA_R100001440 (sample SAMEA2622112) | marine metagenome | biome: marine biome (ENVO:00000447); feature: surface water layer (ENVO:00002042); material: "saline water (ENVO:00002010), including plankton (ENVO:xxxxxxxx)" | depth 5 m
TTACCGCAAGTTTATACAATCGCTAGTAGACGATAACAAGCATGTTAGCAAACACTATAAAGAACAACTAGAAAAATTAGACTATATAAGTAAACAAAGGCTACTATATGGTAATTGGGAATATGACGACACAGACGACAAGCTAATAGACTACAATGCTATACTAGGCGCATTTGACAATACACATATATTAGAAGGCACAAAATATATAACTGCTGATATAGCGCGTTTTGGTAAAGACAAAACTGTTATAGTATATTGGTGCGGCTTACGCGCAGAACAATTTGTAGTTATGTCTAGCAATAGTGTAACGCAGGCAGCCGATCAAATACGCAAACTACAAACTATGTATAATGTCAAGCTTAGCAATATAATAGTAGACGACGACGGCGTAGGTGGTGGTGTGCGTGATATACTTAGATGTGTAGGCTTTGTAAATAATAGTGCAGCTATAAAAAAACAAAACTATCAAAACCTTAAAACACAATGCTACTATACACTAGCAGAATATATAAATAAAAGTGCTATATATTTAAACACAATAGACATTACTACACGTAATATCATAATACAAGAGTTAGAGCAAGTTAGACGCAAAAATTTTGACAAAGACACTAAGTTACAACTAGTAGGCAAAGACGAAGTTAAATTAGCTATAGGTCGTAGCCCAGACTATAGCGACGCTATAATGATGAGAATGTTTTATGAATTAAAAGCTACAGGTAAGTATTTTATACACTAAAAAGTAAAGGGCTGCAACCCAAAAACAAATGTTACAACCCTAAACTTTAACAAAATAACATGCAAATATACAAGATTTAACCTTTTATATATTATAATATGGAACTAGTTATTAACGACAAAAGCTATTATATACCTAATAAGTGGTCGCAAGTACCTTTAGCAAGTTATATGCGCTTTATGACAACCTATAACGACGACGACAAAGAAGTAGAAAAACAAATAAAATTAGTTAGTGCTTTTACAGGTGTGCCTACTAAAATACTAGGCAAAGCTAGATATAGTATAATAGAAAAGTCGGCAGACAGACTAACAGAACTTATAGAACAAAAGCCTGTAGAAGAATTAGCACTACAATTAGAAATAGACGGTGTTAACTATGGCTTTCACCCTAAATTAAAAGACTTAAAGTTGAAAGAATTTGTAGACTTAGATAACAAGTTAAATGACAGTTGGGCTAACATGCATGGCGTCATGTCTATTTTATACCGACCTATTATAGAACAAAAAGGCGACAAGTATACTATAGAAGAATACGACTATGTCACAGCTAACAAACGAGCAGAAATATTTAAAAATAAAATGAGTATGAATATTGTTAGTGGTGCTGCAAGTTTTTTTTTGACTATCGCAGTGGACTATATGAGCATTACGCAGTCTTATTTAAAGAACACGACGAGACAGAAACGACGCAACTTTATAAGACAGATGAAGAAGCGTTTAGTGAACGCTACGGCTGGTATTCGGTCATATATAATTTAGCAGAAGGTGATATACTAAAATTTGACAAAGTACTAGAACTAACTATAGACACATGTTTAAATTACATAGCATACAAAAAAGACTTAACATATTTACAGAATAAAAAATGAGCATATTTTATAAGGGACAAGAAATAAAAAACGTTACACTAAACATGTTGTACGATTTGTTTAGAAGTGTAGGTAGTAGTAATACTATAATACAAACAACTACTATAGGCGACATTTTTGAAGTTGATTTAGTAGAAACAAAATACCCATTACTACATATAGGCACAGAAACAGCTACGTACGACACAAGTAGTTTAACTTATACATTTCAATTTATTGTTATGGATTTAGTAAAAAAAGACGAAAGCAACGAAGAAGAAGTGTTAAGTGACATGCTACAAGTTATAGGCGACGTACTTAGTGTTTTATTAAATAGTGATTTTGACGACGATTTTTTAGACTTTAGACAAGTAATACAAATACAGCAAAATATTACTTGTGAGCCTTTTACAGAACGCTTTGACAATGAAGTTACAGGCTGGACTGCAGGCATAAATATAGTTGTAGAATTTAATGCTAGTGCTTGTAGTGGCTATGTAGCTTAGTATGTGTAAGTTATGTTTTGTATGCAACAACAAAACGACACTACTAATACTATATATTATAATATAAAAAGAAGTATAACATATAAATATAAATATTAATATAAATATAAATAAATGGCGACAACGGTAACAACTGCTACACTATCTGTAGCTATAGCTGAAACACTAACTTTAAACAACACTGTATACGATCAGACTACAACAAAAAGTATATCAGGTATAGGTAATGTATTTAAGCGCATATTTTCTGTACCTGCTAGTACATCTGTAACACTAGCTACTTTTATAAGTACTGTTACAAACAATCAATTTGACGTAGAAGACGTAAAATACATACGTGTTACTAATTTAGATGACACAGACGCACTTGTACTTACAAAAGCATTTAACAGTACATCAGCTGCAACTGAATTAAAGGCAGGCTGTAGTGTTGCATACTTTACACCTAACGGTAATGGTGCAACTAGTAAAGCAGCTATAACAACTACAGACGACATAGAAACACTATTTGTACATAATTCGCACGGTGGTAATGTTTTAGACGTTGAAGTATTTATAGCTACTGCTTAGTGAAAACAAAACACGTAAAAAAAGTATTTGACTTATTTGGTCAAAAAGTAGTAAAGACTGCACAAGGTATATTAAACGCACAAGGTAAAAACGCTAGTGGTGACTTAGGTAGTAGTTTAGGTTATCATTTAAAAGTTAAAGAAGGTGTTTTAGACTTGCGTTTTTTAGGTGTGCCTTACGCGTCTTTAGTAGACAAAGGTATAAAAGGTAGTATAAGTAGTAAAAACGCACCTAGAAGCCCTTATAAATTTAAAGGAAGTAAAAAAGCTGCTAACATAGGTGCTATAGATAAATGGGTAGTACGAAAAGGTTTAAAAAGTGCTAGAGATAGTCAAGGTAAATTTATAAAACGCAAAAGCTTAGTTTTTTTAATAGCTAGAAAAATATATTTATATGGCGTTAAGCCTAGTAACTTTTTTAGTGACGCACTAAATGTAGGACTACGCACACTACCTAAAAAGTTTGCTAAAGCATATGCTAAAGACGCAGCCGAATTTATAAGAACAGTAACAAAAGAAATGTAATATAATGCCTAATCAAACACAATTATTTTTTACTAAAAGCCCGCAAGGTGTATACCCTGCATATCAAAAATTTGTAGTAAGTGCAGACGCTATAGCTAATTTAGTATATAGTGGCGGTAGTTTTATACAAGCAAAAAATAGAAAATACTTGCTAGAAATATCTATTAACAATACTGTTGTTGCAATATTAAAAGCACCACCTAACGAATTTGATCGGGCTAACTTTCACTTAGAAAAAATATTCCAAGACTATTTGCTAACAGATACTGCACCTTTTCATTTAGAAGGTAGTACAAGTGTAGAAAGCATACACAAAATAACAGGTTTTAGGCAAAATATGTCTACACTAATACAAGTAGATTTACGCGTAGGTGAAGAATATACACTAAACAACACATTTATAAGTAGTTTTAGAAATGCAGAAGCGCAAAGTGGTACAAATGCAGTAAGCGATAAGTTTTTTGTTTTTAACGGGTGTAGGCAACATAATGAAGGCGAAAGCGCAACATTTGTGCAAAACCATAAATTAAATAGTAGTATAGGTTTGTTTTTAAGTGACGCAGAACATGTACAAACAAATTTATTTAGCCCTGAAGACGCAACTACAGACGCACAAATACAAAAAATAAGAACAAATGACTATGCAGTTTTAGGTATGTTTAATAGAAATCATTTAAACCATTTTAACAATTACACTAGGGCGCAAATTTCGTTATATGATAGTAACAATGCTTTAATAGGCAATTTTACAGTTAACAACGGCTTCGAAGATACAGCTGACGCAGTAGGTATGACGCAAAGAACAGGTCTAGTATGGTTTCCTGTTGGTATGCAAAATTTTAGAGATATGAGTATAACAACTGAAACTAATTTAAATAATACAGTTAGGTATATGATAACTGTAGAAAACGATAGTAACGCTACAAAGTCTAAAGCGTTACACTACGAAGTTGTAGACGAAGACTGCAAAGGTTTTGAAACAATAAGGTTAGCATGGGTAAATAGTTTAGGGTGTTGGGACTATTACAATTTTGACAAGCGTAGCACACGCACTACACAAAGTAGAAGAACTACATACGAAGCTAATTTTGGTATGCGACAAGATAGCGATAGTAATGGCTATGACTATTTAACGTCTAGGGGTGGTAAACAAGTACTTAGTAACCAGGCTACAGAAATTATAGAAGCTAACACAGATTTTATAGACGAAGGTACAGCGACATTTTTAAAAAATTGTTTTACAAGCCCACAAGTACATATGCAAGTAGGCACAGGTAGTGACGCAGTTTTTGAGCCTGTAATAGTTACAGAAACAGAATATTTAAAGCAAACTAGTAGCAACGACAAAGTCATACAATATGTTATAACTATAGAAAAGTCACACAAACACATAGTACAAAGACAAGGTTAAAAATGGTAAGACTATACGCACAAGCACAAAATACAACAACTGAAACTTTGCTAGACACTATAGGCGACGAAAATATAAACATAGAACTAGCTATAGACGACATACAAAGTACAGAAGGTAAAAACACAGGGTATACTAAAGACTTTCAACTACCAGCAACAAACACTAATAATCAATTTTTTGAACATTACTACGACGTTGACAGATATACAAATACTTTTAACCCATATAAACGCGTATCGTGTAGGTTAGAAGTAGACGGCTTAAATATACTAGAAGGGTTTTTTATACTAGTGAATGTTGTAAAAAAAGGTGTAGACTTTTACTATAAAATTGTAGCATATGACAAAGTAGCTAATTTGTTTGACATATTAGGCGACGCTACGCTAAACGATTTAAACTTTGGCGACATACAACACATACGTTATAACCCTAGCAGTAGTGGTACACAAGTAGATAACATTACTAATAGCTTTGATAGTTTTATAAATACAGACAATTTACAAACAGGCGCAGGGTATGTATCTACAGGCGTTACAACTGAAGCTATGTATAACATAGTGGCTAATGACGAACTGTATAGCCCTTTTAATGTAGCACAAAATTTAAATTTTCACGCAATAGAAGTAGCAAATACGCCTTTATGTTTACAACTACGATATGTTATAAATAAAATATTTGAATATGCAGGCTTTAGCTATACAAGTACATTTTTTGACGATAATACATACTTTGGTAAAATATACTTTGACACTACTACTCAACGCACACAGTTTGTTAGTGCAGGTAATGCTAATGACGATTATGTATCTGTAAGTGTAAATGACGTAGACGATTTTAGTAGCGTAGGCTACCCTATAACTATAAATAATGGTACATTTACATTTTTAGACTATGCATTTACACAAGAAAATACTAGTAATGCATTTACTATAGGCACTGATACATATGTAGCGCCATTTGACGGCGTTTTAGGTATATCACATTTAGCAAGAGTAACAAACACAAGTAATTTTACACGCGTTTTATTTTTTTATGCAGAAGTAACTAATAGTAATACTTTAGCTGCAGGCGACTACCTTATAGATACACACACAATAGCTGGTAACACAAATCCTATTATAACTTATGGTATGCTAAACGGCGATTTAACTGTAGACGCAGGTACTACTATAAAATTTAAATTTTTAGCTTTTGGTGACGGCTTACAATTTACTAATACAGGTGTAAATGGTTTTGTACATAACCCACATACACAATTAAGGTTACAATTACAACCTGCAAATAGCCCTGATACACAAATAAAATTGAGAATAGGCGAAATAAAACTAGCAGACATACTACGTGATACATTTAAACTATTTAATTTAGTTGCTGAGCCTACAAGTCGCGACACTGTATTACAAGTAGAGCCATTTAGCACATTTACTAGCGCAGGTGCTATTTTAGATTGGTCTAAAAAGTTAAATATGGAAGAAGCTATATTACAACCTATAGATGTGCCTAGACTTATTACGCTAAAATTTGCAGAAGACAGCGACGACTTTTATTTAGAACGCTACAAAGACATAACTAATAAAGCATATGGTGATTTTGAGATAAGAACAACTAGCGAAAGTACAAACGAATTAGACATACAGTTAGAAGTATTTAGCCCTGCATATGTGCAAGAATATCAAGGCACACAGCAACTAGGTTATTTTTGTCACATAGGAACACAAGACGGCGACGATATAGTAGGTTATGAAAATAAACCTAGACTATTTTTTAGAAATAACACTGAATTTGACGTACCAAATAATCAATTTATAATTTTGGGTTACGAAGCAAACGACAATAACCATGCGTTAAGTACCTGGTGTAGTAACTACCATTACATAAACGACGTATTAAATAGTAGTAGTAGTGACGTTGATACTTTAACCTTTGGTATAGTAAACCCTATATATACACAAGACATACAAAATGTACCTGTAAATACTTTATATAAAAAGTGGTATGAAGACTATTTTGCTGAACGCTATGACAGTGTAAACGGCACTTTATATATTGTAAAAATGGACTTAAATGCACAAGATATTTTTAATTTTACATTTGCTAATACTATACGTGTAGATGACCAACTATATAGAGTTAATAAAATTAAGTACAATACTGATCGTAACAAATTAAGTACTGTAGAATTATATAGACTATGATAGATAAAATAAAACAAATAAGTAGCACAGGCGAAGTTACATTTATAGATAAGACTACAGGTAAAGATAGTGCAGGCACACTAGAAACTTGTAATAGTTACGGTTTTACACATTTAAACAATAAGTGTTTTGCATTTACGCCTAGTAGTTATACTAACAACGGACAAACATATAGCCGAAATAACAAAGTATATAATAAAACAAATGATGTTTATGGTAAAAATAACGAAGTTAGTGGCTATAATAATTGTGTAAAAGGTTTCAGTAACAATGTAACTAACAACCATACTATAGTAATGGGTAGTAACTTGAAGTCTGACATAGACGGTGCTATAGTTTTAGGTAATTATGACACACAAGGTAAAAGTAGATTTTATTTTATAACTTATAGTGGTCAAACAACAAACGATACTGCTACAGAATTATTTACAATACAAGGCAATAGGTTTTTTATAGACGAAAATGTAGAAAGCGTGTACCACATAGAAAGTACATGCGTAGTATTAGATAGTACAAACAACGAAGCTGTTATGCGTACTAATATAAATTTATATAAATATACAAACAACACATTAACAGAAGTTTTAGACACAGGCTTTGTTAATACAGGCGATAGCGGGCTAAATGCTGTAGCTTTGAGTTTAGCACCTGTAGCAGGCACACCTGATTATATAGAAATTAAAGTTACAGGTATAGCAGGTCGAACACTAAATTATAATGTAGTACTAAAAGTAACAGAAGTAACAAATGTTTAAAAAGACACCACATAAATTTAAAATGTATGGCGACATGTTAAATGTATCGTTTGCAAGTTTTAAAGACGTGCTAAGTTTAGTAACTAAATACAATGTTAAAACAAAAAATAACAACATAATATTAGGCAAATGGCTAAAGAAGAAGTAATTATAAGTGTTAAAACTGACGCAAAAAGTGCAGGTAAAGATATTGACAATGTAAAAAAGTCTACGGCAGAAACAAGTAACGCCGCGTCTGACGCTGCACAAAACTTTAGTGTTATGGGCGTTAGTATAGGTGGTATAAAAACTGCTTTTGCAAAAGTTATACCAATAGCTAAAGCTATGTTTACTACTATAAAAGGTGGTATAATGGCTACAGGTATAGGTGCATTGTTAATAGCTTTTGCTGCACTAAGACAATTTTTTACAGATAATGAAGAAGGCGCAGCTAAACTAAAAACAATACTAGCTGGTATAGGTGTAGTTACAGGTAACATTACAGACGTACTTTCAAATTTAGGTAAAGCCATGTTTGAAGCATTTAGCAACCCTAAACAAGCTATAGCAGACCTTAAAGACGCTATAGTACAAAATGTAGAAAATAGAATAGCAGGTCTTGTACAAGGATTTGGCGCATTAGGTAAAATAGTTAGTGGTGTATTTTCTGGTAGTCTAAGTCAAGTTAAGGAAGGTATGAAAGACTTTGGCGAAGGCAGTTTACAAGCATTTACAGGCGTAGAAGACTTAACACAAAAAATATCAAAAAATGTAGGTGACTTTGTAAAGCAGACTAAAGAAGAAGTAGGCGTTGCTACACAGTTAGAAAAAGATAGGTTAGCACTACAAAAATTTGAACGACAGGCGTTAGTTGACAAAGCTAAAACTGAAAGTGAAATAATGAAACTTAGGCTACAAGCTAGAGATATAGAAAAATTTACTAACGAAGAACGTTTAGGCTTTATGCGTGAAGCTAACAAATTAGCAGATGAACAACTACAAAAAGACTTACACGTAGCCGAAGAAAAGCTAAGGTTTCAACAAGTAGAAAATAGTTTCAGTAAGTCGTCACAAGAAAACTTAGACGCAGAAGCACAATTAGAAGCTACAGTATTTCAAATACAAAGAAGTAATTTTAGTGAACGTAAGCGTATGAAGTCTGAAGAACAGGCGCTAGTGCGCGAAGCAGCCGCACTACAAAAAGCAGCAGACAAAGAAGAACAAGACGCAATAAAAAAACGCTTAGAAATAGAAAAAGCCGTAAGGCAAGAAATACAAACACTACAAGAAAACGAAATAGAAAAGTCAAACGAAAAATTTGACAAGCTTATAGAACAAGCTAAACAAAATGGTATAGATACTGTAGAACTAGAAAAAAAGAAAATAAAAGCAGTTAGCGACATAAACGCTAAATTTGACGCAGACCAGGCTAAAAAAGATGACGCACAACGTGCAGCCGCACAACAGGGACTTATGACAGGTTTAAGCACTGCACAAGAAGTATTTGGTAAAGAAAGTGCGGCAGGTAAGGCGGCAGGTATAGCACAAGCAACAATAAATACTTATCAAGCTGCAAGTAAAGCACTAGCACAGTTTGGCGTACCTTTAGGTATACCTTTTGCAGCACTAGCCGTAGCTGCAGGTTTTAAACAAGTACAAGCTATACAAAACACGCCACCACCACAATTAAATAGAGGTGGCGTTATACGTGGTGCAGGTACAGGTACTAGCGATAGTATAAGTGCTAGGCTAAGCAAAGGCGAAACAGTTATAAATGCTAGGTCTAGTCGTATGTTTAAACCTTTATTAAGTGCGTTAAATGAAGCTGGTGGTGGTGTAGGTTTTGCAGAAGGTGGTACACTAGATACTAGTTTAGGTGGTAACACGATCGGTGCAGTAAAAGCATTTGTTGTTACTGACGACATTACAGAAAGTCAAAATAGCCTACAAAAAATAAGACAAAAAGCAACAATATAAAATATAAAATTATGCCTTGTAAAAAATGTGAAAATGGTAAATATAGATTTGGCGACGGTGCTTGTAGATATAACACACTAGCCGAATGTGAAGCAGCAAATAGTAACTACAAAATTGTAGAACTTGTTATAGACAAAGATAGCGAACAATTAACAATAGACGCTATTAGCTTAGTTAGTAGCCCTGCGATAGAGCAAAACTTTGTATACTTTAAAAAACAAAAAAACAATTTAACACTAGCTGCAATAGACGAAGAAAAACGCTTACTAATAAGCCCTGCACTTATACCCTATAAACAAATATATAGATACGACGAACAAACAGGACAAGACTACTATGTATTTTTTACGGCAGAAACAGTGCGTAAGGCTAGTGAAATGTATTTAAAACATAACAACAATAACAACGCTACTATACAACACGAAGAAAAAGTAAGTGGTGTATATACTGTAGAAAGTTGGATAGTGCAAGATAGCGAAAAAGACAAAACTGCTTTGTATGGCTACAATTTGCCTGTAGGTACATGGGCAGTAAGTATGCGTATAGAAAATGACGAAGTCTGGCAACGCATTAAAGAAGGCGAACTAAAAGGACTAAGTATAGAAGGTTATTTTGTAGACAAAATGCAAACACTATCTAAACAAAATATGAAAAAAGTAGGTTCTATGGTAACTGAAGGTAAAGACGGTGTTATAGACCTACCTTTATATGACAATAAAGATGAAGCACTAGCTAAAGCTGAAGAACTAGGGTGTGACGGTGTGCATGAACACTCACTCGACGGTAAGACTGTATACATGCCGTGTGCTGACCATGACATTATTAAAACTATAGCTAGTATATTAGATTTAGAAATGGATAGTAATAAAAATGTCAAATTAGCTAGTTACACAGACTACCCAAAAGGTGCAACTGCAAACGCAGAACGCGCAATAATAGAAAATGAAGAACGAGGTAACAAGTGTGCTACACAAACAGGTAAAGTAAGGGCGCAACAATTAGCAGCTAGAAGACCTATAAGTTTTAAAACTGTAAAGCGTATATATAGTTATTTATCTAGGGCTAAGACATACAATACAGGCGACTTTGACGACTGTGGTACTATAAGTTATCATTTATGGGGCGGCGACGTTATGTTACGTTGGTCAGCTCGTATAATAAAACGCGAAAATGAAACAAATTAAAAGTAATTATATATTATACTAAAAGCATAAAAATTTAGCAACAATGGATTTAAAGACACGTATTAAAATTGCTTTAGGACTAGATGACGAAGCAATAGAAACAAAAGAAGTAAAATTAATGTACGAAGGTAAATTAGAAGACGGCACAATAATAGTTAGCGAAGCAGACGAATTAGCGGCTGGTGTTGTTGTTAATATTTTATCTGAAGACGGTGTACAGACGCCTATGCCAGAAGGTACATATACGACAGAAGACGGCACTATATTTAGTGTAGACGCTGAAGGTGTAGTACTAGAAGTTGCAGAAGCAGAAGCTGAAGAAGTAGAAGAAGAAGAAGGCGACTTACGAAAAGAAGACGAGGAATATATGAATAGTCAAGCTGAACTATTTGCAGAAGTAGGCAGCGTAGTAAAAGAATTGCTAGAAGAAGTACGCAAAGATATTACACGTATATCGTCTGAATTAGAAGAAATAAGAAATGAAAATTTTGCTAAAGACGAAAATATAGCAGAATTACAAAAAGAAAACACAAATTTAGAAGCACAAGTTAAAGAATTAGGTAGTGAGCCTGCTGAAGAGCCTGTTAAAGTATCTAAATTTGCTAAGGCTATGAATACAAACGAAAAGCCTTACGAACAAATGACAAGACAAGAAAAATATTATTTTAATTTAAACAACAAATAAAATTATGGGATTTTCAATAACATCTAACTATAGTGGCGACCACGCAGGTCAGTATATTGCTGCTGCATTAAAGTCAGCTGATAGTTTACAATTTTTAACAGTATTAGAAAATGTTAAATACAAAAGAAATATTACAAAAGTAGCTAGTACAGGTTTAATTACTGACGCTAATTGTGATTTTACAGACGCAGGTACACTTACATTAACTGAAAGAGTACTAGACCCGAAAGAATTACAAATAAATGTAGATTTATGTAAAAAAGACTTGTTAGCAGATTGGCAGGCTGCACAAATGAGAGCAGGCGCACACAATAACGGGTTTTCAGATGATTTTACAGCGTTTTTATTCTCGTATTTATCTTCTACTATCGCTGACCATGTAGAAACTAACATATGGACAGGTTTAGACGCTAATGCAGGTGAATTTACAGGATTTATGAACGCAGGTAACGGACACTTTGAAAATGACGCTGCTATTGTAGAAAGTGATAACGAAGGTGGCGCAGGTACTGCTTTTACTGCTGCAAATATTGTAGCAAACTTACAAGGCTGTTTAGCTTCTGTACCAAGTGCAGTATATGGTAAAGACGATTTGTATATTTATATGTCTAAAGCGTCATATAGACTATACTTGTCGGCTATTTCCGCTTTATCAGCATTTCCTTTTAACCATATGGGCGAATATACTAAAATGTTCCAAGATGTTAAAATTGCAGTATGTCCAGGTATGCCAGACAATAAATTAGTTGCAGCACAAGCAAGTAACTTATTCTTTGGTACAGATTTACTTAGTGACCATACTGAAATTAGAGTACTTGACATGCAAGACCTAGACGGTTCAGATAATATACGTGTAGTAGCAAAATTTACGGGCGGAACACAACATGCGCAAGGTGGCGACATTGTAAGACACGACTAAAATAAATTATTAATTAGCATAAATAGAGGTGTAAAAGCCTCTACAAATGCTCTAAAACTTGAAAATATGCCTTGTGAATTAACAAAAGGACGAAGTTTAGATTGTAAAAGTAGTACAGGCGGTATAAAGGCTGTATACTTTGCACAATTAGAAGACTTGATACTAACAAACCCTGAAGCAGGTGTTATATCTGATTTAGAATTTGCAGGTGGTGCAACTACTGCACTTAGAAAGTATGTTTTACCACGTGGTACAGGTAGTTATACTGAAACTATTACAGGTAGCCCTGAAAATGGTACTGTTTTCTATGAGCCTAGCGTAACAATTATGCTACATAATTTAAGTAGTGCAGACCAAAACGAAATAAAATTATTGTCACAAAATAGACTAGTTATTTTTGTAGAATTAAATCAAAGACTAGCTACAGGTGGGCATAATGTTATATTATGTTTAGGTGGTGAAAACGGCATGGAATTAACAACAGGAACAGGCGCAAGTGGTGCGGCTATGGGTGATATGAACGGTTATACTTTAACCTTTACAGGCGCTGAGCGTTTTCCTGTATCTATAGTAGCAGACTATACTAGCACACCATTTGACAACGCAGGTTTTAACAGTGGAAGTAGTATAACTATTGACGCAGACTAATAAAACTATATATATCTAGTAAAAAGGGGGCTATTTGCCCTTTTTTTATTGTGTTTTTATAAATAATAGTAACATATTTATATATTATACTAAATGATACACATAACTAAAGGTACTTTAACTAATTTTTCTACTACATTAAGAGAAAAACGTATTAATAATAGCGGTACGACCGTATATTACTTAATAAATCTTAATAATGATATGACAAAAAAAAATTGGTGGTCTTATGGTACGCAAACGCATACACCTAGACATACTTTGTTTGGTGTACGTGACGATATAGGTAGCCCACCTGTTCCTATGCCCGACGAAGGCTACCATACATATAAAATATATGAAGTAACAAGTTTAAGCATAGATTTAAGCGACGTAGATAGCGTAAGTGTAACAGATAGTCAAATTGTAGAAACAGGCAAGGCTTTTGTTACCGATCCTAGCGTGACAGAAGTTAGCTATACACAATATACGCCTACTACAAACACAAATACAACAAATAGTAACACACAATATATAAGCATTTAAAATTATGGCAGTAGTTAAAAACGTAGCAGACTTGCTAAACGAACAACTAGGTAAAAAAGGTACAATAGAAGTATTTACAACAGCAGCACAGACTAGTAAAGACTTTTACGCTATACATTTTGTAAATGAAAGCGTTATAACTAATTGTACTATAACAGGTGCAACTAACGATAGTAATTTAGATAGTAAGACTATACCTGCAGGTACAGTTATATTTGCACCTTTTACAGCAATTACCTTAACAAGTGGTTTAGCAATAGGTTATAACAATTAAGATATGTATTTAGCAAACGCATTTAAGCTAAAAAATAAAGTAGCTACAGCTTTTGATATGGCTAGTATATCAGGTTTAAAAGCATGGTACAAATTTAAAACAGACGTATCAGTAGACGGTGATGGTAATGTATCACTATGGGCTGATAGTAGTGGTAACACGTCTGAAGATATGGACGTAGCACCTGCAAGAGCTCATATGGACGTACCTTATAATGCAAGTACAGGAGCTCATACTTTTACTAACGCAAATGCAAGTGAATTATTTGTATCTAGTGGCGACCAACTAAATTTAGGCACATTTACGATATTTGGTGCAGTAGATGTTATAGAAAGTGGTGCAAGTAATGAAAGTGTACTAGGACGTGCAGGTAATGATGAATTTAGACTATTTAGAGGTTCTAACGCTGCACATGTTAGACTTAGGGCAAACGGTGTAAATTATGATATAAATATGTCTGAAGATTTGCCTACAGGTAAATTTTTGTATACGTTGATACGAGAAACGTCAGGTGACCTAGAAATAAAAATAAATGGTGTTAGCAAAGGCACTGTATCTACTACTATAACTGATTTATTCGATTTTCAAAAAATAGGTAACACACAAACTGACTGTATTGTATATGAAATAGCAATTTATGACAATGAATTAAGTTTAGCTGACATGCAAGCAGTAGAAGCAGATATAACAGCAAGAACAGGTATATAATGAAAGATAGACTACTAAATATAGAACTAACAAATGAAGTACAACCTAGAATTGTAGAAATTAACGGAAGTGATTGGGTACAATATGGTGACGGTGAATATAGAAACTTATACCCACAATACTTAATAGATTTGTACAATAATAGTGCAACACACGCGGCTGTAATAAACGCTACAGCTGCTATGATTGCAGGCGAAGACATACTAGTAGAAGAAGGCAAAGACCTACAAAAGTATGTAGAAATAAAAAAATTGTTTGCTAGTATAAACGGCAAAGAAACGGCACACGAAGTACTAGTAAAAGTAGCATTTGACTTAAAATTACAAGGTGCTTTTGCACTAAATATTATTTGGTCAAAAGATAGGACACGTATAGCAGAAATACACCACGTACCTGTAGAACAGGTGAGAGTAGGTAAGCCTGATAAACATAGCAAAGTAAAAGACTACTTTATAAGTGCTAATTGGTCACAATATCGTAAAAACGAATATAAGCCTATACGTATTGCTTGTTTTAACACAAACGATAGACGCGAAGCGTCACAATTATTATATACAGGTGTATACTCGCCTGCTATGGAATTATACCACACGCCTGACTATGTAGCGTCTACTAATTGGGTGCAAGTTGACAATTTAACTAGCGACTACCATTTAAACAATATTAGTAATGGTTTTGCAGCTAGTTATTTTATTAATTTTACTAACGGCATACCCACACAAGAAGAACGCGAACAAATAGAATTTCAAATAGCGCGTAAATTTTCTGGAAGTCATAACAGCGGCAAATTTGTTTTAACTTTCAGCGACGACGCTAATAGTAAGCCTGAAATAGTGCCTATACAAGTATCTAACGCAGACAAACAATATACAGTACTTAACGAATTGTGTATACAGAATATAATGATAGGTCACAGGGTAACTAGCCCTATGCTATTAGGCGTTAAAACAGAAGGACAATTAGGTGGTCGTAACGAACTTATACAAGCTTACGAATTGTATATGAATACAGTTATAAAACCTTTCCAAAACATTATTTTAAAAGCGTTTAAGAAACTTTTAGCAGTAAATGATATAGTAGCACCTATAAGCATTAAAGACGCGCAGCCTTTAAATGCTATATTTGACGCAGAAACACTAAAAGAAGTGTTAACGCAAGACGAATTACGCGAAGAAATGGGCTACGAAGCGTTAGATAGAGAAGAACAAACTGTAGCACAAGAACAAAAGCTACAAAAAGTTACTTTATTAGAAGACTTTATAGGTAAGTATGGTGAAGACGAAGACTTAGAAAACTGGACGTTAGTAGACGAAGAAGAATTAGTTGACGACGAACAAGAACACGAAGATTTTGACTTTGAATACAATTTAAACCAACTTGCTAAAAAACTAAATTTTACTAGAACAGGTGAAGCACGTAAAAGAGGAAGTCAACAAGACGGCAAAGATGAAGACGGTAACTTATACCGTGTAAGGTATCAGTACGCACCTAAAAGTAGAAGTCATAGGGCGCAACGTGAATTTTGCCGTAAAATGATTGCAGCAAATAAAATTTATCGTAAAGAAGATATAATAGGACAAGCACATAGTCTTAGTAGTATAGCTGCAAACCCAAAATTTGCGCCTAAAGGTAGTGGATCAGGTACATATAATATATGGCTTTACAAAGGGGGCGTAAATTGTTATCATAAATTTACTAGAAAAATTTATGTTACTAAAGCAGGTGACACGCCTAATTATGACACAGACGAAGTAATTAATAAAACAAAGGCTCGTAGTCGAGGTTTTAGACCTGAAGAAAACGACCAACGTATATATCAAGCACCTATTGATATGCCTAGAAAAGGAAGACTAAACTAATGGCAGTACTATTTATTTCAGAAGACACAATTAAAAAAAGCACTACTATAAACGGCAACGTAGATGTAGAATTATTGTTACCTTATATAAAAGTAGCACAAGATATACATGTGCATCAACTTTTAGGTACTGATTTATATGAAAAGCTACAAAGTGATGTAGCAGCTGGTAGTATTGCAGGCGTATATAAAACTTTAATAGACGAATATGTACAACCTGTGTTAGTACACTATTCTTTATATGAATGTTTGCCGTTTTTGTCGTATAAAATAATGAATAAAGATATAGTTAGAAAAATTAGCGAAACAAGTAGCGCAGCTAGTTTAGAAGATATAAAATATATGCGTAACATTATACAAAACACAGCAGAATATTATAGTGAACGATTGATAGAATATTTACGCAACAATAATAGTAGCTACCCTGAATTTAACACAAATACAGGCGCAGACATAGCACCTAGTACACAAGCTTACTTTAGTGGTATGAATATAGGGCGTGATAAACAATTTAGACGTATAACACTTAGAGATTTTTTAACACCTGATCTGAATGTATAAACCAAAAAAAGAAAATGTAACTAAGCTTAAAAGTTACCTAGATAAAAAAGATGAGAAACCTAATAAGAGAAAATGCAGACGTACTAGGTCTAAATAGTATAACATTATCTATAAGTTTTACACAAGTAGAACAAGTGTTACAAATACTATTATTAGTTATATCAATAGTTTATACTATAGAAAGGTTTATATATTATAGAAATAAGCGCAAATAATGGCTAGGAAAATTATATCAAGCTATAGAGCAAAAACAAAAGTAAAAAGGCGTAAGCATAGTAAAAATGCTAGTAAAGGTCAAATAGGTTATAAAAAAAAATATAAAGGTCAAGGTAGATAATGGAAGAAATATTAAAGTTAGTAGAAACTTACGGCATAACACTAGTTTTATTATTAGCTAGTTGCTATGCTCTATACAAATTTTTTGTGTTTTCGATATACGAGGTAAAAACGCAATTTAGCAAATATCACGAAAACAACGCAAAAGATATGCAATACATAAAAAGTAAAATAGATACAATATTAGAATTCATAAAAGATAAAACATGAAAAAAATATTATGTAACATATTATACTATGTAACTTTTAAAAAAGTATGCATAGGTCTTTGTGATAATTGTAAAATATAAATATGCTTAATTATTTTAACTTTGACGAGTTTGCTTGTCCTACAGATAATTCTAGTGGTTTACCTACGTCTGAAGGTGGTAAAATGTGTATAAAATTTTTACACAAGTTAGACGAAGCGCGTGACATAGCAGGCATACCTTTTAAAGTAACAAGTGGCTATAGGTCAAAAGAACACAATTTAAAAGTAGGCGGTCGTGTAGGTAGTAGTCACGCAAAAGTACCTTGTAGAGCAGTAGACTTATATTGTGACAATAGTGTAGATAGAGCAAAAATTTTAAACGCATTACATAAAGTAGGTTTAGGTAGACGTACAGGTATTGACAAATTTTTTATACATGTAGACGACGACCACGAAAAAGTAGACGCCTGCTGGTTATATTAACATATGAGTATACTAAAAAAAATATTTAGCACAGGTGCAACAGACTTAGTAAATTCTGTAGGCAACACTATAGACAAATTACATACTAGCGCAGAAGAAAAAGAACTAGCTAAGCGCGAAATGACAAAGCTAATAAACGACTATAAAAAAAATATAGAAGAACAAGTAACTAGTCGTTGGCAGTCTGATAATAACCAGGATAGCTGGTTACCACGCAATATAAGACCATTAGTACTAGCGTGGCTAGTTGTTAGTACTACATTATTAATATTTATTGACGCAGGCGCTATAAAGTTTGTTGTAGCTGATAAATGGGTAAGCCTATTAGAAATTGTGTTAATTACTTGCATAGGTGCATATTTTGGAAGTCGTGGGCTAGAAAAAATTAAAAAAAATGCGAAATAACAGGTATAGACTAAAACCTGACGAAGAAGCATTATTACTAAACTATCGTAAACATAGTAGTAATAATGTATTAGTTATAGGTGACTTACACTGTCCGTTTGATTTAGACGAATATTTAGACTTTACTATAGAACAATACTATAAACATAATTGTAGTAAAGTAATTTTTATTGGTGATATTATAGACAATCACTATAGTAGTTATCATGAAACTAGTGCTGACGGTCTAGGTGGTGCAGATGAACTAGAACTAGCAATTAAGCGTATAGCACGTTGGCGTAATGCATTTCCTGTAGCTAAAGTTATAATAGGTAACCATGACCGCATGGTCATGAGAAAGGCACAAACAAGCGCAATACCTAGTAAGTGGATAAAGTCATACAAAGAAGTCTTAGAAGTGCCTGAATGGGATTTTGTAGAACGCTATGTAAAAGACAATGTGCAATACATACATGGTGAAGCAGGTACTGCCAGGACTAAGGCACGTGCAGATATGATGAATACTGTGCAAGGGCATTTACACACACAATGTTATACAGAACATTATGTAGGTGCTAACTATAGAATATATGCAACACAAACAGGTAGTGGTATAGATTTTACAAAATATAGTTTTGCATACGCAAAAGCAGGTAAAAAGCCTGCTATAGGCTGTGTAGTAGTAAAAGAAAACGGTACACTACCTGTCAATATACTTATGTCGTTGTAACCAACAACAAACCGACACAAACAATAATACTATATACTTATAAATATATAATTAGTAAACTAGTTATAGATATTAACATATACATTGTTAATAAGATTTTTACAAGCATTTGTTGAAAAGTATAAAAATATTTATATATTTGTCAAAGAATTTACAAAACGACTATAATAATGAACAACAATTTTGCAACTTATAGACTAGTAAACCAAAAAGGTAAAGGCTACAAAGGTTTGTACAAAAAACTTTTTAGTCTACTAAACAAGGGTAGCATTTTTGTAGAGTGTTACCAAGAAAACGACGACGAATTTGACGGCGACGATATGATTGTAAAAACTACTTGGCGTTACGAAGGTAAGTTACCTAAAGGTATTATAGAAGTTATCTAAACAATTTTTAACATAACAATTAACAAAATGACAAGACGAAAATTATACAAGATTTATTTTTCTAGACTACACAAAGAAACAGAAATAGTAAAAAATGTAACTTATATATATGCAAAAAGCATAGAAGAAGCTACAAAATACGGTTTAGAAACTTTTGGTGATAATTTACTAGAAGTAGTACAAAAATAATTAACATAGCTAGGCTAATACCCTAGCTTTTTTTATACCTAACATTATGACAAAATATAGTAAAATATACGACGAAACTTGCAAAGTACAAGTACAAAAAGTAAAACTAGGTGATGTAACCTACTATGCTAGATGTAAACTAGCATTACTAGAAGAATTACTACAAGACGCCGAAAATTCACAAATACGCTACAAAGAAATAGATAACGAAAGGCTAACAGAATGGTCACAAGGTAAAATAGAAGCATATAAAATGTGTATAGAAATACTAAGTGGCTTAGTAGCTAACTACAATAAATTGTAATATGAAAAAAGATACTATAATAACTATAGCTATAGGGCTAAGTCTAGCCACCCTTATAATAGTGCTAGACATAATAGGTATAATTACCTTAACATATAATTAAAATGACAAAAAATAGTAAAGTAACTAATGTACAAGCAAACGGAACTTGGGAAGGTCAATATGGACTTATGTACAAGTTTGATGTAACCTTTGAAAATGGTGATAGTGGCGAATATAGTAGTAAAAGTCAAGAACAAAATAAATTTGTTGTTGGTCAAAATGCAGACTATAATTTTATAGACGGCAAGTACCCTAAAGTAAAACCTGTAAGTAACTACGACCAAAATAGCTATAAGCCTACAACACAAGCTAATAATAATCGTGAAACATTTATTATTAGACAAAGTACGCTAAAATGCGCTACAGACTATGTTATAGCTAATGGTGGCGACACTAAAACTATTATAGACAATGCAGAAGTTATGACAAAATGGGTACTTACGGGTAATACACCTACAGGCGCACCTGAAAGTAAAGATTTACCGTTTTAATTATGTACGAAACATACCCATACTATACTAAAGAAGGTGTAAATAAAGGCAAAGACTATAAGTGCAAACCTAACGAGGTAGGCACTTTAGATTTTGCTAATAAAAGGTTTATTATAACTACTTTGCCTACTAAAGACGATAAAATAGTAAAAAAAACTATAATTACATTTAAAGGTAATACAAAAAGTGCTATAACACTTAGAGATACGCACACTAATAAACTACATGTAGATAATTGTAGTAATGACGCTATGTTATTTGAAGGCACAGATAAAGAACTAAGCGACTTTGTAGATTGTCTTATAAATGAAGGTTATAATATACGCGACTTTTACGACTATGAATAAAAAGACACATAAATTATTGAAAGAAGCACATAGTATAATAGCAGATGTTAGAGGTAAACGTGTGCCTAAAACTGTTCGTGCTAGAGCATATAAAAAAGTAAGACAGATATACAAGCGTATTAAAGAATTTGACTTACCTATATGGTCAATATTACAAGAAGACAATAACCATAAAACTAAAAAAAGTGACTGAATTAGAATTTGAAATAGACTTAATTACTAGTCTAACAGAAAAAAAACTAGGTTTAAAACGCAATACACTAAACCAGAAAAAGAAAACTGAAGACTTAGTATTAGGTCGTATGGTAGTAACTAATATGTTAATGGACGGTGGTATAAGCCCTGCTAAACTAGCCGATCATTTTTGCAAACATAGAAGTAGTTACTATCATTATAGAAAACGACATAACTTTTATATAACAAATCCTAAAGCATACCCAGAATATAATTTACTTTATAGTGCGGTGCTTGAAGAATACGATAAAAGAAGCGACGCTAGTGACTTGTTTAAAAACAGACTAGCAAAATTAGAAGTAATTGAAGACATAGATAAAACACTATTGTCTTTAAATGCACAAAAAGAATTATTACTAAAAACTGTTTAACTTAAATTTAATAAAATGACACAAAGAAAATTAGTACTAGAACACTTTAATAAGTATAAAAAAATAACGTCGTGGGACGCTATCATGGAATACGGCATAACTAGACTAGCTAACATTATATATGTTTTACGCAACGAAGGTTATGTTATAGAAAGCAAAAGTAAAACTGTATATACACGTTTAGGTACAGAAACAACTATAGCTGAATATATACTAAAAAGTAGACCTGTACGACAAAGCGCTATACAATTTGCTAGTGAATATGACTACTAAAGGTTATATAAAGCTACATAGAAAAATACTTGACAACGGTATATTTGAAAATGCAGAACTACTAAAAGTTTTTGTATGGTGTATTTTAAAAGCTAATAGCGAAGCAGCGTTAGTATTTGGTAGGCAAGTAAAACAAGGTCAATTTATTACAGGTAGGGTAAGTGCTGCAGAAGAACTAAGACTAGCACCTAGTACTGTATACGATAGGTTACAACGCTTGAAAAAACTAAAATATATAAAAATAGATAGCAACACAAAAAATACTTTAATAACTGTTATTAAGTACAAAACATATCAAGGTTACGAAAGTAAAAAACGCGACCTATCTATAGTAACAAATAAATTTATTAATGAAGTTATGTTATTTAGTAGCGACTATAACGACGAATTGTTACAAAATTTTATAGCATATTGGACTGAGCCAAACAGAAGTAAAACAAAGTTAAAATTTGAATTACAAGAAACATTTAGTATAAGTCGTAGACTAAAAAGGTGGTACACAAACCAAAGCAAATATAATACACAAACTAAATCTAATATATTTGACACCTGGCAAGAAGCTAGAAATATTATAAATGATGAATAAAAAAAAACAAATTTGGTATAGATACAACAACGACACAAAAAAATTAAAAACAGAATGTGTTGACTTGTTAAGTAAATGTTACTTAATGCTAGGACAAAAACCTGACACGCAACAAGTAGTATTGATGTCACAATTACTATACGACGATTTAATTAACAACTATAGTCGTTTTACTATGCAAGAGGTAATTTTTGCTTTTGAACAAGCAATAAAACATAGTGACAATGGTAACTTTGTGAATGTTAGAAATTGGAACATATGGCTTAAAGAATATAAAGAAAAAGCTAGAATAAAAAGACAACAAAATTTACTAACAGACTACCAACAACACGAAAAAAATATAAAACTTATAGGTAAAACTATAAACAAAGCAAAACATTTAAAATGAAAGTAGGTACTGATTTTAGTGGTATAGGTGCGCCTGAAACAGCGTTAAAATATTTGGGCATAAATTTTAAAAGTATTTTTGCTTGTGACATAGACAAATATGCAAAGCAGTCATTTTTACAATTACATAAAACACAAAAATTTTATAACGACATAACTACACGTGACCACAAAGAAGTAGAACAACTAGACCTTTATATTGCAGGTTTTCCATGTCAAGCTTTTAGTATGGCTGGTAAGCGTAAAGGTTTTGAAGAAACTAGAGGTACATTATTTTTTAATGTAGCAGAATTTATAAAAATTAATCAACCTAAAGTATTTGTACTAGAAAATGTTAAAGGTTTATTAAGTCATAATAGCGGTAGGACATTTCAAACTATAGTAGACATACTTAGCAATAATGGCGGCACACAAAACGGACAAATAAGCTTAGATATGTTCGACGACGGTTTAGGTTACAATATATATTGGCAGGTTTTAAATACTAAAAATTATGGTATACCACAAAATAGAGAACGCATATTTATTGTTGGTTTTAAAGATTTTAGACAATTTAGTTTTCCTAAACCTATTAAATTAAAATTAAAATTAGGCGATATGTTACAAGATAACGACAAATACAATAAAAAAGTAGATAAAAAATACTTTTTGAGTGACAAAGCAAAAAACAAAATTAAAAGACATAACAATAAATCTACAAATAACGATATATCTAATTGTATACATGCAGGTTATTATAAACAAGGTGGTCGCGACCAACAATATATAAAAGTTGTAGATAAATACTTTTTAAGTGATAAAATGACAAAATTTGTTTTAAACACAGATTTTAGAGAAGCTAGACCTATTAGCAAAGAAGGTATAAGTAGATGTTTAAAAGTAGGTGGCGACGTGCCTTGCTTTGAAGTTAAAACAAATACAAAAAAGATAAGAAGGCTTACACCTTTAGAGTGTTGGCGACTACAAGGCTTTTTAGATCAGGATTTTTTTAAAGTACAAAATGTTTCAGATACTCAACTATATAAACAAGCAGGTAATAGTATAACTGTAGATGTGCTAATGCATTTATTTAGTAAAATTTATATATGATACCAAAGCGTAAATGGTTAAGCGAAACAAAAAAAATGAAGAAGACTATAAGCAAACTAAAAAAAGAACTTGACAAAGTATTTAGCTTATACATAAGGCATTTGTACGCTGTAGACGGTGTAGTAGAATGTTACACTTGTTTTGTAAAAAAAACTATAAAAGAAATGCAAAATGGTCATATGCAGTCGCGTAAACATATCAGCACAAGGTGGCACGAAAACAACTGTAGACCACAATGCGTAAAGTGTAATATATATTCTGAAGGCGAAAAAATACGCTTTTATAAGCGACTTTGTAGCGAAATAGGTGAGCAAGAAGTAGAAGCAATTATACAACTTAGTTACACTACACAAAAGCTTAGTAGGTATGAACTACAAGAAATGATAGACTACTACAAAAATCAACTTAAAAAAATTAGTTAACAAAATTGTTAACAACTTTTATAATGTTTTCTTGATTTATTAAGATATTTGTATAGTATTGTACATGCTGTCTAATAAATTATGTACAGAATTAAAAAACATAGCTGCTAACTTTATACCTGCAGCTGATCTAGACGACTTAGTACAAGAAGTTTTTTTATCATTATTGACTATAGACAAAGTAAAACTAGAAAACTTAGTAAAAACTAAAGAAATATACCCTTACTTTAATAGAATGTGTAAGCTTAACTACTATAGTAAAACTAGTAGATATTACTACACATATTTAAAAGAATACGAATTTGTTAGCTATAATAGTGACTTGACAAATAAAGCACTAGGCAAAGAAGCAGATAAACAACACGACGACAATTTATATATTATTTATGGTGTTGACCTTATAAATGATTTGTTAAACGAATTATATTGGTACGATAGAGAATTATTTAAACTATATGTCTTAGGTTTAGTTGACGACAAAAAATATACATACACTACACTTGCAAAAAAAACAGGCATTAGTAGAAATAGTATATATAGTACAATAAAAGGCGTAAAAAAACATATAGCTAAACGAATAAACGAAATAAGAAATGATTTATGACGATTTAGCACGATTAGTCGGCTATGACACACCTATTATAGAAATATATAATAAAAAAGGTGAAGTAGAATACATATTAGACTTAGAAAGTGTATATTTTGACGACGTAGACATAGTTTATACGTCAAAAGGTGATATATATGGTATAATAAAATTAAAACGTGGTGATGAAAAAAGCGAACTTAATGGTAAAGACGTATAATTATTTTAAAGCAGTTAGTAAACGCGTACTAGGTGGCTTTGAAAATGTAACTACAGATGTATACTACAATCGGGTACACACTTGTAGTAGGTGCGAATATTTAGAACACGAACATAAAGAATGTAGTGTATGTGGCTGTCCTATAGAAACAAAAGCAGCTTGGAAGTCTGAAATATGCCCTTTAAAAAAATGGTAACAGAAAAACAAATAGAAGAAGCTAAGCGACTATATAAATTGTGTTGTACAGGTCGCGCACCTAACCACGTTGTAAAAAAAGAATTAGTAGACTTATACAATAAAGTTTACAATACAAGATATAAACCTAACACAAATTGTGCGTCTTGTCTTGCAACATGTCTAAAAGGTATAAAAGATATAGCACAAGGTAAATACAAATAATATGACAAAAGTAAAAACACCTAAATACTATAAAGGTAAATACTACAAACACGAAGCACACGAAGTTATAGAAGACTTTGCAGGCGACAACTACAATATAGGCGTATGTCTAGCATATTTAATGAGAGCAGGCAAAAAAAAAGACAATAGCATATTACAAGACTTACAAAAGTGTATAGACCATTTACATTTTGAAATTAAAAGACAAAAGCATTTACAAAAAAATAATATAATTGATAGAATAAATAGTAAATTATTTAATGCAAATACAGATAGTACATACAAGTAAAATACAACCTAACGCAAACAACCCTAGACTAATTAAAAATGTAAGGTTTAAAAAGTTAGTACAGTCAGTAAAAGACTTGCCTAGTATGTTACATTTACGACCTATAATAGTAGATGAAAACTATAATATATTAGGTGGTAATATGCGTTATAAGGCTTGTGTAGAAGCAGGTATATTAGAAGTACCTATAATAGTTGCTAGTAATTTGTCACAAAAAGAACAACAAGCATTTATTATTAAAGACAATGTAGGATATGGTGATTGGGATTTTGACATACTAGCTAACGAATACGACACTATAGACTTAGCAGAATGGGGTGTAGACATCTGGCAAAATTTAGACGACTATGCTAGTTATGACGATATAGAACTAAATATAGAAGACACAAATAATACTACAAAAAAAATATCTATAGAATTTAGCATAGACGAATACGACAAAGTTATAGCAAAGCTAGACGCCCTAAAAGATAAATATAGTTGTAGTGACTATAGGGCTTTATTGTATGCATTGTTTGAAAACGAAAACGTATAAAATAAGACAAATGAAACACACTAAAAAAGAAGACATACTACAAGCGCTAGAAAAAACACTAGGCGTAGTAACAACTGCATGTAAACAAGTAGGTATAGGTAGGGCTACATTTTATAGGTGGCTTAAAGAAGACCAGGAATTTAACGAACAAGTAATAGCAATACAAGACGTAGCGCTAGACTTTGCAGAAAGTAAATTATTTGAGCAAATACAAGACGGTAGCACGGCAGCTACTATATTTTATTTAAAAACAAAAGGTAAGCGTAGGGGTTTTGTAGAAAGGCAAGAACTAGAACACACAGGCGGTGACAAGCCTGTACGCATTAACCTACTAATAGATGACGACAGCAACACTAACTTATAAACAAGGCATAGCACTAAAATACTTAACTGACAAGACTACTACAGAAGTTTTGTATGGTGGTGCTGCAGGTGGTGGTAAGTCGTATCTAGGCTGTTGTTTTATTATATATTTGTGTACTGAATATGACGGTGTGCGTTGTCTTATAGGTCGTAGTAAATTAGACACACTAAAAAAAACTACACTAAATACATTTTTTGAAGTTTGCGCACAATGGGGTATACACGCTAACACACACTATACATATAACGC
>TARA_R100001440_G_scaffold64237_1_pt1 | contig 26651 bp, 20 predicted proteins | sample TARA_R100001440 | Tara Oceans TARA_R100001440 (sample SAMEA2622112) | marine metagenome | biome: marine biome (ENVO:00000447); feature: surface water layer (ENVO:00002042); material: "saline water (ENVO:00002010), including plankton (ENVO:xxxxxxxx)" | depth 5 m
CCGCTTTGGCAATACGCGGGTGATTGTTGTGGGGGCTGTTTTATATGCAGTGGGCCTATGGCTGACCGCTGGTGTTGATTCGGTCTGGTCGCTGCAAATGGGTGCCGGGCTGCTTGTGGGAGCGGGTATCGCGGGCACCGGATTCGGTATTGTGCTGCCGCTGATGGCCAAGGCGGTCAGCGAAGACGACCGCCAGTGGGTGCTGGGCGTCGGCACCGCAGCCGGCTCAATGGGGCAATTCCTGATTGTGCCGCTGGCTCAGCAGTTTATCGATCTGTTCGGCTGGAGCGGTGCTCTGAACGCGATGGGCCTGATGGCCCTTGCCATCGTGATTCTGGCCATGCCGTTAGCCCGGATGGCAAAACCGGCTGCAACCGGCGTGCTTTCCTCCGCAACGGAAGACTCACTCGCGACCACTATCGGCCTGGCTCGCGGCCACCTCTCGTACTGGCTGCTGACCGTTGGCTTTTTCGTCTGTGGTTTCCACCTGGCCTTTATTACTGTGCATTTCCCGGGCTACCTCACCGATAACGGCTTTGACCCCGATGTGGCGGCCTGGGCAATCGCGCTGATCGGGCTGTGCAATGTGATCGGTGCGATGGCGTCAGGTTATATATCCGGGCGGGTATCGATGAAGCGGGTGCTGATGTTTATCTACATCAGTCGTGCGGTCGTCACCGTTGGCCTGCTCCTGCTGCCCCTGTCGCTCACCACGGTATTACTGTTTAGCTGCCTGACAGGCTTTCTGTGGCTGGCAACCGTACCGCCCACCACCGGGCTGGTGGCCACCATGTTTGGTACGCGCTATATGGCAACGCTTTATGGTGTGGTGTTTCTCGGGCACCAGGTGGGCAGCTTTACCGGCGTGTGGCTGGGCGGCTGGATCTACGAACGTACAGGCAACTACGATCTGGTCTGGTGGACGGGCGTGGCGCTGAGTATCGTGGCCGTCCTGCTGCACTGGCCCATTCGGGAAAGCCGGGTGCGGGAGCTGCAGGCGGCGACGTCGTGAAGGCTTTGTGCCGGTTGGTTAGAAATCTTGCCCGGCATAATTCATTGAAAAGTAAATTAAAACTTTAACTGACTTGCCCTGGTAATAATTAAATCGCTGGCAGGTTGCTGGATAGCTATGGGGACTCTGGGCCAGTCGAGGTCTGTACTTGGGACCGAAGATAATAATCCATCAACCGATGATATTCCTCTGGCCATCCAGCATCGAATGGCCGGCTCTCCTCCGGCTGCTGATGGTTGAGGAGGGGATCATCTTCCTGCCAGGGATAATACAGTCCAGACTTGTTGTTACTGAACGCTCCATGTTCATTGATACTGCGCTTCAGGTTGTACCCCACGTTACTGATCCCGTCCGGGCTCAGCAGGTTTTCGCCACCGAGGGTAATGTAGTCTTGGTCCGACAGGCTGAAATGATACAGAGTCGGGAAAATATCCCGGTGAGACCCGATGCGCATCGGGTCATATCTGTGTGGCGTGTTTTCAAGGATCGGGTCCGGCACGTGCAGGAAGAATGGTACCGCGTAACTAAGGCCAAACTCCGTTGGTTCATCTGTACTCAGGTTCCGCACGCGGTGGTCGCCGGTTACTGCAACGATAGTCTTGTCGCGCAGAGCCGATGATTGCTTGATACGGTTGATGAACTGACCCAGTGCATCAGAGGCGTACTGAAAAGTCTCAAGAAGCACCTTGGCTTGCTCGCCTTCATACTCGGTCCTGGCGGCAAACCGGTCGCTGATTTCCGTCGGCCCGGGCTCATAGTTCTCCGGCACTTTGTAAGGCGAATGATTGGTGGTGCTCATAATAAAGAGCAGGGTTGGCTTATCCGCTTCTTCCATTACCTTGTTGGCAAACTGGAACAGAAAGCTGTCAGGTACGCCCCAGGTACCTGAATATTCAGCCGCTTCCGGAATCGCTTCAATAATGTCATTTTCATCATAGACACGATCAAACCCCTGTACTGGCAGGTAGCTGGCCAAGTTACGCCACATGCCATTTCCACCGTACAGGAACGCCACTTCATATCCTGCCTGCTTGTAGGGTAGAACAGCAGAACCTGGCAAGGCGGTATTCTGGGCCGAGGAATGACTGATGGTCGCCACGGGACTATGAAACAGTGTCATTACAATGCTGTCGATCGTCCCGGAAGTGCCCGCCAAAAAGCGCTGAAAAAGAAAACCGTCTGCGAAATGGGGGCGAAGGCTTCCCAGCAGGTCGTTACCTGGGAGTTTGTCTTCCACCATAATATTCATGCCCATCCCTTCCATCATGGCCACAACCACATGGGGCGGATTCTGTTGGAGGTAATTGTTTTCAGGCGTGTGGTAAACCGGGGTCGGCTGGCCGAGCACTTTCTCCATCTGGGCGGTCAGTGTGGCTTCAGCAATCGGCTCAAAGCTCCGCTGTTCCTCGTAATCAGAGGTCGCCCAGTCCAGTGCCATGAATACATTCGGGGTGATCATATTCAGCGGTTTGTAGTGGGAAACGCTGGCGTGATAGCGCTTGAGCGGGTGATTGTCGAGGGTGCCCCGCGCTGTCACAAAGGTGGACAAAAAAATCGTGACTACCGCCAGCGATGTAACGCTCCAGTGCCAATAGGCTCGCGGGTTTATTTTACCCAGTCGGCTGCGGAGGAACCGACGGGACGTCAGGTATGCCAGCGCACCGACAATGAACGCCGCAAGAAAACCGCGTACCACGGGATAATCTTCCCAGATATTGATAAGCACTGCGGTAGAGTCGTCTTCCCATAGCCCGAAAACAAATAGGTCAACATAGCTGCCGTAGGTCGTGTAGTAATAGAAATTGCATATGCAACCGACCACATAGAGTGCTGCTACAACCGTATGATAGCTGACCGCAAATCTTAACCAGCGCTGGTAAGCTCCATGGAATGCAGCGGCGATAGTGCCGCTTAACAAAAGAGGCGAATAGGCAATCGCAGTTACCTTGGCATCAAAGCGTCCACCAACAAAAAAAGCCCTCCAGATGTCATCACCAACCCCTGTTTCCGGCAACACACCCTGTATATGCATAAAAAACACGTAGCGTGAAACCATCAGTATGCTGAAGGAAAATAGAAAACACTGGAATAAAAACAATGACAGCTGACGAAAGCGGGATTGATGTTTCATTTTGGAAAATAGCAACATGCACTAAGGGGCAAGAAATGAATAACTGGCGTAACTACGGTCTTCCGCATGGGTAAGGGGCGTCGATTACCGGAGACGTTATGCACGGGAAGCACGTCTGAGCCAATTCATAGGAAGCAAAGATTTTATCGCGGAAAAATGCCCGTTACCACAACAATATGTCAGGTCGATGCCATTTCATGTCTTTTGCCGAGAGGCGAGTTTTCAGGAGTTCAGATCTATGGACAGGCCACGGCTCCTCGGAAATGTCCAAAGATGATTATTAATGGGTTTTGTTTTTATCGAAACAATTGTGGTTGTCTTAAGTCGAATTATCCCAGGCCAGAAATCAGGCCGCATTACCCGCCGCCACACCCGACGCCCAGGCCCAATTGAAATTATGCCCGCCAAGATGACCGGTGACGTCGACGACTTCGCCGATAAAGAACAAGTTGGGTTTGTCGTTCACTGCCATTGTTTTTGATGACAGCTGGCGGGTATCGACGCCGCCGAGGGTGACCTCTGCTGTGCGGTAGCCTTCGGTGCCGGCCGGTTTGAGCGCCCAGCGGTTCAGGGCCGTGGCGGTCTGTTCGATATCAGTGTTTTTTAAGGCCTGTAGTGGGCCTTGCCACTGGTTCATGTCATTGAGAGCTTGGGCGAAGCGGCGGGGAAAGTGCTTGTTCAGGTACTGCAGCATCGTGGACTGGGGCTTTGTCTGTCGCAATGCGGTCAACGCGGCCTGGGCGTTTTCCCCGGGTAACAGATCAATTGTCAGTGCATCGCCGGGTTGCCAGAAGCTGGATATCTGCAGCATGGACGGGCCACTCAAGCCGCGATGGGTGATCAGCATCGGCTCGCGGAAGTGTTCGCCATTGCAGTGCACGTCTACGTCGCAGCTCACGCCGGATAAAGGCGCCAGTTGGTCTTTCAGTTCCGGATGCAGGGTAAAGGGGACCAGTCCGGCCCTTGTAGGTAACACATTAAGCCCGAACTGGCGGGCTATTTCGTAGCCAAGACCCGTCGCGCCCATGGTGGGAATCGACAAACCGCCGCACGCCACGACCAGTGCTTCACTGTTCAGAATGCCCCCGTTGGTTTTGACCTGAAATCCGCCGCTGGTCTCGCTTACGCCGGTGATCTCGGTTTTCAGCTGAATGGTGGCTCCCGACCATTCGCATTCTGTCAGCAGCATGTTGAGTATGTCCTTACTGCTGTCTTTGCAGAACAGTTGGCCGGCGGCTTTCTCTTCGTGCTCTATACCGTGACGTTCCACCAGATCGAGAAAATGCTGGGGGGTATAGCGTTTGAGCGCTGAAATACAGAAATGGGGATTGGACGACAGGAAGTTTGCAGGCGTACTGTTGAGGTTAGTGAAGTTGCAGCGACCGCCGCCTGACATCAGTATTTTCTTGCCCGGCTTGTTCGCGTGATCTATCACCAGCACCTTGCGCCCACGGTAGGCCGCGGTGGCTGCGCACATCAGTCCGGCGGCACCAGCGCCGATGATAATGACGTCGTAATCGTTGGCCATGAAGTTCCCGGGCAGATTGGGTTGCAGGTTGAATGTGGCCGGCAGTATACGTTTTCAGGCTGCTGACGTCTTTGTTCAGAAACGCTGTCTATAATTCAGGCAGATACCTCTACTGAGCGAGTGCCCGATATGACGAACACCGAGTACGATCCGGAATTATCGCCGTCCCGTGATGCCCCGGCAATTGATGGCGAGCAGGTTATTCACAGGATCGTCGCCCGCATGGCGGATGTCGGGGGCATTCCGGTGGCCCGGTCTCTGCCATCCCGGCAACGCCGGACGATTGGTGCCTGGTGTTTTCTTGATCATGCCGGCCCGGCTGTTTTCAAAGGCGATTCACGGGGACTTCATGTGGGGCCACATCCACATATCGGCTTGCAGACATTTACCTGGATGCTGGAGGGTGAAGTGCTGCACCGGGACAGTCTCGGCAGCGAGCAGGTGATTCGTCCGGGCCAGGTCAATCTCATGACGGCAGGTTCTGGCATCAGTCACACTGAGGAATCCGTTGCAGGCGAAACCAGGCTTCACGCTGCGCAGCTGTGGATTGCCTTACCCTACAACGATCGCAAAACCGCACCCCGGTTTGATCATTACCCCTATTTGCCTCAGTGGGAGGAGCAGGGCGCAAAGATGACCCTGCTGGTGGGGCGTTTTCGTGACCATAACGCCCAGACCTTGGCGTTCTCGCCCCTGGTTGGGGTGGATCTGCAACTTGAAACCGGTGGCGAAGTAACGCTTCCACTCAGGGGGGACTATGAATATGGCGTGCTACCGCTGGAGGGAGAGATTCGGTTCGATGACGAGGCGTTTGGCGTCGACGAGCTGGCGTACCTGGGGGCTGGCCGTGGGGAAGTGGCGTTTACTGCGCAACCCGGCTCACGGGCGTTACTGGTGGGCGGGGAGCCGCTTCGCGAAGATATTCTGATCTGGTGGAATTTTGTTGGCCACAACAAGAGTGAAATCGCCGAGGCTCAGGCGGATTGGGAATCCGGCGATGCCAGATTCGGGCGGATAACCGGGTTTGATGGTCCCAGTCTGGTTGCACCCCCGCTGCCCTGGAGCGTGTTGATGGGGGACGAACCGAAAACAGACTAGTCGCGCCCGTCACCGGGCACGACTCGTGTCACCAATCAGCAATTGATCAGGCGTTTTTAAGCGACGCCATATCAATCACAAAGCGGTATTTGACGTCACCTTTCTTCATGCGCTCGTATGCGTCGTTGATGTTCTGGATGTCCAGCATCTCGATATCGCAGGTAATGTCGTGCTCGGCGCAGAAATCCAGCACTTCCTGGGTTTCCGGCATACCGCCAATAAGCGAACCTGCCAGTACCCGACGTTTGCCGACCAAAGCACCAGCCTCTACCGGCGGTTCGATGGGCTGCAGCAAGCCGACCAGAATATGGGTGCCATCAAACTTCAAGGCATTCAGGTACGGGTTCAGGTCGTGAGGCACCGGTACGGTGTCGAGCATGAAATCGAAGCTTTGGGCGGCATCTTCCATCTGCTTTTCATCAGTGGAGATGATGACGTGATCCGCGCCTTGCTTCTTCGCTTCGCTGACCTTGCTTTCAGAACGGGTGAAGATGGTGACTTCCGCACCCAGCGCTTTGGCGAATTTAACGCCCATGTGGCCAAGACCACCCATACCGATAATGCCCACCTTGTCACCGGCTTTAACACCATAATGCCGCAGTGGTGAGTAGGTGGTGATACCTGCGCAGAGAATGGGGGCAGCCGCAGCGGGGTCCAGCTTTTCGGGTACTTTCACCACAAACCGTTCGCTGACCACCACCTTGTCTGAATAGCCGCCGAACGTCATGGAGTGGTCGTGACGATCTTCGCCGTTGTAGGTTCCGGTCATGCCTTCCAGGCAATACTGCTCCAGTCCTGATTCACATGCAGAGCAGGTGCGGCACGAGTCCACCATGCAGCCTACACCGACAACATCGCCGACCTTGTGGCGGGTGACGTCACTGCCAACGGCGGTGACACGACCGATTATTTCGTGACCGGGTACTACCGGAAATACCGAATTGCCCCAGTCGTTCTGGGTAAAGTGAATATCGGTGTGGCAGACACCGCAATAGTCGATCTCGATTGAGACATCATCGGGACGGGGTTCGCGGCGATCGAAACTGAAGGGTGCCAGCTTCGATGTTTCCGACTGTGCTGCATAAGCTTTGGTGTTGCTCATAGCGTGTTGTCCTCATGATCTGGAGCGTTTGGGTTCTGACCCATGAATACCTCACCATTGTGCGATTCGCTGGTGCTTACGGCTATCATCATTCCTGCAGCATTTTTGCCTGTTTCTCCGAAAAGGCAGAGCAGCCGGTCACTTTGGTCATCCGGAGTGGCATAATAATTCGTAAGAAAAGTTTAACCTTGAAGCCCTGTTTGCAAGGGCAAGCGAAGGGAGTGCGAAATGGCGCATGCAATGCCGGCAATGACCGAACTAATCGAACCGCTGGTAAAATGTGACGGATTCTCCGAAACGGCTTTACCGTTGGTGCGACTTGTTGCGTCAAAACATCGTATTGACCGGTCGCCTATCCTGTATGAACCGAGTCTGATGATCATCGCTCAGGGGCGAAAGATCGGTTATCTGGGGGACCGTGAAATTCACTACAACCCCGGTCACTACCTGGTTCAGACACTACCGTTGCCATTTGAGTGCGAGACGTTCGCCACCGACGACGAGCCTTTGTATGGGTTGTCTGTCCGGATTGACCCCGCTGTGTTGGGGGAGTTGGTGCTGGAGACCGGCGTTGATCATCAACTGGTTGCGCGGGAAACCCCGCAGCCGATGGCATCGGTCGCCATGACACAAGGCATGCATGAAGCGGTTATCCGCTTGCTTCGGGCGCTGCATGATCCGCTGGACGCTCAAGTCATGGGAAATGCCCGTATTCGAGAAGTGGTATTTGAAGCCTTGAAGGGTGAGCAGGGGCCGGCGCTGCGGGCGCTGATTCTGAATCAGGGGCATTATGCGCGCATTGTGCAGGTGCTCACTCAGATGCACAGCAATCTGACCGGTGACATCTCGGTTGAGGCGCTGGCAAAACAGGTCAACATGAGCGTCTCGACGTTCCATCATCATTTCAGGCAGGTGACCCGCTCGTCGCCCTTGCAGTATCTGAAACGGTTGCGGTTGATCAAGGCCCGGTTGCTGTTAAGTCATGACGAGTTGAATGTGAACCAGACTGCCCACGCAGTGGGATACCAGAGCGTGCCGCAGTTCAGCCGCGACTATAAACGGTACTTTGGAGCCAGTCCGGTGAAAGACCGGAACCACGAATCCGTTCAGGTCGGGAGCTGACGCTAATCATCTGTCCTGTCTTTGGGGTCGAGACTGAAGTACCAGCTTTTGCCTGCGTAATGTTCAGGGTCATGAATGTACAGCTCCTCTAAATGATAGTGCTTCATCAGAGCCTTCCACTGAGGAGATGACGCCAATGTTTCGGCCAAGGTGTCGATCAGTGGACTCAAGGTGGATGAGCTGGCCGGCCCCATAATGCTGCGGGTGAATCGGCTGTGAGGTGTGGAGGCGATGAATACGTTATCTTGAAGCTGGAGTTGGGTCCGGTAATAGCGCGCAGCCAGCATCGGTAGGATAGTGAAATCGACGTGGGGGCGATAAGCAACCATGAGCAGCAGACTGTCCCATCCCGGCGCATCCTCCTTGCTGATCATGCCGGACTCGATCATCTCGTCGATACCTTGATAGCTGTGTTCACGCAACCCCAGCATCTGCATTGAGTGCAGCGATAGCGGCCCGGAATAATCAAAATCCGGATCACGGGTTACCAATACATTGGCATCTTCAAAGATGGGGGCACTCCAGGCATAGGTGGTCATGTCCCTGTCTTTGAACCACGCCGGGTTGGTCCACAACACCAGCCACTCCGGTTGCCGCCGCAACTCCCTGTTCAGTCGGGCGCGCGGGTGGATCGCCAGTGTGAAATCAATGCCGGGAACTTTCAGCTCGTTGAGAATGTCGACAATGTCGAAGCTCAGCCCCTGACGGGTTTTCTCATCGACGACAAAAGGTGGAAAGTTGTGATAGGTGAGCACCTGAACTGTTCTGGCATTCACCGCAGTACTGAGGATGGTCAGTAACACGGCCAACAGGCAGCAGCCCCATAGACGGCGAAGGACGCGGGAGCCGGACGGCACTCTTTCATTCCGGCAGGGCAGGTGCGCCGTGTAAATATCAAGTTGCATCACATAGGTTTAGCACAGCCTGATGGCTGCGCCAAACCCTGCGGCTGCCTTTTAACCGTCCGCCAGATGCAGAGTGCCTTCCATATAGAATGCTGCCTGCCCGGCGATATGTATCCGATCACCGTGCAGCTCACATTTAAGGGTGCCGCCTCTTGCCGATAACTGTCTGGCCTGCAGCTTCGACTTGCCCAGCCGTTCTCCCCAGTAGGGCGCCAGCACACTGTGAATCGAGCCTGTTACCGGGTCTTCGTCGATACCATCTCCCGGTGCAAAGTAGCGACTGACGAAATCACAGGTGTCGCCTGGCGCGGTCACAATCAGGCCGCCGGGCCTGAGCGTCTTCAGCGGAGCCAGTTCGGGGGTGAGATTGCGAACAGCAGCTTCATTATCCAGCACAATCATGTAGTTGCTATCGTTGTCGATGCGAAAAGCCGACGCCGGTGCACCTTTGATGCCCTGTTGAACCGCCTCGGGGGTCGGCGTGGGTTTAAAAGGCAGGTTCGGGAAGTCCAGCTCCAGCCAGCCATCGTCCAGACGCCGCACGCCGAGCGGGCCGCTTTTGGACTTGAGGCGGATGACCGGCTCTTGCCAGTCCAGCCGGTTGAACAGGACCCATGCTGACGCCAGAGTGGCATGCCCGCATAGCGGAACTTCAATTCCCGGCGTAAACCAGCGGATGTGAAAGTCGCAGTCGCTTCCTGCTGGCTCCCGCACGAAGAACGCGGTTTCCGAGAGGTTATTTTCCTGCGCGATCTGCTGCATCAGCTCGTCAGGCAGCCACTGCTCCAGCGGCACAATCGCGGCGGGGTTGCCGGAAAACGGTTTGTCGGCAAATGCATCAACCTGGTAAATCGGCAAGCGGATCATATGGGCTCCTTTACGTTGCAGTGATTGTCCTCCAAGACTGAAGGTTTTGCTTGATGTTGATTCCTCTGCCACTGGCGGTGGCCCGTATACCGGGCGAGTTCCTGTTCGCCATACAGGTGAAGCAGGCTGCTACTGCCAGGCGGTGTCAGCACCCAGTGATCAGGCGCAACAGCATTGACTCGGAAGCCCCAGTTTAGCAACTGATTCAGGTGTATCTGGCGTGTTGCCGGTGCAGGGGTATCATCAATACCGCAGCGGTTATAAAGGTCGAACAGGTCATTTCTGGCCCTGGTGCTGGCCAATGTCTTGGGGCACTTCAAAGCGTGTCTGTGGGGTGTCGGTCGCATGGGGAATTTCCTTCTCCGTTAAGCGTTTGACTATTGTTCTCTGAAGGCCGCATCCGTCACAGAATCAGTCGGCTGGAAATTGAACCGGTACAGTGCCAAATTGAACTAGACTGTGATGGTCGGATTACGCTGTATCTGTGCTGCTCCAGTGAGCGGTTTTTCTGGGACGATGGGGTGTACCCCGGGCAGGCCGCGCGTTTTGAGGCAATACTTTGATCCAGAAGGGAACACGACAGCAGGTCCGAAGGGGCTTAGGGCGAACAGGGTAAGGAGAGCAGAGATGACAATTCTGTATGCACAGTTGGCCGACCAGATCGAGCAGCTGATCAATGACGGGGTTTACCAGGAAGGTGAGCGTCTGCCCGGAGTACGTGTGCTGAGCCGCCAGTTTGGTGTCAGTATTTCTACGGTTTTGCAGGCGCACCAGACTCTCGAAAGCCGAGGCTATCTGGAGGCGCGCGAGCGCAGTGGCTATTTTGCCAGACTGCCACGCAAGGATACGCCGGTGCCGACGATGCAGAAGCCCCGTGTCCGCCCCGCTCCTGTGACCGCCCGTGATATGGCGCTGGATCTGTGCTCGGTTGAGCTGAAGCAGATGGTGGCTTTTGGTCCCGCAGTGCCCCATGCGGATTTCCTGCCGTTGCGACAGATTCAGCAGGCGACAATCTGGGCTGCCCGCCAGGGTATGGCGACCCTGGACTATGCCTTTCCCGGTAAAGAGGTGTTCCGGCGCCAGATCGCCCAGCGAATGACGTCTCTGGGCGTTGTCACAACACCTGAAGACATCGTCGCAACTAACGGTGCCCAGGAAGCGATAATTCTGGCGTTGCGGGCGGTGACCCAGCCCGGTGACATTGTGGCGGTCGAGTCGCCGTCTTTCCCCGGCATTCTTCAGGCGCTTGAAGTGGTGGGGTTGAGAGCCCTTGAGATTCCTACTCATCCACTTGAAGGGCTCAGTCTGGAGGGGCTGGAGTTGGCACTGGCGCAGTGGCCCATCAAAGCGTGCGTGGTGGTGCCGAACCATAGCAACCCGCTAGGCGTGAGGATGCCGGATGATAAAAAGAAGCGATTGGTGACTTTGCTGGATGATGCCGGCGTGGTGCTGATCGAGGATGATATCTACGGCGACCTGCCACACGAAGGTGAGCGTCCCCGACCCGCGAAATCCTTTGATAGCAGTGGCAACGTGATTTACTGCAGCTCGTTCTCGAAAACCATTTCCCCTGGGCTGCGACTGGGCTGGATCGTACCCGGGAAGTATTTTAACGAGGTGTCCCAGCAAAAATATTTCAGCAATCTGGCGACTGCGAGTATCCCTCAATTGGCAGTGGCGCACTTTCTGGAGCAGGGCGGTTACGATCGTTACCTCCGTACAGCGCGACAGCGTTATCGCGAGGCAACCGAACGCATGCGCGCTGCGATAGGCCGGGAGTTTCCCGAAGGTACGGCGGTCAGTCGCCCCATGGGTGGGTTTGTGGTGTGGGTGCAATTACCTGATCGTGTATCCGGTACCCGTGTTTTTCACCGCGCCCGTGAAGTCGGCATCAACGTGGCGCCGGGTCGCATGTTTTCGACTACCAACAAGTACGAAGACTACGTCCGCATCAATTGCGCCAATCCATGGAGCGAGCGGATCGACAAAGCCATTCGACAGCTGGGTATCCTCGTCTCTGAAGAGCAGGAAGTGCAAGGCGCCACTTCGGATTCACCGAATGGCGTGAATCATGATATGGCTGCGGCCGGTTCCTGATTATGCTGGCGGTCCGATATGGGCCGCCAGTGTTTCTGCCCACATCCGATAACCGCCAGGTCCCGGGTGGAAACCGTCAGTTGCCATGACGTCAGGACCGTTTTCAAACTGGACACCGATCAGATCGACATTCGGATACCCGCCGACACGTCGGGCCAGACCCATGTTGAATGCGCGTGCCCGCTCACCAAGATAACGCCGCAAGGGTTGTGGCAACACCGGAAAACGCTCCATCGGTGGCACTGCAGTAAACAGTATCCTGTCCGGCGCATACTGCTGGTTGATACCGGCTATCAGCCTATCGACCTGCTTTAGCCAGCCCGAAACGGAGCATTTTGACGTCACATCGTTCACCCCCAGCGACACCACCACAATGTCGGCGTCGCATGATGGTAAGTGGCTGGCCGCTGTCTCCGTTGTGGCGTCAGGCGGGGGAAGATAGTCGGCCACCTTGCGACCGGTCAGCGCTTCGAGGGTCCAGTGAACCTGGTAATGCTGACTGAGCCTGTCGACCAACTGTCCGCTCAAGGCAATGGACTGATCTTTCGCCCCCACACCTGCCGCTGCGGAATCACCTAAAATTAAAAGATGGAGTGATGGGCCTTTGCCGGCCTGACCGGCACGAGGCCCACTTGCCTCCGGAAGCCTGGGCGTTGTCGCTCGGACGCGCTTGCCTTGATAAAGCAGCGCAGGGGCGAGCGTCAGTAACATGATGTTGTGCAGCACGATGTTTCCCTCAGGGTATTCAGCTTCTATTCCCCGCAGCGTGAGGGCTGGTGCCTTCGCTGTACAGGGCGGGGTGCTCCTTAGATGTCTAGATTAGGACTTTCTACTGCAAAAAAGCAGCAAAATTGGCCCTTTTTGACAGGTTATGGTGTCGCTCCCGATAGGAAACCCTGCGTGTCTCGGTTATGCTGGCTTTAATTGAAGCGTTTGCTTTAATTAAAGCATCAGCCCACAGTTTGCGATGACCAGCGACGGGTCAACGACAATAACAATAGAACCATTCACCACAGTGATGAAATGGAGGCAGTTATGTCCGTCAGCTCTACACCCGAAGGGGTCGAAATAGCGCCACGCCATGTCAGTTTCGAACTCGATGATGAACTGAAAACCCTTTGGCATAGCAACAATGTGTTCCGAACTGCATTCTTTAACGCCCTGTCGTTACAGTTTCCCGATGGCGAGCAGCAATTCATCAACGCGGTTCGCCTTTATCGGGACAAAATCAAAGACCCCAAGCTTGCGGCGGAAGTCCGTGGGTTTATTGGTCAGGAAGCCCTGCACGGACGGGAGCATCGGCGATACAACGAAGCCCTGAAGTCCAGAGGTTATGACGTGGATGCGATTGATGCGCGCTTTCGCAAGCATATGGACTGGGTCGAGAAATTGCCGCCCAACCGCCAGCTGGCGGGCACTTGCGGCGCGGAGCACTACACGGCGGTGCTGGCCAATGCGATTCTGTCTGATCCCGAGTGGATGCAGAGCGTGTCCCCCAAAATGCGTGAACTCTGGCGCTGGCATGCCATCGAAGAGACCGAGCATAAGGCGGTCGCCTTTGACGTGTATCGTCAGTGCGTGGGTAATGAGCGATTGCGGAAAATTGTATTCCTGTTCGTCACTTACAATTTCACCAAATATACCTTCCTCAACACCTGCAGCATGCTGCGTCACGAGGGTAAGTTGTGGAGCCTGCGCACCTGGCTCGACGGCATCAACTTCCTTTGGGGTAAGCCTGGCATTGTTCGTAAATGCCTGCCTGAATTCATGGCTTATCTTAAAACCGGCTTTCATCCCTGGGAGCAGGACAATCGTGCCTTGTTGGAGAAAAGTCTGGATGAGCTGAGCGAGCGCTATCCTGAAGCCAAAAGCGCCTGACAGGCATCCGTTAAATCGCGTGAAATTGCTGATAATGCCGGCAAACTGTGTTAAATCTGTCGCCACTTACAAAAATAAACATAGCGCCCGGTGCCTGATCATCCGGTACCGGAGTGGCGAACGGAGATAGCTATGCGAGTCGGTCTGATCATTGATTCAGCCTGTGACCTTCCCCACGAATTTTCCCGCAGGCACAACCTTTCCATCCTGCCGGTTACCGCTGTGATCGATGGCCAAACCTATATTGATGATCACGACCCGGTTAAAACCCAGGAATTCTATGAAAGCGGATTACTGCAGAAAGGCCATCATGCTGAAACTGAGGCCTTTTCAGCCCAGCAGATCCACGATCTTTTTCTGAGCGATATCGTCACCGAGTACGATGTTGCAATCTGTGAGACGGTGACGCGCTCACGCAGTCTTATATACCAGAATGCCACCGAAGCGATGAACTCGGTGATGTCCCACTACCGGGAGGCTCGCGAAGCCGCAGGTGTATCGGGAAACTTCTCAATGCGCGTTGTCGACAGCAAGCAGCTGTTTGCAGGACAGGGATTGCTGGCAGCGCATACGCTGGATCTGATTGAAAAGAAGCTGTCCAAGAATGAACTGCGGCAGCAGATTGAATCCTTCACTGATCGCATCTACACCTGCGTCATTCCCCGGGATCTCCATTACATCCGCGAGCGCGCCCGTCGTCGTGGCGACAAAAGTGTTTCGGCCGTCGCTGCGTTTTTGGGGAAGGCCCTGAGTATCACGCCGGTTATTTTTGGCAAAGGTGCAGAAGGTGAGCCTGTTGCCAAAACCCGCAGCTTTGATGATGCGGTTTCAAAAGTAATGGCCTATGCGGCCGAGCGTGTTAAGGCAGGCTTGCTCACGCCTTACGTGTGCATGTCATGCGGTTTGTCCTGGGAGGAGATTAACGCGCTGCCGGGGCTGGATAACCTGCGTGAGGTCTGTAAGGAAGAAGGTGTTGAATTGCTGCTTTCCCAGATGGGTATCACCAGTAGTATATACGTCGGACCCGGCAGTCTCTGTTTGGCGCTGGGAGCTGAGGATCACGCGTTTTCCGATTTCCAATAGCCTCCCGGTTTGCCCGAACCGCATTTCCCAACGGCCTGCATGGCGAATCCTGCAGGCCGTTTTGCGTGATAACCTGCCTTTGCTTTCGGTGGTCAGTGTGTTGCAACGGCACGCACTGCTCAGGCGTTATTGGTGCCGCTACTCTTTTGAGCGTATCAATACCTTTCAAAATGCAACGCACAGCCAGATGGATGAATAAGCATGGCAAAGGACTCAGTTGAACCCGCAGCACAGCTCCTGGAACTTCACGTCAAACACGAACTGGCAGCGCTGAAGGGGGCCAAGTGCCGCAAGTTTCTCCACACGGAAGTGCAGGAACTCTATGGCCTGGCAAGCCGTGTCACCCTGCGCCAGGCGGTGACAGAAGAACAGATCATGGGCGTGATCCGGCGTCTGGTTGTCAATATGGAACTGGATGGCGGCATTCCTGAACTGGCCGGCGAGATGGCGGCAAAAGTGGCGGCAGCGCCCGTGCAGTCGACCACTCGCCTGGGTGATGTGCTGAGCCGTGAGCAACTGACGGGGTTTGTCGAAGAGATTCTGGTACTGCGCGAGCATCGCGAACGGCTGATAAGCGAGGTGATGGCGCACCCGGTCTATCAGGAGTTGGTGTCGAATATCGTGTACCACGGCATCATCAATTACATCTACGAAGACAACCTGATTTCCCGCAGTGTGCCGGGTGTCGGTTCAATGATGAAATTCGGCAAGCGGATGGCGACCAAAGCGGTGCCGGGGATCGATGAAACCTTCGAACGCCGCATCAAAAGCTATTTGAGCGATAGTCTGCCGGGCCTGATTGGCCGCAGTGAGCAGTTCCTCAACAAGGCTCTCTCAGATAGCGAGCTTCACGACAGCATTATGGCCATCTGGAAGGGTGTGGAAGATCGCACGCTGGAAGAACTCCAGGTGGGGCTGGGCGAGATTGAGCTGCAGGAATTTGTAGTGCTGGGTTATGGCTTCTGGCTGGAGTTCCGCCAGAGCGCCTATTTTGACGGCTGCTGCGAGGCGGTTGTGAAGCATTTGTTTGATAAATATGGCGACCAGCCGTTGACTGAAGTGTTGGGTGATGTCGGTGTGACAGAAGAGGTTATCCAGACTGAAGTGGATACCTTCGCACAACCCGTACTCGATCTGCTGCGGGAAGAGGGGTATCTTGAGGCTCTGTTGCGCCGCCGTCTGACGCCTTTTTACTCGTCTGCAGCGGTTAAAAAAATACTCGCTGACTGACGTGAGGTGGCTGTGCCGAGTACCGAACTGTTCTGGACGTTCCTGATCGCTATATCGCTGCTGACGATAACCCCCGGGGTGGATACCCTGCTGGTGATGCGCAATACCGCCAGGGGCGGTCTTAAAGACGGCGTGATGAGTAGTTTCGGTATCTGCAGCGGTTTGTTCGTGCACGCGACCTTGTCGGCGGTCGGCATATCACTGATTCTGCTGCAGACCGCATGGGCGTTCGCACTGCTGAAATGGGTGGGCGCGGCGTATCTGGTGTGGCTGGGTGTTGCCAGCTTGCGCCAGGCTTTTAGCGAGAAAGCCGATCACACACCTGTCCGTAACGAGCCTGCAACGGCTTCGCCGACGGCGGACGACTACCGTCCATGGCGCTCGTTCCGTGAAGGGCTTCTGTCCAATGTACTGAATCCCAAAACCGCGCTTTTCTACATGGCGTTTCTGCCCCAGTTTATTGACCCGCAGGGCGCTGCTTTCAGCCAGTCGATTGCGTTGGCTGCGGTGCACTTTGTACTGGCAATGGTCTGGCAAACTGTGGTGGCTGGAATGGTTCTGCACTCCCGCCGCTGGGTGGCGCGGCCGGGCCTGAAACGGCTGATGCATGGGTTGACGGGCGGCGTCTTCGTAGCGCTGGGCGCCAGGCTGGCTGTAACGCAGCCGTAGTTTATCCAGTGCTGGGGGTTGAATTCCGGTCATAAAAAAACGGGAAGACACCTCAGGGTGCTTCCCGTTTTTTTATACGGTCGCTGGTTGCGGCTTACCGTTCCAGATACTGGAGTTTGTCGGTCTTGCCGTCCCACTCAGCCGCGTCAGGCAGGGGATCTTTCTTTTCAGTGATGTTGGGCCACTTGCCAGCCAGATCCGCGTTGATTTCGACATAGGCTTCCTGGTCTGCGGGCAGCTCGTCTTCGGAGAAAATGGCCTCCGCAGGGCATTCTGGCTCGCAAAGCGCGCAATCGATGCACTCGTCCGGGTCGATGACCAGGAAGTTTGGACCTTCATAGAAACAGTCTACCGGGCAGACTTCCACACAGTCGGTGTATTTGCACTTGATGCAGTTATCTGTAACGACGAATGCCATGTTTGGGTTCCTGCTTTTCCGATCAATCTCATCAGTCAGCGTCAATTAAGTCTGCGGCAAAAATCCGGCATCCGGGATGCGTGGCCGCGCTTACTGCGCATTATTAATTTTCGAGCGGTATTGTAGGGAGCGGTCCACCAAGTAGCAAGCTTGGTGCCGCGCACCTTTAAGGCTCTTTTATTATAACGATATAGAAGCAGCGGTTTATGCCCCTCTCGGGGGCCGAACTTGCAAACGACGCTGCAGGCGTTGAATTAAAGCTGGTTTTTAAGCTCGTAAAGCTGGTTTAGCGCCTCCCGCGGCGACAGGCTATCCAGATCAAGCGACGCCAGCGCCTTTTCGACAACGCTGGGGCCGGCACTGGCAAACATGTCGGCCTGATGGCTGGTGTCGCGGGCGCTGGCTTTTCGTGTGGCCGGTGCCGGGGTTACCGGCGTCGCACTGCCTTCCAACCGCTTGAGCTGCTGTTTGGCGTTGGTGATGACACTCTGGGGAACACCGGCCAGCTTGGCAACCTGAAGCCCGTAGCTCTGGCTCGCCGGACCTTCATGGACATTGTGGAGAAAGACAATGCTGTCGTCATGCTCGGTCGCGGTCAGATGCACGTTAACCGCCAGCGGCAACTGGTCGGCCAGTTGGGTCAGCTCAAAATAGTGAGTCGCAAACAGGGTATAGCAGCGCACGTCTTCGGCGAGCTGTTCGGCTGTGGCCCAGGCCAGGGACAGGCCATCAAAGGTGCTGGTGCCGCGGCCGACTTCGTCCATCAGAACAAGACTGTTTTCTGTGGCGTTGTGCAGGATGTTGGCGGTTTCGGTCATTTCCACCATGAATGTTGAGCGGCCACCGGCGATATCATCAGAAGAGCCCATACGGGTAAAGATGCGATCAACCGGTCCGACAATAGCCCTGTCCGCCGGGACAAAACTGCCGGTATAGGCAAGCAGCGCGATAAGGGCGACCTGGCGCATATAGGTCGACTTACCGCCCATGTTCGGGCCGGTAATCACCAGCATGCGGCGTTCGTTGTCGATCAGCAGATCGTTCGGCACGAACGGTTCATCGAGCAGCTGTTCGACGACCAGATGCCGGCCGGCTTCAATGTCCATGCCGGGCGCGTCGGAAAATTCAGGCGCGGCCAGTCGCAGGCTGGTGGCCCGTTCCGCAAAGTTGCTCAGTACGTCCAGCTCGGCCAATGCCTGGGCGGTTTCCTGGAGCGGTGCCAGTTCCGAGGCCAGCGTTTCGAGCACCTCTTCATAGAGTGCTTTTTCCCGGGCGAGGGCTCGGCTTTTGGCGCTGAGGGCCTTGTCTTCAAAGGTCTTGAGTTCGGGGGTGATGAAGCGCTCGGCGTTTTTCAGGGTCTGACGCCGGATATAGTCGACCGGCGCCTGATCAGACTGGGCGCGGCTGATTTCGATGTAATAGCCATGAACGCGGTTGTAGCCGACTTTCAGTGAGCTGAGGCCCGTGCGTTCTTTTTCTCTGGTTTCGACATCAAGCAAGTACTGGCCCGCGTTCTCGCTGATGTTGCGAAGTTCGTCCAGCTCCTCGTCGAAGCCCTCGCTGATAACCCCGCCGTCCCGGATTACAACGGGCGGGTTGTCGATGATGGAGCGGGATAGCAGATCAGCCAGCTCCGGGTAGGTACTCGCGGCATCCCGCAAGGCGTGAACGCGCGGTGAATCGACGGCTGTCAGTGCGGTCTCCAGATCGGGTAGCAAGGCAAATGCATCCCGCAGTCGGGCAAGATCCCGTGGCCGTGCCGAGCGCAGTGCCACGCGAGACAGAATCCGCTCGATATCGCCGACGGATTTCAGCAAATCGTGCACCGGTTCGTAATGAAAGCCATCAAGCAAAGCGCCAACTGCCTGCTGGCGTTCGAGCACGGTGGTTGTGTCGCGCAGCGGACGGTTAAGCCAGCGTCGAATCAGGCGGCCACCCATGGCGGTCGCGGTGCGATCCATCACCCAAGCCAGGGTGTACTGCTGACCGCCGGTGAGGTTGGTGTCGATTTCGAGATTGCGTCGGCTGGCGGCATCCAGAATCACCGCATCTTCCCGGCGCTCGCGGGAGAGTTTACGGATATGCGGCAGTGCCGTGCGCTGGGTTTCGCGTGCGTACTGCAGCAGGCAACCGGCAGCTGACAGCGCCTGTGTCAGATCCTCGCAGCCGAAACCGGTCAGATCGCGAACCTGCAATTGCTGGGTGATCACCCTTTGGGCTGTGTCCCGCTCAAATAACCAGGGCCCTTGACGGCGTACACCGGTGAAACCTTCCAGAATGTCTGCGAACGGAAAATCTTCGCTGATCAGAATTTCAGCAGGGCGCAGGCGTTGCAATTCACCCTGCAAGGATTCGACGCCGCTGAATTCGGAAACGCAGAACCGGCCACTGGAAATATCGAGCGATGCCAAACCAAAGTCTTCCCGATGGCTGGCAATGGCAACCAGCAGATTGTCGCGGCGGTCTTCCAGAAAGGCCTCATCGCTCAGTGTGCCTGGCGTGACAATGCGTACAACCTGACGTTCGACCGGCCCCTTGCTGGTTGACGGGTCACCAATCTGCTCACAAATGGCGATGGACTGCCCCTGGCGCACCAGCCGTGCGATATAACCTTCCGCCGCATGATAAGGAACACCCGCCATAGGAATCGGCTGACCGCCGGATTGCCCGCGCGCGGTGAGCGTGATGTCCAGCAGCTCCGCCGCCTTTTTGGCGTCGTCATAGAACAGCTCGTAAAAATCACCCATCCGGTAGAACACCATTTCATTGGTGTGCTCGGTTTTGATTTTCAGATACTGCTTCATCATTGGCGTGTGCTGGGACAGGTCGGTGGTGGCTCTGTCCTTCAGGACTTCCGTCATTCTCGCTCCGGTTCTGGGGCTGGCTGGGTGTGCGTTGGTGCGGGGCATGGCACTGTCAGCAAAGGTCTGTGCAGCCTGTGAAAGCTGGGATATGGCCCGCGTCAAATGCGCCCAATGTTAACACGGGCGATTGGGCTGCAACATGCAAAAAGAAACGGGCCTGTCGCGAGCGAACTCGCATAACAGCGGGCAGCAACTACGCTTGATAATAAAGAGGTCGAGCGTTTCGAGGTGCGACCTGCGTTGGCGCAACGCAGGTGTTACCGGGAAAAACACCGTCTGCTTCGATTGTGATGATGCGTGAATGGGGGATGCTGTTATGGGGGTGTCTGGATGGCATCCCCTTTGCTGGATGTCCAGAGACGACGCCCTTGCCGAACTCCTCCATGGAGCTAAAGCGCACATCAATCCCAATGCGGGGAATGCACTATGAACGAACCCATCGTACTCAATGCCTACCGTCCTTACCCCGGGTGTTATGACGAACTTGTGGATGACGGCTGCCAGGCACGATCACAAGCCACGGCCGTCGCGCGGTTCATCGCGCACAATGGCGCTGATGAACTGGTACGCCGGCAAGCACAGCTGGATTCGACGATAGCAGCTATGGGCATATCATTTACCGTCTATTCCGACAGCCAGAATATTGATCGAGCCTGGCCGCTGGATGTGGTGCCCCGGGTTATTTCCGCAACGGATTGGGAGAAAACCAGCAATGGCCTGAAGCAGCGTCTGCAGGCGCTGAATATGTTTATCAATGATTTATACAACGACCAGAAAGTCATCAAAGACAAGATTATTCCAGGTGAGCTGGTTCTGAAGTCGAAGAATTTCCTTGCGCCCTGTCAGGGCATCAAACCGGCGCACGGCGTATGGGCCCACATCTGCGGCACTGATCTGGTGCGCGATGAATTAGGTCGGTTTCTGGTGTTAGAGGATAACCTGCGGGTGCCTTCCGGTGTCTCCTACATGCTGGAGAACCGGACGGTCATGAAGCGGGTGTTCCCCGAACTGTTTGCCGAATCAACGATTGGTCCGGTCGACAACTACCCGTCACGGCTCTGGGAGATGCTGGCCTCATTATCGCCACGCCAGGATCTCACGCCGGTAGTGGTGGTACTGACGCCAGGCATTTACAACTCGGCCTATTTCGAACACAGCTTTCTGGCGCAGCAGATGGGCTGCCAGCTGGTGGAAAATGTCGACCTCTACGTCGATAACGACATCGTGTATATGCGCACACTGCAGGGGCCACAACGCGTCGATGTCATCTACCGGCGGGTAGACGATGTATTCATTGATCCGGAGGTTTTTCGCAAGGATTCGACGCTGGGGATTCCCGGCGTTATCCGTGCCTGGCGGGCCGGAAATGTGGCCATTGCCAATGCACCGGGTTCGGGTGTGGCGGATGACAAGGCGGTCTATGCATTTGTGCCGGATATCATTCGTTACTACCTGAGCGAAGAGTCGCTGATTGAGAACGTTCCGACCTATCTGTGTATGGATGAAAAACAGCGTGAGTATGTGCTCGCCAATCTCGACAAGCTGGTGGTCAAGCCGGCTAACGAGTCCGGCGGTTACGGTATTCTCATTGGCCCCAGGGCAAATGACGAAGAGCGAGCTCAGTTCGCCACTGCAATTCGTGAAAATCCCCGTAATTTTATTGCGCAACCGACACTTAATCTTTCGACTGCTCCCACCTTGTGTGACGAGATACTCGAGCCACGCCATCTGGATCTGCGGCCGTTTATCTTGCAGGGCGAAAGCGTTTATTGCACCACTGGAGGGTTGAGCCGGGTTGCATTGCGGCGTGGTTCGCTGGTGGTCAACTCCTCCCAGGGGGGCGGTAGTAAAGATACCTGGATCGTGGCGGGGGAGGGCTGATCATGCTGGCAAGAACCGCAGAAAACATGTACTGGATGGGTCGCTACCTTGAGCGAATGGAAGGCACAGCACGGCTGATTAATGCGACCACACACATGCTGATTGATTCACATCAGGACGCCCGCATCAGCTGGCCGGTGCTGATCGACGTGCTGGGCGAAGATCCTCAGGGATTCATTCAGGAAGGCAGCTCAAGCGAGCTGGGGGTTATGCATTACCTGATTGAAGCAGAAGACAGTCCGGCATCCATTCGCAATTCGTGCAATCAGCTCAGAACCAACGCACGCTGCGTGCGCGAGGTGATTCCCCGGGATTTCTGGGAGGAAATCAACTCTCTCAACCTGTTTATGCAGACCGAATGCACACTGGCCTCCAGCCGGGTGCGCCGTTACAGCTTGATGGTGGAGGTCGTGAGGCGTTGCCAGATGGTCGTTGGGGTCATGGACGGTACCATGCTACGGGATGATGCATTCTGCGTATTCAACATCGGTCGCCATCTCGAGCGGGCTGACATGACGACGCGGATTATGGATACCCTGATTCTACAACAGCTGACACCGACCGAAGGCCATTCTTCCCGGCGCCAGTTTCAATGGACATCATTGCTCAATGCCCTGGGTGGAACCGAACCCTACCGGCGTTATTTTGCGCAGGAAGAGGGAGAAACTGACGTTATCGACTTCCTGATGAGCTATCCTGAGTTTCCAAGGTCGATTTGTTTCTGCTTGCAGAAAATTGAAAGTGCAGTGAAGCGTTTGCCCCGCTCGGACGGTGTGTTGGCCGCCATAGCCCGACTGCGTGGCGGCGTTGACTCAGAGCCGCTGGCATCGCTTTCGACAGAGCGGTTGCACCTGCTGATCGACCAGATACAGGCGCGGTTCATTGACCTTCACTCCGCCCTGACGGAAGAGTCGTTTAAAGCACCTGATACCTGATAAATCACAAGGTTCCTCGATGGACTCGAATGATCAGCCCCTGACACTGGATTCACTGGTTGAGGCGTACCAGCGACGAAGCAAGGGTGTCGACGAATGGATCGCAGCGGGGGCGGAAGGGTCTGACTGGTCCCGGATTATTGGCTGGCTTATGGGCCAGGGCCCTGAAGCGCTGGCGAGCCTGACATCGGATCTTCAGCATCAGTTGCGGGAGCACGGTGCTACCTTTGACCCCCAAAGGCAGCAAAACCGGACACTGGACATCATCCCATGGGTGATCGAAACGTCAGAGTGGGCTCAGGTAGAGGCCGGGCTTGTCCAGCGCCGCAAATTGTTGTCGGCCGTGCTGGACGATCTCTACGGCGATCAGTTGTTGCTCAAGGACGCGACGCTCCCGGCGGATCTGATTTACCGCAATGCCGAGTACCTGATCCCTTGCCATAACCTGTTACCTGAAGGCCGCGACTGGCTGATGTTGTTGGGGTGTGATCTGGGGCGCGATGAGAGTGGCCGCCTCACGGCTTATGGCGATTGCTCACAGGCGCCGGGTGGGATGGGCTACGTGCTGGAGAACAGGATAGCCCTGAACCAGGTATTGCCCGAGCTCAGCCAGCAGTTCCAGAAAAAGCAGCTATCGCAGTTTTTTCAGGAACTTCAGAAATCTCTTGTGCCGCACATCCCTTATAGCAGTGAGCCCTTGATCGGTTTGCTGACGCGCCATCACCGGGACGGCCAGTACTTTGAACATGCCTTTCTCGCGAATTATCTCAATCTCGCGCTGGTCCATGGTGAGGACCTGATGTTCAAGGATGGCCGAATGTGGCTGAAAACGCTCAGTGGGCTTCAGCCGTTGGACGCGCTGGTCCGGTATTTGCCGGACATGCTCAGCGATCCGCTGGAACTGGATTCGGGTATCACCGGCAGCCCCGGGTTACTTCAAAGCATTCGGCAGGACAACTTGCTGTGTTGCAATCCACCCGGGGCTGCACTGATCGACAGTGGTGCCTTGCTGCCTTACATGGAGCGGTTATGCCAGCGAGTGCTTGGCGAGTCGCTGAAACTGCCATCGGTGAACGCCTATTGGTGTGGCGACGACATTCAGCGACAGCAGGTGATGGCAGATCTTTCGGATATGATTATTCATGATCTTGAACAGCCCGGTCAGTGGCTGTCATTTGCCAATTCAAGTCGTCAGCAGCGGCAGGAGCTTTCGGCCCGTATAGATAGCGACCCGCAACGTTACCTGGCGCGCCGGGTACTGCCGTTAAGCACGGTGCCGGTATGGCGGAGTCGGGAACTGCAATCGCGCAGCGTGACTTTGCGCAGTTTTGTTTTGAAGCACGAGGAGGGCGATCGGCTGATGCCGGGCGGACTGGCCCGCTGTCACGAATATCCCCTGCAACTTCAGCTCGGGCTGAAAACAAGTTTTATGGCCAAGGATGTCTGGCTGAGTAGTGATGTGGGCGCGTCTATCAGTCTGCTGCATAGCGCATTGACCAGCGTGCGGTTATCCAGAAAAGCCGGTTTGCTGCCCAGTCGGGTAGCGGATCACCTGTTCTGGATGGGGCGTTACAGTGAGCGCCTGAATCTGGCATGTCGCGCGATGCGAGCGACTCTGCCTCTGGCCAGCACCGTCGAGAAGGAGGACGAGCTGGCCACCCTGACACCGTTGGTGGCCTTCGCGTGCAAAATAAACGGTGGTCGGTTCCACCCTACCAATTCTGCGGCTGAACTCACCGAACAACTGAGCAGCCTGTTTGTGCGCAACCGCAAGGACGGCCTGCTATCGGTGCTCCAGGCCTTGATCACCAACGCCCAGTCGGTGCGGGAGTATTTCTCTGAAGATACCTGGTATGTGCTGGAGCGACTGCAAAACGCATTGAATCAATTCCCCACGCAAGGCTCGACCTCACGGATGGATCGGGCGCTGGATGAGATTATTCTTCTGCAATCCGCAATCTACGGTCTGAACAACGAGACCATGAGCCGCACACAGGCCCTGCGCTTCATGGATATTGGCAAACATATCGAGCGTGGCTTGCAGACGACATCGCTGCTCACCAACGTCTTTGTGCAGTCTACCAATCCGCCGGGCGTTCTCATGGAGGCGGTGCTGCGAATGGCGGACACGCTGATGACCTACCGTCGACGCTACCGTGCCGAGTTGCACCCGCTCGCGATTATTGATCTGTTGCTGCTGGACGAGAGCACGCCACGATCGGTGGGGTACCAGTGCCAGCGGCTGAAAAGACAGGTAAATCAATTGCCCGCCAGGGATTCAAAGCTACCGCGACTGAACGCAGAGCAGAGGCTGATGGTTGAACTGGTTACCTTGCTGCAATTGGTCGACCTCGAAGCCTTGATGAGCGAGAGCGGGGAGCCATCACCTCAGTTGGGGGAACTGCTGCATCATGTTCATATCATGCTGAACCAGTTGTCAGAGGCGATTACGCTGGCGTACTTCAATCACACCGATATTCCGCGGCCGATTTAGCGGTAAAGCAGGGCAGGGCCTGGTCACATGAAATATCAGATCACCCATAGAACGCAGTATCGCTATCAGCAGGATACGGCAAACTGCTACAACCTGGCCTGCATGCTGCCTCGGGCAATGTCCTACCAGAAGGTGGAGTCGAGCAGGCTTCAGGTCAACCCGGCACCCTCGAGCCAGTATCAGCGCCGGGACTTTTTCGGCAATCAGCAGACCTTCTTCCATATCGGTGCGCTCCACAGCCAACTAGAGGTGACGGTAGTCAGCCAGGTTGAGGCCATGCGCCGTTATGTCGCGGGGCCATTGGAGTCGTCAATGCCCTGGGACGACCTGACCCGGCACCTGGCACAATCAACCTATGACGCCGCTCTCGATGCCCGCCTGTTTTCCCACGGCACGCGCATGACGCCCTGCGATCCATTACTGGCAGAGTTTGCACGCCAGGACTTCAAGCCCGGTGTACCGGTACTTGAGGCCGCGCGACGACTCGCTCATCGCATATTTGAGGAGTTTACCTTCGAGCCGGGCTTTACCACACTGGCAACACCGGTGCGTACCGTGCTTGAAACAAAACGCGGCGTTTGCCAGGACTTCGCGCAATTGGCGATCAGCGCCCTGCGCTCGCTCGGACTGCCGGTGCGTTACGTCAGCGGATATCTCGAAACCCTACCGCCGCCAGGGCAAGCGCGTCTCGTGGGAGCCGATGCGTCCCACGCCTGGTTCAGTGTATTTGATCCCGTGCTGGGTTGGATTGATTTTGATCCCACCAATGACATGATGCCGGATGAGCGCCATATCACAGTGGCTTTCGGTCGGGATTATGCCGATGTGGTGCCTCTGAAAGGCCTTATGAGCGGCGGCGGGGAACATCAACTCAAAGTGGAAGTTGATGTTATGCCGCTGGGGCTGGATGGCGCCCCCCTTTCGTGAAGTCTCGCTGTTGCAAGATGTCAGCGCCTTTGATGCAATGTTGGGCACAGAGATGAGAGGCGCAGCATGTCCTATTCCGATGATCGTTTACTTGAAGCGGCTATAGCGCTGGGTGATACCTTGCGCAGTCAGCAATTGATGATCGCCACAGCCGAAAGCTGCACCGGCGGTTGGGTGGCCAAGGCCCTCACGGATCTGCCCGGAAGCTCGGACTACATAGGCTGCGGGATTGTCAGCTATTCCAACGAGGCCAAGCAGCAGTTGCTGGGCGTTAGCACTCAATCCCTGCGAGATCATGGCGCAGTCAGCGAACCGGTTGTACGTGAAATGGTCGCGGGTGCTCTGGCGGTGACCGGAGCGCAAGTGGCTGTGGCCATCAGCGGAGTGGCAGGTCCAGGGGGAGGAAGCGA
>TARA_R100001440_G_scaffold22246_4_pt1 | contig 26268 bp, 38 predicted proteins | sample TARA_R100001440 | Tara Oceans TARA_R100001440 (sample SAMEA2622112) | marine metagenome | biome: marine biome (ENVO:00000447); feature: surface water layer (ENVO:00002042); material: "saline water (ENVO:00002010), including plankton (ENVO:xxxxxxxx)" | depth 5 m
CTCAATAAAACCTTTTTCAAGTTTCTTTTTTTCATACCATAATTTTTGGTATTCTTTTTGTTTCTCTTTATTTTTATATCCCATTTAATAATCCCTTATAAAACTGTATGCAATACAAATAATTGCAATCATAAAATATATGAACATGAATATTAAAAATATAGGACTAACCATAATAAGGGCTAGTGATATTATTGATAATATAAAGCATAAAAAACTTGCTTCTAATAGTTTATAATTTTTCATTATGCCACCTCTAATTTATTGTTTTTAAAATAATCATGCATGACATCATAACCAATTATAAAAGTATACATATTTACAACTTTTTCAGGTTCTGAAAAGTCTGTATAAACTTCTCCAAAATTGTCATTTTCATATTCTTTTATCATTTCTATTATATTAAATACTTCATCAGATAACCATTTTGTGGCTTGATACCTACCTATAATATAATAATCCTGATTGAATGCTTGATGATGTATATCTGAAAAGTCATTTTCAGCTAAATAGTCTTTATTATATTTTAATTGTTCTTTAATAAAATCTTCAAAATGTGAATAGATCTCATCATATTTATAATAATTATTTGTCATTGTTTATCTCACTTTCTTTTTTAAGTTTATTTTTAAATTTGGTTTTTTAAGCCACTCATTCATACTTTTTAGATATAGTTCATCTCTATATGTTTGAATTGCGTTGTCGTAATCGTCGTATATTTGTTCGTGTCTATACCATTCATTTAATTGACAATCTGAAGTTTTATATTGTTTACTACAATGTCCACAATAAAACCATTTCGTCATATAAGGCATAAAAGTTTCGTGGTCATGTGGACACACCCACAAATACCCCTCTACTTCTATTTGTATTTTTCTTTTTGTTGTCATTTTCTCACTTTCTTTTTTATGTTTAAATGTTTGTTTTTATGTAATTATTATAAAAACGACTCACTATAATTATGTATATTAAACTAAAAAAATTTAAATTCAAGTAAAAAAAAATTATTTTTGATATTTAATTTTAGATAAATCATTGAAACATATAAAAACTATATAATTATAATGTATAGATTATATATAATTATAATGTATAAATCTAAATATGATAATGCAAATTAGAATTATTCTAAATTGTAATTGTACACAAAAAAAGATGTAGAATCAGGATTAACTACAATTAAAAAATGTAGTATAATATAATGTACACAAAAAAAATGTAGAATTATAATGCCTATATCTCATGGGGGAGAAAAAAAATATGCCGTGCTTTGCTGTATATATATATGCACCCCCCACAAAATTAGCAAACAAAACAGAATTACTATATGTCAATTATTTGACAGAACTTTATCAAAATAAATGTCAAAATTATGACATCATAGTTTCCTGGGTTTCCAAAACACCCCCCTTTATTTTATTTTTAGGGTACCCATACCCCTGTTTAGAAAACACAGCAATCATAAATTTACCACCCTCTAATCCGGGTCGTACCTCGTAGTGCTTACCACTAGTCTGACAGTAGAAATCCACGTCATCAAAACCGGCTTGTCTACCCATATCCTCAAACTCTTCTGGTGTGTAGTGTTTATAATGAAATTCATTCACCGGAGGTAACTGATGAGGTCTCACCCGTTCATTAGGTGATGAACATATAAATAAATTTGATTTCTCTCCAGCTAAATCAAATACACTTTGTGCTAAATTAGGCGGTATGTGTTCTATAAACTCAAAAGATACGACAGCATCATAGGAAGCTGGCAACCTATCTGTTTTTATTTTTGTAAAATCTTCAACAATATAATTAATACCAGGAGATTTTTTTGCAAAAGATTCTAAGAACACACCATGAGCCACAGGTGATTTATCAATGCAATCTACTCCACAAGAAAGCATATTGTGTAAAATATATGATCCATATCCTATTCCACAACCAACGTCTAAAATGTCAGAGGGTTGTTTAATAAATTCTTTTATTTTCTTCACGGCAAAGTTATATCGTTCCAAATGATCGGCTCTAATATTATTGGGATCCATGATTCGTTCAACCATTTAATGCTTTCATTCTTGTTGTCCAGTATCGATCAAGTACGTAATACCAACATCCATTGATACATGGTTCTACTAAAGCAACTAATCCAGCTTCAAACAACGAAGCACCAGTTAACCAGTAGACAACATTCATAGCTATAAACACATGACCACATGTATAAATAAAAGCACGTCCAATACTCGTGTTTATCATGTTACAACTTTCATAATACAACCTTGTTTCCAAGATCTGGCGAGTGGTATAACTTCTCTCTTAAATTGTTTACACCACTCACTTAAAGCTTTCCATTCTCCCTCTTCCCATTTTGGGTATGGAGATATAGGTGATGGTAACAAATCATCAAAACGTATTAATGTTCCTACTACAATTTGATTATTAAGTAGATCAAGAACAGTTTTTGTAGATTTATAAAGATCACAATCAATATTCATAAACGATATGTGTCGTTTGTGGTCTTTTTTCCACACAGGAATGGTATCTTCAAACCAGCCCTCATGTAAAACTACGTTTGGTACCACCTTTGGTAGCTCTGACACAGCAAAATGTCCCTTCTCTATAACTTTGTGTCCCATAAACCACTGCTCAGGCAGCCCTTCAAAGCTGTCAAAGCCATGAAACGTAACATTTTTGTTAAGACTAGCTAAATAATTTATAGATTTACCTTCATATACCCCAAATTCTACATAATGTCCCTTTGGATGTAGTATATTTTGCATACAAAATTGATATTCCATCAATCGGTTGTCTAATAAGACCATGGGTCTATATAAAAACTCCTCTGTTTGCATATTATCTCCTATATAAATCTATTTTGTGATAATAAACAATGACTTGCCAACTGTCAACAAACAAAGTATATTAGATATACTGGTAGAATCTACCTTATACGTCTAAAGTTATAAGGGATAAGGCCTTGTAAATGTTAATTGTCTCCTACGGCTAAGTGATCCCAGTGTAAATAGGGAGGGGTCGATAGCCCCTCTCTAATTTAATAAGCACGAGGGTTATATGGATGTTTTAAAAGAACGTAAGAAAAAAATAAAAGATATTTTAACTCCACACATTCTGTATGGTAAGCTATCAGAAGAACAGATTGTTGAAATGATTCGTATTGAGAGTGCTGATTACAAAAATAAGTCAGCTGGTAAAATGGGAGAGTTGAGAGCTGAACTAGAACGAAGAAGACTATTAAGACTTCGTAGAACAAACCCTGATGAATTTGATAGGAGGATAGACATAATGTTAGAAAGACCATCAAAAGATGTAGATGAAAAAAGAACACGACTACCACGAGGGCTAACACCCATGCAAGAAAAGTTTTGTATGGAGTATGCAGCCACTGGTGATGAACTAGATTCGTATAAGAAAGCTGGATTCAAAGAAGCCAAAGATGATCCCAATACACGAATCCGGGCTCGTCAACTTTTTAAGAACGAGAAGATTCAGGCAAGGATTGATGAATATCAAAAGGAGGCCATCCGTAAAATATCGTGGACAAAAGAAAAAGTCCTTGAGAAAATAGGAGAGGTCTACTCTAATTCTATAAACGACGGAGACTTTACAAATGCAAACAGAGCTATGGAGAATATAGCTAAGCATCTTGGAATGTTTGTTGACCTATCAAAAGTAGAGCAAACAGTAAAAACAACCGGGTTCGAATCAGGAGACAAAAAGGCTGACATAAAAAAATTAGCTGACCTTGCTGGATTTAAGTTGATTGATGGTGGAGTTAGTGGTAAAAAAGTAGCCGATAAAGATGGAACATCAGGAAATAAGTGACGAACAACTTGACCAACTCAGGCATTATGCTTACGAGAATATACGTCAAGACTTTCTCAGCTTTGTAAAAGGATTTGCACCAAAGCTAGTGGCTGATTTTAAAATGGGTCGACATATTGAAGTTATCAGTGAAAAACTACAAAAGGTTGAAAACGGTGACATCAAACGTCTGATGGTGTTCTTACCACCTCGTTCATCAAAGTCTCTTGTGTGTTCTAAATTATTCCCAGCCTGGTATCTAGGCCGACACCCTAATCATGAAATCTTATCGGTATCTCACAGTGATCAACTTGCTTCTGACTTTGGTCGTGGTGTAAGGGATCTGGTTAGTGACCCAACGTATCAAGATGTATTCGATATTAAATTACGTTCGGATGTCCGTGCTGCGGGTAAATGGCAGACCAACCGTAACGGTGTCTATGTAGCTGCCGGTGTTCGTACACAGATAGCTGGTCGTGGTGCACACGTGGCTCTTCTTGATGATGTGATGTCAGAGGAGGATGCCTTTAGTGAAGCTGGTCGTCGATATATTAAAGAGTGGTATCCTGCCGGTTTACGAACCCGACTTATGCCTAACGGCTCTATCGTTATTATTAATACACGATACCACGAAGATGATTTATGTGGATGGTTATTATCATCAGAAGCTAGTGATAGTAGTTCAGCTATATCTGATTATTGGGATGTGGTAAACATACCCGCATGGGTTGATGAAAAAAGTAGTAAGCTATTAAAACTACCTGTCGGTGAATCATACTTTCCCGAATGGAAACCAAAAGAAATTCTTAAAAAAGATGAGATGGAGATTCGTAGACACAACGGTTCACGATACTGGGAATCACTCTATATGCAAAACCCCGTTCCTGATGAAGGTGGTATTCTTAAAAAGTCATGGTTTCAAATGTGGGAATACGAAGATCCACCTCACTGTGATTTCGTAATACAAACTATGGATACAGCTTTTTCAACACGAACAACAGCTGACTATAGTGTTATACAAACCTGGGGTATCTTTACACAAGTAGAGGCTGACAGTTCCGGAGCTGAACATGATGTTGGTCATTTGATTTTATTAGGCAACACACGAGGACGATTTGAATATCCGGAGTTACGACAGAATGCTCAAGATGCATTTGATGAACATGAACCAGATGTTATCATTATTGAGAAGAAAGCTAGTGGTCAATCATTAATACAAGATTTACGACGAGCTGGATTACCGATCATGGAATATACACCCGATCGGGACAAGGTAGCCAGAGCTTATGCTGCTTCACCATTAATTGAATCAGGACGAGTATGGTTACCGAAACGGCCGTGGGCACAAACATTGTTTGACGAAGCCATCACTTTTCCAAACGGAGCACATGATGACCAAGTTGATTCAATGGTCATGGCTATACACTATATGAAAGACTCATGGCACTTGCAACATCCCCATGATCCGTATTATAGTGATAATGACAATACTTATAAAAAAAATAAGGCAACCTACTGGAAGGTATCTAATTAATTATGGCAATCGAAAAAAATCCAAACGACATTTCAACACCTTTAGATAAAGCTAAAGAAAAGGTTCAAGCCGGTGCGGCTGAACTTGGTATTAACGTAGATATAAAAGAAGAACAAGATGAGGACTTAGCTGTTAATGTAGACCCGATAACGGGTGAAGTTGAGATGGACTTAAACGAAGATAGTGGTAAAGTATTAGCCTCTATCAGTGAAGACTTTTATACAAACCTTGCTGACTTGATGGAAGAAGATCAGCTTGAAGAAATATCAAATACAGTTTTTGATAACTATCAATCGGATAAAGATTCACGAGAAGAGTGGGAGCAAACCTTTGAACGTGGTTTTGATTTACTCGGACTAAAACTAGAAGAAACAACAGAACCGTTTGATGGTGCATGTACGGCAACTCACCCTTTAATTATTGAGAATGCTGTTAAGTTTCAATCAAAAGCATCACAAGAATTATTTCCTAGTAAAGGTCCAGTAAAAACACAAGTCGTAGGTGCTGTTACACCGGACAAAGAAAAACAAGCACAACGTGTAAAAGATTTCATGAACTATCAGCTTACCGAAGAAATGCCAGAGTATTTTGATGAGTTTGAGAAAATGTTATTTCACCTACCGTTAATCGGTACGGCCGTTAAGAAAGTTTATTATGATGAAACATTAGGGCGACCAATATCAGAGTTCATACCTATTGACCAGTTTCATGTATCTAATTTAGTATCTGATCTTAGACGTGCTGATAGATACACTCACGTTATTTATCGTAGTGAAAATGATTTACGAAAAGATATGGATGCTGGTATGTATAGTGAACTTGATCTCGGTGATCCAGAACAAACAGACAGAGGATCAATCACATCTAAAGCAGAACAGATTATGGGACTATCGGCATACGATGAGAATCCATATGACCCAAGCTACCAACTCCTTGAACAACATCTGTATTTAGATTTACCAGAACCTTTCAATAGTCCAACAGGTGTAGCCTATCCGTACATCGTTACTGTCGATAAAAGTTCAAAGAAGGTTCTTAGTATTCGTCGTAATTGGAATGACGGAGATCCACGATTTGTAAAAAGAGAACACTTCGTTAGTTATAAGTTTGTACCCGGTTTTGGGTTCTACGGATTAGGTTTAATACATTTCCTTGGTAATCTAACAATGTCGGCAACGGCAGCCATGAGAGCATTGATTGATGCAGGTCAGTTCTCTAACTTACCAGGTGGATTTAAAGCCAGAGGTGTTAGAGTTGTAGGCGATAACTCTCCGATAATGCCGGGGGAATTTCGGGACGTTGAGTCAACGGGTTTAGACTTGGGCAAGTCCATAGTTCCTCTTCCGTATAAAGAACCATCTCAGACTCTCTATCAGATGTTAGGCTTTGTAGCCACTGCCGGCCAGAAATTTGCTGACACGACAGATCAAGTAGTGTCTGACGCAACGAATTATGGACCGGTTGGCACGACATTAGCATTATTAGAAGCATCAGGTAAGTTTTTTTCAGCAATTCACAAACGACTCCACAAGTCTCAACGAGACGAGTTTAAAATATTAGCAAGAATAAATAATGAGTTTTTACCCACAACTTATCCTTATGACATTATAGGACAGTCTGCTGAAATATTCAAGCAAGATTTTGATGGTCGTGTTGATGTAGTTCCGGTTAGTGATCCAAACATTCCATCGAACTCTCATAGACTAGCACAAGCACAACTAATGTTACAGTTAGCTTCACAATCACCTCCGGGAACATTTAACATGCCTGAGATAAATAAAGCTGTATTAGCTGCGGCAAATGTTGACAACCCTGATAGATTTATTACAGCACAAGCACAAGCCGTTCCTCAAGATCCAATAGCTGATATTATGTCAGCTGCAAAAGGACGACCAATAAAAGCTTTCCCCGGACAAGATCATGATGCACATATAGCTGTAAAGACAGCTTACATGCAAGACCCTATGAACGGAGCTAATCCAGTTATGAAAAATGTACAACCGTTGTTGATGAACAATATTCGTGAACACATGGTTCTACGATTCCAAGAACAAATGGGTGGACTCATGAAAGCTCAAGAAGGTCAGGTAGATCAAGGAGCCAGTTTAGGAATGATTATGTCACAATCAGCTCAACAAATATTACAAGCTAACCAACTAGCAGCTCAAGGGGGATTAGCTAGTATTGAACAACAAAACATTGAGTTACAAAAATCTGAACTTGAATTAAAGAAACAAAGAGAGATGGTTGATGCTCAATTCAAAGATAGAGAAATAAAACTTAAAGAAAAAGAAGTTGATATTGATGCGATGGTTGAAGCAGCTAAGATTCAAGAAAAGAAAGATAACGATTCAAATAATCTTACAGCTAAAGTAGTTATGGATTTGTTAAAAATGATTGACAAAAATAAGTTAAATGGTACACAAGAGTTACAAGCTGGTGGTGATGTTCAAGCTTTTAAACAAGCAGCCGATATGGCCGTTACTCAACAGCAACCACCGATGCCTATGCAAACAACAATGACACAACCACAAAACTTTTTAGATATGGCTCGACAGGCACAAAATATACCAACTGATCCTCAACCTGAAACGGTACCAGAACAACAAGAAAAGGAGCAACCAAAAATGAATATGGGTAAATTTACATACGAACAAGAGATCGGACCAAATAGCACAAAACTTCATCATCCGACAAAAACAAGTGGAGTAACTATTGGTGCTGGTTATGATATGAAAGAAAAATCACAAGACACTATTATTGAAGACATGGCTAGTGTTGGTGTCCCTGAAGATAAGGCTGATAGATTATCGTTAGCTTCCGGTTTATCGGGAAAAGAAGCTAGTGATTTTGTAAAAGAAAACTCTGATCTTGAGATTACACTCCCTGAACAAGAAAAATTATTTACAATTAGTATGAGTGAGGCTTTTAAACGGGCTGATAATGATTTAAGAAGTTTAGGATATGATCCCGATCAAGTTCCTGAAAATAAAAAAGAAGTATTAGCTGATTATACTTACAATGTTGGTGGTCTTATAAAATTTCCAAAATTTACAGATGCTTTTCTTAAAGGTGATCTTAAAGTAGCTTTGGCAGAATCTGATAGATATTCAAATGGAAAACCACTTACTCGTAGAAATAAAGCAACAAGAGCTATAGTTACAGAGATTTTAACAGCCTGATGAATTATATAACAAACCACGGTGTGGAACTTCCTGATCCTGCCGTTTGTTTTGATGACGAAGGTTACGAACCCAGTAATAATGACATACCTAAAACATACGAGGTATTATCCAGAGCTATACGAGAGTTAGACATAAATTCATTTTCTTTAGGTATCAACAGTCTTTACACTAGTGTTAAGCCTACGGTTACCGTTCAGAACCAACTTAAATCTGCCTTAGTTGGTTTTACATTACGACAACAATCTAACAATATATCATATGATGGACCTAAACAATTTAAAGAGCTTGGCTATTATGACACTATTATTGATACTGATTCGTTACTTGCGTGTCTCGAAAAAGATATTGTTGAGTTAAAATCATTAGAACCTATTAGAAATACACGAATGCAAGATAGAATGTTAACCATACCGTTAAGTCATAAGGCTTTTAATATTCTAAACGATGTCTATAGTAAATTAAAGTTATTACCGCAACCGTATTCGATTACCAATATTAATTTACATGTAAGTGATAAAGACGATACCTTTAATGAATACTTTCAAAATGATCAAAAGCATAAACCTAAGAATGATTTGTATACATTACATATAGATCCAAAATATACTTACATCAAAACAATTATATATCTTAACACAGTTCAACGGGGTAATGGTCCTTTTGCTTATATACCAGAAAGTCATAGATGGAAGTTTGATGATGTTGAAATGTTATTCTGTAAAAGTAATCAGTTAGTTAATACATTATCAACTGTAGAACAAAGAAAAATAAATGCCGGTCTTCCGTTATGGGCACGGAAAAATTCATACTTTTCACGACAGTTTAAAAATAACACTTCTCTATCTGAACACTTATATAAAAAATTAAAACACTTTACATCAGATAAAAGTAATTTTATACTATTTGAACCGAACTTTGGTTGGCACAGGGGTACTCATGTGCAAACAGGAGAACGGATTGCGTTACAAATAATATTAAAACCAAACGGAAATAAATAATTATGAGATGTTGGCATTGCCATACAGAGTTAATATGGGGTGGAGATAATGATGTTGAAGATGAGGAAGATCATTATTTAATAGTATCAAACTTTAGCTGTCCCGGTTGTGGATCTCATGTTGATGTTTATTTTCCTAAAGAACCTAAAGGCACGGCCGTAAAAAGTGATTTAAGATATTATGATAGTTAATCCCAATCTTTCGAAAGAAGTATTACAACGACGAGTGTTTAATCCATACTATTACGATTTACATGTTAAAGAATTTTTAATAGGTAAGACAAGACAATATATAGATTCTAACGGAGTCGTTCTTGATGTGGGAGCTGGTGTTGGTCAGTACACCCGATGGTTTACGAAACATGCCGATCATGTTAAGGGGTATGAAGCTGTCCCTGAAGTCTACGAACAACTATGTAAAGTTCAAGATGATTATTTAAATTTCTCACCTTTTAACCTAGCTGTTGGTGATAAACCGGGTAAGGAAAGATTTTACGTTGATAACAAACGATTATCTAATTCATCTTTTCAAAATTTAGTTGATGGTTATCCTATTGATATTGAAGTTATCACATTAGATGAACATTGTAGATCAGCTGATAATATTTGTTTTATAAAAATAGATACCGAAGGCACAGAACTTGATGTGTTAAATGGTGCACAAAAAATTATTGATAAACATAAACCTCACATGATGATAGAGATTTACGATAAGTTTAATAAATATCCAGTAGATACAACTTTTAAATTTTGTTTTGATAGAGGATACTCTTGTCTTTATAATCACAGAGGTCAAGGATTAAAACCAATAAATGACATTGAGCATGGTGTAAAAGTAGCTATGACAATGCCAGAAATAACTGATGGAGATTTTTTGTTTTTACATGGCAGTAGAACTTAAAAATAGTATGTTTATACATGTCCCAAAAACTGGGGGACGATGGGTAAAACAAATGTTGTTTAATTATGTAGAGGGAGCTAAAGCTGTTGGCGATGCTGTATATGATTCACATAATACACCCATGACTCACAAACAAACCTTTGCTTTTCTTAGACATCCTATGACATTTGTGCATAGTTTATTTCACCATCGTTCACGAAAAAAGTCAAACACCAGAGGACATCAATGGAACTGGCAGAACGATTTAAGACTGGAACGAGAGTGTCAAGCCGAAGAATATGAAGCATTCCTTACTAAAATAGTCGGGAATAAAAATGTTGTTAAGGATTATTATGATCATTACACAACTAATCATTATCCTAATATTAAGTTTGGTTATATGGAAACACTATGTAATGATTTGATTATTATGATTGATGGTCTTGGTGAAAAGTTTGATGAACCGTCTATTTACATGCACGGAAAATTAATTGTTGGTGGTCGAGATGCTGGTGGTCCCATAACTGTACAAGAGGCAATGATAAAACAAGAGTATCTTGATGCTATGTATGAATCTGAAAAAGAGTTATTTGAAAGACATGAAGTATGGATGCCGTAGCTAATTATCTTACTGAAAAACTTACGACGACAAAAAATAATCTAGCTGAAACAATTTCAACTGGGTCATCTGAAAATTATGCTGACTATAAATATCAAGTCGGTATTATTGAAGGCTTGACGATTGCTCTTGAAGAAATTAAATTAGCAGAGAAAAACTTATATAATGAAGGAGAAGACGAATAATGAAAGCAGCAGGAGTCGCAACAACAGTTGCAGGTAATGATGATTGGATTACAAACAAAGAAACACCAGATCCAGAAGTATTACCACACTTACCCGGATACCATGTATTAATTAGACCAGTGGCTATTCGTGATAAAACAAAAGGTGGCATATTATTACCAAGTAAATTTAAAGACGATGCTCAATATTTAACTACAGTAGGTCGTGTTTTAAAAGTTGGAGAACTTGCATATGCTGATAGAGATAAATTTAAAGGAGGAGCATGGTGCAAACCTGGTGACTATGTTGTTTATGGTAAATACCAAGGTGATAAATTTTTTTACAAAGGTATTAGAATGTTAATTGTATACGATGATCAAATACTTATGGTTATACCTGATCCAGCAGATTTAGATTCGCAGTTGGATATAAATAAATCATAATGTATAATTAGTAAATTAACGTAATCGTAACTCGTAACTACGGAGAAAATATGAACGAAGAAAACAAAACACAAGACGACGGCTATCAAGAGATAGACATTTCAAAACCCCAAAAAGAAGAACCAGAAAAAGACTACGAGGTTGAAGAAGAAGAAACTGAACAACCAAAGGTCGAAACAGCTAAAAAAGAGGAACCAACTGAGGAATCTAAAAAACCAGAGGAATTAGATGGTATTAATACTGCTGGTGCTGAAAAAAGAATAAGACAACTAATTAAACAACGTAAAGAAAAAGAAGAACAACTTGAATCTCAGCAACAACAGATTGCCGAACTTCAGTCTCAACTTAAAAATTCAACACAAAAAGTACAAGAGACAGAAAAAGCTAGTTTAGTTAGTTATGAGAATCAACTTAAAGAAAAACTTAAATTAGCTGAAGAAGGTTATAAAAGTGCTTATGATTCTGGTGATAAAGATAAACTATTAGAAGCACAAAAAGCTATTGCTGATACTACCACTGAACTACGAATGGTAGATGCTAAAAGATTTTATCTTGATGATCAAGCTAAAAAAACTGAACCACAACAACAAACAAACGGAGAAGCTAAGACTGCTGAACAACCACAACAAACACAAGCACAAACACAAACAAAAGCTCCTCAACAACCTAAGTTACATAAACTTGCAAGGGAGTGGATCTCAGATAACAGTGAGTGGTATAATAAAGATAGAATCTCTACACAAGCTGCACATGTTATAAACGAAGATTTATTACAAGAGGGCTTTGATCCAGAGACTGAAGAGTTTTATACTGAGATAAGTAAAAGGCTAAAGAAAGAATTGCCTAACAAGTTTGGTCAGCAGGAAGAACCAACAAATAAACCTGCTCAAGTGGTGGCTGGAAAGTCACGTACTTCGGCCTCGTCTAAAGGTAAGATAAGATTGTCGCAAGAAGATCTTCGTCTTGCCAAAAAGATGGGAGTACCACTTGATGTGTATGCTAGAGAAAAAGCCAAGGTCGAGAAGGCCGGTGATGACTACACTACTGTAAATGCATAACGTGGATAAAGAAAGGTAATAATTGATATGACTACACCAAAAATAAATAATGACGTAAAAGCTGCGACTCGTGCTTCGCAAACAACTTCTCGAAACCAAAGAGGTTCCTTTGAGAAGAAAAATTGGTTGAAAATACCAGACGAGGTTATCACTAGATTTAAACAAAGAGGACTTACTCTTCGTTGGATTCGTGTCTCCTTGAAAGGTACGTATGATGATCAGAATGTACAAGAGAAACAATATGAAGGTTGGGATTTTGTCCGACCTGAAGATGTTCCTGAAATGAGTACAGGTTTCCAAAACCAAGCTGTAGGTGGACTCGGTAAACTTGTTATCCGTGGTGATGTAGCTTTAGCTGCCAATACTATTGAAAACAATGATGGTTATAAAAAACATGTAAATGATTTTACACAAGCCCAAACTGATGCTATCAACAGACAACTCATGAGCAAAAACGATCCTCGAATGCCAATCACAAATAGCAGTCGATCAAAAGTTACCACAGGTAGACCAGCACACTTTGATAAATAAAGGGTGTCGGTTAAACTTTAATGTAAACACTAACTTTTGAAGGAGGATGAGATGGCAACATCAAAAAATCTTAATGGACTCCAACCTTCTAGAATGCGTGGTGGTGGATACAATACGAGTGGTATGAATGAGTACGACATTGCAAACGGCAATGACGAAAACATTTTCCAAGGCGATTTAGTAAAAATTGTCAACGGTGCTATTCAAAAGGTATCAGCTACTGGCAATCTACAAGCTGGAGTTTTTATGGGTGTTAACTGGGTGGATCCAACTACTAAACAACCTACGTTTAGTAATTTTTATCCAGCAGACACTTCATCATCAACTGGTAATCCAAAAGCTTTAGTTCTTGATGATCCTAATGCTACATATATAGTACAAGCAGATGCGACTGTCGCAGACACTCAAATCGGTTTGAACTTTGATGTAACTTTAGGTTCTGGTTCAACTATTACAGGTATCTCTGGTTTCGGCATGAAAGGCGGAGCAGGAGATGAGGCTGCAAAAGCATTAAGAGTGCTTAGAAGGTCTACACTACCTGATGAAACTGCAACCGATCGATTTCCAAAGTTTGAGGTTAAACTTAATCTACATAGAGATGACTACGGTAAAGGGTCAGTCGTTTCTATAACTGACTTATAGGAGGGAAATATTATGGCTATAAATAGAGGTAATATCGCAAAACAGCTCCTTCCTGGATTAAATGCAATCTTCGGAATGGAGTACGGCTCAATAGAGGACGAACACGTTCCTTTGTTTGAGATTGAAAACTCGGATAGAGCTTTTGAAGAAGAGGTTCTATTTACTGGATTCGGTGATGCACCAACTAAATCAGAAGGTGCCGCAGTACAGTATGATTCTGCTACAGAGTCATTCACCAGTCGTTATTCACATGATACAGTAGCTCTTGCTTTCGCAGTAACGGAAGAAGCTATGGAAGATAACTTGTATGATACTTTTGCTAAAGTACGTGCTAGAGGTCTTGCTAGAGCTATGGCTACAACAAAGCAAACTAAAGCTGCTAATGTGTTTAACAATGGTTTTAACACTGCGTTTCCAGGAGGGGATGGGCAACCATTCTTCTCAAACTCTCACCCTGTAGTGGGAGGCACTCAAGACAACCTATTAGCTGCTTCAGATCTTTCTGAAACAACTGTAGAGACTGCTTTGATTGCTATCCAATTAACTAAGGATGATAGAAATATCTTAACAGGTACTCGTACGGAATCATTACATATTCCACCTGCCTTACAGTTTACTGCTGAGAAAATATTAGCAAGTACACTATCTACAACTCCAATTCATTTCGGTTTCGCATCAAATGGATCTGGACCAACTAATAAAGATGGTGTAACAAACGTCAATGACGTTAATGCTATACGTTCTATGGGTATGCTGCCAAGGGGTTACTTTGTTAACCATAGATTTACGGATACAAATGCGTATTTCTTTAAAACGGATGTACCTAACGGAGCTAAAATGTTCGTAAGAGCACCATTAGCTACGAAGATGGAGCCAGACTTTGATACTGGTAACTTGAGATTTAAAGCTAGAGAAAGATATAGCTTTGGTTTCAGTGACTGGAGATCTTATTATGGTTCTTCTGGTTCATCCTAGAATGTAAATGATAATAGGGGTCAGTAATGGCCCCTATTGTTTTATTAAGGAATTAAATATGGCAACAAATATAAAAGCAATATTCGCAACATCTACATCTACAATAGATTCGGTTCCTGGTAGACTTAGAGGATACAGCTTAGTAAACGGTATGGCTTCAGCAACCGATATTGTTTTAAGAGATGGTGGTGCTGCTGGTTCAATTATTATGAAACAAAGATTAATAGCCGGTGGTTCATCTGATCAATACATTGAGGATGCGGGTATTCGTTACGAAACAAATCTGCATGTCACTATGAATGCAGGAGTTAGTGTAGCTGGTACATTCTTTGTAGGATAGCACATGGCCGTTCGTAAAAAGAGAAAGGGCATGGGCATAAAGTCTAGTGTTAAGTCAGGTAATTTTAGACCGACTAAACAAGGTGCCGGTATGACAGCTAAAGGTGTAGCTGCCTATCGTCGTGCTAATCCTGGATCTAAATTAAAAACTGCTGTTACTGGTAAAGTCGCAAAAGGGAGTAAAGCTGCAAAAAGAAGAAAGTCATTTTGTGCACGATCTGCGGGTCAAGCCAAGATGCATAATATTAATTGTCGAAAGACACCTAATAAAAGAATCTGTCAAGCAAGGAGGAGATGGAAATGTTAGATATAAATATGATATGGGAAAAAATAAAAGAACAAGTTAAATGTGCTACATGTAATAGACACTGGTACATTCTAGCAGCTATAGCAGTAGTTGCTTGGTGTTGGATTTGGTAGTATGACTAACAAAGAACTAACTGATATTAAACTTGAATTAACTCGACACATAGAACGTGAACAACAATTACGTGAGGATGTATCTGAGTTAAAAACAGATATGGGTTGTGTTAAAAAATCTATCTTTCAAGTTAAATGGTTAGTCATAGGGGCTGTGTGTGCTACCGTTGTTATGCAGTCAGGAGCAACATCAGTTATTGCAAAGATACTTATAGGTATTTAATATGGCCATAAGTCGTGCTAATATAAGACAACAAGTAACGAAAGGACCACAAAAGAAAAAGTGGACCCGAAAGTACAAGAAGTCTATTAACTGCAAAAACCCAAAAGGTTTTTCACAACGAGCACATTGTGCTGGTAGAAAGAAGAGAGGTAGATAATGCAAGTAACAAAAAACGTAATAAGGTTTAATAATATGCTTGTTAAGATTCCACAGGCTACAAAAAGAGTGTGGGATTTATCAGAAAATAGATGGGGATACAGCTATGCCAAAACTATGTCCTAGAGGTAAAAAAGCAGCTAAAGCTAAATTCGCAGTTTACCCAAGTGCATATGCGAATGCGTATGCATCAAAGGTCTGTGCTGGTAAAATAAAAGGACCGGGTGGTAAAAAGAGAAAAGACTTTAGAGGACCGAAACCAAAGGCAGCTGGAGGCGGCACTATTAAATTAAACGGTGGTGGAAAGGTTGCTCGTGGTTGTGGTATAGTAAAACGAAAGAAGAAAACTAAATACAGATAACATGACTAAAAAAAATTACTATACACAAAGACAATGGGACAGAGTTGTTGGTTATGGAAAGGTTCCAGATAAATATAAATTAGAGAAAAAAAATGGCTAAAAAAGGTTTAAAGACTTGGTTCAAAGAAAACTGGGTAGATATATCTACAGGTAAAAAGTGTGGCCGTAAATCAGCTAAGTCATCAAAAAGAAAATATCCCGTTTGTCGCCCAAAGGCAGTTGCTAATCGAATGACAGCAGGTCAAAAAGCTGCGGCTGTTAGAAGAAAAAGAGCCAAGACCAACGTAGGTCCAAAACCCACATCTATTCGTTATCCTATTAGTGCAAGTGGACGTAAACAAAAGGTTAAGAAATCTAAAAGAAGGGCATAGACGACGATGATTGATCCATTAATGGCTTTTGCTGCATTAAAGACAGCTAGTAGTACAATATCCAGTGCTGTTAAAGCCGGTAAAGATTTAGCTTCTTTAGTTGGTCCTATAACAAGACTGGCTAAAGCTGAAGCTGATTTATCATTTGCTGCCGAAAAAAAAGGTGGTATACTTGGTAAATTAACGGGAGCTGAGCAGACAGCAATCGATGCTCACTTTCGTAAAGAGGAAGCCAACCGTATCCGTGATGAGATGCGAGAACTGTTTATGTTGTTTGGTTCTCCGGGACAGTGGGAAAGACTACAGGCTGAGATAGCTGCGGAAAGAGTTCGTCGTAAGAAAGCTTTGGAAGCAGAAGCTCGTCGTAAACGTCGACTAAAGAATATGATTATTTTAACATTGTCTTTAGTGACAGCAATAACTATACTAACACTTGAAATAATGTACTTAAAAGGAGTAATATAATGGTAATGAAAAAGAAATCAACAAAGAAAAAAATGATGGCCGGTGGTAGAACCAAAGGCACTAAATACAAAGCAGCTGGTGGTGGTCGAATGACTAAAGGCACTAAATACAAAGCAGCTGGTGGTGGTAAGATGCCTATGGTTAAAAAGAATGGAAAAATGATTCCAGCTTTTGCAGCTGATGGTAAAGGTAAAATGAAAAAAGGTGGTAAAGCCAAACTTATGGGTGGCGGGATGACTAAAGGCACTAAATATAAAGCAGCCGGTGGTCGAACCATGAAGACATCTAAGTATAGAGCCGGTGGTGGAATCAAAGGCACTAAGTATAAAAGAAGAGGCGGCAAGGTTTAATAGTGGCATATACAATTTCTAACATCCCACACTTTAAGTGTTGGGTGAGGAAAGAGTTCACGCATAACCACGAGAAATACCAAGGAGAGTTTCTCCATGCTTTGGCTTTTGCAGTGTGCACTATTCCAGACCGTTGTTTAAGTTTTCAAGTTGTGTTTACAGGATGTGGCGAAGACCACCCTAATCCCCACGGTGGAGCTATGTGGGCACGTATACCAATAACGTCTTTAGTGGGGGACACACCGTTTGATGAATGGCCACCAAACATACAGACTCATTTAGCCCAACCATGGGACTGCTCCAGTCGTAATCATGCTATCATCAGAATGGATCGAATTAGTTCAAGTCCGTGGTTGTGTAAGATAGACGGAGAGTTCTATAATGGTAAGTACATGTTTACGGTTGATTATACCGACAGTTATATATCGGATGATCCAGCACAACATAAACAATCACATGTGTTGGAATTAACATCGGGTCCGTATAAAGGTTGTATAGTAGCACTACCGAACAATCGTGTACGTGTAACCAATCCTGCACTATGGGTTGTTGGAGAGGGACCACCAGACTTTGTACCGTCACAGTGGGAACACTCCGCAGAGCAACACGATAGTTATATGGACTGGGAAACAACATTTGATAACCTATATGAATGGGGAAAGAAAAAGAAATGACAGATAATATGGATAAAAAATTAGATTCAATAACACTCACAGAAGAGGAGTATAAGAAGAAAAAAGCTAGAGGTGATTTTGAAAACAAAAAGTCTCCGATACCTACTTATATAAGAACAAAAAAAACAAAACCCAAACCTGAACCTAATCCGTTACCACCAGATGTGAGAAAAGCCATGGATCAAGTATATAAAAAAGATACTGAAGGAAGACAAATTCTAAAAGAATTATATGATGAAACAAAAACAAACGAACCAAAGAAAAAAGAATTCATGACCGGTGGCATGGTTAATCCATCATTTGGAACTGAGTTTGACGATAGGTAAGGAGAAATATTATGGATAATAAAAAAGTACGTAAAATTATTAGTGGTTTAAAAAAAGCATCAAAGCTACATGCTTCTCAGGCTAAACAACTTGAGGGTATGTTAAAACAAAAGAAGAAATAGATGGCAACTTCGGGTACAACAACATTCAATCTAGATATAGCTGATGTGATCGAAGAAGCTATGTCTATGTTAGGTGGAGAACAAACTCTAGGGTTTGAACCATTAGAGGCACGTCGTACACTTAACCTTCTTCTTATTGATTGGATGAACCGTGGTATATTACTATGGAAACAGAACCTAGCCACATTGGATATAACAAGTGGCACAGCTGAATACACATTACCCACTTCACTTATAGATATAACTGAACTAGTTCATAGAACAGTTAGTGGTTCAACAACTACAGATTTAGCTTTAGAACGTATCACTATGGAAGCTTATCAAAGAATTACAAACAAGACACAAACAGGTAGACCTACACAGTATGCTGTTAATAGATTAAGAGATGCAGCTGAATTATATTTATGGCCTACACCTGATACCACAACTTCTAGTGGCACACCATTATTGTCATACTTTAGCTTTAACAAAGTTGAAGATGTAACTAAATCTAACCAAGATCCTGATGTTCCTTTTAGATTCTTACCATGCTTATCAACAGGCTTAGCTTATAAAATGTCTATTAAAAGACCAGGCATTACATCTGAACGAGCTAGTATGTTAAAGCAAATGTACGAAGAAGAATTAACATCAGCAATGTATGCAGATAAAGAAAGAGCTAGTCTTTTGATTAAGCCATCGTTTAGGTTATAATGGCAAAAGGTAAGTATGCATACTTTGTCTGCGATCGATCAGGGTTTAGATTTAAATACTCTGAACGAATCAAAGAGCCGACGGGATTAGTAGTTGGAGCTTCGGAAACGGATGGTCGATATAATATATTAGATCACCCGCAGAACAAAACTCCAAGGATTAATGACGATGAAAACTTGAGGGATGCACGTCCAGAAGTTGCACTAGCTACAACTGGTGATGCTGGATGGAGTCCTGATGATTCAACATTTACAAAGAGAGGTAACTAAAAATGGCCATTACACAAGCTGTATGTAATTCCTTTAAATCGGAAGTTTTACAAGAAGGGCATCAGATTAAAACTGATACCTTAAAGATAGCTTTATTCACAAGTGCGGCTTCTTTGTCTGCGGGTACGGCTGCGTACTCAACGTCTAATGAAGTTGTATCAAGTGGTGGGTATGCTCCTGGAGGTGGTACACTAACTGGTGTAACTATTTCCCTTGGTGGTACATCTGCTTCTGGTGGAACAGCAATTATTGATTTTGCTGATATATCTTTTACAAGTACAACATTCTCAGCTAGAGGAGCATTAATATATAATTCATCTAATAGTAATAAAGCTATTGCTGTTTTAGACTTTGGGTCTGATAAAGTATCAACTAACGGTACTTTTACTATTTCATTCCCAGCTGCTGCTGCCGCCACTGCTATTATCACACTTTCATAGTCGAGGTTAATCGTCTATGTCTGTGGTTACTAGTGGATACAGTAGAAATACTTGGAACTCAGGTGCATGGAACCGTAGTGTCGTTGACCGATCGGTTACAGTAACAGGAGTTTCATTATCTACTACTCTCCGTTCTGTAGAAATAGTTATTCCAGGCACGGCTTTTGTAACTAACGCAGGAATAAGTTTATCTCTTCGTAGTGTAGCTACAACAGCTAATGTAAACGTACCGGTAACCAGAGCAAATATAGGATTTAGTTTACGGTCTGCTACTGTTGAAGTTGTTAAAACAAGCAATGTAACGGGAATATCTTTGGCGACTACTTTACGTAGTCCATCACTCACAGGTAGCCCAAAAGTTTCTCTAACAGGATTATCACCAAGCTTTACATTAAGAGATGCTATAGCTTTCTTCGGAACAAATGTTATACCGTCACAAACATCAGCAACATTTGCAACGGGTAATGAAAAAATAGGAGCTGGTGCTAATCCAGTTATATATGGTGAGGCGAAAACATTTAAGGTAACTGTTGTAAATGTGGGTGGTAATAATAAATACTTTATTGATGGTAGACAACAGTATGGTTTAAATTTAGTTAAAGGTCGTACACTTTATACCTTTGATCAATCCGATAGTTCTAATAGTGGACACCCATTAAGATTTTATTTAGATGCAGCTAGAAGCACACTTTTTTCAACTAGTGTTTATACAGTAGGAACTCCCGGTAATGCTGGAGCTTATACACAAATATTTGTTGCGAATGATGGTCCAACTACATTATACTATCAATGTAGTATACACGCAGGTATGGGAGGTAAAGCAAACTTTCAACCAGTAATGAGAACAAGAGTTGTATCACCAAATATAAACGGTGATGGCAACTTGGTATTAACAGGAGTTAGTGCTAGATTTAGAACACGCATAAGAGGAATATGGACACCGAAAGTTTTTGGTGGTACTTCTGAAATATGGAAGGCTAAGAAGATATGAGTATAACATTTAACCAATTAGTAAACAGAATTAAAACAACAAGTGAAGATACCAGCACAGAGTTTGTTGGTGACATTCCAGCTTTTATAGAAAGAGCTGAAGCAAGATTAACAAGAGAAATAGATTCGTATGGTGTTGTTCAATATGCAACATCAAATTTGGTTATTGGTGATCCATTTATTACCAAACCTGTAGATACATTAATTATAAAAAATTTAAATATTTTAAAGTCTGACGGAACACGTATTAATTTATTACAAAAGACAGATGAATATTTAAATGATTATTGGCCAAAACGTACAAGTGTAGGAGTTCCTCGTTATTATGCCAACTTTGGTTTTAATAACTTACTTGTAGCTCCCACACCAGTATCGGCCTATGATTGTGAAATGTCTTACATTGTCCAACCAACAGCAGCAACCTCAGTGCATCAAGAGAATTTCTTTACTGAATATTGTTCTAATGCATTGTTTTATGCTAGTATGAAGGAAGCTTGTATGTTCATGAAGAACTACTCAGCAGCTCAAGTTTGGGAACAAGAGTATCAACGAGCCTTTACTGACTTATTGAATGAAGCTAGAAGAACAAGACAAGATGATATGAGAAACAATGCCTCACCAGCTGGAGGCGATAATACATTAGTAAAAGGAAGTAATTAATTATGCCCAGTACGTATACAACTAGACTTAGATTAGAGAAACAAGCTGATGGTGAAAATGCAAACACTTGGGGTGATCGTCTTAATCAACAAGTTATTGACATGGTTGACGAAGCCGTTGGTGGTGTAGTCGTTGTCAGTACAACAGGAGCCACAACATCATTAACCGCAAGTAACGGTGCAGCCGATCAGTCTCGTAATGCTGTATTAAGAATTGAAGGAACATTAGGATCTGACTCAACTATAGTAATTCCTAGTGTTGAAAAGTTATATGTTGTTGATAACCAAACATCTGGTGGCTCACATACAGTTAAAATAAAAACAGCTGCAACAACAACAAATGTTATTGCTCCTCGTGGTGGTTCAAAGTTTATTTATTGTGACGGAACAAATGTACACAATGCTGTCGACCCAGTAGGTGTAAGTGCATTGTCTACAGAGGGTGGTGCCGTTGGTCCTATCACAGTAGGTGGCACGGTATCAGCTACGTCAGTTGTAGCCACTCGTATGGCTGCTACAAGTATTTCAAGTTCAGTCACAGATACAACTAAACTATTTGCAACGACAGCCATATCCGTTAGTGCTGTTGATTCACTGGGTAAACAATTACGATTAACAAAAGCAGCTGTGGCCGACGTGGTTTCATTAACAGATGCAACATCAATTACTGTGAACCTTGATAATGGTCAGAACTTTGATGTAGTTCTTGGTGGGAACAGGACGTTAGCTAATCCAACAAATGTACAAAAGGGGCAGACAGGATCATTCTTTATTCGACAGGATGGCACTGGATCTCGTACGTTGGCTTATGGTGGTAACTATAAGTTTGTTGGAGGCACGGCTCCCACTCTTACAACGACAGCTTCTGCCGTCGATCGTATAGACTACATTGTGTTTTCAAGTTCAAGTGTACACATGCAGGCGAGTTTAAACGTAAGTTAGAGGTTACACATGGTATTTCAAAATAATGTTCTTGCTGGTGGAGCTGGTGGATCAGGTACAACCGGATACACAATAGGGCAATCAATTAGATTTAATTCTGATGATAGTGCATATATGCACAGAACACCATCTAGTTCAGGTAATAGAAAAACTTTTACAAGTAGTTGTTGGGTTAAATTAGGAGATGCATTAGATAGCTCCTTTAGTTGTGCTTTACCTATGCCAACTGTAGCTCAAACAGCATCTTATGGTATGTATCTATCTGGAAATGATATTCAAATTTTTATTTACTATACAGGTTCTGCTTGGCAAGGTCAGTTGTATACAAATAGAAAATTTAGAGACCCGTCAGCATGGTTCCATTTTGTTCTGGTAGTTGACACAACTCAAGCAGTACCTACTGAAAGAGTTCGTTTTTATATTAATGGAACTAGAGAAACTGATTGGCAAATTGAAAACTATCCAAACCAAAATCAAGATACTGATTGGAATAATAGTGGTGAAAAAATGGGAATAGGTGTTAATGCAAATGGTTTTGGTGGTAGCTTTGGTGAATACTATGCGGCAGAAATGGTGTACATAGATGGCACTGCTTATGGTCCAGAAAATTTTGGCGAAACAAATAGTTCCGGGATATGGGTCCCCAAAGATGTCAGTGGTTTATCATTTGGTACGAATGGTTTTTATATTGATGGTAGAGATAGTTCTGACCTTGGAGACGATGAGTCTGGACAAGGCAATGATTTTACAGTTGTGAATCTTGCCTCACACGACCAAGTTAGTGACTCACCTTCAAATAATTTTGCAGTAATGAATCCATTAGATAATTATTATTTTGGCTCTACATTTTCAGAAGGTAATTTACAAGTTACAACACCAAATTCCGCTGTATACACATTTAATACATCTTCAATACTTGTATCATCTGGGAAATGGTATGTGGAATTTGAGGTGCATCATTATGATTCTAATTTGATAGGAGTAGCTGGTCAAGCAAGTGGAGGTACAACTCATGTATTAGGAACTAAAAATGACCAAGTTGGTTATTATGCACCAGATGGAAGTTATTATAAAAATAATTCTCAAACATCTTATGGTAATAGTTATGGTGCTGGTGATATAATTGGTGTTGCATTAGATTTAGATAATAGCAAATTATATTTTAGTAAAAATGGAACTTTTCAAAATAGTGGTGTTCCAACAAGTGGTGCAACTGGTACTGGGGCTATATCTATTCCAGCACCATCTGCAACTGTTGATGGTGGTTATAGATTTGCTTGTGGAGAATTTTCAAATAATTATGCTTCACATAATATAAATTTTGGGCAAGATGGAACTTTTAATGGTAATGTAACTGCTGGTGGTAATAGTGATGGTAATGGTCATGGGAATTTTAAATATAGTGTACCAAGTGGATATTTGGCTTTGTGCACAAAAAATTTAGGGAGTTAATATGGCAGCACCAACAATACCAAATGGCGAAGAACATTTCTTTCCTGTAATTTATTCTGGCAATGGACAAGGACAACGTGCCGGAAAGTTCGTACCGTTTACTGATGACGGCACGATTGTTAATAGTTGTATGTTTAATAAAGCAGATAGTCCTAGACTAGCACGAACACCAGGTAGTGCTGGAAATAGAAAAACGTGGACATTTAGTGCTTGGATAAAAAGAACCATACTCGGAAGTCCTAGACATCAAATATTAACACAAACCCCTTCAAATGGAGCATCAGGAGATGTTTTAAATTTTAATACCGATAACACCATTAAATTTACAGATGCCACTTCTTCATACTATAATTTAATTACCAACGGAACATTTGAGGATACTTCAAAATGGTATCACGTTCTTTTGGCAGTTGACACAACTCAAGCAACAGCATCAAACAGAGTAAAACTTTATGTAGATGGTAACCAAATAACAAGTTTTTCAACAGAAACATATCCCTCACAAGATTTTCAATACACAATAAATAATAGTGGTACTCCAATGAATGTTTATAGTGATTATGGTAGTTCAGGTGCTGAATATTCTGATGGTTATATTGCTGAAGTCAACATGGTAGATGGTCAAGCATTAACACCATCAACCTTTGGAGTTACTGATACCTCAACTGGCAGATGGATCCCAAAGACAGTAGTGCCATCACCTTCATCAACTTATACATATACGGTAACTGTTGTTAGTGGTAATCCATCAGACCATCCTTATTACAATTTTGGGTCAACAAATAAATATGCTATTGATGGATCTACAGCTACGGGAAATGTCGCCCTCCAATTAGTTGAAGGTGCCACTTATAAATTTGACCAAAGTGATAGTTCAAATTCTGGACATCCATTACGATTTTCCACGACTCCAAACGGCAGTTGGGGTGGTGGTTCTGAATATACAACGGGAGTTACTACTAGTGGAACCCCCGGAAATAGTGGAGCTTATACACAGATTACTGTAGCTTCAGGTGCCCCTACTTTATATTATTATTGTACTAATCATTCAGGCATGGGGTGGTCTGCCGAAACTCCAACCTCTGGAATTACCTATGGCACAAATGGATTTAGATTAAAGTTTCAAAATAGTTCAGCACTTGGAGATGATACCAGTGGAAAAACAAATGATTTTAGTGTTACAAATTTGACAGCATCTGATCAACGAACTAATACACCCACAAATAATCTACCTATTATGAGACCATATAATCCTAGTTATTCTCAAACATTAGCTGAAGGTAATTTAAAAACTACTACAGGTGGAACTAATGTCGGTTATCCAATGGTTCCAACTTTACGACCCAAATCAGGTAAATATTATGCTGAATGTAGAGTAAGTGGTGATGGAGGTGGTAATACTGTAGACCTTGGGGTATATCTTCAAGAAGATATGCATAATTATTCAAGTGGTAATTGGTACCCAGGAAATAATAATGGTAGTGGTTGGAACTCAATTACAGGTGGTTATGCAGGTAGAGGGTTTTATCAACAGCTAGGGGGCTCTAGCACTTATGTTCAATTTATTAGTGAAACTATTGGAGCAGGTGATGTCATAGGTATGGCTTTAGATATAGATAATGGTTTACTTTCATATTATAATAACTCTGGAAGTTTAGTTGGAAGTGTGCCTTTTGACAATAACAAAACACCTATGTTTGCAGCTATGTCAAATACTAATATTACTTTCGATTGGAACTTTGGCGATAACGGCACATTTAATGGTAATGAGACGGCAGGTGGTAATAGTGATAGTGATGGTAATGGAAACTTTTATCATAGTGTTCCTAGTGGATTTAAAATGCTAACCCAAGATAATATGCCAACCACAGATAGAGGTATCCCTGGACTTTCGTGGGTTAAGAATCGTGACCAGTCGAGTAACAGTCATGGACTAATTGATTCAAGTCGTGGTCAAAGTAAAAATATATTTTCTAATTCTGATAGTCCAGAGCAAGATTATGATAAAAGAGGATTAGTAAAATTTTTAAAGGGTGGATATTCTTGTGGAGAATATCAATATATAAATGGAAGTGGTGATCGTTTAGTAAGCTGGAACTGGGCAGGAAATGGAGGAACCACTAGTACTAATACTGATGGTTCAATCACAACAACCACCCAAGTTAATTCGACAGCTGG
>TARA_R100001440_G_scaffold14959_5_pt1 | contig 26252 bp, 25 predicted proteins | sample TARA_R100001440 | Tara Oceans TARA_R100001440 (sample SAMEA2622112) | marine metagenome | biome: marine biome (ENVO:00000447); feature: surface water layer (ENVO:00002042); material: "saline water (ENVO:00002010), including plankton (ENVO:xxxxxxxx)" | depth 5 m
AATATCGTGGGACAGTGGCGCTGATCCGCTACCTGCAAATTTCACGTGCTGCAGCCCCAGATTCGTAAGGATCTTTTTCTTGATGACGCGATTCAGAACCGGAATGCGCAGAAGCTTTTGCAACTTCTTCTGAGGCATCTTCTCGAACACGCCGTGCTGGAACTTCGTCCAGATGCGAGGCACCGCCAGGAACAGTGTAGGCTGCGCCCGCTTCAGATCGTTAACGAAGGTGTCGAGCGATTCCGCAAAGTAGAGTCGAAAACCGCTGTGCATTGAGCCCAATTCAACCACGAAGCGCTCAAAAACATGGGACAGCGGCAGGTACGACAACATGCGCTCATTTGGCGTGACTTCGAGCGCATCAATACCGCCGGCAGCGGCATAGCCCAGGCTCGCAAAATCGAGCATAACGCCTTTAGGTCTGCCGGTGCTGCCAGAGGTGTAAACTAGGGTTGCCAGCTCTTTAGGATCACGCTCAATATTTTCTTCCAGCGGCGGAAACTTGGAGACGATATCATCCCAACTTTTGAAGTCATTCTTCGGACTCAGCGGGTACGACAGGCACAAGACATTTTCCGGGACACCCGGTTTCATTGTTTCCCAATCATCGAGCTTACCGACAAAGAGTACCTCCAAACCTGAATGCTCTATCGTATAACGCACGGTGTCAGCGTTCAGGGTCGGGTATAACGGCACAGAAACGTGGCCCGCCATCCAGATCGCCCAATCCGACATAATCCAATGAGCACAATTTTTGGACATGATCCCGATACGGCTGCCGGCTGGCAGATTCAACGACTTGAGGTAAGACGCCATACGCCGGGCCTCACCAACAGCCCGACGCCAGGTGTAATCAACAACCTGGCCTCCGCCTGTTGGCTGCGTCATATAGATGTCTTCAGCTTTGGCGGTTTCCCAGTGGTAAATCATCTCGAGAGGAAGTTTGTTTTTGGTGTCCATGTGATCCTTGCCTGTGTATTTGTATTTTGTTTTTTGGACTACACCAACGGTATCATGCCTGCATTCGGTCGTGCTCGTCAGTACAGCGACTGAAAACAACAACGGCTGATGCTGTTGCAATAAAGGGGTCTTAAGCGCCTGCATACCCATTATTTCAACACACCAACGACTCACAAAATGTGACAGGTTTTCAACTAATTGTCGAAGCAGCCTAATATCTGAACTGACAGGGGTTTGGGTTCAGTCGAAAGCCGGGTAGCCGACAAGTACGTCATCACGCCGCTTTTCACAGAACGACGGGGAATACTGCCACCATGTATGTTTGCATCAAGTGCAACAAAGGGTTGATGGATCCGGTATCAAAGCTGGACCAGCCCGATCCGATGGATCGTTTCCAATGCAGCTTTTGCGGACATCAGGCAAATATTCACCCTTTCATGATATCGATTACCCAACTCGCAACATCGATCGTGGGCATCGGCTTTTCCCTTTATCTGCTCATCCACCACCTGCTTGATGCCGTAAAGGCGATTCAGCTTTCGAATGCCGGCGCCAGCTCAAGCCATTTCGCATTGGTGCTTCTGGGCTGTTTCTTCGTGGCAGGTTTCGTTTACACCATCCTCAAGGCCTGGCGTAACCTGCGAACGCTGCGCTTATACCGTCGCAAAGCCAACACCGGGTAACCCCGCTCAAGGACTGCGACTTACACCTAAAGAGCGAAACGCCCGAACTGTGTTAGAATTCGCGGCTTTTCGAAGGCCCATTCGGGCATACCGGCACCCTCGCATATGGATCGGGAGAATTCGCAAATGAATCGCACTATTCTGCGCACTGGCTTTATCGCCCTACTGATGGGCCTGACCGGCCTAGTCCACGCTGCCCCAAAGGTGGTTGCGATCACTCAGATCGTCGAACATCCAGCGCTTGATGCCGTCTACAAGGGTGTAAAGGACGAGCTAACCGAAGAAGGGTTCGCTGAAGGCACCGACGTCACCTATATGCATGAAAGTGCGCAGGCCAATACCGCCACTGCAGCACAGATCGCACGCAAGTTCGTAGGCGACCAGCCGGATGTCATCGTGGCAATCGCCACACCATCAGCCCAGACCGTCGCGGCAGCCGCACGAGAAATCCCTGTTGTATTTTCTGCGGTTACCGATCCGGTGGGTGCGCGTCTGGTCAAATCGCTCGACAAGCCAGGAGCCAACATCACAGGCATTACCGACATGCTGCCGATAGACAAGCACCTGGACATGATGCTGCGCATCGTTCCAGACGCCAAGCGAATCGGCACTGTTTATAACCCCGGTGAAGCCAATGCCGTTGCGCTGGTCGAACAGCTGGATGCCAAGCTCAAGGCGCGCGGACTGACTCTCGTCAAGGCCGCCGCCACCAAGACATCTGAGGTTCTGGCTGCCGCCCGCTCACTGGTCGGCAACACCGATGCCATTTACCTCACCACTGACAACACGGTGATCTCGGCAGCTGAAGCCGTGATATCGGTCGGTGAGCGCGCCAAGATCCCTGTATTCGCAGCCGATACCGCAACCGTTTCCCGCGGCGCTGTTGCAGCACTGGGTTTTGATTATTACGACGTCGGGCGCGACACAGGCAAAGTAGTCGCGCGCATTCTGAACGGTGAAAAGCCGGGCGACATCGCAGTTACCGGTGTCGAAGAGCTGTCTTTGCATGTGAACCCGGCGGCGGCCAAGCGGATGGGCGTAACCTTATCCGACGATGTGATCAGCAGCGCGGCTGAGGTCATTGAGTAAGGACACCCAAATCACAAATTGATTCACAATGTGAGTCCCAAACTGCCACGCGATACACCGGGATATCAGTACCGTCATGCTCAGTGAAATTGCCCTATACGGCGCCTTTGAAACAGGCCTAATCTATGGCCTGGTTGCTTTTGGAATCTACATTTCGTTCCGGGTACTCAACTTCCCGGATCTCACGGTCGACGGCAGCTTTCCTCTTGGGGCGGCTGTTTCTGCAGTGTTGATTATTGGCGGTTACAATCCATGGCTGGCAACAGGTGCAGCCATTATTGCCGGGATGGGTGCAGGCGCCGTTACTGCCCTCCTCAACGTCAAACTCAACATCCTGAACCTGCTGGCCTCGATTCTTACGATGATCGCGCTCTATTCCGTGAACTTGCGGATTATGGGGCGCCCCAACATCGCGCTGCTCGGCGAAGAAACCGTGCTCACTCCCTGGTACGATCTTGGCCTCGCCTATCACCAGGTGCCGGTGCTGCTGTTCTTGCTGATCGCCATCATCGGCCTGTTTGTTCTCTGGCGCTTTATGCAATCGGAAACCGGGCTCGCCATGCGCGCAACCGGCGCGAATCCCAGAATGGCGAGGGCACAGGGTATTGCGACGGGCTGGATGATTATTCTGGGTGTGGCACTCTCTAACGGTTTGGTCGCGCTGGCTGGCTCGCTCTTTGCGCAGAGTCAGGGTGCAGCAGATGTCACCATGGGCGTCGGTGTAATCGTAGTGGGCCTGGCGTCCCTTATCGGTGGTGAGGCCGTTATTTCTCCGCGAACGGTATTCCGCGCCCTGCTCGCCTGCCTGGTAGGCGCTGTGTTGTATCGCATTGCCATCGCGCTGGCACTGAATGCGGACTTCATTGGTCTGCAAACACAGGATCTCAACCTGGTCACGGCCGTGCTGGTCACACTTGCGATTGTGTTACCTAATGCGCGCCATTCCATCAAATCCTTCTTTTCACGGAGTTGAGCGATGATCAGCGCTGATAATCTTCACCTGACGTTTGGAAAAGGCACGCCGCTGGAGAATCCTGCCCTCAAGGGCATGAGCCTGACAGTAAATCAGGGTGAATTCGTGACGGTCATCGGCAGTAACGGTGCCGGCAAATCTACCTTTCTGAATGCGCTTTCCGGCGAAGTGATTGTCGACAGCGGCAAGATCGAAGTTGATGGTGTCGACGTCACAAAACTTCCGACCCATAAGCGCGCGGGCCGTGTTGCCCGGGTTTTCCAGGATCCCCTTGCAGGTACCTGCGAAGACCTGACCATTGAAGAGAACATGTCCCTCGCAATTAAACGCGGCATGCCACGCATGCTGGGATCAGCCGTCAAGGCTCGCTACAGGGACCGCTTCCGCGAGGGCCTGTCTGGCCTCAACCTGGGCCTTGAAAATCGGCTTTCGGACAAAATGGGACTGCTTTCAGGAGGCCAGCGCCAGGCGGTCAGTCTGTTGATGGCCAGCTTGAACCCTTCAAGTATTTTGCTGCTGGACGAACACACAGCTGCGCTGGACCCACGCACAGCCTCCTTCGTGCTGGACCTCACCTGTCGGATTATCGAGGATCAGAAGAAAACGGCATTGATGGTCACCCATAGCATGAAGCAGGCACTCGAAGTAGGTACTCGCACAGTTATGCTGCACCAGGGCAAAGTGGTATTCGATATACACGGCGAGGATCGAAAAGGGCTTACGGTTCCGGATCTGCTGGGGCTTTTCGAAAAGCAGCGCGGTATCGAAATTACCGATGACAGCCTGCTCCTGAGCTAATCCATTCAAATAGCTTTTTGTATGGCAATAAAAAAGCCGCGAGCTGAGAAGCCGCGGCTTTTTCGTTTCAGGCTACCAATGGATCAGTGGCCGTAGACTCGCATTGCCGTGTTCTGTATCGACAGGTTATCCAGTGCGATAGCACCAATGGATGTACCACCAATCAGCACGCCACCAATGGTGATATCGGAGTTGAACTCCTGCAGGTCGATCGCCAGCGCATCTCCGCCGTCGTGACGTGTACTCTTGTAGATATCAAACTCGACGTACGAAAACACTCGCAGCGGTGTCGGCGCATCAAGATCATAATCCGCACCCGTTAGCCGCAGATCACGAACACCGACCGCTAGGAAAGGCGCGTCGAAATCCATATCATCAATCGCGATATCGGTCTTGAAATTAAGCTTGTCCGTCGCAGTATCGACACGAATAGTGGCTGAACCGGCCAGCGCGTCCATCTGGAAATTATCCAGAATGGTGGTGCTGTCGTTTGCGCCTTTCAACTCCCATGCACCGGTGCTGATTCTGAAATCAACAGCACCAAATTGCTGAGGCAGGACGTTGATTATCGCATCACCGTCGCTTTTGACGTCGATGTTGATCCGGATATTGTCCAGCAAGTCACTGGGGGTGGTTCCGGTCAGGTTGGTGCCCATTTCGGCAAACAGGTCGGTTCTGTTTGTGCCGCCAATTTCGATATCACTGATGGCGAGCGTGCCTTCGTCAATGTACCGAAACTGGTCAATGTTCACCTTGGTTTCGAGCTCGATAGTGACACCGGCCTGACCGGTAACACTACCCATTTCACTCTCATTCAGGGGCTGTATTTCAGCAAAGCTATGCAGGGGCACCAGGCCCATACATAGCACTAAGCTTTTTATTTTCAGGCCTTTCATTATAGTCGAGTTCCTTTTTGCTTTTATTAGTATCAACACATCATGAAGCGATACCACGCAGATTCCCTCCATGTTCTCACTTTAGCGACACGTCCAGTCTATCGACGTGCCGGAGGTCACAGTTCACTCATTGTTAAGCGTTGAAATGTAAACCCTTGTAAAACACAACATGTAGTGAAGTCGGCTGGCGAAAAAATCGACCGATAGCGGCAAAGCATGTCGAATTCAAGTTACCGTAGATTGATTTTTAGGTGCATATTCGGTGTCAGCGATAGTTTCCCTTTTCTTCACAGACCACAATATCCTGTTATACTCACTCGAAATTGACCGGCTATATTGGGTTTTGGTGAATTTTCAAGCGATCACGAATTGGACTGAACAATCCTTGATCGCTTGACACCCCAAACACACGCCCGACGCGACTTGCAGAAATACCGGTCAACCACCAACATCAAGCAAACACCAGATGTAGTGTTTCACGACAAACCGAAGCACACTGGTTTTCAGTTAGCAGGTCCAGTCTTTCTGGATCAGGGACAGGTACGCAGAGACCTGAATCGAGCAACAACAGGATTATATGAGGGCGGCATGAGCGCAAAAGTACAGGAACTGATCTCTACCATTCCGATGCAGGATACCTCGCTGGATATCTGGAACAGTAAGTACCAGCTGAAAACCAAAAGCGGCGATCCGGTTGACGCCACTATCGAGGACACCTACGAGCGGGTTGCCCGGTCCCTGTCCAATGTTGAAGCCAAAGCCAAGCGCGACAAATACTTCAAGGAATTTGTCTGGGCCCTGCAGAACGGCGCTATCCCTGCCGGTCGTATTATTTCCAATGCCGGCGCCGAAGCGCACAAGCCCGCGACCTCAACGATTAACTGCACCGTGTCTGGCAGCATCAATGACTCCATGAATGACATTCTGGAGAAAAACCATGAAGCCGGTCTGACGCTGAAAGCCGGCTGCGGTATCGGCTATGAATTCTCCACTTTGCGTCCCAAAGGCGCCTATGTTGCAGGTGCCGGCGCGACGACCTCCGGCCCCTTGTCCTTTATGGATATCTTCGACCGCATGTGCTTCACCGTGTCTTCAGCCGGTGGTCGTCGCGGTGCCCAGATGGCGACATTCGACGTTCACCACCCTGACGTTATCGATTTTATTCAGGCAAAGCGTGAAGATGGCCGCCTGCGCCAGTTCAATCTGTCTCTGCTGATTACCGAAGATTTTATTGAAGCCGTCAGAAACGACGCCGACTGGCACCTGTCGTTCCCGATTACCGAGCAGGAAGCCGAAGCCGAGTCACTGGACCTGTCTGACGCCAGCCAGTACGTCTACCGTGACTTCCCTATTCTGGATGGTTATGTCGCCAATGATGAAGGCAAAGTCGCCTGCCGCATCTACAAAACGGTAAAAGCCCAGTTCATCTGGGACAGCATCATGACCTCTACCTACGACTACGCTGAGCCAGGCTTCATCCTGATCGACAAAGTTAATCAGATGAACAACAACTGGTTCTGCGAAGACATTCGCGCCACCAACCCTTGCGGCGAACAACCGCTTCCACCCTACGGTAGCTGCCTGTTGGGCTCGGTTAACCTGACCAAGTTTGTTGATTATCCGTTCTCCGACAAAGCGAGCTTTAACTACGAAAAATATCGCAAAGTGGTAGGCACCTTCACCCGGATGCTGGATAACGTTGTCGAAATCAACGGCTTGCCGCTTGCCGAGCAACGTCACGAAATCGAATACAAGCGCCGTCACGGCATGGGTATTCTTGGCCTTGGCTCGACACTGGCCATGCTGCGCATGCCGTATGGTTCAGACGACTCCATTGCCTTCACTGACAACGTCGTTCGCGAAATGGCAGTTGAAGGCTGGCGCCAGTCGTTGTCGCTGGCCAAAGAAAAAGGCGCCGCACCGATCATGCTCGACGAGTTCGAGGTGACCGGTAAAATGCTGGCCAAGTGCCCTCAACTGCGCGCTGATGGCATCAAGGAAGGCGACAAGGTTCCCGGTCGTGTTCTTCATGCCAAGTACAGCGGCTACATGCAGAAAATCGCCGAGGTAGAGCCCGGTTTGGTAGAAGAGCTGGCCGCACATGGTGGCCGGTTCACGCACCACACTTCAATTGCACCGACCGGCACTATCAGCCTGTCGCTGGCGAATAATGCCAGCAACGGCATTGAGCCCAGCTTCTCCCACCATTACGCCCGTAACGTGATTCGTGAAGGTCGTAAAACCAAAGAGAAAGTCGATGTTTTCTCTTATGAGTTGCTGGCTTATCGCCATCTGGTCAATGCCAAGGCAATGCCTTTCTCTGAAGAAACCGAGCTGAAGCTGCCGGCTTATTTCACAACATCTGACGACGTCTCCCCGACTCAGCATGTCGATATTCAGGCCGCCGCGCAGAAATGGATTGATTCGTCGATTTCCAAGACTGCAAACGTGCCAACGGAATTCCCTTATCAGGATTTCAAAAACATCTACATGTACGCATTTGAAAAGGGACTGAAAGGCTGTACAACATTCCGCTTTAACCCGGAAGCCTTCCAGGGTGTTCTGGTCAAGCAGAAGGATCTCGAAAGCACAGCGTATGAATTTACTCTGGATGACGGCTCCAAAGTCAGCCTGAAGGGTCATGAAGAAGTGGAGTACGACGGCGAATTACATACCGCCGCTAACCTCTTCGACGCCCTCAAAGAAGGCACCTACGGCAAATATTGATCCGTTACTTCGGCACAGGACAAGATAGGACACAGCATCATGACGGTAAAAATCGATAAAAAAATTGTCGGCTACCGCGTTATCAAAGATGACGCTTCCGACGCACAGGCTGCCCCGGCTGAGACCCAGGCCCAGCCGGTACAGATGAACGAGTACATTGCGCGCCCTGATTTCTTGCTAGGTACCACCTACAAAATCAAGCCGCCCATTGCTGAGCACGCGATGTATATCACCATCAATGACATCCTGCTCAATGAAGACACGGACCACGAGAGCCGTCAGCCCTACGAGGTTTTCATCAACTCCAAGTCGATGGAACACTTCCAGTGGGTCATCGCCCTCACCCGCGTTATCTCTGCCGTGTTCCGCAAAGGGGGTGATGTTACCTTCCTGGTAGAAGAGCTGCGGTCGGTATACGACCCCAACGGTGGATACTTCAAAAAGGGCGGTGTCTTCATGCCCTCGCTGGTGGCCGAAATTGGCGCCGTGATCGAGAAACACATGAAGGCCATCGGCCTGATCGAAAGTGATGAACTGGGCGACGTTGCCAAGCGCGTACTGGCCGAAAAGCGCGCGGAGTTTGAATCGCGCCAGTCGACCAACGACGATACCACTGGCGACTACCCGTCCAACGCGACACTATGCGGCAAGTGCAACACCAAGGCCGTGATCGTGATGGATGGCTGCGCGACCTGCTTGTCTTGCGGCGATAGCAAGTGCGGCTAAGAAGGCCTGTATGAAAAAAGCCACCTCGGACACTTCGTCCCAGGTGGCTTTTTTATATCCGTTGTTTTCTGGGGCTCACAGCCTATAACGATTACGCATTGATAACGGAAATATCCGCGGTTCAACCTCCAGCGTCACGCCGAAACGGGCTTTGACGTCATCGCGGATTCGGCCAGCGAGCGACAACAGCTCGATTCCCTGCCCTTTACCGTGGTGCACCAGCACCAGTGCCTGCTTGCTGTGAACACCCACATGACCTTCGCGGAAACCCTTCCAGCCGCACTGATCTATCAGCCAACCCGCCGCCAACTTGGCTGTATCATCTGCAACATAGGCAACCAGATCCGGAAAACGGTCCAGCAGATCATCATACTGGCGGCGAGATACCACCGGGTTTTTAAAGAAGCTGCCGGCGTTTGGCAACATATCAGGATTGGGCAACTTGCGATTGCGGACTTTGATGACCGCATCTGCCACATCATCGACCGTTAACGTGGAAGGGTCTGTTCTATCAGCAAAGTATTCCTGAAGATCCCGGTAGGCAAGGTTAAATGGCGCGGTTCTGGACAGCTTCAGTTTGATCCCGAGCACCACGTACCGTTCCGGCTGTTGTTTGAAAATACTGTCCCGGTACCCGAACCGGCAATCATCGCGGGACAAAACCACGACTTCTCCTGTGTCACAATCCCAGGCTCTCACGCTCTGGAGCGCATCACACAACTCAACGCCATAGGCGCCGATATTCTGGATGGGCGCCGCACCGACCGTTCCCGGAATCAACGCCAGATTCTCAATACCCCGATAGCCGGACCGAACCGCATACATCACAGTGTCATGCCAGTTTTCACCAGCCCCCAGCTCAAGGATAGCGGTATCTTTATCGACCTGACTCCAACACCTACCCCGCAAGGCAACCTGCAAAACCAGACCCGGAAAATCACCACCAAAAACCACGTTGCTGCCGCCACCCAAAACCAGCATAGGTAGCGATCGCTCCCGCCCCCAGGCGAGTGCCTGTCCCAGAGTCTCGACACTGTCGATAACCTGAAGCCAGGCGGCTTCAGCGGAAAATCGCAGGGTGTTTAGCGATTGAAGGGGCGCATTCTTGCGCGGCGAAAGGGGGATAGCGCTCACTTGAGGCGCTCCTTTATCACCTCGATAAGACCGTCGGATGCCGCTTCCACCAGGTCCAGCACATGCGCGAAGCCATCCTGACCGCCATAGTAGGGATCAGGCACTTCCTGCTCAGCAGCGTCACCTGCAAACTCCAGAAATAGCCGGGGTTGGGTTCGGGAATGCACGGAAGCAAAAGCAGCAATATCACGCTGATTTTGCCGGTCCATCGTCAATACGTAATCGAATTCGTCAAGGTCTTCAGGTACGAACTGGCGCGCTCGCAACGCTGAGAGATCGTAACCCCGTGCTTTCGCCGCGGCCGAAGCACGGGCATCGGCCGGTTCTCCAACATGCCAGTTACCGGTACCACAAGAATCAACTGAAACACTGTCTGCCAGACCAGCAGCCTTCAACCGCCCTTCCAATACGCCCTGCGCTGTTGGCGAGCGGCAGATATTCCCGAGACAAACAAACAGCACCCGAATAGGCTGTGGCATCAGGCGTGCCTCCCCTTAGTCGCGGAGGCTTCAAAAAGAGCCCTGAGGCGGTCCAGGTCTTCCTGCGTATCAACACCGCCCGGCGGCACTTCCGCCGCGATATCAACATGAATCCGTGCGCCGTTTTCCATTGCCCGCAGCTGCTCCAGCGATTCGCTGCTTTCCAGTGGTGATGGTGACCAGGTGACAAAGTCATGGAGTAAGCCGACACGGTAGCCATAGATCCCGATATGCCGGAAATAGTCGACGCCTTCGGGCTTTTTCCGTTCCATACCGCTTGCAGAGGCGCCGCCCCAGGCATCCCTTGGCCAAGGGATCGGCGCGCGGCTGAAATACAGAGCAAACCCCTGCAGATCCCGCACGACTTTCACAACGTTGGGGTTCAGTAACTGCTCCCGGCTTTCGATGGGCTCGCAGAGCGTCGCAATGGCCGCATCCGGATTGGCCTGCAGGTTCGCCGCAACCTGATTTATCAGCGCCGGAGGGATCAGAGGTTCGTCCCCCTGAACATTGACGATACAGGCATCCGATGGAAAAGAGAGCTTGCGAACGACTTCTTCAAGCCGGTCAGTGCCGGACGAATGATCGACTGCCGTCATGACCACCTCGGCACCAAACCCACGGCAAACGCCCAATATACGGTCGTCATCTGTCGCAATAATGACGCGCTCGGCTTCGCTTGCACTGGCCTGCAGATAAACATGCTCGATCATCGGCCGCCCCCCTATATCAAGCAAGGGCTTGCCTGGAAGACGAGTAGATGCAAACCGGGCCGGGATGACGACACTAAAAGACATAGGTTGCTCGAAAACAGAATGTGGATTGAGTTTAGCGGGTCGGGGCGATTTATCCCTTATCCAAACGCTCGTCTGTTGTCAGCGTGCGCGCTTCGGTTGCGAGCATTACCGGAATGCCCTCACGAATTGGAAACGCCATGCCATCCGGACGGCAAATCAGTTCGGTGCGATCCGCCTTCAATTGAAGCTCGCCCTTACAGACAGGGCATGCGAGCATCGCCATCAATTTTTTATCCATCAGTTCGCTTCTCTTTGAGATGACCCGGCGTCGTTTTGAGCGAGGTCAGTTTATGATCCAGCGCCTTCCAGAAAGCATCCGGTAAGCACGCTTCAACTTCAAGTGACCAACACATATCGTCCGCAAACTCCCGACATTTCACTGCATCCTTGGCCGTCATGACAAGCAGCTGACCTTTGGGCCGGCTTAAATCTGCCGCAGTGAACGTGTGGTGATCCGGGCGTGGTTGCGGCTCCAGGTTGGCCCCGAGCGCTTCAAGAGCGGTAAAAAACCTGGCAGGATGCCCTATTCCGGCTATTGCAGTGACGCGCTGACCGTCCAGCCAGCCAGGAGACCTGTGCTCCCCTGTCACCAGATTAACCAGGCGCACCGACTCAAACGTCATCAGTGACACGGAAGCAGCGCCAAACTGATCCAGCCCATCAATAAGTTTGCCGTTGCATACGATGGCGTCAACGCTGCCTAATCGGTCAGGCGATTCCCTGAGCGGCCCGACGGGAATCGGCGCACCATTGCCAAAGCCCCGAGCGCCATCGATAACGGCAATCTCGATATCACGACCAAGCCCGTAATGTTGGAGCCCGTCATCGCAGATGAGCACATCACCGGCGTTGTCCTTATAGGCGCTAGCGGCTGCGTTTGCCCGGACAGGGTCGACATACACCGGCACACCGGCCTGCTCCGATAGCATTTTGGGCTCGTCGCCACAAAGAGCAGCTGGGGTATTGGCATCAACCCGAACCGGGTAAGCATCACTTTTGCCGCCATAACCGCGACTGATAATGACCGGGCGCCAGCCGGCAGCTTTAAGATGGGATACAACGGCAAGGACCAGAGGAGATTTGCCGGTGCCACCGGCGGTAATATTGCCAATCACGACAACCGGAAGCGGCGGCCTTTGCGCCGGAGCAGTACCTGACAGGAAAGCCTGCCGGCGAGAACGTGTCACCCGCCGGTACACCCACGCCAATGGCCACAAAGGCCACAAAGGCCTGCGTCGACCGTACCAGAGCCGGTCAACCATGCCCGTCATGGGTTTTCGCTGAAATCTGTTTGGTGCAGTTGCGCATAGACGCCCGCCATATCAAGCAACTCCTGATGAGTGCCCGATTCAACAATGCGCCCGCCATCCATAACCAGAATCCGGTCAGCCTTTTCTATGGTTGAAAGGCGGTGCGCAATGACCAGCGTTGTCCGGCCCTGCATAACCACATCAAGCGCAGACTGAATATGGCGTTCGGACTCCGTATCCAGAGCCGATGTCGCCTCATCGAGTATCAGAATCGGTGCATCCTTCAACAATGCCCTGGCGATCGCCAGCCGCTGACGTTGACCGCCCGAAAGCATCACGCCGTTGTCACCGATCAGCGTGTCCATGCCTTCCGGCATGCGATCAATGAACTCGAGCGCATGGGCTTTGGCAGCCGCTTCACGTATTTCTTCCAGACTGTGCTGACGCAGGGCCCCGTAAGCAATATTGGCCGCAATGGAATCATTGAACAACACAACATTCTGGGTCACCAGTGCGATCTGATTCCTCAGAGCTGATAACGTGTAATCGGTAATAGGCACGCCATCAATCAGGATATCGCCACCGGTATGGTCATAGAATCGGGGCAACAGGCTCACCATGGTTGATTTGCCGCTACCTGATCGCCCTACCAGTGCCACGCTCTGCCCCTGGGGAACCTCAACATCAATTCCCTGCAGCACATTATCCAGTTGGTCGCGATAGCGGAACGACACATCCTTGAAGCTGATATCGCCCTTGACCCTGGCAGGAGAAAACTCACCACCATCCTGCTCGGGTGGTTCGTCGATCGTTTCAAACACATCGTGCGCTGCAGCAACACCTTTCTGTATTTTGGAATGAACTGACGTCACTTGACGTATGGGCTTCGCCATGGTGGTCGCCGCCGTTATAAACGCGACGAGTTGACCGGTGGTCATGCTACCCCGGATTTCAGGTGCCAGCATCAGCCACACCAACCCGGCAATTGCCAAGGCAACCAGTACCTGAATAATCGGCACACTGATCGCTTGAGTCGACGCCATTTTCAGGCTTTGCAACAGATTCTGCTCACTCACGCCGCGAAAGCGTTCGCGTTCGTACTCTTCGCCGCCGAAGATCCGGACTACCCGATAACCGCTGATCGATTCAGACGCCACATGGGTAATATCACCCATTGAGCCCTGGATACGGCGACTCAGCTTGCGAAAACGCTTGCTCGCATAACGGACCACAAAGCCGATAATCGGTCCAACGGCCACAAAAATCAGGGTCAGTTTCCAGTTGGTCCACAGCATGAAGCACAGCAGCCCGACGATGGTCAGACCTTCACGCAAGGTAATCGTCACCGCATTGGTGGTGGCATCCGCAACTTGTTCAACGTTAAAGGTCAGCTTGGACACAAGGTGCCCTGACGAGTGGTCATCATAGAAACGGGACGGAAGTTTCAAAAGCCGCTCAAACACCTCGGTGCGCAACGCATTCACGACCTGTCTGCCGACGTAGCTGATGTAGTATTGCCCAAGGAAGGTACCCAACCCGCGGAACGCAAACACGCCGACGATCATTGCTGTCAGGAAAATTCTGTTCTGTTCGGTGGGGTTTTCAATCGCCTTGATGACGTATTCCATTGCCGCCGCCATGCCTGTCGACGCGGCGGCGTAGATAATGTTGCCAACGACCGCCAGAGAGAAAGCGACCCAGAAAGGTTTTACATATTGCAGCAGGCGCTTATAGGTCTGCCAGTTGGTCGCGGAGTCCGCTGTCATATTTGGGTCCCGATTCCTGATCGATCAAAGACGCAACCCCCGGCATCACCGAGGGCGCTGTCATTTGTCTTCTGCAGCGCGTTGAGTGGTAATACTGAGTTTCACAAATCCCAGATGACCCGCGACATCCATAGCCCTGACCACGTATTCATGCGGTGTCTGACCATCCGCCGTGATAATAAAGGGCAACTTGGAATCTCCGTCAGAGATCTCTTCAACCGCTTTCTGCAACGTCTGCTTCTGGTTATTGACCAGTACCCTGTCGTTAACGGCGTACTGACCGTCAGCTGTGATCACAACATCAACCTGACTGGCCTGGGATTCAGCAGCGTCACCGCTGGCTTCAGGCAAATCAACCTTGAGGTGGCTTTCTCGGGTAAATGTGGTCGAGACCATGAAAAATATCAAAAGCAGAAAGACAACATCGATCAAGGGTGTGAGATCAACACTGACTTCCTGACTTCTCTGGCGCTTGAACTTCACGGCGCTCAGGCTCCCTCTACGTCGATTTCACGATCGCCATGGACGACCTCTACCAGCTTGATGGCTTCCTGCTCCATGTTCACAACAAGTTCATCAACCCGACGGAGAAAATAGCGGTGGCAGATCAGCGCCGGTATCGCAACGCTAAGGCCCGCGGCTGTTGTCATGAGTGCTTCCGAAATACCGCCCGCCAGGTTACCGGCATCGCCAACACCTGCAAGCTGGATCTCCGCAAACACCTTGATCATACCGATTACCGTACCCAACAAACCCAAAAGCGGTGTGATGGTGGCGACCGTGCCCAGCGGATTCAGGAAACGCTCCAGTTCGTGAATAACCTGGCTCGCTTCCTGCTCGATGCTTTCCTTCATGATCTCGCGACCATGCTTGGCGTTCATCAGACCGCCAGCGAGCACCCGGCCCATAGGTGACGAGGCCTGAAGAGCCTTCAGCTTGCGCGCATTCAGTTCTTTCTTTTTGATCCAGCGCCACAGTTCATTCAGCGTGGTCTGGGGTGCCACACGCGATACCCGCAATGACCAGAAACGCTCAAGAATAATGGCAAGCGCTAGAATGGAACACGCAATGATCGGCACCATGATGATGCCACCTGCCTGAAGAAGCTCAAACACTCTTTGTTCTCCCTGATATGGATACAGCCGCGCGCTACTTTAGCACAGCAAACGCCACTCGCTACACCCCGCTATAGCGCATTGCCCGACGGTGTGCGCCCTGGCTCAATCCAGAAAGGAGCGCCGTTGCGCAACGAATGTACAATCCAGCCTTCAGACGAATAGACAAAACGCAAAGCGCCCGACAACGCTGTGCTGTATACCTGTGCGCCTGATTCCGTGTAACGATCCACCACTGAGCCTGCGGGATGGCCATAGGGATGGCGAAAACCTGACGAAAAAACGACGTGCTCCGGATCAAGCTGACGGATCCATTCAGCTCCCGAGGATGTTTTACTCCCGTGATGTGGCGCAAGGAGCAGACGGGACACATTTTCTGCAATGACGTTATCGCTAAGCCATAACCCTTCGTTTTTTATTGAAATATCGCCGGGAATAATAATCTCAGCACGCTCAAACCGGATTCGCACGACACACGAGGCATCATTCCCTTCAATCATGCTGCCGTCAGGCTTGGGGGCCTGCTGCCAGAAGCCCACTGTCCCTTTCCCTACCTCTGCCGGTTGATGGTTCTGGCAGGATTCGAAGTGCTTGGCTTTAGCGCCAGCGAGGCGCCGAACCCGCTCGCTATCACCACTCACCACCTGATCTACCGGCAAAGCACCCAACAGCTCATCCAGTCCGCTGGCATGATCTGCATCACCGTGACTGATTACCAGCAGTGACAAGCGATTCACACCCAGCGATCTCAACGTTGGCAAAATGGCCGAGCCAACGGACGTCTCACCGGATGGTGAACCTGGCCCGGTGTCGTAAAGCATCACATCGTGACCATCCCGAAACATCACCGATAGCCCCTGCCCGACATCCCAAATCCACAACTCCGGACGCTCAACAAATCGGTTAACAGGCTTCATGACTGCACTGCAGCCTACAACCGTCAAAACGCTTATCGCTCCCGCAGTCGCAATCCTGCGACGTAGCGAATTCGGTACCGGGAACAGACACAGCAACATCACAAAGGCGAGAAAGATCGACAGGGAAAACAGCACCGTAGCAGCAGGCGGCGACATTGACGCAATGAATTCGAGGCCGCCCGTCATTGCCCCCAGCACCACGTCAATTACTGTCATGACCGGCTCCCTTAGCACTTCAGAGAAAGCACCTGCCGGAATACCCATCATCAAGACCGGCATGACCACCAGAGAAAGCCACGGAATGGCCAGAATATTGGCTAGCCAGCCCAATGGTGCTGCCGTTAACCCCAGTGCCGAAGAAACAGGCAACAACCCGAAACCGATAGCACACTGGGCAATCAGCAATGACCTTACCGCACCACTTCGACGCAATCGGCCTGAGAACACCAGAATCAGACAGGCGACAGCGCCGAATGATAGCCAGAACCCACCATCCAGAGGTGCAAAAGGATCGATCAGCAAAACACCGGCCAATGCAATCAACCAGGCAGTCCAGTAGCCCGAAAGCCGACCTCGCAGATAGACCACGCTGGCAACTATCGCCATGACCAGCGCCCTCTGCGTCGGCACCGACAATCCGGCAAGCAAGGCATATAACAAGCAGAACAACATACTGGTGCCCACGACCCACCGCCGACGGGCCCGGGAACCCATAAAGCGGCTCGGCACACACCGGAGCAAAGCCCTGGCCAAAGCTGCGCCTAACACCCCTATCAATCCGATATGCAGTCCTGAAATGGCAATCAGATGAGAGGTGCCCGTCACCCTGAAACGTTCCCAGTCGGCGGACTCAAGATAGCGTCGCTCTCCGAGCACCAGTGCTTCGATCAGCGGATAGCGTCGCATGGTTCCATAATGGCGCTGCAGCCAGCCGGCGATACTGGCCCTGTATTCGCTATAGTGGCAGTGCATACCACACTCCGCCTGTTCTGGCGCCCAGGCCTTGATGCTCCCTGTTGCGTCATACCCATGCCGGAACAACCAGGTTTCGTAGCGAAACCCTTCAGGATTGACGGTGCCATGAGGGGGCTTGAGACGAACGGTCAACCGCATTTGATGAGGAAGCGATTCAGGGTGATCGCCATATAGCGAAAGACGTATTTTCTTAACGTCAGCAAGGCGTTTATCGGGCGAGACCCAGCGTGTAATGCAAAAATCAAAGCGCAGACTGTTGTAACTACCGGGTCCGGAAAGACTACACTGGAAGCCAATGACCTCGAAAGGGACATCAGTAGGGAGAGCTGCCGGAAACCGGGAATCCAGTCGGGACTGCGCATGCAGGCCGGCCCAGAGCAGTCCGGCGAGCACGCAGACTGCCAACAGAAGCGCCCGGCGGCCCGGCGGATAAGCAGCCGCGATCGCGGCGAGACCACTCAGAGCAACTAGGAGCCCCTGCCACGGTGGTATTTCGCCGATACAATAAAGTAAGATGACGCCGCCCGCGAATGCAGCAATCCCTGCGCGCACGCTGAATCTCCCGGGCATTCCATGCCCTGATGTCCATATTTATGGCACTTGTGGCAAATGCAGCACATGTGCTGAACAATTTTGACAGGCACCCCCTTCGCCATGCCGAAACGGTTCATCAAGCGTTACATGCCAAGGCCGGAAAAGATCAAGGCAATGAAATCGCTTCATTTCCTTGGTGACCTCTTGCACGAGCCGAACCTGTGGCATATCAATCGCCATGCGGTTTGCCGCGCCTTCCTGATCGGCATTTTCTTCTGCTTTATCCCAATGCCCTTTCAGATGGTTGCAGCCGGCTTTTTCGCTATCTGGTTCAACGCCAACCTGCCTATTTCCGTGGCGCTGGTGTGGATCAGCAATCCGATAACAATGCCGCCCATCTTCTATTTCAACTACAAGGTCGGTGCGTATCTGCTCGGCCATCCGGTACTGGATTTCGAGTTTCACCTGTCCTGGCACTGGCTCAGCCAGCGCCTGGTTGAGATAGGCGTCCCTCTGTATTTCGGATCGGTGGTCGTGGCGGTCCTGGCGGCGTGTATCAGCTACCTGGTAATGCAGTATCTTTGGCGGCGCAAGGTGCGATCTGACTGGCGCAGGCGCCGCGGCCTGCGCACAGACGAAGAAGATTAATCCGCGCTGACCAACCGGCCCTGCTCGAGCCGGAGCACCCGACCGAGACGTTGCGCCATGCGCATATCGTGCGTCACGACTACAAACGCAATCCCCAACCTGTCCCGCAATGATTCGATAAGATCCTGCACACCGTGGGCTGTCTGCTCATCAAGATTGCCGGTCGGCTCATCCATCAACACGCATTGGGGCTCGTTCACCAACGCCCTGGCAATCGCGACACGCTGGCGTTCGCCACCTGACAGCTCGCCCGGTTTATGCTCCAGTCGGCTCCCCAGATTGACAGCCGAAAGTATCTCCCGGGCCTTCTCTCGCGCCGATGCAATGGAGTGATCACCAAGCACGCACGGCATCATGACGTTTTCCAGCGCGGTGAACTCCGGTAGCAGGTGATGAAACTGATACACGAAGCCGAGTTGCCGGTTGCGAAACTTCGCGCGCGCCTTTTCTTTCATTCTGTGGATGTCGGCATGACAGATCTCAATCCGCCCTGATGATGGCTTGTCGAGGCCACCCAGCAGATTCAGCAGGGTGGTTTTACCGGCGCCGCTGCTTCCCACAATGGCTACTGTTTCACCGGCTTTAACCTTGAGTGATATGTCCGAAAAAATCGTGAGCTTCGCCGGCCCCTGACTGTAGGTCCGCGTAATTTTTTCGCAATCGATCACCAGCGATGTTTCGCTGCGATCCGGTGATACCTGTGCTGTATTATTCATAACGCAATGCCTCTGCCGGATCGACACGAGACGCACGCCATGCCGGATAAAGTGTTGCCAGCAGGCTCATAGCCATGCCAGCGCCGCTGATAATGAATACATCATCCCATTGCAACTGGGATGGAAGGTAGCTGATGAAATACACGTCGGCACTCAGGAACTTGTGGCCCAGAACCCCTTCCAGCCAACTGATAATGGCGCTGATATATTCGGCACCGAGCACGCCCAGCGTGGTACCGATCAACACACCGAAAATCCCGATCACCGCACCCTGAATCATAAAGATACGCATAATGCGGCCCGGTGTTGCGCCCATGGTACGGAGAATCGCAATGTCACCGGTTTTATCCGTCACCACCATCACCAGTGTTGACACGATATTGAATGCAGCGACCGCCACAATGAACATCAGCAGCAGACCAATCATCGTCTTTTCCATGCGGATCGCCTGGAACAGATTGCCATGGGTTCGGGTCCAGTCGGATACATAGAATCGGCCACCCAGGCTCCGCGCAACGCGCTCGGCAACAGCCGGCGCTTTGAACAGGTCATCAACCAGCAAGCGAACGCCCTGGGCTTTTCCATTGGTGCGCATCAGCTTTGCCGCATCATCCATATGGATCAGGGTGTAGCTGCCATCGAGCTCTGCACCCACGCTGAAGATCCCCTTCACAGTGAAGCGCTTGAGTCTTGGCAGAACGCCGGCCGGCGTTATTGACGCTTCAGGCAACACCAACGTCACCTTGTCACCGAGCTTCACCCGCAAGTTGGCTGCCAGCATTCGGCCGATGATAATACCGAACTCACCCGACTGCAGATCATCCAGCTTACCTTCAACCATATTGTCTTCGATGATCGATACCGTTTTTTCCTGCTCCGGTAATATACCGTTGATCATCACACCGTGGACGTTACCCGCACCTGTCACCATGCCCTGTCCCTGAATGAAGGGCGCCGCAGCGATAACAGACCTGTCTTCGGTCGCAATTTTGTCAATCCGCTCCCAATCATCAACAGTGCTCTGCCCCTGAATGACGGCATGAGGCACCATACCGAGAATCCGGTGCTTCAGTTCATGATCAAACCCGTTCATTACCGACAGGACGATAATCAACACGGCAACGCCGAGCATCAGACCGATCATGGAAGTGAGTGAGATGAAAGAAATAAAATGATTGCGTCGCTTGGCAGCGGTATAACGCAAACCGACGGACAAAGATAAAGGCTTGAACATGAATGAGGGCCTACCGCTTCCCTGAACTGATTGGGTGTCGCTCCCGGCACCCGTCAGGTACCGGTGAAGCTGTTAAACTACTGTAAATGCCTTACACGAATAACTCTGCGATCACAGGTGCTGTTCATGACGACAAACTCATCCGACGACCGCCGCGATTACTTTCGGATCGACGATCATGCGGGTCTCGAAATCAAACCGCTGGAGAACGATGACCATAGCGACAGCGACCTTGCTTTCGACGACAACCAGCTCGCACCCTTGCAAAACGAACTAAGACGGCTGGACCAGGATATTCGCAGCCAGCTTGCCACTCTTGCCGAACGGGAGCGCTTACTTTCGAATCTGATGAAGTCGTTCAATGCCAAGATCGACACGTTGGCGCGCATTATGGCCTTTGAGCAAAATCCCTTGCAACCTGAGCAGTGGCATCCGGTAACACTCAGTGAAGGTGGCATCGCGTTCCCTTCTGATGACCCTTCCCTCGTCGAAGACCGGTTTATCGCCCTGCGGATGACGCTACCCCCGGAGTTTGTGCAACCCAGAGCTGTAGCGCAGATTATCTCCATTTCGGAAACCGATGGCCGACGCTGGGTGCACACGGAATTTACCACACTTGATGATGCAGACCGGCAACTCATCTCCCGGCATGTCTTACGTTGGCAGGTTCGCCGGCGCCAACAACCTTCAAGAGACTGACGGGTCTGTCACAAGTCGATTACTTTCGACGATACTCTGTAGTAATGTTCGGGTGATAATAAATTTCAGTAATTAAAACAATGATTGAGCCGGGTAAGGCCTCGTCAGTTTTTCGATATGGCCGCCGCCAAATTGATAATTAAAGCCGGCAGATCAACACAAAAAGCAGCAGGAAAACGATTCATGAAAACGCTATCGCAGCCCAGACCGCTAAACGTAGCCCGTCCTTTGTCATTCGTCGCCGGTGCGATGGTCGCACTCGCAGCATTCACGGCAACGACGCCGGCAATCGCAGACGAAGTTCGCATCCCCGTCATGCAACAAGGCAGCGACAAACGGGCAGTAAAACTGCCGGCTCACGGCGAAACGAAAGGCCAGGTCCAGAGCCGTTACGGCAAGCCGCAGGGCATTAAGGGCCCTACCGGTGAACCTCCTATTACCCAGTGGTTCTTCAATGACTTCGTTGTGTACTTCGAAGGCGACCGGGTTATCCATGCCGTTCTCAAACCAAACCGCTGAAGACATCGCAGCGTATTGATATCGGGCATGCCTGCAATCGCATCTGTACATACCGCAACCACCCTGAAGTCGCTGGTATCAGACGTTCAGGCAGGTAGAATGGCGAGAATGAAGAGTCGGCGCCTTAAACGCAGGTTGGGACAATCGTCCATTAATCAGCCGCACCGGATATGGTGCGCAGTTAATACCGACCATCATTTCCCCACAATCTGAGATAACCGCCAAGCGATAAGGTGACGGTAACTTGAGTAATTTCCGCATTATGCCTGCCGAGTGGGCACCCCAGAGTGCCGTGATGCTGACATGGCCCCATGCCGGCACTGACTGGGCTGATGTACTTGACGTTGTTGAGCCCGTGTTTGACGCAATCGCGAAAGCCGTGCTGCGCTTCCAGCACCTGATTGTGAGTTGCGAAGACGCCGATAAGGCAGCGTCTATCCAGACCGCATTGAACGACTGGGTTGTGAACCGGGGTTTTCCGGGCCGCGTCAAAACCGCAGCCGTGCCGGCAGATGATACCTGGGCCCGGGATCACGGACCCATCACGGTGCTGGAAAACGACAAGCTGCAACTACTGGATTTCAACTTCAATGCGTGGGGCGACAAGTTCCCATGGGCAAAGGACAATGCCATTAACCGCCAACTGGCCGAATCCGGTTTTTTTGGCGCTGTTCCGCTGCAAGATCAGGATTTTGTGCTGGAAGGCGGATCGCTTGAGTCCGACGGCGCAGGCACGCTGCTCACAACCAGCGAGTGCCTGCTGTCGACTGCGCGCAATCCGGGCTACGATCGCTCGCAAATCGAATCCAAACTACGGGACACATTGGGCGCAAACAAGGTTTTGTGGCTCAACCACGGTTATCTCGCGGGTGATGATACTGACAGTCATATCGACACACTTGCCCGATTCTGTTCCACCGACACGATTTGTTACGTACGCTGTGACGACCCGCAAGACGAACACTTTGACGCCCTCAACGCCATGGAGCGTGAGCTGAGCCAGTTCACCAACATTGAAGGCAAACCCTACTCGCTCGTCCCGCTGCCGTGGCCTGACGCCCATTTTGATCAAGACGGTGAGCGACTGCCGGCAACCTACGCCAATTTTCTGATAATTAATGGCGCGGTTCTGTTGCCCATCTACAACGTTCCGCAGGACGTCGAAGCGATCAGAACCATGACCGCGCTGTTCCCCGATCGGGAAATCATCCCCATCGACTGCGTTCCCCTGATTCATCAACATGGAAGCCTGCACTGTGTCACCATGCAGTTTCCAGCCGGAGTCGTGACGCTATGAGCTCAACAGGTGCCCGCCCTCTCAACGTGGCAGCCATTCAACAATCCTGTAGCGCCGACAAGCAGGAAAGCCTCGCCACCAGCGAGCGCCTGATACGTCAGGCGGCAAAAGACGGGGCTCAACTGGTCGTTCTGCAGGAACTCCACGCGACCCTCTATTTCTGCCAGAACGAAGACACAGCCACGTTCGAACTGGCTGAACCCATACCAGGGCCAACAACCGAAAGGCTATCAGCGCTGGCAAGCGAACTGCAGATCGTGCTGGTCGGTTCGGTATTCGAGCGCCGGATGAACGGGGTCTACCACAATACCGCCGTTGTCTTTGATACGGACGGCAGCATCGCCGGTACCTACAGAAAAATGCACATCCCGGATGACCCCGGCTTTTACGAAAAGTTCTACTTCACACCGGGAGATGCCAGCTTCAACGATGGCCGCAACGGCTTTACACCGATTGAAACCTCGCTCGGGAAACTGGGTGTCCTGGTGTGTTGGGACCAATGGTATCCGGAGGCCGCTCGCCTGATGGCCCTGGCCGGTGCAGAGTGCCTGATTTACCCTACTGCCATTGGCTGGGACGTCACTGACGATCAGGACGAGCAACAACGCCAACTTGAAGCTTGGGTAACGGTCCAGCGCGGCCATGCAGTCGCCAATAACCTGCCGGTGATCGCACCCAACCGCGTCGGCGTCGAGCCGGATCCCGAGGGTCGTAGCGATGGCATCAAGTTCTGGGGAAACAGCTTCATCTGCGGCCCCCAAGGGGAATTTCTGGCAAGAGCGGACTCGGATAACGAAGCCATTCTTCACACGACGATTGATCGCAACCGCAGCGAATCGATCAGGCGGATCTGGCCCTATTTCCGCGATCGGCGCATTGATGCCTACGGCGATATTCTTAAACGCGTGCGCGACTGATCAGGGATTCAAACCATATGAAAAAACTGATCGATGGCGTCGTCAGCCAGCTCAATACTATTCTGCTGGGCAAGGATCATCAGGTGCGACTCGCGGTCTGCTGCCTGCTTGCCCGCGGTCACCTGCTGATCGAAGACATCCCGGGCATGGGTAAAACAACCCTTTCCCACGCCATCGCCAGAGTAATGGACCTGAGCTACACCCGGATTCAGTTCACCAACGATCTGCTGCCTGCCGATGTGTTGGGTTTCTCCATGTATGACAAGGCGGCCGGCGCACTGGTGTTCCACAAAGGCCCGGTGTTTTCACAGGTTGTTCTGGCTGACGAAATCAACCGTGCCTCGCCTCGCACCCAAAGCGCCTTGCTTGAGGCGATGGAAGAGCGCCAGGTATCGATTGAAGGCGAAACTCGCCCGCTTCCAACACCATTCTTTGTCATCGCCACCCAGAACCCTCTTGAACAAGGTGGCACCTATCCGCTTCCGGAATCGCAACTTGACCGCTTTCTGATGCGCGTAGAACTGGGCTACCCCGATCCCCGCGCCGAGCGCGCATTGCTGGAAGGCAGCGACCGGCGCGCAATGACCGATGCCATGATCCCCATGGTCAGCCAGGGAAATCTCGAGGCCCTTCAATCCGCCGTTGAAAAGGTGACCGCCAGCGACGCGCTGCTGGACTATGTGCAGCGGCTGTTAGAGCAAAGTCGCAACATGCCCGGCGTTCAGTACGGGCTGTCACCAAGGGCGGGACTGGGCCTGTTGCGCGCAGCCCGCGCCTGGGCCCTGATGGCGGGCCGGCATCATGTTCTTCCGGACGACATTCAGGCGGTACTGCCGGCCGTTGCCCGTCACCGCCTCGAACAGGGTGAGTCTGCCAGCAGCGCTCACCGGGTTACCCAGCTTATCAATGAGGTTGCCGTATTCTAGGCGCCTGGATCTATAGCGCACCGCAATGAACGGCATAAGCCCAATCAATTCAGATAAACCTTGAGGCGTGTTATTCTCGCCCTCAATTACGCATCAGTGGGCCATCAAGAGGCTCGCAAGACATATTCGAGAGAGACCGCATCATGAGCGAAGCAAAGCATTCACGACTGATTATTCTGGGTTCCGGGCCGGCGGGTTACACTGCCGCGGTGTACGCTGCACGAGCGAACCTGAACCCTACCCTGATCACCGGGATAGAAGTCGGCGGCCAGCTCACCACCACGACTGACGTCGATAATTGGCCGGGCGACAACGACGGCGTCCAGGGCCCGGAATTGATGCAGCGGATGCTCAAGCACGCAGAGCGGTTTGAAACCAAAGTCGTGTACGACACGATCAACGAAGCAGACCTGAACGAACGCCCGTTCCGCCTCAAGGGTGACAGCGGCGAGTATACCTGTGACGCACTTATTATCGCGACCGGCGCAACCGCCATGTATCTGGGTCTGGAATCCGAAGAGAAGTTCAAAGGCCAGGGCGTGTCAGCATGCGCAACCTGCGACGGCTTCTTTTATCGCAAACAGAAAGTGGCGGTGATTGGTGGCGGCAACACAGCAGTTGAGGAAGCACTCTATCTTTCCAACATCGCAGACGAAGTCACACTGATTCATCGTCGCGACAAGCTGCGCTCGGAAAAAATCCTGCAGGACAAGCTGTTCGAAAAAGAAAAGAACGGCAACATCAACATTATCTGGGATCACACTCTGGATGAAGTGCTGGGCGACGGCACCGGTGTCACGGGGATTCGTATCAAGAGCACCAAATCGGACGTCACACAAGACATGGATCTTGCCGGCGTTTTCATCGCCATTGGCCACAAACCGAACACCACCCTTTTCGAAGGGCAGCTGGAAATGGAAGGCGGCTACCTGAAAATCCGCTCCGGACTGGAAGGCCTGGCTACCATGACGAGTATTCCGGGAGTATTTGCTGCTGGCGACGTCGCTGACCATGTCTATCGTCAGGCCGTCACCTCTGCTGGTTTCGGCTGCATGGCAGCGCTGGATGCGGAGCGTTTTCTGGATCAAGCTGCAGAGTAAGGCATCAATCCAACCTGGTGATTGTCCTGTCAGCGCAATGCTTGGCGGGCAATCACCAGGTTGCGCCGGTCAGCCCTCACGTGTAACCAATCGACCTGATCCCTGCAACAACTGCCCGAAGTCATCTCCGGTCTCACCTTCCTGTTATTCTCATGTTACGCTTGAAACCCTATGTCGTTCATAACCGGCCTGCACTGGAGTATACGCCTCAACGATGACTGCACTGCCCTGGCTTGATCCAGACAAGCTCTGGTTCCCTGCGCCTCAGGATGCCCTCACAGATCCGGACGGCCTGCTTGCTATTGGTGGCGATTTGTCACCGGAGCGATTGGAGGCTGCCTATCGGAGAGGGATATTCCCCTGGTTCAGCGAAGACC
>TARA_R100001440_G_scaffold4434_1_pt1 | contig 26242 bp, 24 predicted proteins | sample TARA_R100001440 | Tara Oceans TARA_R100001440 (sample SAMEA2622112) | marine metagenome | biome: marine biome (ENVO:00000447); feature: surface water layer (ENVO:00002042); material: "saline water (ENVO:00002010), including plankton (ENVO:xxxxxxxx)" | depth 5 m
TACAGACGATTTAGAGTTCTGCCGCGTAGCGGCTTCGTTCAACCATTCAATGAGTCCGGCACTTGCTAACCTGCTGAACCACTTTGGCAGTTCTTTGTTTTCCTATAAGCCGAGCGCGATCGTCACATATTCAGCCGGTCAGTGGGGCGGTATGCGTGCGGCGGTCGCAATGCGTACGTTTCTCTCAGAGTTGGGCTGTTTGCCGGTTTCCGCGATGATACACGTGCCTAAGGCACAAGAAGTCTTTAAAGCGAATGGAAATCCGCAGGCCGGGGAGGATCAAGACGCCTGGTTTGACTATTTTGGCCGGACACTCAATCAACTGGTCTGGTGGGCGCAGGCAGCGAGGGAGCAGCGAGCGCAGGTTGACCCTCACGAGTTGGTCAGAGACTTCAGGGCTCATCCATCTGAGCGAAACGCACCTTAGTTTGCGTAGCAAAGCTATCGGCTGCAGAGTGGCTGGTTTTCCTCAGTTTCGCTACGCGCAGGCCGTTGCTGAATATGGACGTTACACAAGATACTACCGATGGGCTCCGGCGCGACCTGCCCGGGTGTTAGGGTATAGTGTTAACAATCTGATTTGTCACTGCTCCCGGTGTTGGTATACCGGTAGAGTAAAGCCGCGAATGTTCTTGGCATATACGCGAACTTGGTTTTTAAAATTATCCCCTTAGTCAGGAAGTGGAGTTTATTCATGCAGCCAAAAGATACCGTGGCGCAATTTATTGCTGATATCCATGCCCAGCGTTTTGATGAGGCAAAGACCTTGCTGGTTGCGGAGGGGTTTGAATATGTGGGGCCGAATATGCGTTTCCTCAGCCCCGACGACATGATGTCATACCAGTTTGGTATGGCTGCGATCCAGAAAGACCTGATCCTCCGCCAGCTCAGCGCAGACGGTGAGCATGTGTTTGCGGTTCTGGATTACCGGACCAACTTTGAGCCGATCGGCGATGTGCGGCTGGCGGTCTGGTTTCGTGTTCGCGACGACAAGATCCAGACGGTTGAAGCCTTCTATAACGCGGCGGTGGTCGAGAACATGCTCGGGGGGAATCTGCCATCAGCCAATTGATGAAATGGGAGCGGGCGCTTAGCCGGGCTTTGTCGAGATTATCGCCAGGAGGTTGTCATGTCGGGGATTGCGAAAACTCCGGAGCCACCATACTTCGCTGTGATTTTCAGCTCTGTTCGCACAGAAGGTGATCGAGGTTACGGCGCCATGGCTGACAGGACGCTTGAGTTGGCTGCCCAACAGGAAGGCTTTCTGGGTATTGAATCCGCGCGGGAGGAAGTGGGAATCACGGTTTCGTATTGGGCGAGCGAAGAAGCGATCAAGAACTGGAAGCAAAACGCTGAACATCTTGAAGCCCAGCGCCTGGGCCATAACGTCTGGTATGCCGATTTCAGGGTCCGGGTCGCGAGGGTTGAACGGGCATATGGCATCTGACAGGTTTTGATTTGACGCTCAGAAGTAAAAAGCAGGTGGTGTTCTTGTTGGGTATGTCTCACATTACAGGAGCCACAGCGGTGAATGCTCGCTCTTCGTTGAATAGTGTCGAAGACGGATTTGTCGAAGAGTGCTCTGTTACACCGGCATCATCGAAATAAACCCACGCTTATTGTTGATAAGCACACCGCTAGGAATACCAATGAAATTATTAATACGGAACCTTGATCGATCGACTACAGAAGACGAACTGAAAAGTCTGTTTCAGGCGTTCGGTGCGGTTCAGTCATGCGATCTGGTCATGGATCGAGACAGCGGTACTTCAAAAGGCTTCGGGTTTGTTGAGATGCCAAAGGCAGGCGAAGCAAAAGCTGCGATCAAGAACCTGAATGACAAAATGATTGGCAACAATAAAATTCGCGTCAAAAAGGCTGAGGAGCCGGGCTCGGCGCCAGACGCCGGATAACGCCCGTCCTGAAGTCTGTTTTACTGTTTCTGGTGTGCAATAGGGGCCACTCACGGGACGCCAGGGCAGGCGGTGGATATGATGAAAAAGTGGCTTTTTAGCCTCGCGATTTCAGCGTTGATTTCCTTTATGGGGCTCGTCTGGTTTATTCGCTCTTCTGTTCAAGAAGCGTGCCTGAGTGCCGGTGGACGCTGGCTTGGGCTGATGCAGGGTTGTGACGGTGGCACCGGTTACTCCCTGCAATATCTTACCTCCCCTCTGGCGATCGCCATATTTCTGGGGATAGTGCTGGGTATCAGCAGTGCGCTGGTTCAGGTGCATTCGCTGATAGTTGGGTCGAGCGGATCGCCTCGCAAATAGTCGTCGTGAACTTTCGGTGTCCCGTCGATCGCCCTGTTACTGCTTCGAAGTTGAAATCTTTCCCTCCCGCTGCAGGCCTCTCCTGGACCCATTCGACCCTGATTTCTCAACAGTGCGATCTGCAATCGCAGGCAAGCGTATAAGAGGGGAGTTATCGATTTAATCCATCTCTCTGCGCCTGAGTTAAAGCATGAATATCTTTGTACTGGATGACGACATCACCAAATGTGCTGAGTATCACTGTGACCAGCATGCCATCAAGATGATCCTGGAAAGCGTCCAGTTACTGTGTACGGCGCTCAACAAAAAGGGTTTCAGTACGCCCTACAAATCCACCCATGCCAAGCATCCCTGCGTACTTTGGGTGGAAGCCTCCTATGACAACTTCGAGTGGTTGGTTCAGCTCACTTTGGCGCTGAATGCGGAGTACCGGTTTCGGTTCGACAAGACCGGTGATCACAAATCTATCGCCGTGCTGTCTGAGATTGACAAGTTCAGGTTCGAGCGTCTCGGCCTGACCCCGTTCGCTCAGGCGATGCCCGACCAGTACAAGCAGGTGGGTGATCCGGTATCGGCCTATCGACAGTTTTATCTTGGTGAGAAAATGGGGTTCGCCAAGTGGACCAAACGCGAGGTGCCTTTCTGGATCAGTCAGCACGTTGAAGGCGGGGCTTGAATGGTCTCAGCAGCTGCTGTCCGGCAGCCAGATTGTTTTCTATAGTCTCACCAGAGCATACGGCAGAACGTGAGGTGGGATATGAAAGTAACACGGATTATGGCCAATACCGCGACATCAGATCTCAAGCAGGCCGCCGCCTTTTATGGGGACATTCTGGGTCTTGAGCTACTGATGGATCATGGTTGGTTTCAGACTTACGGTTCAAGTGAAAAGATGACGGTTCAGGTGAGCTTTGGCGTAGAAGGGGGCTCAGGCACTGCGGTGCCCGACTTGTCCATCGAGGTGGATGACCTGGATACCGCGCTGGCACGGTTTGAGGACGCCAAGGTGCCCATCGAGTACGGGCCTGTAAGCGAACCCTGGGGTGTCCGCCGATTCTACGTCCGTGATCCTTTCGGGAAGCTGATCAATATTTTGCAGCATTGATCCGTGCCCTCCTGATAGACCCCGGAACGAAACGGCTACCTGAGCGCAGCGCTGGATGAACGAAGGCCTATGTCTTCGATGGACCTTTTGATGATTAAACCTGTGTTGAATATTGTTGAGCCATTGCCGTTAACTCGTTAATGTCTTTGCCGCACTCACTGCTCCCAGGACGATGGTTTATGGATTCTTTTCTTCGGCGCACCAGCCTGATTGTCGGATTGTTATTGGCTCCGGCGATGGCTAAGGCTGAGTGGTTTCAGTTCTCCGGTACGGCGATGACAACGCCTATCCAGATGGAGTTCTGGGGTGACAGCGAAACCGAAGCAAAACGTATCAGCCAGAGGGTGTTTGACGAGTTTGACCGTATCGATGCGCAGATGAGCCGTTATCGCGAGCGCTCTGAACTCTCCGCCGTCAACCGTGAAGCAGCTGAGCACCCGGTGGTTGTGAGCAGTGGGCTTTTTCGTGTGTTCGAGAAAGCGCAGGAAGTGTCAGAACTGAGCGACGGAGCCTTCGATATCAGCTTCGGATCAGTCGGTTATCTTTATGATTTTCGGGAAAAGAAACAGCCCACTGCCGAAGAAGTCCAGCAGCATCTGCCTGAGATCAATTACCGCGATATCGAGCTCAACAAGGCTGAGCGCAGCGTGTCTTTCCGCAAGGCCGGCCTGCTGACTGATATGGGCGGCATCGCCAAGGGATATTCGGTGGATCGGGGAATTGCCATTCTAAAGTCGGAAGGTATTCGTCACGCGAGGCTCAGTGCGGGCGGGGATATGTACCTTCTCGGCGACAAGCGCGGCCGTCCCTGGGTTGTGGGTGTCCGCGATCCACGACAGGCGGCAAAAAATGCGGTCGTGTTGCCTGTATCCAATGTGGCCATTTCCACTTCTGGTGATTACGAGCGCTTCTTTATCGATGAGGAAGGCAATCGGGTGCATCACATTCTATCGCCCAAAAGTGGTCGCCCGGTCGAGGGAATTCAGAGCGTCACCATCATTGGCAATGACACCCTGACAACAGATGGCCTGTCGACAGCCGTTTTTGTTCTGGGGGTAGAGAAAGGCCTGGCAATGATTAACAAGCTGGATGGCATTGATGCCATCATTATAGATTCGGATCGGAAACTGCATTACTCCAGAGGCCTGCTGGATCCGCAGGATGCCTCCGCTCCGGAGTAATGCCTCAGTAAAACAGACGCCTTAGATAATTGGCGTCGGGAAGGCAATCACACTGTCTTTGGTGGTGGTATTGCCAAGGCCATGGGTCTGGTTGTGATCCCGGAACAGTTGGTCAAAATTGCCTTGCTCGCCATGCAGGGCCATGTAGTTGAGCATCACCGCTTGAACCAATTGGTTAACGTTGTTGGCTACCGGGCTTGAGGCCGTTTCAACCGAGCCATCCGCGCGCATATAACCGATCTGGTTGCGCACATCGGCCAGTCTTCCATTAGGGTTGTAGACCAGCGCGAAAGAGGCCGCTGTCTGCTGGTTGTCGCCGGTCCATTCGCCTTTTCCCCGGCCCGCTTCAGAGTCGTCAATCCGTCCGTTGCTGGATACCGAGCCATCGCTGAACACGTAAAGCATCAGCGGTCGTTTCTTCTTGGCAGCGTACTCCAGGCAGGCGCCCATGCAACGCCCAGCCAGATAGTCCCGGCGCTCGCCCGTGCCGCGCTCACCGGTATGGTAGTCGTATCCCCCCATGGTAATGGTGCCGGCACCGGCATTGCCTTCGATAACCAGCTTCATGACCGATGCGGTCTTCTGAAACTCTCTCTCGCCCATGAACTCGGCGGCCGAGAAGACCCCCGCCGCACCCACCACGTCCGGGTCAGTAGCGGGATCAAGAGAGGCCGGGTCGCCGAAGCGTGCGGCCAGATCTGCGCTCTTGATATAGCCACAGTTCACGAGTTTGTTGATGTCCGCCACACTGGATACTTTGCTCATCTTGTCATCGCTGATTTTAGCGATACTTTCCATGACGGCAACGGCATCGTCTTGGCTCAGGAGCTTGGTCAAATCACCCAGATCCACCAAACCTGTGGCGTCGCTGGGTCGATCGATCTTGGTGGGGCGCACCTTGGGGTCAATCAGGTTCATCGGCGCCATGGAATTGCCGCCGGACTCCGAACTGCGGGAACCGATCAGCGATACAAGTTGGCCATCAGCGCCGGCCCAATTGATGCCGTACATCGGGTTATGCGGGTTGTTGCCGGTATCGTTTTCCGAGCGCGCGGCAAACACGGTGCCATTGGTGGCGGTACGGGTACCGGCACTGGTGGTAGCTCGGATACCGCGCAGGAAGGCACTATCAGCATGGAACGCGAGTCCCATTTCCTCGTCAATAAAGGCTGGGTTGTTCGGCACCATATCGCCGGGCAGTCCCTGTTTGCTGTAGCCCTGGGTACTGAGGAAGTCCTTCTGGCCACCCTGCTTGCCAACCAGCACGTTGGAGCCGGCGATGTTGGCGCCGCCCGCCAGGTCAAAGCATATAAACGGCACCTTGCCGGTGCTTGCGGTGAGGATGCCGCACGCCTCTTTATCATCCTGCGAAATTGCCGCGAGTGCTGTTCTGGGTGCGAGCAAACTGAACAGTGACGTACCACAAACGGTCGCCGCGCCGGCCATAAATCCCTGGGAAATGAATTCCCGCCGGGTAATCGGACGGCGGTGATCGCCATGCTTGAGCGGCGCGTGATTTGCCAATGCCTTTTTGCGTGAGGGTTTGATAAACATTCGGCAAATACTCCTATTGCACCAGCGTAACAGCGCTGCCGAGAACGGCGGCACAGGTGGCTTTAACGACGGTAGCTGTGCGTTCAGCGTCACAAGTACCTGAACAACTGCTTAGCGATTGCATCAGCGAATCCAGCTCTGTACGCATGTCCGCTTCGTCAGGTTGGCTAGTCAATCCCGTCCCCACGAACTGTGTGAGCAGTGGGTCGATCACATGATTCCGGCCGCTGGCATCGCCGAATGCGGTAGTCGGGTCAGCAGTGAAATTAACGTCGGGGAAGAGCGCATCACGCTTGTCGGTGTCGTTCACCAGCACATTGCAGTACTGAATTGCCATCTGGGTGATCGCCATCTGTTGTGATGACAGGAATCCTTTGATGGTTTCTACCGAAGGCAGTTGCTGGCGGACCGTATTGAATGTCTGCTGCACACCGCTGGCGGTTTTTGGAATGCCCGTCATGACTGACATGGATGCGTTGATCTCATCAAAGGTTTTCAGGCCAAGGTCTGACTCCGGAACCGCTGGATCAGGTGTCGATGGCGTGGGGACGGCCGGTTCGGTGCGAGCGTGCGACTGGTCACCGAATATATCAAAAGTCAGGAAGAACTCATCCACCTCTGGTCCATTCTCAGCGCCGATCACCGTTCCCAGCGGGGACATGCTTTGCCCAACGCCGGGTTGATAGTCCGAATCGGACAGCACGATATCCAGATTGGCAAACGACTGGCCAACCGTTGCTTCCTTGCCGTTAATGCCGATCCGCATGCCTTTCACCGGAATGCTGCCGGGAGTCTGACTGTCATCAAGGCTGATAAAGAAGGGTTCGCTAAACAGGTAGCTGTAGCTGTCGAACTGACTGACTTCGAATACCACATAGCTTTCGGGAATTTTTGACAGCTCCGCGACATTGAACAGCAAGTAGTATTTCTGGCCGACCCCTACCTCAAAATTGGTTTTGATCTGGGCGGGCGTGAGCGCGCGATTGTGAATGGCGACCATCCGCAATGTGCCTTGCCACAGCGAGTTGCTGTCGGTTTCGTTACCCAGTACCAGAGCGAAACTGTCATCCCATTCATTGAGCAGGCCCGCATTGTCGGGATCGACGTCGCCGGTCGACTCCCCATTGACGAAGATCTCACGCCCTCTGCCCGGAGTGAAATTGACAACGACATGCTGCAGCGATGCCTGTAGCACCTGATCGCCGTCAGCTGTCGAAAAGGGGGTGTTCTGATCGGTCGTCGAGCTGCGCTGCAGTACCTGGTAGTTCTGTTGCGTCTGGCTCAGGGTGACGTTACGCGCCGTGCTGGAACCTGAGTAAGTGACGATGCGGGCATCTTCCTGCGTGGTGTTGGCGGGCACAATCCAGGTCTCGATGCTGAATTCGCCCGAGCCGGTCAGGCTGTCGTAAAGTTTGCGACTCACCGCCGTTGAACCTTGCGCCTTGCCGTTGGCGACCCGTGCTCCGCTGTCGTCTTCATAGCCGGCGCCGATGGTAATGCCCCAGCCCTGAACCCATTCGACGTTACCGGTCAGGTTGAGCTGTAGCGCGGGTTCGACGCCGCTGGTATCAAATGCCGTATAGCCCGAGCCCGATTTGAACTCATAGAGTGCGATGATGTTGTCTTCAAAGCGGCCGCCGGCGTTGGCTGCCAGGCCGTCCTGGAGCAAGGAAAGCGCCTTGCTGGTAACCATGTCAGCATCTACCGATGCTGCGGTCAGGCTATCTGCATACAGCCAGATGGCATCTTCCATCGTCTGTGCATTGCCAGGACAGTCGTTTTCCCAGCAGTTGTGGAAATCGTTGCGTAGACGTTGCACCAAACGTGAATCAGCGGGTGTGCTCAGGTTAATCCGGCTTTGGGCTGCTGCGTAAGCTACATCGACGTCGCTACTTGCGATGTACGGCGTTTGAATGCCTTCAACATGGCAACCTGCACAGAAGTTCAGCAGGATAGGTTCGTAGATGTCCGTTTTGAATTTATCAGAGTCGGCGGGGAAGAACTTGGTCTGGCCCGGCTCTTTGATCGCGGGCGCCGTCAGATCAATTTTTTTGGCAGCACCGGCACTGTTGCCTGACCATTCGGCGATATAGCGCGTCAGGGTATCGGCACAAGCCTGGTCACTGGACAGCCAGCAATTATGGCCTCCGGCTACCTTGGCTACCATTCGGGACTGGCCGGGGTCAGTCAGGTTAACCACGGTATTGGCCGCGGCATAAGCCACATTGATGTCGCCGTCATGAACGAACATGGGTGACTGGCCGCCAGTGCTATGGCAACCGCCACAGCGATCGTTCGATACCAGGTTATCCCAGACCGCGCGCTTGAAATTCTGAACGTCATCGGTCGCAGGCGGGGGCCCTGAGTAGTTGCTGTTGGCGCCAGGGCCTGCGGTATTAGGCAGTACCGTGGTCTCTTCGCCGCTTTTACAGGCGCTAAGCGCGAACAGAGCAATGAGCAGCAGTGGCAGGTGACGTAGAAGACGACAATGGTTCATGGATCAGTCCCCCATACACATGACGGCAGAGCGTGCGAATATCTTTCGCAAGTTACCGTCGTTTGTGAATTCGGGGGTTAGTGCCTCTATTTGGCTTCGAGCAGGTTCGCGGAAGCAGACATTTCTAAACACCTTTTTAACCTGACATTCGGCAAATGCCTCTGACTGGGCCAGTTCCATACCCAATGATTTGGCACCTGAGCCTGAGCCGTCAGGCCCGTTTGATGACCACCCCAAACGGGCGTTGGGGCCTTGGCGCCAGTAGTTGTCCCAATGATCGTCAGGGGTGACGTAGCCATGCTCGAAGTTGGCGCTGTTTATCAGGTACTTGCCCTGTACCCGGGTGCCGGTTTCGGGATCAACAGTGCCAACGGTGTTGTATACCAGACGGCCCAGATTGCCGTCGGGATCGGCATCGGCGTCATACTCAAAGTCGTAATAGGCGAAGGCCTGGGCCATTGGATCCATGCCGCTATGGCAACCGACACAGCTGTTCAGGAACACCCGGCTGTCGCCGCCGGGGCTGCGGGAAATGTCCTGTCGGATGCGGTCGGTGGGCCGGGTCACGTCATTGACCTGCTCGAGGTCGTTGCACAGATGGTTCAGCAAGGTGAAGCGGAACATGGCGCGATTGGTCCCGCCACTGAAATACGCCTGGGATGCCGCGCGCGAGGTCATGATGCCGGCGGTGGCTTCTGGGGGCAGGCCGTTGACCGCAGACTGCATGACATACTGCAGGTTGTCTTTGAGGCTGACCCCACTCTTTTCCAGTTGCTCGTAGTGTGCGTTGTTCGTGTTCGAGTAGGCTGGCAGGCCAAGCCCACTGCCGCCGGTGTAGAGATAATCGCCGAAGAGAATGCTGCGGAAGTCGCGATTGTCACGCACCGCACCGATCACTGTTGCAGTGTAATCATTCAGCGGCACAAAGCTGGACATGGCTTCGTTCGTCCAGGGTGCGGCAAAGTTTTTCAGGGTGACATCGTAAAACGCAGGGTTTTCGGTGGCATCGAGCGCTGCGGTAATTGCATCTTTGCCGGCCATCTCTGTCAGCTTTTCTGCAGTTGGCGGCACGCCGGTAATCCGTTCGTGAATGCGTTTGGCCTGGTCGCGGCTAATGGCGTTGGCAGCGCCTGGTGCGATTACAAACGTCGTGAGCAGGCAGGCCGCTGTGATGGTTTTGCAGAGCGAACTGCGCCCGATAGGGCTGCGTGATGTCATTCTATTCATCCTGGGTTTTCGGTAACCGGGGGCGTTAACCGGCTAATACACTGAATTTCCCTGTGCTTATTTCAGGACGCACGTGTATTCTGGCTGGTCTTTTTAGGCCAAAATTCTTAGGAAGGCAACATAATAAGCGGTCTTAAGGGCTTTCCATAAAGCCGAAATGTAAGCAAGTGTAGTTTTGAGGTGTGGAACAAGGTTTTACAGAAATTAACACAATTTACTTAGTAAGGATGAGAGTTGCACACATACCCTACGGGGCTTGTTGGCAGGATGCTTTGAGGCGACCTTTTGCATTACCGTAAAACACACCAGATTCCCCCTGCATCAGGTTGCACTGATCGCTCTCGACGCCCGGCCCGTTCCTTTTTTTCAGGGGGGCTGCTGTTGGGCGTTTTGCTATCGCTGACAGCATGCGGTAGTGATAGTGAGCAAAAATCCGACCCCGTTGTTGTTGAAAATGCAGTGGCGTTTATCAAGCGCCCGCTCCAGTTCGGTGACGAAAACGGCGAGTTGATGGGCGATGACCGTCGCGAACCCGCCATGTTTCGCCCCGGTGCTCGCCTGTTCCTGAAAAACAGCGCCTCCCCCGGGGCAGTCTCCCGGGATATTACATCTGCTGCATTTGCTGATGCGTCCTTCCTGAATGATACGGGCCAGTTGCGCTATGACGTCCGGGACCTGGATGTGTCTTACGACGGCAATCGCCTTGTGTTTGCCATGCGCGCGCCCGAGATAGAAGACGCCGACGAAGAAGATCAGCCCACCTGGAATATCTGGGAATACGACGTCACCCAGGGGGCGCTGCGCCGCCTGATTAGCTCCGACACCATTGCTGAAGCGGGCCAGGATATTGCACCTGCCTACCTTCCGGACGGTCGTATTGTGTTTTCCTCGACCCGCCAGCGGGTTTCCAAATCGATTCTCCTTGATGAAGGCAAACCCCAGTTCAGTGCGCTGGAAGAAGAGCGTGATGTGCCTGCATTCGTGCTGCATGTGATGACCGGCGATGGGGATGATATCGACCAGATCACCTTCAACCAGAGTCATGATCTGGATCCCTCGGTGCGAGCCGATGGGAAGGTGCTGTTCAGTCGTTGGGATAACGCCGGCCAGACCCGCGACAACGGGGTTAACCTGTATCAGGTAAACCCCGACGGCACCGGTCTGACTTATCTCTATGGGCGCAACTCGCACGATTCCGCCGGCGATGCGATCACGGTTCAGTATTTTAACCCTGTCGAAACAGACACCGGCACCGTGCTGGCCCAACTGCGCGGGTTTGAATCGAACGATCTGAGTCTGTTGCCTGCAGCCATCGACATTGATCGTTATGTGGATGCAGGCACGACTCTGGAGGGCAATGAAGGGCAGGGGCAAACGCCGCTGGTTGCCGGTTTTGAGGTTGCCGGGGAGCAAGGGCTGAATGGTCGCTATGGCATGACGTCGCCCCTGTTCGATGGGACTCGTCGCTACCTGGCGAGCTGGAGCCCTTGCCGGCTGACTCGACTGAGTGATGGCACGATTACCAACTGCACTGAAGCGCGTCTGGCCTCTGATGAGTATGACGCGGCTGATCCTGTGTACGGCTTGTGGCTGCTGGATGCTGACAGCGATACCCAGTTGCCGATCGAGCGGCCGGTGGAAGGTCAGCAGATTGACGAAGCTGTACTGATGACAGCTCGCGCTCTGCCTACCTATATTCCGGATGCCACGCTCTATGGCGAATCTCAGACACTGGCATCGGAAGGGCTGGGTGTCATCGATATCCGCAGTGTGTACGACGAGGATGGTGTTGATACAGCACCGGGTGGTATTCGGGCTGCAGCAGACCCGGTGAAAACGTTGCCGCAGAATCGGCCCGCGTGGTTTGTGCGGATCGAGAAGGCAGTATCGATCCCGGATGACGAGGTGCGGGATTTTGATAACTCCGCTTTTGGGCGCAGTTCGGCCCAGTCAATGCGCGAAATTCTGGGCTATGTGCCGGTCGAGCCGGATGGTTCAGTGCGTGTTGCCGTACCCGCCAATGTGGCGTTTGCGATCAGTGTGCTGGATCAGTCAGGGCAGCGGATTACCGATCGCCACCAGAACTGGCTTCAGGTCCGGCCAGGTGAAACTGTGACCTGTCACGGCTGCCATGATGCCGGTAGCAAGGTGCCGCACGGTCGTCCTGGTGCAGGGCCGGCTGCGGTTTACTCGGGCGCGACGACCAGTGGGTTGCCATTCCCCAATTCGGAGCCTGCGTTGACGGCCAATATGGGCGAAACCATGGCCGAGACGTTTGCTCGCATCAACGGTGTGCGCAAGCTGACGGCGGATGCTGTATTTGAAGACCAATGGACCAATCCGGCGGTGACCGCCAAAGCACAGCCGTTCAGTTATGCCTATGCGGATCTGATGACAGCGCAGCCCATTATTGCGGCCTGCGCCGCTGAGTGGTCCGCGTTCTGCCGCACCGTCATCAATTACGAGCAGCATATCCACCCAATGTGGAGTCTGGACCGCCCGCTCTATGACGTGGATGGCGTGACTGAAATTGATAATTTTACCTGCACTGGCTGCCATACCGAAAAAGACGCTGCTGATGTGTTGCAGGTGCCCGCAGCCCAACTCGACCTGACTGACGGCCCGTCCAATAACGACCCCGATCAGTTCAAGGCCTACCGGGAACTCCTGTTTAACGACAATGAACAGGAAGTCGAGGGTGGCATCCTGATCGATACGCTGGTTGAAACCGGTGAATTCGAGCGCGATGAAGACGGCGAGCTTGTACTGGACGATATGGACAACCCGATTCCGATTCTGACAACCGTGAACGTGCCTTCGTCCATGCGCACTGGGGGCGCCAGAGCGAGCGGACGGTTTATGAACCTGTTTCGCACCGGCGGTGCTCATGAGGGCTTCCTCACGGATATCGAATTGAAACTGATAGCCGAGTGGCTCGATATCGGCGCCCAGTATTACAACAACCCCTTTGACGCTCCGGAAGACTGATGACGACGGCCGACGTGCGGGCAGTGATGCCCAACAGCGAGAGTGATGCGACACGCCATGCGGAGTAAGACATCGACACTGTGCTGTACCCGTTTTCTGTGGCTGCTCATGCCGTTGCTCGCCCTGGGTGCCGGCACGGTGTCAGCAGATGGCTGGTGGTGGGATGACGAGCCGCAGCCACAGGTGCAGGTAGCGGAACCCTTTATTGAGTGGCACACAGGGCCGGCGTCCGCCTATCCGGTGATCCGGGTCAGTGAAAAGGGGGAGTGGCTGACGTTGCTGATGCGCAAAACCCAGTGGTTCAAGGTGCAGGATGATCATGGCCGGGAAGGCTGGGTGCATATCGACGATCTGTTGCTGACGCTGGACGGTCAGGGCGAGCAGATAACGCTCTCGCGTCCCCGCTTTGATGACTTCAGCAGCCGCAACTGGGAAGCCGGGCTGATGATGGGGCAGTTCGAAGGCGGCACCGTGACATCCCTTTACGGCGGCTACGGGATGACGGAGAACCTGTCGGTCGAACTGTCGGGTTCCCAGGTGCTGGGCTCGGCGTCGGAAATACTGATGATCAACGGCAACCTCGTGCACCAGCCGTTCCCTTATTGGCGGGTGTCACCGTTTTTCACTCTTGGGGGCGGGCAGATTTACATCAAGCCGAAGGCGACCCTGTCCCAACCCGGCGACCGCACCAACTGGACGGCTCATGCCGGCTTGGGCTTGCGGGTTTATCTGGCGGATCGTTACTTCCTCCGGGCCGAATTCAAGGACTACAAGATTTTCACTAACCGCGAAACAGACGAAGAAGCGACAGAATGGAAAGTTGGACTCAGCGTATTTTTCTGACCCTCAGCGGGGGCAGCCTGTTGGCACTCTTATCGCTGCCGGCGTTAGCCGCCGACGATAACAAGCCACTGATCGAACCTGACGTGCGGCCACAGCATGTCGACGAAGCATTGATCGATACCGAAAACTTTGAACTCGGTGCTTTCGCCGGTGTGCTCAATATCGAAGATTTTGGCTCGTCTTTCGTTTGGGGTGGTCGACTTGGCTACAACCTCAGTGAGTCCTTCTTCATGGAGGCCAATATTGGTTTTGCCGAGGGTGGTGAAACCAGTTTCGAGACCTTGGCTGGCAACGTGCAGTTGCTCTCGGACGACGACCGTGAGTACACCTACTACAACGTCAATTTCGGCTACCGGGTGTTGCCCGGTGAAGCGTTTATCGGCGAAAGCTACGCCTTCAATACCAATTTCTATCTGGTGGCCGGTGCCGGTTCGACCGATTTTGCCGGAGACAACCGCTTTACCTGGAACGTCGGTGGGGGCTACCAGATTTTGCTGACCGATAGCCTCGCGCTGAACTTCAGCGCCCGCGAGCACATGTATCAGATCGATGTGCTGGGTGAAGACAAAACCGCCTTCAATACTGAATTGAGCACCGGCTTGTCGGTATTTTTCTGATTCGGGTTTAGAAGCATAACCGCCGGTGAACGGGCCGAAATCGGGGCTGGCACACCGGGCAAAAGGAGTGAACAGATATGCAACGCGCTTTTCTTCGAATGTTTACGGCGGCGCTCAGCCTGCTGATAGCAACGTCTGCGCTGGCTGGTGAAATGAATGAGCCGGCGCCTGATTTCACGCTGAAGAGTAATCAAGGCGAAAACCTGCGGCTGGAAGACTATCGCGGTCAGGTCGTGATGCTGAATTTCTGGGCTTCCTGGTGCGGCCCCTGTCGTCAGGAAATGCCGCTGATTGATGATATCTACAGCAAGTACAAGGACTTGGGCTTCACTGTGCTGGCGGTGAATGTGGATGAAGATTCCACCGATGCCAACCGTTTCCTCGAGGCGGTACCGGTGAGCTATCCGGTGCTGTACGACAACGACAGCAAAGTAAGCGAACGCTACAACGTTGAGGCGATGCCCACGACCGTGATGATTGACCGCGATGGCAACGCCCGTTTCCTGCACCACGGCTATTTGCCGGGTTATGAAGACGATTATGTCACCCAGATCAAACAGCTGGTGCGTGAGTGAGTCGCCTGTGAAACCGATCAAAGTAGCCGTCATGGCCGGATTAATGGTGGCGCTGGTATTCAGCGCCACCGGTTGCAGCTCGATCAAGCCCTGGGTCAAACCCTACGAGCGCGCGAATCTGGCTGACCCGGTGATGAGCCTTAGCCGCCATGGTTATGCCGACAGTTACATTCATCACGTCTACGGTGCACGCGAAGGCGCGCGTGGTGCGGAAGGTGGAACCGGGGGTGGTTGTGGCTGTAACTGACGGGCTGCGCATGTCCGCGATCTGCCGTGCTGCCTGCATCTTGCTTGCGGGCCTGGTGGCGTCGGGTGTTCAGGCGGCGACTCTGCCGGTCGACAATGTCGATGTGCTCTATCATCGCTACGATGGCGGCGGCATGGTCATTGATGGCCCGTCGGTACTGGTGCGCAAAAGTGCCGGCTCTCAGGTGTCGTTCACGGGGCAGTATTATGTGGATTCCGTATCCGCAGCCTCGGTGGATGTATTGGCGACTGCAAGCAAATATGAAGAAGAACGCACGGAGTACACCGCAGGCGTGGACTACCTGCATGACAGCGCGATTCTGAGCCTCGGGTACACCAACAGCAGCGAGAACGACTACGAGGCGAACACGGTCTTCTTCTCGGTCAGTCAGGAATTTTTCGGCGGATTGTCGACCCTGAGAATGGGCTATGCCCAGGGCTGGGATGATGTCGGCAAAGTGGGCAATACCAACTTTGATGAACAGGCAGACCGCCGCAATTACCAGCTGGGCCTGTCACAGGTCATCACCAAAAACACGGTAATGGGCATTGATCTGGAAGCCGTTACTGATGAGGGGTTTCTGGAGAACCCCTATCGCCAGAACCGTTATCTGGATCCGGCCGACAGCACCCAATACCTGTATCAGCCGGAGCAGTATCCCGAAACCCGCACCAGCTTTGCGGTGGCCACCCGGGCCATGTACTACCTGCCGTACCGGGCGTCGTTGCGTGGCGAGTATCGCTACTTCGATGATAGCTGGGGCATCCAGGCTCACACCTTCGAGATGGCCTATGTGCATCCGCTGACAGCGCAATGGACGGTCGAAGGACGGGTGCGCTACTACATGCAGGATCAGGCTGATTTCTACAGTGATCTCTACGCCTATGCGAACTCGCAAAATCACCTGGGACGGGACAAGGAACTGAGTACCTTCTCGGGTACCACGTTTGGCACTGGCGTGACCTACGAACTGCGTCAGGCATCACTCCCCGGTATCGACCGGTTGCAGTTCAATCTGCTGCTGGATTATCTGAATTTCGAATATGACAACTTTCGGGATGTCACCACCGGCGGGAACTACCTGCCGGGACAAGAACCCCTTTATGGATTTGATGCCTTTGTCACCCGGGCATCAATCATTATCGAGTATTGAGCATTCAAGGGACGGTTATGGGTAAACGTATTCAATCAATGATTTTTCTGCTGGCCGGTCTGGTATTGCTGGGCGCCATGAACACGGCCAGCGCTGCCGATGAGAGCGCCGGTGCATCCGTTGCGGACAGCGTTGAAAGCATGAAGAAAAAGGTGATCGAACTGAACCGGGACCTGTTTATTCTGGAAGAGGATCTGCTGTTTCCCGCCAGCACCCAGTTCACGGTATTCCTGAGCCTGAATGCCGGTGAGTTTCTCAAGCTCGATAGCGTCAAGCTAAAAGTCGATGACGATATCGTGGCGGCGCATCTTTATACCGAGCGACAGGCAAAAGCTCTCCAGCGCGGCGGTATGCAGCGGCTGTATATCGGCAACCTCAAAACCGGGCCTCATGAAGTGACAGCATTTATTGAAGGCATGGGGCCTGACAACCGAGCCTACAAACAGGCTGCAACACTGATGATGGACAAGGGCACTGATGTAGCAGCCCTGGAAATCCGGATTCAGGACGAGTCATCCCGCTACCAGCCCAGCGTCAATATTGTCGAGTGGGAATGAGCAGACCCGTGTCATTGTCTTTCCTGAAAAAAAACATGTGGCAGGGCGCTGCATTGGCTACTGCGCTGTTGGCGGCCAGTCCGGTTGTGGCGGACGATGATCTGCCGGAGCGCGCGCAGGACCTGCGCTATGGTGCGATTCTCTATGATTACTATCAGGGGAAGAGCTTCGACGCGCTGACCCGCATGGCGGTTGCCGAGCACGAAGGTGGCATCAAGGGACACGGCGATCATCCGCTGCTGGTCAAAGGCGGCTTGATGCTGGCCTACGGCATGACCCGTGAAGCCCGCAGCCTGTTTGAGCAGTTATTGACGGAGGACATTCCGGCGTCAACCCGCAGCCAGGCCTGGTTCTATCTGGGGAAGGTGTTTTATCTGGAAGGCGATAACGCCAACGCCTTTGATGCACTGAACCGTGTCGACCCCGAAGCCTGGGAAGATGAAGAAGAGCCGCTGACTGCCGAATGGCACTACCTCAAAGGCCAGTTGGCATTACGTGCAGGCACGGCGAAGGCTCTCAAGGCAGTGACAAACGATATTGAATCCCTCTCCGATGCACCGCTTTGGCAGGCCTACCTGCGCTACAACCTGGCGGCTTTTGAACTTGACCAGGGAACAGCCGACGGCGGTCAGAACGCGGGTATTCTGGGCCTGGAGCGTTTAAGCGAAGACCTTGCCGGCGTGGACAGCGAGACCATCGCTGACCTTGAGGAAAACGCAGATGACCCGGACAGCCGGGACGAGCTCGCCCTGAAGCGTGAGCAATTGGCTCTGCGTGAAAGAACACTGCTGAGCCTGGGGCAGGTCTACCAGCAGCAGGGTGATACCGATCTGGCGCTGGCGCGACTGGCGGAAATTAGCCTGACCAGCGCGTTCTCTGACGAAGCGCTTTACCGGTATTCGGTTGCAGCTTCCGAGGCGCAGTCCTGGGGGCTGGCATTACAGGCATTGAATACCTTGCAGGAGCGGCCGCTCTTTACGCCATGGCTGCAGCAAGTCCCCTATGCCCGCGGATTCGTGTTTGAGCAATTGGATCAGCAGAAGTCTGCACTGCAGGCTTATCGTGCGGCGGCAAATCATTATCAGACCCTGCTCGACACACTGGTTCAGTCCCGTCAGTCGTTAACGGAAGCCGGTATTCTGGCCGCGCTCCGGTTTGATGCAGATGGCTCATCTACTGAAGTGGGTGCTCTTTCCCCGGCCCTGCAGGCCTTTGCCACCGAAGATGGCATAACGGCTGATGCATACGGCCGTCTTGATGTGCAGCCAGACGACTTCAATCTGGCGCTACTGCTGTCCTCCGAGAAGTTTCAGCTGGCTCTGCGGGATCTGCACGCGCTGTATCAGTTGCGCAACAAGATGACCCGCTGGCAGCGCCAGCTCGCGTCATTCGAGGTCATGCTCGAAACCAGGGCGGAGCAGCGCCGGGTCAAGATCGACAAGACAGAAACGGTGCTGGCATCACTGGGTGCTGATGAGTGGCACCAACAGCAGGCGACCTTCAACGCCGAGATTGAAGCGGCCGATCAGGCCGGTGACGCGGCATTTTTCATGTCTGACGAACAGAAGGCATTTGCTGAGCGTATTCGCAAGGTTGAGAACACGCTCGCCGCATTACCGAACGACGACAGCACCGCCGCCCAGCGGGACAAGATCCGCCGGATAAAGGCCTACTTCGAATGGCAAGTGAGTAATCAGTACGCGGTCAACCGCTGGGCTGCCCAGAAGCAGCTGCGTGAGCTGAATCAGGCGATGGCAGCGTTCCACGAGAAGAACCGGATGCTGGTACGTGAAATGGGTTCGAATGATCGCAACGCAGCATTGGCCGAGCGAGTCAGCGTGAGCCAGCAGCGTATTGCCAGCCTTGATGCCGATCTCGACAGCGCCCTGAATGCGGCCCGTGATGCATTGATCGGGCAGGTGAGTGGTGAGATCGCGCGCCAGGAATCGGAGGTCAAACGCTACCTGCTGGCGGCCCGTCATGCTCAGGCCCGGTTGTCAGATCTGCTGTTCCAGTCAGGCGCCACAGCGACGCCTGAAGCGCCTGCCAGTGGGGAGGCGCAGCCATGACGTCTGTTGGATTGCGTCCGTTAGCGGTTGCTGTGTTGCTGGGTACCTTGGCGGGCTGTCAGAGCCTTTCGGGGTTGTTTGGCGCCGGTGAACCGCAAGCCCGACCCGATACACTCGGAAGCCTCCAGCCCGCACCCACCATTGTGGAGACCGGGCAGAGGACGCCGGTCAGCCTTGATCAGGTGATACAGGATTACGAGGATCTGCTGCCGTTGCTGGATGATCCCGCGCGGATTGTACAGGTACAGCACCGGCTGGCGGACCTGCGCTTCCATCAGGCCGAGGACCGGATGGTCGAGACTGCGCAGGCAGATCTTGATGTGGCGATTGATGCCTATCAGCAGTTGCTGGAAAAGTACCCTGACCGCAAGTCCAACGATCAGGTGCTATACCAGCTCGCCAAAGCGCAGGATCTGAATGGCGACACCCAGGCCCATATGGCGACGCTGGATGCGCTGGTGGCAGGCTATCCGGATTCCGATTTCCGCATCGAAACCCAGTTCCGTCGGGGTGAGTTGTTATTCACTCAGGGCTATTACGCAGAAGCTGATGAGGCGTTCCAGTCGGTTATTGGTCTTGCCCAAAGCAGCGACGACGCCAGCGATCAGCGCTTTGTTACCGATGCCTGGTATATGCGCGGCTGGTGCCTGTTCAAGCTGGGGGATTACGACAATAGCCTGGTGAGCTACACCCGTGTGCTCGACCGGGTCATGCCTGAAGGGCAGTCACCGACAGCAGTTGATCAGCGCAGCCAGACACTGTTGAACGACCTGTTCCGTGTCATGGGGTTGGGCTTCACCCAGTCCGGCGGAGCAGACAGCCTGCAGGCACTGTTTGAAAAGGTCGGCAGCAAGCCCTACGAGATTGTCGTCTACGATCGATACAGCGACTTGCTGGTTTCCAAGGAACAGTATTCCGACGCGATCGATGTCTACGAACGCTATATCGCGTTGCACCCGGACAGCCGTTGGGCACCGCGCTATCACATTGCCATTATCGACACCCTGCAAAAGGCCGGCTTCACCAGCACGATCGTCGAGCGCAAAGCCGCTTTTGTGCGGGATTACAGCATTACCGGCACATACTGGCAGCAGGCGTCTGCCGAAGACCGGCAATACCTGCTGACTCAGCTTGAACCGCTCCTGACCGAGTTGGCCAACCGGCATTATGTGATCGCCCAACGTGCCAAAAAAGCGAACAAACCTGAAGAGGCCCGAAAGGAGTTCCAGGCGGCGGCTGACTATTATGCGGCATTTGTGGCGACCTTCCCGCGCCACCCTGACACGCCGGACATGGTGTTTCTGTTAGCGGAAACCCATGTTGAGTTGCAGCAGTGGCCACAGGCGATTGAGGCATTTGAACGGGTGGCCTATGGTTTCGGTCCGCAGCCCAAAGGCGCAGAAGCCGCTTATGCCGGCATCCTGACGTATCAGGATTATCTGAAAGCGTCGGCTGACAGCTCGCCCGAGATTCTGGCGTCGCTGAAGCAGCGCGAACAGCAAAGTCGTCTGCGATTTGTCACCGGTTTCCCGGAAGACCCGCGGGCCATCGATATTCTCTACATTGCCACCCAGCAGGATTTCGAGCAGCAGCAGTATCTGGATGCGCTGGCACATGCCCAACAGATCATCGACTGGCAGCCGGTTCCGGCCGAAACCGTATTGCTGGATGCCCGACTGATCAAGGCGCACAGCCTCTACCGGATGGGCGACTATCCGTTTGCCGAAATGGCTTACCAGGATGCGCTTCTGCGCTTGCCGGAAGACGATACTCGACGCGCTGATGTGCTGGATAATCTGGCGGCGTCCGTTTACAAGCAAGCCGAGGCATTTCTTGCGGCGGGTGACAAAGCGGCGGCTGTCGATGAATTGCTGCGGGTTGGCGAGGTGGCGCCCACTTCTGCGCTGCGGGCGAATGCTGAATACGATGCGGCCAATTATCTGATCGAAATGAAGTCGTGGGACAAAGCTGTTGGCGTAATGGCGGCTTTCCGTGCGGCCTATCCGCAACATGCAATGATCGACACCCTGCCGGCAAAGATGGCGTTGGCCTATCGTGAAACCGGGCAGTGGGAGCAGGCCGCGGACGAGTCACAGCGTATGGTCGGGCTTGCCACTACCGACGACGAGAAGCGCGACACCCTGTTTATCACCGCGCAACTATACGACCGCGCTGACAACCAGCAGAAAGCCATTCGCGCCTACAGTGATTATGCCAATCGTTATCCCGAGCCACTGGCGGATTACATGGATGCCGCCGACAGGCTGGCTGTATTGTATGAAGACACCGGCGAGCCCACTCAGCGCCGGCTCTGGTTGCAGAAGCAGATGGACGCGGTCGATCGCAACCCGGCTTCAGCGGATGATCGCATGCGCTATCAGGCGGCGGCCGCATCGGCCGTGTTTGCTGACGACGCTTACCGCTACTTCAGCGCGCTGACCATCACCCAGCCGCTGCAGGAAACCCTCGGTGCCAAGATAAGCGCACTGGAAGAATCCGTCGCGGCCTACCAGAAAACGGCAGACTACGGCGTATCGAAGTTCTCCACCGAAGCAGGCTACCGGATTGCCGATCTCTATGCCCAGCTGGGCACCGCACTGATGGAATCAGAGCGGCCGGACGGGCTGAGCGAACTGGAGCTGTCCCAGTACGAGCTGTTGTTGGAAGAACAGGCCTATCCGTTTGAAGACAACGCCATCGCTATCCATGAACAGAATGCGCAGCGTAGTTGGGATGGCATTTACGATGAATGGGTGCGTAATAGCTTTGAATCGCTCCGTAGCTTGCTGCCCGGCCGTTACAACAAACCTGAGCTGAATGCGGGGATCGTTGAAAATGTCTATTAAACCAACGGCGCTGATCCGCTATCTGTTGGTCGCCGGCTTTGCCAGCCTGCTGGCTGCCTGTGCCAGTGCGCCGGACACCGGATCAGTTGACGGAAACGCATCGCTTACCGAAGAGCAGGCTGAAATACAGGCACACTTCCACGAGGCCGTTGTATTGCAGAATGCGGGCGACCTGGACAGCGCAAAGGAGATTTATCTGGCTTTGCACGAAGCCCATCCGGAACTGGCAGCGCCGCTGGTGAATCTGGGCTCGATTGCAATGGCGCAGGATAAGCCGGATGACGCGGAAGTGCTGTTCGAACAGGCCGTTGCGATCGATCCGGCACAGCTTCAGAGTCTCAACGCGCTGGGTATGCTGGCGCGGGAGCGTGGCGATTTCGACACCGCCGAAAACGATTATCGGCAGGCACTTGAAACCGATCCTGACTTCGCCCCGGCGGTATTGAATCTGGCCATTCTCTTGGATCTTTATCGTGGCGAGTTAGCCGAAGCGTTGGGCTATTACCAGCACTACCAGGCGATAGCGGATGAGCCGGACCCCCGGCTGAAAGACTGGATCTTTGATCTCAAGAATCGCATCGGGGAGTAAACCATGAGAACGGGAACGAACAAGAGAATAGCCGTTCTCCAGCGGCTGGCCCTGGCGGTTATGGTGATGCTCGCCAGCATTGCCGGTGCGCAAGAGACCGAGGTGCTGACCATTGACGGCACCCTGATCCGGGGCGATCAGGAAATGCCGACGGTTATGTACCTTGTGCCCTGGCAGCCGCCGGAAGTGCAGGGTCTCGAACGGCCGGATGAAAAGCTGATGGTTCAGACGTCAATTGCACCTCTCGAGCGAGCGGAGTTCCAGCGCATGTTGAGCTACCACCGCCAGTTTGAAGCCCAGCATGCGCCGTTGGACGAAGACGAAACCCGCGACCAATAACTCGAAACTGACGCATAACGTGAACTGCGTCACGTTTTTGTTGTGCGTAAAATCCTGTGAAAACAATAAGCAACAAATGCTTGCGCGAACTTACCCTGCGAGCGCGCATTTGCTGTTCTAATGCCGACAAACCTTATGACCGGGAGTGAACCCACAATGATTGAAACCGCCATTCGCTTTTTTCAGGAAGGTGGCTTTTTCATGTATCCGATTGCTGTTGTCTTGCTGATCGGACTGATTGTTGCCATTGAACGTTATGTCTACCTCTTGGCCCAGAAACGGACCAACCGCAAAGACTTTCAGACACTGCACCAGTTGCTGATAAACCGTGAACTGCGTGGCGCTATCAAATACGCGACGGAGTCCGGTAGCGCGATGGCACAGATGGTCGGTGGTGGCCTGCAGCGCCTGGCTCGTCGCCAGTCCCGTGAGGAAATCGAATACGCCATGGAAGAAGGGCTGCTGGAAGTGATGCCCCGGCTCGAGAAACGCACCCAGTACCTCGCGACCCTGGCCAACATTTCCACCCTGCTGGGGCTGTTGGGCACCATCATCGGCCTGATCGCAGCCTTTACTGCGGTTGCCTCTGCCGATCCGGCGGAGAAAGCCAGCCTGTTGTCCCAGAGTATTTCGGTGGCGATGAACACGACCGCATTTGGTCTGATGTCAGCCATTCCGCTACTGCTGATTCATTCGTTGTTGCAGACCAAGACCAATGAAATTGTCGACAGCTTCGAGATGGCCGGCGTCAAGGTACTGAACCTCGTTAGCGACACCAAGGCCGCTGCCCAGACTGCAGCCGCAGCTCAGCCAGCTCCGGCCAACGTCGGCGCCGCAGGCAAAGCCGGCACGCCGGCCTGATCGCCGGTTGCTGGTTAGTCGCAAGGAACAGATCGACGCAGGTTATGGAGCCAGGTCATGAGGCGTAAACACCGCCGGTTACACACCGAGCCAGAACTGGATATCACCGCGTTCATGAATCTCATGATCGTGCTGGTGCCCGTGCTGTTGCTGAATATGGTTTTTGCACACACCAGCGTGCTGGAGCTGAACTTTCCCCAGTCGGAAGGCAGCGCCGCAGAGCAGGCCGAATCGCTGCAGTTGCAGGTGATCATTCTGGATGATGCGCTGGTGGTGTCGGATAACAAGGCAGGGGTGATCAAGCGCATCGCGGATAACAAGCAGGGCCACGATTTCGCCATGCTCGGTCAGGTCATGAAAGAGGTCAAGGCGAAGGTTCCGGACAAGCGCGACATTGTCATCATGGCCCGCAAGCAAACCTCCTATCAGAGCCTGGTATCGGCGATGGATACCGTCCGCTCCTACGAAACCGTGGTGGCAGGCAGTGTTGTCGATGCCGAGTTGTTTCCCGAAATATCGATCGCTGACGCGCCGCAAAACGTGGGTGAATCCTGAGTGACGGTTTCAACGCGTATTGATATCAGAATCAAGGGTAAGGCATGAAAGAGTCAGCCAAAGCAAAGCGCATCAAGCGACATCAGCGCCGTGGCAAGCAGACGAGCAAGCTGAACCTGGTGTCGTTGATGGATATCTTCACTATTCTGGTTTTCTTCCTGATGGTGAACTCCTCCAACGATGTGCAGGTGTTGAATCCTGAAAGCGGAATCGAGCTGCCTGTGTCGAATGCCGATCAGCCGCCTGCGGATGTGTTGGCGCTGACGGTAACCGACGAGGATATCCTGGTCAGTGGCCGGCCGGTGCTCAAGCGTCAGGCCTTGCTGGCTTTTGACGGTGATGTGGAGCCGACGCTGAAAACCGAGCTGGATTATCAGGCCGGTCGCTCAAGCCAGTCAGTGCCGGAAGCCGGTCGCCCGATTACGATTCTTGCGGATCGGGAGCTCCCTTACGAACTCCTGAAGAAAATCATGTCGACCTGTGTTGATGCGGGCTATGCAGCCATATCCCTCGCGGTCAGTCAGGACGGCACCAGGGAGGCCGGATGAGCACATTGACGAACCGTGGTCTGGCCTGGAACCAGGAGCCGGGAGAGCGCCGGCGCTTGTTGGTTATCGCGTCTGTTCTGTTGCCGCTGTTTCTGGTGATGGCAGTGTACGTGACCTGGGTGACCTTGCCTGAACAGGCCAGAGAGGAACGCGAAGCGCTGCCTCCGCAGCTGGCCAAACTCATCCTCGAAAAGAAAGAACCCCCTAAACCGGTGGTAAAGAAAGAGGAGAAGAAGCCGGAGCCGGAACCGAAGAAGCCCGAGCCGGAAGTTGCCGAGAAGCCCAAACCGAAACCCGAGCCAAAGCCGGTGCAGGTCAAGCCAACACCAAAACCTCAGGTCGCGAAGAAGCCGGAACCCGCGCCTGAAGAAGTACAGAAGGCGCGTGAAAAGGCAAAGACCTCAGGCGTACTGGCGATGAGCAGTCAGCTGTCCCAGCTGAGCGCCATGGCCGAGACCGTCAAGCTGGATAAGCCTAAAACCGTGACCGCCCAGCCGATTGCTCGCAAGTCCAACGACAAGCTGGCGGCCCAGGCAACCCGGACCACTCGCAGTCAGGGTGTCGATGAGGCCCAGCTGAGTCAGAAGACCGAGCAAGTTGCACTGGCATCTCGCCAGCGTGCAGAGGTTCAGCAGTCTGAATCTGTGGTGGCGGCAGTTGAGGCCGAAGAGCGTAAGCAGACGTCACGCAGTCAGGAAACCCAGCGTTCCCGTGAGGAACTGCGTCGTACGATGGACGCCAACAAGTCGGCGATCTACAGCATCTACAACCGCGCGCTGCGCAAGAAACCGTCGCTGCAGGGCCAGATTACGCCCGAGCTGGTTATCGAATCGAACGGTGTGGTGTCGAACTGCTCAGTGGTGGATTCCACTCTCAATGAGCCGGCGCTGGAACAGAAAATCTGCAGCCGCCTGAGGCTGGTCAACTTCGGTGCCCGGCCGGGCGTCGACAGGACGACCATTCGCTATCCGATTGAGCTGCTGTCAGGCTGAGGCGGAGGTTGCAGAACGGCTGCGCATGCGGCGTTTTGCAACCTCCGATTGTCTGACCGGTCCGATAGTCCGGTTCTGCCCGGCGCGTTTCACGCTCTGGCCCGGACGCTTTGCGAATGGGCCGTGACCGGATTATTCCGCTACGGCTTCCCCGATATCCCGCACCAAAGCATCAACCCCTTCGAGCGTGCTCGACCAGGAGCAGACAAAGCGCGCCGCGCCGCCGATGAAGGTGTAAAAGCGCCAGCCTTTTGCACGTAATACCGACTGCACCTTGTCAGACAGATCAACGAAAACCGCGTTAGCCTGGCGAGGGAAGGTCAGCTCAATGTTATCCAGCTGTTGCAGGCCGGCTTCCAGCCTTTCGGCACAGGCATTGGCGTGAGCTGCATTTTTCAGCCAGGTATCCTGCTCAAGCAGCCCGCACCAGGGTGCGGAGAGAAATCGCATTTTTGACGCCAGCTGACCGGCCTGCTTGCAGCGCCACTCAAAATCTTCTGCCAGTTCCCGATTGAAAAACAGGATGGCTTCACCCACAGCCAGGCCGTTTTTGGTGCCCGAAAAACACAGGACATCGACGCCTGAGCGCCAGGTGATATCGGCAGGGGATACGCCCAGCGCAGCCG
>TARA_R100001440_G_scaffold54978_2_pt1 | contig 26061 bp, 25 predicted proteins | sample TARA_R100001440 | Tara Oceans TARA_R100001440 (sample SAMEA2622112) | marine metagenome | biome: marine biome (ENVO:00000447); feature: surface water layer (ENVO:00002042); material: "saline water (ENVO:00002010), including plankton (ENVO:xxxxxxxx)" | depth 5 m
TTCGTGCCAGCACACCGATGCAGACACAGCTCGCAAGCAAACTACTACCGCCGTAACTAACCAATGGCAGGGTCAGCCCCTTGGTCGGCAACAATCCGGTATTCACTGCAATGTTGATGGTGGCCTGCAAGCCCAACAGCAATGTCAGTCCGTAGCCAAAGCAGGCGGCAAATGGCATATCAGCCTGCTCAGCGCGGCGTGCAATCACAAAGCCAACCCAAACCAGCGCTGTAAACAGAGCCAGCACCGCCAGCGAACCCATCAAACCGAACTCTTCGGCGATAATGGCGAAGATAAAGTCGGTGTGGGCTTCAGGCAGATAGAACAGCTTCTGAATCGAGTTACCCAGACCAACGCCTGCCCACTCGCCGCGACCAAACGCGATCAGGGACTGCGTCAACTGGTAGCCGGTATCAAATTGGTCCTGCCAGGGGTCCAGATAGGACACCACCCGCTTGAGGCGGTAAGGCTGAAACACAATCAAGGCAGCGCCGGTTGCAACACAGGCTGCAATTAGCGGCAGGAACCTGCTCAAGCGAACTCCGCTAAGGAAAATCATGCCTAACGCTGCCGTCATCAAAACCACTGTCGCGCCAAAGTCAGGTTCTGTAACCAGCAAAACCGAGGCAAACCCCAGCACCAGCACTGGCTTGAGGAAGCCCATCCAGGTGTTCACCAACTCGTCGCGACGGCGCACCACATAGCCCGCCAGATAAGCAATCAGACAAATCTTGGCAACTTCGGAAACCTGAACATTGAAAAGCCCCAACGGAATCCAGCGTGTTGAGCCATTAACACTCCGCCCTAGCGGAGTCAGCACCAGCGCCAGCACCAACAGGCCAATACCCAGCAGCAACCAGCCGCTGCGCTCCCACCAACTCAAGGGCACATTGGCAACCATCAGCGCCAACCCCACACCCATCAAGGCATAAAGGAACTGGCGACTGATGTAATAGAAGGCGTTATCCATATTCTGGGCTGCAGTGTCCATTGACGCTGAGCCAATCATCACCACACCGATCAACAGCAAGCTCACCGCACAGAAGATCAGTAGCGGCAGAGGCTGCAGAGCACTGCGCCGGGAAGCAGCGGAAAGCATGATAGATTGCGCGTTCATGACAGCCCTCCGACCAGCGCCATGAAGTGCTCGCCCCGTGCTTCATAATTACGGAACATGTCCAGACTCGAGCAAGCCGGCGATAGCAGAACCCGATCGCCGCTCTCGGCGATCTGAGCGGCCAAAGTAACCGCTTCATCAAGATCGGTAACAACCGTCACTGGCGCCGCATCACCCAGAGCCGCCTTCAACTGATCGGCATCCTTCCCGAGCACCAGAACCTGACGACACGTATCCTTAACAGCGGGTCGCAGTGGCGCAAAATCAGCGCCTTTACCGTCACCGCCAGCAATCAGCACCAACTGTCCTCCAGTGGGTTTCAGACTGTCGATAGCCGCGACCGTGGCGCCCACATTGGTGCCCTTCGAGTCATTGACGTAGTCGACATCACGCAACCGACGAACAAACTGGCACCGGTGCGGCAGCCCTTTAAACTGCCGCGCAACCGTCAACATGGTATCCATCGGAAGCCCGACAGCTTCACCCAGAGCGAGCGCGGCCATGATATTCATCAGGTTATGAGTGCCCATCAGACCGAGCTCGTTTGCCCGAATCAGGTTCTCGAAACCATGAGTGATCCACTTGTCACCCTCATCTTCCCGAAGGCTGTAAGTTTCCGGATTGATGCGGTGCACCCCGTAACCGATGAAGGCCATATTATCCCGGGCCATCGGCTGGCTCAGGGCGTCGTCCAGATTGACAACTGCAATTTCGCAACCATTGAAAATATTCTGCTTGGCCTGGAAATACGCCATCTTGGATGCATACCGATCCATATGATCGTCGGTCACATTGAGGATGGTCGCCGCTTTGGCATTCAGGCGCGCGGTGGTCTCGAGCTGGAAACTGGAAAGCTCCAGCACGTAAAGCGCCACGTCATCCGCCAGAAGATCCAGTGCCGGCGTTCCAATATTGCCGCCCACAGCAACCTTGACTCCGGCGGCTTTGGCCATCTCGCCCACGAGTGTCGTGACCGTGGTCTTTCCGTTTGAGCCGGTGATCGCAACAATCGGCGCTTTCGCCGCATCGCTGAACAGGTCGATATCGCCCCTGATTGCCGCGCCCTTTTCTCTGGCAGCAGCAATCGCCGGTGTCTTGACACTAATGCCCGGGCTGACCACTAGCTCGTTAAATCCCGCAAACAGGTCGGCATCAAATTCACCGCAATGCACCGCCACGTCAGGAAATTCCGTTCGCACAGCTTCGAGACCGGGAGGATTTTTCCGCGAATCAGCCACAGCAACTGAACGCCCCTGCCCAAGCAGGTAACGCACGCAGGAGAGCCCGGTGATACCGAGCCCTACTACCAATGTGCGACGATCAGAAACAATCAGACTCATAGTTCTCGTGCTGCCTTATCTGATTTTCAACGTAGCCAGCCCAACCAGGACCAGCACAACGGTCACTACCCAGAAACGCACAATGACGCGCGGCTCTGGCCAGCCTTTCAATTCAAAGTGGTGGTGCAAAGGCGCCATCCGGAAAATACGGCGCCCGGTCAGCCGGAACGACGCCACCTGCAGAATCACGGAGACGGTCTCCATCACGAACACGCCGCCCATGATGAAGAGCACGATTTCCTGCCGTACGATAACCGCAACCACACCGAGTGCCGCGCCAAGTGCCAATGCACCCACATCGCCCATGAAAACCTGCGCGGGATAGGTATTGAACCAGAGGAACCCCAACCCCGCGCCGACCAGTGCGCCACAGAACACGATCAGCTCCCCACTTCCCGGCAAGTGGGGAATCAACAGGTAGCTGGCAAACTGGGCGTGACCCGACAGATAACAAAAAATACCCAGCGCGGCCGCGACCATGACAGTGGGCATAATCGCCAGCCCGTCCAGCCCATCGGTCAGGTTGACTGCATTGCTGCTGCCGACAATGACGAAGTAGGTCAGCAGAATGAATATCACCGGCCCCATCACCAGACTGACGCTTTTGAAAAACGGCAGGTAAAGTGACGTTTCCTGCGGCAATGACGATGAGTAAAACAAGGCAATCGCTGCTCCGGCGCCGATAACGGACTGCCAGAAGTACTTCCAGCGCGCCGGCAGGCCTCGCGGATTGCGCTCGACCACCTTGCGGTAGTCATCAACCCAACCAATCGCACCGAACAGCAAAGTGACCAGCAGTGTGATCCAGACATAGCGGTTGGTCAGATCGGCCCATAGCAGGGTGCTGACTGTAATAGCCACCAAAATCAGCGCGCCGCCCATAGTCGGCGTACCGGCCTTGCTCAAATGCGTCTGCGGGCCATCATCACGCACCGCCTGCCCGATCTGGCGCTCGCCTAATTTGCGAATCATGTAGGGGCCGATCAGCAGCGATATCAGAAGTGCTGTCAGGATGCCCAGGATGCCCCGCAACGTGAGGTACCGGAACACCGTCAGCTCACCGAAATACTGTGAGAGCAGGTCTGTCAGCCAGAGCAACATCAGTTATTCACCTTTTTCAAGAAGCACTCTGACCACGTTTTCCATGGCAGAACTGCGAGAACCCTTGGTTAGAATTGTCATGGGGGCCATGCCGCTTGCCAACAGCCATTCGGCTGCCTGCTCGTGACTCTCAAAATGAAGCCCCTGAGACCCGTATCCCTTGAGATAGAACGCTGTTCCGTTACCAACGGTCAGCAGGTAATCAATGCCCAGCGACGCAGCGAATTCGCCGATTTCTTCATGCAACTGATCCTCGCCAGCACCGAGCTCGCCCATGTGGCCGAGCACCGCGACGCGGGTTCCCATTGAGTCAGCGAGCAATTGCAACGCCGCTTTCATCGATGTCGGATTGGCGTTGTAGCTGTCATCAATCACGGTGACGCCGGACTTTAACGCAATCTGCTGGAGCCGACCTTTAACGGGTTGTAATGCAGCCAGCCCCTTCTGAATCCCTTGATCCGCGATACCGAAATGCCGGGTAGCGGCAATCGCAAGTGAAGCATTCAGGCAGTTGTGGGCCCCTGGAAGGTTGAGCTTAATGACCAGTTGCCAGCCGTCCCTTCCAATAAGATCAAATTCTGTAATACCGCCTGATGCCCGAATATTACGATAGTGATAATCAGCGTTCCGGCTCGGGTCTCCGCTCACCGTCACAACCCGCCGGGAACCCGCGCGTTTGGTCCAGACAGAACAAGCGGGGTCATCCGCGTTCAATACAACTGCGCCATCTGCCGCGACGCCGTCGATAATTTCGCCCTTGGCAATGACGATATTGTCGTAGCTGCCGAAGCCCTCGAGGTGGGCCTCCCCGGCATTGGTGATAATCCCCACATCGGGTCGAGCCAGACTCACGGTATGCGCAATTTCACCCACGCCACTCGCACCCAGCTCAATCACGGCGTACTGATTTTCAGGCGCCAAACGAAACAGGGTCAGGGGTACCCCAATGTGATTGTTGAGATTGCCTCCAGTCGCCAGCGTATTACCCTGCTGGCGCAAGATGGCTGCCAGCATTTCCTTCACCGTGGTTTTACCGCTACTACCCGTTACAGCAACGCAACGCACCTTGCTGATAAGGCGGTTGCCGAGTGCCAGGCGACCCAGTGCATCCACGGTATCCCCAACGACCAACTGTGGCCCGGTCACGGCGCTTTGGCGCTTGTCCACAACAACCGCAACTGCGCCCGCATCTAGGGCTTGCTGGACATACTGGTGGCCGTCGAACCGATCACCACGCAAGGCAACAAACAGATCGCCCGGTTCAATGGCCCGGGTATCAGTTGAAACACCGGTATAGCGCTCATCAGGACTCACCGAGGCGTCCAACACCGCCCCCGTCATTTGGGCCGCATCCTGCAGAGTGAAAGACTGCATCATCGCTCGCTCTCCCTGTCGACCAACGCCTGACGCACGACACCCGCATCACTGAAGTCAGTGCGCGTGCCATTCACTTCCTGATAGGTTTCGTGGCCTTTGCCTGCTACCAGCACCACATCTCCGGGCTGGGCTTCGAATACGGCCTGGCGAATTGCCGCTTCCCGGTCATGGATAACTTCGACCGCCTCTGGCCGGACAAAGCCTTTCATGATCTGCGACACAATCAACGCAGGATCTTCCGTGCGCGGATTGTCGTCTGTCACGATAACGTGGTCGGCGAGCTTTTCAGCTTCAGCCGCCATTTCCGATCTCTTTCCGGTATCCCGATCGCCGCCGCAGCCGAACAGGCAGAACAGCTTGCCTTCAACGTGTGGCTTCAGGGCTTTCAGCGCGTTCTGCAGCGCGTCCGGCGTATGAGCATAATCAACCACAACCCGAATACCGGATGCGCTGGCGAAAGATTCAAGCCGACCCGGAGGTGGCAATAACCTGGCTGCCGCGCGCTGCACATCGTCTACCGAAATGCCTAGTTGTAGAGCGGTTGCGACCGCCGCCATCAAATTGCTGACGTTAAAACTGCCCAGCAAAGGCGCAGACAAATTGATTTGCCCCCACTTGCCGTCGAACCATGCATCAAAGCCGTCCGCGTGCGATTCCAGGCGAGTCAGCCACAGCTCAGTCTGAGGCTCATGCAGGCTGTATCGAACCAGATCGCACTCGCCCGCCAGCTGCGTACACAACTGGCGCCCGAACGGGTCGTCAAAATTCATGACAGCGAATTCGACACCTTCACGCTTGAATAGCAGCGCTTTCGATTCGCCGTATGCATCCATACTGCCGTGGTAGTCCAGATGGTCCCGCGTCAGGTTGGTAAAAATCGCACCGCGAATTCTCAGATCATCCACCCGACCCTGATCAAGAGCGTGGGAAGAGACTTCCATTGCCACGGCTCGGCCACCTTCAGCCCGAATGCCCTGCAGCGCCTTGTTGATCCTGACCACGTCCGGAGTGGTATGGGTAGCCGTATCCATCACCGCACCAAGGCCATACCCCAGCGTGCCGATAACACCACAGCGGTGGCCGGCGAATGAAAGCAATTGGCTGAGGTAATGTGTCACCGAAGTCTTGCCGTTGGTGCCGGTCACGCCAATAACGTCCATATCGCGCGATGGCGACAGGTAAAACCGATCAGCAATTACACCCAGTAGTCGGCGCAAATACGGCACTTTCACTATCAGGGTTCCGGACTGCTCTGAGCAGCCGGAATCACCGTCAGTCTCCAGCAATACCGCCACTGCACCGGCTTCGATAGCATCCGCAACATAGCGACCAGACAGGGAATGAAGCCCGCTCAGGGCAACAAAAGCATCACCGGACTCGACCTCCCGGCTGTCAGCCGTAAGCCCGTGAATCGTGACATCAAACACTGACGGCACATCCACGATACCGGCCAGTAATACGCCAAGAGAGGAAACGCTCATATGTCAGCCCCTCCCTTCGGATTTGGCTGGGGTCTTGTCGGCCACATCGGCATCGCTATCCAGATCAGGTCGCACGTTCAGCAATCGCAACGCATCTCCCATGACCCGCGAAAACACGGGTGCCGCGACTTCGCCCCCGTAGTACTCCCCGCCTTGCGGTGCATCTATTGCAACAACGCTTACGATGCGCGGGTTATCGACGGGAGCCAATCCCGCAAACAGCGCCTTGTATTCGCTGTCTTCGTATCCACCGGCGCCCACCAGATGGACGGTCCCGGTTTTGCCGCCCGCTTCATAAATACCAATCTTGGCGCGCTTGCCGGTGCCCTCTTCTATGACTGCCTTCAACATCTGGCGCACTTCGCTCGACACTTTTTCCGAAATCACACGTTCACCAACGGGTGGCTGATCTTTCTTGATCAGGCTGACGGGATACCGTATTCCACCGTTTGCGATCACCATGTAGGCCTGCGCCAATTGCAGCGCGTTGACGCTCAATCCGTATCCATAGGAAAGCGCAGCAACTTCCACTGGCCGCCAACGCGGTGGTGATGGCAGCACGCCTAGCGCCTCACCCGGGAAGCCAATACCCGTAGCCTGCCCCAGACCAAAGCGGAAAAAAGTATCCCGAATCGCATCTCCGCCCAGCTCAGCCGCAACCTTGCTCATCCCGACGTTACTCGACTTGGCAATGATGCCCTTCAGATCCAGCACGTGATGATTGCTGGTGTCGCGGATAGTAAATCGCCCAAAACGCAAAAATCCCGGACTGGTATCGATCCGGGTCTGTTCGGTGAACTTGCCTGATTCAAGAGCCAAGGCTGCCGTAATGGGCTTCACCGTAGAGCCGGGCTCAAACAGATCCGTTATGGCCTTGTTCCTTAAATTTCGGGGATCCAACTGACTGCGATCGTTCGGGTTGTATGAGTTCTGGTTCACCATTGCCAACACTTCGCCGGTGTTCACATCCAGCATGACAAGGGTGCCGCCCCTCGCGTTGTGCGCCTGTACAACTGCTTTCAACTCCCGATAAGCCAGGTACTGAAGCCGCAAATCCAGACTGAGCTCGATATCCCGCCCGGGCCGTGCATCCTTGATCAGACTCAGATCCTTGATCACGTGACCACGACGATCCTTAAGCACACGCTTTGCGCCCGGCTCGCCACTCATCCAGTCGTTATAGGCCAGCTCAATGCCTTCCTGACCGTGCTCGTCGATATTGGTGAAGCCCACAACATGTGCAGTGACTTCGCCCGCCGGATAGTAACGACGATATTCACGGCGGCTATAGATACCAGGAATCCCCAGCGCCTTGACCTGACGCGCCAAGTCCGGCTGCACTTTACGCCGTACATAGATAAACTCGCGCCCTGAATAACGCTTCAGACGCGAACGCAGCTTGCTTTCATTGATTTCGAGCAACCGGGCCAGGGTGGCAATGCGCTCATCACCTGGGTTTGCTTCGCCCGGATTCGCCCAGATGGTTTCCACTGGTGTACTGACCGCCAGCGGCTCCCCGTTGCGATCCGTGATCATTCCGCGATGGGCTTCAATGGCTTCTACACGCGTCGTCCGCGCCTCGCCTTGCTTGCGAAGAAAATCCTGATCCACGACGTGGAGATCAACCAGCCGCCAGGCCAAAGCAACAGTCACCAGCAAAAAAACGCCGAGCACGGTGGCATGCCGCCAACCCGCAATCAGCGCCTTTAATTTCTGCTGAATATTCTGTGCTGGTTCATCCTGAGACACAGCTCACCCCAACCTGACAGACGTTGCATGCAACAGGCGACTCACGGTGTCGCCGGAACCAATACGATGTCATGCCGACCCGGCACAACCATTCCCAAACTTTCCGCAGCGCGGTTCTCAACCCGACTATGAGAACTCAGCGCACTTTGCTCCAACAGCAACTGACTCCATTCCCGGTGATAGCCATCGCGCTGATCCTGAAGGGTTGCCAAATCATTAAAAAGAACCCGGTTTTCATGGGCGCTATACACCACACCCACAGACGACAACATCAGCACAGAGGCCAGCCCTGCAGAAATCAACACTTGCCGCTGCCACAGCCCCGCAAAAATGCGGTGGGACAAACGCATCGCCGTGGCCATGCCTGCCTTTACCGTCGCCGGACGCAGCTTGGTGCGTGTTTGTACCGGACGTTCAATTGTGACTGCCGACATTACCCTTCTCCTTAAGCCGCCCGACGCTCGAGAATGCGCATCACAGCGCTGCGTGCACGGACGTTATCTGAAACTTCATCTGACTCGGCCTTGATAGCCTTGCCAATCAGGCGATAGCCCGACTCCATCTGATCCGCTGTAACCGGCAAACCTTTGGGCAACTGGGGCCCACGCGCCAGGTCACGCATAAACCGTTTGACAATGCGATCTTCAAGCGAATGAAAACTGATCACGACCAACCGACCGCCTGGCGCCAGCAAATCGACTGCCGCCTTTAGTCCGATCTCGAGATCGTCCAGTTCCCTGTTGATAAACACGCGCACAGCCTGGAACGTGCGGGTCGCCGGATGCTTGTGCTTTTCCTTTCTTGGCACGGCCTCGCTGACCAGACTGGCCAAATCCCGAGTAGTCGCCAACGGCTCTTCTTCACGACGGGTGACGATGGCCCGGGCAATACGGCGCGAGAACTTTTCTTCGCCGTAGCGGAAAATGACGCTGGCGATGTCCTCTTCGCGCGCCGAATTCAACCAGTCAGCCGCACTCGGCGGACGCGTTGGATCCATGCGCATATCCAAAGGGCCGTTGCGCATGAAGCTGAACCCGCGCTCGGCATCATCCAGTTGCGGCGACGACACCCCTAAATCCATCAGCACGCCCGTCAAACCATCCCATCCGGACTCAGCAGCAAACTGATCGATCTGAGCGAACGAGCCATGACAAACGTGAAAACGGGCATCCTGTTCTGACAGCGCCTTACCTGCCGAGATCGCTTCAGGATCTTTATCTATCCCGAACAGACGGCCTTCAGAACCCAACCGACCCAGCAACTGACGACTGTGACCACCGCGGCCGAAGGTACAATCGACATACCGGCCATTTACGTCCGTCACCACTGCATCCACCGCCGCTTCGAGCAGAACCGACTGGTGAGACGGGTCTGCATTGCTGGTGGCGGTCATAGCGACAGAGTCTCCATTTCAACAGGCATATCAGCGTCGTCGTCCGACTCATCGAGCCAAGTGAACCAGCGCTCTTCGCTCCACAACTCCAGCTTTTTGCCTTGCCCGATCAGCATCAATTTCTTCTCCAGCCGGGCATAGCTGCGCAGCGTTGGCGGAACCAGAATGCGACCAGCGCTATCCAGCTCCAGCGGCGTCGCATGACCCAGCACCTTTCGCTGCAGCCGGCGCGCCACCTTATTCATGTTGGGAAGCGCTTCAATTTGCGGGCGAATTTCTTCCCATTGCGGCTCGGGGTACAGCAACAGGCAGCGCTCCTCATCGGCATTCGCAGTCAACACAATGCGGCCGCCACAAGCTGCAGCCAGATCCTCGCGTACGCGGGCCGGGATCGCTATGCGTCCTTTTGCATCCATGTTGAGGGCGTGACTGCCCAGAAAGTTGCTCATATTTGCCGCTGGCACTTCGCTGCATTACAGCGCGATTGCTTGATTAGTTGGGACGAGATGGCCAATTCTCCCACTCTCCCCCTCCGAAAACCACAAAAAACCACTTCTATCCACTTTTTCCCACTCCTGCACACTATAGAAACACGCAAAATACAATGCAAGCGCCGCCATAGGCGGCCCACATGGAAAAGTTCTTTTAAGGACAACAAGTTAGAAGTGCAAAATAATAAAATATGGGATTATGGAGAGAAGAAAGGCTGCAAAATCAAACAACTGAAGAACTATTAGAAGAACAAACTTGAAGAGTAAGATTTTTTCGCTATATCGAACCCGTTATTTCGGCAACAGAGTTCACACAGAAGGAGGTGTTCGAGGAATTCGGGAAAAGAAAAAAGAGCTCGCCTATAAGCCGGGTTCTGTCGAGGACAGTCATTCATCTAGGATCTGCGTCACCACAGATCTCAAGCAACCTACCCGAGTCCAGTGCGGGCCACACCGTAGGACTCCTATTTGGTCTTGCTCCAGGTGGGGTTTACCATCGCCGTGAACTGTTGCCAGTCACGCGGTGCGCTCTTACCGCACCTTTTCAACCTTACCGGCGCCCGAAGGCACGTAGGCGGTTTCCTTTCTGCTGCACTTTCCATCGGCTCACGCCGCCCAGGGGTTACCTGGCACCTTGCCCTATGGAGCCCGGACTTTCCTCCCCCAGTAAACTGGCGGCGACTGTCCGGCGAGCTCGGTCGAGAAGATACGCCCCGCGCGAGGCCAGCGCAAGCAGAAACGCCACGACGGCCTTACTTGAGCGACAACGCACGCTGGTAGAGATCGTTCTTTGACTCCCCCGTCAGCTCTGATGCCATTTTTGCGGCAACCTTTACAGGCAGCTCTGCGAGCAGGGTTTTCAAAAGGCGATCGGTATCAATAACGGGCGCCTGAACACCGCTTTGCGGCTCCGCTCCGGCTACCATGACCACATACTCGCCGCGCTCGGCATGCTCATCGTCTGCAAGCTGCTCGCAAACATCGGCAACGCGACCGGTATAGAACGTTTCAAATGTTTTGGTCAGCTCCCGGGCCAGCGCCACTTCACGATCCGCACCGAACACTTCGGCAATGGCCTGTGCCGTTTCAACAATCCGGTGAGGCGCCTCATAGAAAACAAGCGTGCGCTCTTCTTTAATCAATGCCGTCAGGCGGTCGTTGCGCCCCTTTCGCTTGGCTGGCAGAAACCCTTCAAACGTAAACCTGTCGGTCGCCAATCCCGCCGCACTAAGCGCCGCGATTACCGCACTCGGCCCTGGAATCGGAGAAACCGTAATTCCCCGCGCCCGCGCCTCTTTTACCAGCACATAACCGGGATCCGAAATCAGCGGCGTTCCCGCATCAGAAACGAGCGCAACGGATTCGCCAGCTTCAATACGATCAAGCAGCGCCCCGGCCTTTTCTCTTTCATTATGATCATGCAGGGCAACAAGCGGCTTCTGAATACCGAGCACCTGAAGCAACTTGCGGGAGTGCCGGGTATCCTCGGCCGCAACAAAATCAACACTGCCAATCACTTCGGTAGCGCGGTGGGTAATATCGCCGAGGTTGCCAATCGGTGTCGCGACGATAAACAAAGTGCCACCTGCTTGCCTGGCGCTAGAGTTGGTCGTTTTCAAGAACATTACCCCGCTGGCATTCCGGCAATGGCCTTGCGCTCACCGATGAATCCGGCGTCGCATCCCCATCAAATGAAATGAACGTCATGAGAAATATTGAACGAACTGGTAAACTTCGCCCAACGGTAATTTCCGGCATGATGCCCGTGTTACGGTGACGTCACAAGCGCATCAGTCCGCCCATCCGCCCCTTTGCGAGTTTTGCATGACGACGAGAGCCTTACTTCGACTTCGCCCAGCGTTTTTATTCGCAGCCATGCTGATGATCGCGGCGTGCGCACCCTTTGGTATCCAGCCCGATCAGGCAGATTCCCCCGAGGGAGCACTTGCTATCGCTGAATCCTCCGGCTATTCGGAAACTGCCCTCAAGGGGCTACTGAGTACCGCGTCGCGCTACCAGACAGCAGATCGTCACAAGGATGCGCGGACGATCCTGCGCAGCACGGCCTTTGCCAAGGCTTCAGACGCCATCATCGACCAGCAACGCCTGCTCGCCATGTCGAGCATTGTTGAACTGGAAGACCGGGACTGGGCCAGGAAACTCACCACCAACCTCCCGGTGGAGCAGTTTTCACGCTACCCGCAAGATCGCCAGGACAGCGCTGCGCAGCTGCAGGCAAGAACTTTCAAGCTGGCTGGCCGCACGCTGGCCGCCGCCCAGACTCTGATGGCATCAGCCGATTTGCAACGGGACGGCAATAGCGTCGATTACAATGACCGGATATGGCAACTGCTGAAAGAAACGCAAACCTCCTTGCTTGAAAAGAAGGCCCAAACCGCGATTGGTTATGAGCAGCAAGGCTGGCTGGAGCTGGCACTGTCTTTGAGAAAGCCCGACGTCAGCCTGGACTCACAAGGCGGCACTATTCGGGGCTGGCAAAGCAACTGGGCAGATCATCCGGCAGCAGTGAATCTACCCAGCGAATTGTCACTCATCATCAGCTTGTCAGAGGAGCGCCCGGGAAGTATCGCTCTCGCACTGCCTCTGACAGGCCCGCTGGCCGAGGCCGGCAAAGCCATTCGCGACGGCTTTATGGCCGCCTACTATACCGACCAGAAGCGCGCTGATGCCGATGTCCGCATCGACGTATTCAACACAGACAAGCAAGACTTTCCGGCGCTGTATACCGAAATAGCCAAAGCAGGACCGGACCTCATTGTCGGTCCGCTGGAAAAGACAGCACTGAACAGCGTCGCGCAACGTGCGACCCTACCCGTGCCGCTGCTCGCCCTCAATTACCTTGATGACGGCCAAAAGGCCCCCGCCAATCTTTACCAATACGGATTATCCGCTGAAGATGAAGCGCGGCAGATAGCCGACCGGCTGGTTGCCGACAATCTCAGTCAGGCCGTTGCTCTGATCCCCTACGGTGACTGGGGAGATCGCATCGAACAGGCGCTTGTAAAGCGCATGACAGCAGACAACGGGCGCATTCTCGATGTGGTCCGGTACGATCGTGAGGAGAACCTTCGCAAAACAGTTGCCAGTCTGTTCGACATTGATGTGAGCCGGCAACGCGCCATTACGGTTGAACAGACCATCGGCCTGAATATCGAGTTTGAACCTCGCCGCAGACAGGACATTGACGCCATCGTACTGGTCGCCTCGCCAACCATCGCACGGCAGCTGAAACCCATGTTTGCGTTCTATTTTGGTGGCAATCTGCCGGTATACTCCCCATCCATTATTTACACCGGTACTCCCGATTCGGGCCGGGACGGCGATCTTGAGAACATCCACTTCACTGATTTGCCCTGGATGCTGTCGCCAGACGAGCCGCTACGCAAGCAGGCCAGCGCCGCACTGCCAGATGTCACCCAACGCTATGGGCGGCTGTTTGCAATGGGGGTAGACGCTTACCAACTCTCATCCAAGCTACAGCTACTTTCCAGAGTTGAAGGAAGCGACATCAATGGACTTACCGGCACGCTGTCGATGACCCCTTCGGGCGTTGTCAGCAGACAACAGCAGTGGGCCATGTTCAAAAACGGCGTACCGGTAAAGCTGGAATCAAAAACACCGGACAACACCGAACCAACACCACCAACGGCAACGCCGCTGAGGTAGACAGCATGACAAAGGCCATGGACGGCCAACACCCCGGCAAGGGAGCAGACGCAGAGCGTGCGGCGGGTCGCTACCTCACAGCGCGAGGCCTGAAAATCATTGATCGTAATGTGCACTGCCGCGGGGGAGAAATCGATATCATTGGCTGGGACGGTGACGTTCTGGCTTTTGTTGAAGTGAGGTACCGCGGCAACTCCAGCCTCGAGTCACCGCTGGAGTCGGTCACTGCAAAGAAGCAACGCCGCATTATATTGGCGGCCTCGGTCTATCTTCAGAGAAATCAAGGCTGGCAGGCTCAGTGCCGTTTCGACGTACTGGCCATGACACCAGGCCGAATCCGCCGCTATCGCGCCCAATGGATCAAGAACGCATTTGACACATCATGACTAATCCAGATACCGAATCGCTTATTAATACGCTGTTTGCCGAGCACATGGAGCACACCGCACAAACCGCTGGTGAACTGGGAGAAGCAATCAGCGCCGCTGCTGAAACGCTGACCCACTCGTTACTGAATGATGCCAAAATACTGATGTGCGCAAATGGCAGCGCCAATAGCCTCGCCCAATTTTTCTGCACCAATCTGCTCAATCGGTTTGAGCATGACCGGCCAGCACTACCCGCCATCAATCTCGGTGCAGACGCCACTACGTTTTCTGCCATTTGCAGGGACAACCGTTTTAACGAGACATTCTCGAGACAAGTGCGCGCACTGGGCAAGGATGGCGATACATTGTTCGTGATTGTTGATGACGGCCATAAAGCCAACCTGATTCAAGCCATACAGGCCGCCCACGACAGAGACATGCGCGTGGTTGTGCTCAGCGCAAAAGAGAAAACAGACATCACATCGCTGCTGCACCCTGAAGACCATGAAATCGCACTTCACAACCTGAGCCCTACCCAGGCAGCCGGCATTTTTCTGATTATCCTCAACGCACTCAGCGCACTGATCGACAACACGATCTTTGGGGGCTAAAGCCTCCCTTAAATCTGGCGGGCCCAGAACGAAAAAAGCCGACCTTATTGGTCGGCTTTTTCATTTGTGCATTGGGTGAATGGGTTTTACTTCACCACTTTCAGGCTCGGCTTCCCTGACGGTCGCTCAGGCTTGCCACCTTCGTCATTATTGCCGCCAGATGGACCTTCAGGATCCGGTGAACCTGGCTCTGTGCCAAACACCATACCTTCGCCGTTCTCTTTGGCATAAATCGCCAAAACAGCAACAAGAGGAACCGATACCTGCATCGGCACACCACCGAAACGCGCGCTGAACTCAAGCGCTCCGTTGCCAATCATGAGCGCCTTAACGGCACTGGGACTAATATTCAGAACGATCTGGCCATTTGCGACGTGCTCAGCCGGCACCTGAACACCCTGTATCCCGGCGTCTACCAGAATATAGGGTGTACAGTTGTTATCCAGAATCCACTCATTGAATGCCCGCACCAGGTATGGCCGGCTGGATAACATATTATCTGTCTTCTCAGACATTCCGCCTCCCAATCAGGCTCTGGAAAACATCACAATCAGCTGCGGATATCTTCTTCAAGATCCGACAGGCTCGCCTTGAAGCCTTCGCGCTCAAACAGACGCTCCATATACTTCAGCAATGGCTTGGCCTGCTTCTCTGGCAGATCTATACCCAGCGCCGGCAAGCGCCACAGAATAGGCCCAATGCTGCAGTCCACGATCGTAAATTCTTCTGACAGGAAGTAAGGCATCTCGCCGAACAAAGGTGCTGCCGCCAGAAGACTTTCACGAAGCTCTTTGCGCGCAGCCTCTGAAGCCTTGGCGTTAGGCTGGACAAGAATCTGATCAACCAGCCCACACCAGTCCTTCTGAATCCGGTGAATCATCAGACGACTGTTTGCACGGGCTACAGGGTAGACCGGCAACAAAGGTGGATGCGGGAAACGCTCATCAAGATATTCCATCATGATATTGGGCTCATAAAGCACCAAGTCACGATCGACAAGTGTTGGCAACGCGTTATATGGGTTGAGGTCGGAAAGCTCTTCCGGCGGATTATCCGGATCCACATCCACTACATCTACGGTGACACCTTTTTCAGCGAGAACAATACGCACCCGGTGGCTGTAATGACTGGCCGGATCTGAAAAAAACGTCATTGATGACCGCTTGGTCACAACGCCCATAAAACTACCCCACGATTACGCTGACACAGAGATGAAATTACGGAAAGCAAAAATCCAGCGAGCGACAACGCCACCCGCTGGAATACTTATCAGGGCCGGATTATACCTGATTCTTTAATGTACGTCTTTCCAGTACTCACGATTGAGCAGGTAGGCGACAACAAAGAACACCAGAATGAAGAGCAGCACGAAAATACCAAGACGCTCACGCTCCATTTTCACCGGATCACCCATATACGACAGGAAGTTCGTCAGGTCGTACATTGCGGTATCAAATTCAGCAGGCGTCATCGTGCCCTCGCTTGCCCATTCGGTACAAGGCGAGGCATCGACTTCGTTACCGCTCAGCGGGTCCACGCTGGCGCCATGACCGATTTTCGGCTCAGTAGCACACAACCCCTGCATCTCAACCAGCACATGCGGCATACCCACATTCGGGAATACTACGTTGTTCACACCCCAGGGACGCGCTTCATCCTTGTAGAAACCGCGCAAATAGGAGTAGACCCAACTCTCGCCCCGCAAACGGGACTCCAGCGTCAGATCCGGTGGCGGGTTACCAAACCAGCCTTTAGCGAGGTCCTTATTCATACTGTTCTTCATCAGCTCGCCGATTTTGGCGCCAGTAAAGATCAGGTTGTCCTCGTAAAGCTTTGCAGGGATACCGATATCATCGGAGACACGCTTGTAGCGTGCGTACTCCATCGAGTGACACCCCATGCAGTAGTTGGTAAACAGCGCAGCACCGCGCTGCAATGAAGCCTTGTTGCCGTGGTCGGGCTCCATATGATCAAGGGGCACACCGGCCCCGCCGGCTGCCAGCCCGATTGCTGGCAGGCAAATCATGAAAAGACCAATAATCAGCTTTTTCATCAGCCTGTCACCCTTTCCGGAACTGGTTTTGTTTTCTCCATCCGCGTGTAGAACGGCATGAGGATAAAGTACAGGAAGTACAACGTCGTGAGCACCTGAGCCAGCAGCGTACGCCCCGGACTGGAAGGTACAATACCCAGATAGCCGAGAATGACGAAGCTGATAACGAAGACAGTCAACGCAATCTTGCTCAAAACACCCTTGTAACGCATGGACCGGACAGGACTGCGATCAAGCCAAGGCAGCACGAACAGGATAGCGATCGCCGCACCCATCACAACGACACCCCAGAACTTGGCGGGCAACCCGAACAGGTCGACCGTCACTGCCCGCAACATTGCGTAGAAAGGCGTGAAATACCATACCGGCGCTATGTGCTCAGGCGTTTTCAGGCTGTTAGCGGGCTCGAAGTTCGGTTTCTCGATGAACAAGCCTCCCATTTCAGGGAAGAAGAAGATCACAACACAGAAAACAAACAGGAAGACCGCAACACCAATCAGATCGTGAACGGTGTAATAAGGATGGAAGGGAATCCCGTCCTTTGGAATGCCATTCTCGTCCTTGTTCTTCTTGATATCGATACCGTCCGGGTTGTTGGAACCCACTTCATGCAACGCAAGAATATGAAGTACAACAAGCCCGAGCAGAACAATGGGCAGCGCTATGACGTGCAATGCGAAGAATCGGTTCAGGGTAATACCCGAAATCAGGTAGTCACCACGAATCCACAGCGACAGGTCATCGCCGATGACAGGAATTGCACCAAACAGGTTAACGATAACCTGAGCGCCCCAGTAGGACATCTGGCCCCAAGGCAACAGATAGCCCATAAAGGCCTCAGCCATGAGCACCAGATAAATCAGCATGCCGAACAACCAGATCAGCTCACGAGGCTTCTGGTAAGAACCGTACATGAGGCCGCGGAACATATGCAGGTATACAACAATAAAAAATGCCGATGCGCCGGTTGAATGCATATAACGCAACAACCAACCCCACTGAACATCACGCATGATGTACTCAACAGAAGCAAATGCGCCTTCTGCTGATGGGTTGTAGCTCATGGTCAACCAGATACCGGTAACCAGTTGGTTAACCAGAACCAGCATTGCCAGCGATCCGAAGAAGTACCAGAGGTTAAAGTTCTTGGGTGCGTAATACTTGCCGAGATGGTTGTTGTAGGCATCTACAATCGGCAACCGTTCATCAATCCACTGAATCAGCTTTTGCATCACGCAGCCTCCGGATCAAGACCGACCGTCATGGTCGCATCGGTGTCATATCGATAAGGCGGAACTTCAAGATTCAGCGGAGCAGGCTGACTCTGGTAGACCCGGCCCGCCAGGTCGTAGTGGGAACCGTGGCACGGGCAAAAGAAGCCCCCCAACCACTCAGGACCCAGATCAGCAGGCGCCACTTCAGGACGATAAGTCGGAACACACCCCAAGTGTGTGCAAATACCAACCAGAACTGCAAACTCCGGTTTAAGAGAGCGATAGATGCCTTCAATATAAGTCGGCTGCTGCGACGCTTCTGACGACTCAGGATCTTTAACTGTGTCATTCAGCTTCTTGATGTTCGCCAACATCTCATCGGTGCGGCGAACAATCCACACGGGCTTACCTCGCCATTCGACCGTAATCTGCTGACCCGGCTCTATTTTATCAACATTCACTGTTACCGGAGCACCAGCTGCTTCAGCCTTGGCACTGGGATTCCAGGACGCCACGAAAGGTACGGCCGCGCCAATCACACCGACACCACCGACCACTGACGTAGCACCGATCAGGAATCGACGTCGGCTTTGGCTCACGTCGCCATTATTCATTATGGTTTTCTCCCATCAGGCAATGCAGGCAACGCGCAAAGGCACGCCACACATCGAAAAGTACTTCTTAACCCTGTATTTAGTGCGTCAAATGGTAATGAAATTACCAAAACCTTACAAGTCGGAAAGCCGCGCCATGAGCCTTCTTTCGAGCCACCGACATCAGGGCATCCAAATTAACTGCAGTCAAAAAAAAACCCGGCAGATAGCCGGGTTTTTTGCTGGCGAAATAAACCGCCAAATTAACGCTTGGAGTACTGTGGACGCTTACGCGCTTTCCGCAGACCCACTTTCTTACGCTCAACCTTACGAGCATCACGGGTAACATAACCCGCTTTGCGCATGGCCGGACGAAGCGTTTCGTCATAATCCATCAGAGCGCGAGTCAGACCGTGGCGGATGGCGCCGGCCTGCCCACTGATACCGCCACCTTCTACGGTGATGCGAATATCGAAACGGTTCTCGGACTCAGAGAGAACCAGCGGCTGACGAACGATCATGCGCAGAGTCTCGCGACCGAAAAACTGTTCGATTGAACGATCGTTGATCGTGATGCTACCGCTACCCGGCTTGATAAATACCCGCGCCGTAGATGTCTTGCGGCGACCAGTACCGTAATTTTGTGCTACAGACATATTCGCCTTCCGTTAGATGTCGAGTTCTTTGGGCTGCTGGGCTGCATGAGGATGCTCAGCGCCGGCATAGATTTTCAGCTTTTTGAACATGGCGCGACCCAAAGGTCCTTTTGGCATCATCCCCTTCACGGAGTGACCCAAAACCTGCTCAGGCGCCTTGTCGACCAGCTTCTCGAAGTTGATCGAACGGATACCACCCGGGAAACCCGTGTGGTGATAATACATTTTGTCGGCTGACTTCTTACCAGTCACACGCACCTGTTCAGCATTGATCACAACAATGTAATCGCCGGTGTCGACATGAGGGGTATATTCAGGCTTATGCTTGCCCCGCAGACGAAGGGCGATTTCGGTTGACAGACGACCCAGCGTCTTGCCGGCTGCGTCTACAACGTACCAGTCACGCTTTACGCTTTCTGGTTTCGCACTCAGAGTCTTCATTGATTCCGCCTTGTAACGCGTATAACGAACGTTAAAAACCACCACTACCCAACGCACCAAGCGTTTAGCGGTGACTTTCGACCTATAATATTTGCTGGCGTTGTGTCATTCGGGGCTGAGATGACGACATCGCCTTGAAAAGCCAGGGCGCGAAGTATAAAGCAACACCCGACTCATGCCAAGCCCTGACTGTGTATTAATTCAGCAGGCCGGCCAGCGATACAAAGCACAGGCGTTCTCCAGTAGACGGGTTCGCACGACGTCTTCCGGCTCCGGGCGAAGTTCGCACAACGCCTTGAAAATCATCGGGATTGATTCTGGCGTATTCTCGCCGGCCGCGACACCCGACGGTGGCATATCCGGCGCATCCGTCTCCAGCACCAGACTTTCCAAAGGCATCGCAGCCAGCGCCCGCCGTGTCTTTTCAGCACGTCCGTAAGTAATTACACCACCGACACCAAGGTAACAGCCGAGGTCATGCAGTTTTCCAGCCTGTTGTTCACTGCCGGAAAAGCCGTGTATCAACGCACCCTGACTGAACTGCCTCCGGCGCAGCACGTTTGCCACTTCGTCATTGGCTCTTACTGAATGGATAACTAATGGCATCCGCTGCCTGCTCGCAATATCCACCTGAGCCTCAAACCAGGGAAACTGCTCATCAAGCGTCCCCCTGAGACGGTCCAGACCGCACTCCCCCACCCCTACGCACCGAGCGGGTAAACCTGCAAGCGCTTGCTCCAAAGCCCCCAACGAACGCTCATCATGCTCTGCAATAAACCAGGGATGAATACCCAGACAGTAAAACAACGACTCGAGCTCTGCAGAGAACTGCTGCAAGCGGGGCCAGTCTGCGGCCCGCACCCCGGACATGACCAAACGATTCACACCCAGTTCACGACAACGCGCCAGTACGCTATCCCTGGTGCCATCAAACTCCGGAAAATCCAGATGGCAGTGCGCGTCGACAAACATAAACGGCCTATCAGTGCTCGCGCGTCTTGCTGAACTGAACGTCAGGGAACCGCTCTTGGGCCAGTTGCAAATTCACCATTGTTGGTGCGATATAAGCCAGGCGATCGCTGCCATCAAGCGCCAGGTTTTCATACCCCTTGCGTTCAAACTCCTCAAGCTTGCGTGCGTCATCACAGTGAACCCAGCGAGCGGTCGCCACATTGATCGGCTCATAAACCGCATCAACTTTGTATTCCGTTTTCAGACGACTGACTACCACGTCAAACTGCAGCACACCAACCGCACCGACAATCAAATCGTTGTTCCGCATAGGCCGGAAGACCTGCACCGCACCTTCTTCGGACAATTGCACCAACCCCTTCTGTAGTTGCTTGGCCTTGAGGGGATCTTTAAGGCGGATGCGCCTGAATAGTTCCGGAGCGAAGTTGGGGATACCGGTAAATTTCATATCGTCGCCGGAGGTAAAGGTATCCCCCAGCTGAATGGTGCCATGGTTATGGAGCCCGATAATATCGCCGGCGAACGCCTCTTCAGCCTGCTCACGGTCACCCGCCATAAAGGTCAGCGCGTCAGCCAGTCGCACCTCTTTACCCATGCGGGCATGACGGACTTTCATGCCCTGGTTATAGCGCCCTGACACAATTCGAAGAAATGCCACCCGATCCCGATGCTGGGGGTCCATGTTTGCCTGAATCTTGAAGACAAAACCGGAAAACCCCTCTTCCGTTGGCAGCACTTCGCGCACGTCGGTTGCGCGGGGCTGAGGTCGCGGCGCCCATTCAACCAATCCATCCAACATATGGTCGACGCCGAAATTGCCCAACGCGGTACCGAAAAAGACGGGTGTCAGCTCTCCCCTCAAAAACGCCTCAAGATCAAACTCGTTGGAAGCGCCTTTTACCAGTTCAATTTCATCTCTGAGATCTGCTGCATAAGCACCCAACGCGCTATCCAGCTCCGGGTTATCGATCCCGCTGATGACCCGACGGTCCTGAATATGATGCCCCTGGCCGCTCTGATAGAGAATCACTTCATCATTCAGCAGATGATAAACACCCTTGAAGTTCTTACCCATTCCTATCGGCCAGGTAATCGGCGCGCAGGCGATTTTCAGGACATCTTCGACTTCGTCCATGAGATCAATCGGGTCGCGGGTATCCCGATCCAATTTGTTCATGAACGTCAAAATCGGGGTATCGCGCAAGCGCGTAACTTCCATCAGCTTGATGGTGCGCTCCTCGACACCTTTGGCGCTGTCGATCACCATCAGACACGAATCCACAGCGGTCAACGTGCGGTAAGTATCCTCAGAAAAGTCTTCGTGGCCCGGCGTATCCAGCAGATTTACCAACCTGTCAGCGTAAGGGAACTGCATAACAGAGGTGGTGACGGAAATACCACGCTCCTTCTCCATTTCCATCCAGTCGGATTTCGCATGCTGCCCGGACTTCTTGCCTTTTACAGTGCCCGCTTTCTGCAAGGCCTTACCGAATAGCAGGACCTTTTCAGTAATCGTCGTTTTACCGGCATCCGGGTGCGAGATGATCGCAAACGTCCGGCGCTTGTCGATTTCCGCGGAGAGCATGGTCATAGTTAAACAGCCTGAAAATTAGCGCGAGTGGAAAAGCCAGACATTATAAGTTCTGAAGCCCCCTGACGCGAACGCAAATCGCGGGCAGCCTCAGACTATTCAGAGGTAACGGCTCTCATCCAGCGTGAGTAAACGCTGGGGATGGAACACCATGAGCCCGGACACGATCGTTCCGTTAACAAAGGCTTCGGGCAGGAGGATAAGCGGGAGGTAGCGGACATACTCATGGACCAGCAGCTCCCAGCTATAAACGCCCGACATCCACAGCAACGCCACCATCGACAACCCGGCGACCAGTACCGCGATAGCTGCACCGAAGAACCCACAGACGAACAGATAGGCAAAGAAATTCCGGAATCCGCGCGCCTTCTCCCATCGCACAATCCCGTAACTGACAAGGCATGGAATCGCGACTGCCACCAGTCCAGTGACGCCAAGCATATCCAGCGATTCGCGCCCCAGAACCACCATGAAAATCAATGCCGCTACGCCCGCCAGGATTGCGAACGCCCAACCCAGCATCAGTGTCATGGCCGTCATTCCGAGGATATGAATCGTCAGACCAGGCGACAGTCCGGCCCTGATCTGCCATGCCAGCACCAACAGCAATATACCCGCGAAAAGACTGTGTTGAAGCGGACGCTCTACAACCAACTGAGCCCAGTCAGCATAAACCAGCGCCGCGATTACCAGAATCAGCAACACTCCCCAGCATAGCAGGAGCCATGGCAACGGAATCAGCCCGGAGGTCAGCCCCATCTGAACGTCAACCCGGAGCTCTGAGCGTCAACACCAAGGCATCCTCCCGAAGGGTATCACCTGGATAATACCCCGGGCGCAGCCCCATACGCTCAAAACCAAAAGACTCGTACAAAGCGATCGCGGAATGATTGCTCAACCTCACTTCGAGCGTGACAACCGACATTTTTTCGTCAAATGCCTCGCGGGCCAGATGAGCCAGTAGCATTCGCCCGGCACCTTGCCCCCGCTTCGTCTTGGCAACACAGATATTGAGGAGATGCGCTTCGTCAAACAGATAGGCAACTATGGCATAGCCGATCAGTCGCTGATCGCTATTCTCCAACGCCCAGAGTCGGTAGTCATCGCGAAAACAATCCCTAAAGACAGCGTCAGGCCAGGGGTGAGAGTAGCCTGTGAGCTCAATACCATTGACCGCTTCCAGGTCAGAAAACTGTAAAGGGCGTATGATTTTATCAGCTCGGTTGAAGGCGCTGTCACCCATTACTGAATCCCGAACACCCGCTCTTTTAGCTGAAGCCATAGCTCGCGCTTATTCCGGGGGTCAGCTGCCAGGCCTGCTACCGAAAACGGGCTTTCGACAACAGCCTGTCCCAGAATCGAGTTCATTTCGGCTACCCCCCCATCATTGTCTACAAGAGCGCCCAGCATAAGGATGCGGCGTTCCTGTATTTTATCCTTTCGAAGATTCTGGAGCAGACACCCGAGATCAGAAGCCGGGTTTGAGAAAACCTGAATGTTATTAAATACCGGCCAGGCAAGCCGATAATTTTCGATAGAGGCACTTTCAAGCGCAAGCAGAATATTGGCGGCAAGCCTGTTCTGGAGCTCGTCACTGACTTCTGACGAGTAGGGCGATAACAAACAGTAGCTCGGAGAACACCAGACACCCAATTGAAATGTAGTGTTGCTCAACGCCTCAGCGAACACTTGCTGCCCGGTGTCCAACACCGCCACTTCTGGTACCGGCTTCGCTGGAGATGCATCTTGAGCGGGCGACTCCCGTCTGGTCTCGGGCAACTCTGCATCAACCGGTTTTTGATCCAGAGGCGGCTTTTTATCATCGAGGCCCTTGCCACCAACTGATTTGATGAGCTCCTTGACACTGACCTGCTGCCCGCTGTCGCCTGCCCCAGCCGGCCTGGCCGCTTCCGGTGACGAGCTCACGTTAAACGCTACCGATTCCGGCTCGCTGAAATCCATTGCGGGGGAAGGCGCGGCCCCGGGCAACAAATCACGCGCATACCACAAGGTCACCCCCATGGAGGACAAGTAAAACTGCCGCTGAGCTTCCGACGCAATGACGTTCACGTTTTGCAAAACCTTAAACTTCCGCTGCTTGTGGGTGCTGGCGCCTCACGCCGGTGAAAATCAGATTCAGCGCCTGAATATACGCTTTCGCTGATGCAATGATAATGTCCGTATCCGCACCCAAACCGTTCACAATTCGCCCGCCCTTTTCCAGACGCACAGTGACCTCACCCTGTGCATCGGTTCCGCTGGTAATCGCATTAACCGAATAAAGCTGCAGGGTCGCACCGGATTGCGCCAACTCCTCCAGCGCTTTGAAAGCAGCATCAACCGGCCCACTTCCCTCTGCCTCGACTGTGCGCTCAGCACCGTCCACTCGCACGACAAGTTTTGCACGCGGCACAACACCTGTTTCGGAAGTCACCCGCAAGCTGACGAGCCCGAAATGCTCTGGAATATCACGCTCTTTGGCATCATTCGCAAGTGCCTGCAAATCTTCGTCAAAAATCTCGTGCTTTCGATCAGCCAACTCCTTAAAGCGAACAAACGCATCGTTGAGTTGCTCATCAGAATCGAACGCCATGCCAAGTTCAAGCATGCGTGTTCGGAAGGCATTGCGCCCTGAGTGTTTGCCCAGCACCAGACTGTTGGTATGCCAACCCACATCCTCGGCGCGCATGATTTCATAGGTTTCGCGATGCTTGAGAACACCATCCTGATGGATGCCCGACTCATGAGCAAACGCATTGGCACCAACAATGGCCTTGTTCGGCTGGACTGGAAAACCGGTGATTGTGGAAACAAGCCTGGACGCCGGCACGATGTGCCTGGAGTCAATCGACGTATCAATAGAGAACAGATCCTGCCGCGTTCTCACCGCCATCACGATCTCTTCAAGGGATGCGTTGCCCGCGCGCTCCCCCAGACCATTAATGGTGCACTCCACCTGCCGCGCTCCCTGGGCGACTGCCGCGAGCGAGTTTGCCACCGCGAGACCAAGATCGTTATGGCAATGCACTGAAAAAATCGCCTTGTCGGCGTTTGGAATCCTGTTGAGCAACTGTCTTATAGTCTCACCGAACTGAGAGGGAATCGCATAGCCAACGGTGTCCGGTATATTGATGGTGGTCGCGCCGGCATCGATTGCCCGCTCAATTATCCGGCACAGGAAGTCGAGCTCTGAGCGTCCCGCATCCTCACAAGAGAACTCAACGTCCCCTACATGATTTCTCGCTCGCTTGACCGCGCGAACAGCCTGCTCGATTACCGCCTCCGGCTCCATCTGAAGCTTATGCTTCATATGAATAGGGGAAGTCGCAATAAAAGTATGGATTCGGGACCGCTGCGCTGGTTTAACAGCTTCTGCCGCACGATCAATGTCTTTGTCGAGGGCACGGGAAAGACTGCATATTGTCGAGTCTTTAATAGTTTCAGCTATTCCTTTTACAGCAAGGAAATCATCCTGACTCGCGATAGCGAAACCCGCTTCAATCACATCGACTTTGAGCTTTTCCAACACCTTGGCAATTCGGAGCTTTTCCGCACGAGTCATTGATGCACCGGGGCTTTGCTCACCATCACGCAAGGTAGTATCGAAAATAACGAGGTGATTATTGCCGGACATAGGTGCAATCCTTCTTTTAACGAAAGCGCTGGAGGGTACAGCTGAAAGTATCAGTATACTTGATAAGGTCGGATTTTGTGGACTGCCGTGGAAGACGAAGACGGGCAACAAATGAGGCTCGGACTGCGACAACCTTTCACGAGCGCTTTTATTCCGCCCAATAAAAAACCCCAGACACATCGCTGTGCTGGG